>Ga0209563_100229_pt1 | contig 27477 bp, 28 predicted proteins | sample AraplaCvi_mMF_r2_FD_184271 | JGI IMG/M metagenome (GOLD analysis project Ga0209563, IMG submission 184271) | Arabidopsis root microbial communities from North Carolina, USA - plate scrape CL_Cvi_mMF_r2 (SPAdes) (version 2) | ecosystem: Host-associated > Plants > Roots > Endosphere | place: USA... | reverse complement strand
CCCGGAAACCGGGAGGTGGTCGACGCGTTGGCCGCCCACCTCACTAAGTGGGCGGGGCGGCTGGAGGGCCAGGCCACCGCGGCGGATTCCCTGGTGAACACCGGACTGGAGGCCGCGACATGGTCGGGGCTGGCCGCCGACGTGTTCCGGGACCGGCTGCGGACGCTGACGGACGCCGCGCGGATCGCGTCCGCGCGGCACACCGCGGGCGCGACCGCGGCGACCAGGTGGGCGGCGGCGATGGCGGCGGCACAGAGGGACGCCGACTCCGCACTGCAGGATGCCGAGGAGGCGCTGGCCGACCTGGAGAAGGCGGAGGCGAGAGTCGCGGCGCTGGGCGCCGAGCATGCGGCACTCCTGCTGGCCGCCGATGCGCTGCAGAAGGCGTACGCCTCCGGAGCAGAGTCCTCGCGCTCGAAGATGCTCGACGCCCGGCGCCGGGAGCAGGGCGCCGAGGACAACCTGATCCGGGCGCGGTCCGCGGTCGAGGACGCCCAGGAACGCCTGGACGAGGCCCGGAAGCGCGCGACAGAGGCCAAGCACGAGTACGACGCGGCCGAGAGGACCTTCGCGAAGTCCCTGGACAACGAGCTGCAGGGCGCCATGCCTCCCGTCGACGCACCCGAGCTGGCCACGTTCGGGACGGCGGTGAGCAAACTGACCGCCATCCCCGTCGCGGCGAGCGCGAACGCGTCGCTGATGGACTCCCTGACCACGCTCACGCCGGACGAACTCGCCGCGCTGATCGCGCAGGACCCGGAGATCGTGCAGCGGTTCTGGGAGCATCCGCCGTCGCCCGACAGGGTCGCGAAATGGTGGAAGCGCCTCCCGGCCGAGAAACAGGCCGCGTTCCAGACCGCCGCACCCGAGATCCTCGGGAACCTCGCGGGGCTGCCGTACGGGGTGCGGGATACGTGCAACCGCGCGGTCTACAAGTATGCGCAAGAGCACCGAGGAGATCTGACCCCGGAGCAGCTCAAGGTGCTCACCGCTCTGGAGATCGTGCTTCGAGACCGGTCCGCATCGCTGGTCTGCTTCAACCTCGGGGCGTCGGTTCCCATGGTGGCTGTGGGCTATGGCGACCTGGACACTGCCGACACGGTCACCTGGGCCGCCCCCGGCATGAACTCTGACGCCGCCGACGCCACCAAGAACTGGTCACGTGCGGCGAAGAACCTTTACGAAGAGCAGAAATACCTTGATGGTCGCACCCACGGCGTCATCGGCTGGCTGGGATACGACACCCCAGACCTCGTGACCGTCAACAATCCCGCACTGGCGCAGGACGGCGCCTGGCGGTTCGCCACCGAACTGGACGGCACCCACGCCGCCCGTGCCGGGAATCTGCCGCACGTTTCCGTGATCGCCCACTCCTACGGGACGACCATGGCCGCGAACGCGCTGACGCACACGAAGTATCCGGTGGACTCGTTCACGATGCTCGGCTCCGCCGGGATCGACATCAACACCGTCCACGCCCTCACCGACCTCCACGTGAAGAAGGTCGACGGAGTCCAGGCGATCTACACCACCTCCGCCGCCGCGGACCAACTCGCCCCGTTCGGCGCAGCCATCGGAGGCCGCGCCGAACCCAACCCGGAGGTCGCGTTCTCACCCATCGGCACCGTGACCTCGGCCCCGGTCATCCGCGGCGCCCAATCGTTCTCCTCCGAAGGCGCAACCCTCCCCAACGGCGACCAGTTGAAGCAGACCAAGGGCCACAGCCCCCTCGGAGAGAAACACGACGGATTCAATCTCCTCAACGGATACGCCCCCGAAGGCCACGGCTACCTCGACCCCGGAACCGAGGCGCTGCGAAACGCCGCCTACACGAGCGTCGGCCGCCCGGACAAAGTCGTCGGCGGACTCAGGAGCACCCAATGAACCGCAACACCCACGCGATGATGAGGCGCGTCGTCACGCGAGGCACCATGGCCGCACTCGCCGTAGCACTCTTAGGAGGATGCATGACTGTACCCGCCCTGAGCGGCCCTGCCCCCCAAACCCCGGGCACTCCGGAGAAGACCATCACCCAACTGCTGACCCAATGGGCTGACCTCACCAACGCTGCCATCGCCGCCACCGGCGACACCCAGAACTGGAAGGAAGACGTTCCCCTGGACAAGAGCCGCACCTGGGACCCGGCCGCCGAGAATGTGAGTCTCGCTCCGTGTCACACTCGGGGATCGGACGACGCCTCCCAGGTGCAGGCCGTCGTCTACCACGCAGCGTTCGAGCCTGACCCGCACCCGATCGCCGACAAACTCACCGCCTACTGGGAAACCCAAGGCTTCGCCGTCACGAGAACCGTCGACTGGACCGACCCGGCCTCCGGCGACATGGATATCTCCATCCGCGCCGTCCGGCCCGATGGCGTCTACTACGGACTCGGTGCAACCAAGGACATCGTCGCCATCGACGTCTACACCGAATGCTCCGCCCACCCCTCTATCCAGGCGTGGGCGCGCGAAGGGTCACTGCGCGACCTGAACGCGCCCACGCCGACACCCACCCCGTCGGCGACCCTCGGAGAGGGTGCAGCCGACACGCCCGCCCGTGCCGCTCCCGCGGCAGCCGCCGACCCGACAGACCTCTTCCGCGAGTTCCGCGACGACGCCGGGGACAACGCCGCTCCCGCTTCAGCCAGCGACTCAACAGATCTGTTCCGCGCGTTCCACGACGACGCAGACGAGGACAGCTCTCCCCCGACGACGGACCGGACCCCGAACGACTACGGCTGGCGGTGGTGACCCCTCGAAACGTCGCCTACACGACCGTCGGTCGCCCCGGCGATGTCGTCGGCGGACTGAAGCCCATCCCGTGAAGAACACACCCTGCGCGGTGAGTCGAGTCGCGAGACTATGCGGCGTCACTGCGATCGCCGCAGCCATTGCGTCCTTGATAGGAGGATGCATGTCCGTACCCGCCCTGAGCGGCCCTGGCCCCCAAAGCCCGGGTGCCCCGCAGAAGAGCATCACCCAACTGCTGACCCAGTGGACAGATCTCACCAACGCCGCCATCGCCGCCACCGGCGACACCCAGAACTGGAAAGAAGACACCCCGCTCGACAAAAGCAAACCATGGGACCCAGCCGCCGAGAAAGTGCACCTGGGGCCGTGTGGAACGGTGGGCTCCAAAACGGCTTACCAAGTACAGGCCGTCGTCTACCACGCAGCGTTCGAGCCTGACCCGCACCCGATCGCCGACAAACTCACCGCCTACTGGGAAAGCCAGGGCTTCACCGTCACCAGAACCGTCGACTGGACCTCACCGTCCGGCCGTATGGACATCTCCATCCGAGCCGAACGACCCGACGGCGTCTACTACGGACTCACCGCAACCAAAGACCTCGTCGCCATCAGCGTGTACACCGAATGCTCCGCCCACCCCTCTATCGATGACTGGGCGGAGAAGCGGCTGCAGAAGCGGTTCGACGAACTGCACACCACGCCGACGCCTAACCCTTCGACAAGCCTCGGAGAGGGCGCAGCCGACACGCCCACCCGCAGGGCTACCGCGACAGCCGCCGACTTAGCAGACCACTTCCGCGAATTCCACGACGACGCAGACGACGACACCTCTCCCCCGACGACGGACCGGACCCCGGACGTCTACGGCTGGCGGTGGTGACGGCCGGCGCGTCCGTGGTGCCCCGTCGCGGCGCCCCCGCTACGACTCGCGCCCGACCGCCGGCTCTCCGACGAACTGGTGCGCCTCGGCCGCCAGCTCCGGCCAGTCCTGCGCGTCGCCGATGCGCACCCAGGCGCCGCGCGGCTCCGACCGTCCGGCACGGACGGGCTCGGCGACCTCCCGGCCGACCAGCTCCTCCGCCCGCTCGCGCGGCAGGTCGACGACCAGCCCCTCCGTGTCGGGGTAGGCGAACAGGCGGTCGTGCACGTGCAGGCCGGTCGCGGTGAGCGAGACGTCGTCGTCCGGGTCGCGCAGCAGCTCCTCCGCGACGGACTCGAAGGTGGGAAGGAGGTCGTCGGTCATGGGTTCCTCTCGGGACGGCGGGCGGTGGCTCCCCTGTCATGCTGGCCCGGATGCGGCGCGAACGCCAGAGGCCCGGCAAGCCGGCGTTACGCACCATGACGTTCCGGATGCGCGCTCGGGGAGATTCACCCATCCTGGACCCATGACCCGGCAGATCCGCTTCAACGCCTTCGACATGAACTGCGTCGCCCACCAGTCCTCCGGGATGTGGCGCCACCCCGACGACCAGGCCTGGCGCTACAAGGACCTCACCTACTGGACCGAGCTGGCGAAGCTGCTGGAGCGCGGCACGTTCGACGGCATCTTCATCGCCGACGTGCTCGGGACCTACGACGTGTACGGCGGCAGCAACGAGGCCGCCATCCGCCACGGCGCCCAGGTGCCGGTGAACGATCCGATCCTCCTGGTCTCGGCGATGGCGCTGGTGACCGAGAACCTCGGCTTCGGGATCACCGCGGGCACGGCCTACGAGCACCCGTACCCGTTCGCGCGCCGCATGTCGACGCTCGACCACCTCACCAACGGCCGGGTCGGCTGGAACGTCGTCACCGGTTACCTGCCGTCCGCCGCGCGCAACATGGGCCACGACGACCAGCTGCAGCACGACGACCGCTACGACCACGCCGACGAGTACCTGGAGGTGCTCTACAAGCTGTGGGAGGGCTCCTGGGAGGACGACGCGGTCGTGCGCGACCGCGAGTCCGGCGTGTTCACCGACCCGGCGAAGGTGCACGAGATCGGTCACGCTGGCAAGCACTTCACCGTCCCGGGCATCCACCTCTCCGAGCCGAGCCCGCAGCGCACGCCGGTCATCTACCAGGCCGGAGCCTCCAAGCGCGGCATCTCGTTCGCGGCGGAGAACGCGGAGGCGATCTTCGTCGCCGCGTCCACCAAGGAGGGGCTGAAGGCGACCGTGAGCAAGCTCCGGGACGCGCTGGAGGCGGCCGGCCGCGACCGCTACTCCGCCCGCATCTACACGCTGCTGACGATCATCACCGACGAGACGAGCGAGAAGGCGCAGGCGAAGTTCGAGGACTTCCTGCAGTACACCAGCGACGAGGGCGCCCTGGTCTTCATGTCGGGCTGGATGGGCGTCGACCTGTCGCAGTATGACCTGGACGAGCCGATCGGCAACGTCGAGAGCAACGCCATCCAGTCGGCGGTGGCCAACTTTCAGCGCCCGAACGCGGAGGGCGGGGAGTGGACGGTGCGCGACATCGGCCGCAACGGAGCCATCGGCGGTCTTGGCCCCTACATCGTCGGGTCGGCCACGGAGGTGGCGGACACCCTCCAGGAGTGGGTGGAGGACACCGACGTGGACGGCTTCAACCTGGCGTACGCGATCACGCCCGGCACGTTCGAGGACATCGTCGAGTTCGTCATCCCGGAGCTGCGCAGGCGCGGCGCCTACCCGGAGGAGTACGCGCCCGGCACGCTGCGCAACAAGCTGCACGGCGTGGGCGACCGCCTGCCGGAGACGCACCGCGGCGCGCGCTACAAGGTCTCCGCCGCGCGCTGATCGAGCGCGCTCGGCCATCGCTTTCCTAGCCAAGCTAGGGATATGATTCTCACGACAGGAGGACAGCGATGACCGACACCGCGACGATCCAGGAGAAGCTGCGGGCACTGCTCGACGGCGAGCGCGGCCTGCGCGAGCTGCTCGAGCCGGGACCCCCCTGGTACCCGAACCTGCTGCACCAGCTGGAGCTCGCCATCGGCGATCAGGAGATCATCTACCTGGGCGCGGCGGTGGCGTCCGGCCCCTCCTCGGTGACGCTGCGGGTCGGCATCTTCACCGACCGGATCGTCGTCGCCGCCGAGGTGATCGACGACGACACCCCGGGCGCGCAGGTGGTCACCCGGGTGGAAGGGCGATCGGGGCTCCTGCGCTTCGAGCTCTCCGGCGGCACGGAGGACGACAACACCTCCGAGACATCGTGGGCGGGCGGCTTCCGCATCCGCGCCTTCTACCGGTCCGGTCTCGTCGTCACGGTGCCGGCGAACCTCGTCGACACCGAGGCGAAGCGGGTCTCCGTCCGCGCGGTGCTCGACGGCATCCGGGGCGACCTCCAGCCGGGACGCCCCACCGACGACCCGGACTGACGCCCGGGACGGACGACCGGAGACGACAGGGAGCGGCCATGATCTCCTCCGCGATCACCCTCAGCTACCGGGACGCGCCCGGCGCGATCGCATGGCTCGAAGCGATCGGCTTCGACGTCCTGCAGCGGCAGGACGGGCCGGGCGGAACGGTGGTCCACAGCGAGTTGCGCCTGGCCGACACGGTCGTCCTGCTGGCCTCCGACGACCGGCCGTACGAGCCGCCCGCGCTGATCGGCTCGTCGACGGGCGTCGGCGTGTACCTGGTCACTCCCGATGTGGACGGGGTGTACGCGCGCGCCGTCGCGGCCGGAGCGACCACCGTGTTCCCTCCGGAGGACACGGAGTGGGGAAGCCGCCGGGCGCGCGTGCTCGACCCGGGCGGCCGGGAGTGGAGTTTCGGGTCGTACCGGCCCGGGGAACGGTGGAGCCCGTCCGACTGAGGGCGGCCGAGAGGGAGAGGACCCGCTCATGGCGACGAAGAAGTACCAGGAGACCACGGTCGTCGAGTACGACAGGAACGGCGACGTGGATGTGCTGCACCTCGTCACCCGGCCGCTCCCGCAGCCCGGCCCGGGCGAGGTGCTGGTGGAGGTGATCTCGACCGGGATCAGCCATATCGAGGCGTTCATCCGCAGCGGGCGCGAGACGGCCTGGGCGGATGTGCCGTTCCCGCGCCGGTCGGGCAGCGATTTCGCCGGGATCGTCGTCGCGGGCGACGGCGGCGCGCGCTTCCCGCGCGGGACGGAGGTCGTCGGCCACGTGCGGACCGGAGCGCACGCCCGCCACCTCGTGGTGTCGACCGCAGCCCTCGTGCCGAAGCCGCGCCACCTCTCGTGGGAGGTCGCGGGCGGCCTCTACCTGGCGGGCGTGACGGCGCTCGACACCCTCGAGGCCGTCCGTGTCGGCGCGGGAGAGACCATCGTCATCTCCGCCGCGGCGGGCGGCGTGGGCAGCATCGAGGCGCAGGTGGCGAAGCACCGCGGCGCCCGCGTGATCGGAACCTGCGGCGACCGCAACTTCGACTATCTCCGCCAGCTCGGCATCAAACCGGTGCGGTACGGCGAGGGCATCGAGGAGCGGATCCGGGAGCTCGCCCCCGACGGCGTGCACGCCCTGATCGACAACTTCGGGCAGGACGGGCGTGCGCTCGCCGAGAGCCTGGGCGTCCCGGCTTCGCGGTACCGCTCCAGCGAGGACCGCCGCGATACCGAACTACGGCTGCTGGAGGACGACCCGGCCTCGGTCGCGCACGGCACCGCCCAGCTGGCGAAGCTGGCGCAGCTCGCGGACGAGCGCGCGTTCACGCTGCTCATCTCCGGCTTCTACCCGCTCGCCGAGATCGCCTACGCCTACGACGACCTGGAGAAGCTGCACGCGCGCGGGAAGATCGTGCTGGGGACGCATCCAGTCACCACGTACCGGACGCTGAAGGCGCGCGAGGTGCTCGAGGCGCGGCCCTGATCCCTCGGCGGCGGGGCGTCAGTCGCGGGCGAGGTCGTCGAAGAACCGGGTGAGGACGGCGCGCGAGTGCCGGTCGAGCCGCTCGGCGGCCTGGCGCGCGCGGTCGAGCTCGGGTCGGCCTCCAGGGCGTCGGCGAGCCGCTGGAGCATCGGCGCGAGGTCGTCGGCGTCGGCGTCGGCGTCGGCGTCATCGTCGCCGATACCCTCGTCCGCGTCGGCGTCAGCGGGGTCGCCGTCCTCCTCCCTGCTCCCGGCCCTCCCACTGCCCAGCGACAGGGTCGCGAGCAGGCCGACGACGAGGAAGCCCGCGGCCGAGAACGCCGCCCAGCGCGTGCCGTCCGAGAACGCCGCTTTGGCGTCGTCGGCGACGGGCGCGGTCCGCGGATCGCCCTCCAGCCCGGCGATCGCGGCGCCGGAGCTGTCCACCACGGCCGACACCACCTGGTCGCGCTGCGCCGGAGGCACCCCACGGCCCTCCAGGGACGCGTAGAGCACCGCCGTCGCGGTGGAGAACAGCACCGTGCCGAGAACCGCGATGCCCAGGGCGGAGCCGATCTGGCGCGCCGTGCTCTGCGTCCCGGAACCCTGGCCGCTCTGCTCGACGGGCACATCCCGCAGCACCACACCGGTCAGCTGGGCGGTCGCGAGCCCCACGCCGAACCCGTAGACGAAGAGGAACGGCAGCAGCACGCCCCACGCGGTGGTGGGCGAGATCACGAAGCCGAGCCCGGCGACGCCGACGATCTCCGCCACCAGCCCGACCCGCACGATCGTGACCGCGGCGATGCGGTTGCCGAAGGCGCCCGCGAAGCCGCTGGCGACGAACGAGCCGATCGCGAGCGCGAGCAGGATCAGCCCGGTGTCGAGCGCGCTGTATCCGAGGACGTTCTGCAGCCAGATCGGCAGGGCGAGCACGATGCCGAACTCGCCGAGCGAGACGATCGTCGCCGCGATGTTGCCGTTGCGGAACGACGGGATGCGGAAGAGGTCGAGCGCGAGCATCGTGCTCTTGCCCGCCCGCATCCTGGCGCGCCCGCGCAGTACGAACAGCACGCCGCCCGCGACCGCGACCGCGAAGGCGACGGGGACCGGCGAGAGGGCGAACGGCCAGGTCCAGTCGCCGACCTGCGGCCGGGTCTCGACGAGCCACCAGCCGTAGGTGCGGCCCTCGATCAGCCCGAACACGAGGGAGGCGCTGGTCACGATCGCGAGCAGCGCGCCCACCCCGTCCACCCGGCCGGCGTGGCGGGTGTCGCGGGACTCGGCCACGGTCGCGAGCACTCCGACGGCGATCAGCACACCGAGCGGGATGTTGATGCCGAACGCCCAGCGCCACGAGAACTGCGTGGTGAGCCAGCCGCCGAGCAGGGGGCCGAGCGCGGTCATCCCGCCGATGGTGGAGCCCCAGACGGCGAACGCGATCGCGCGCTCCCGGCCGCGGAAGCCCGCGTTGATCAGCGAGAGCGTCGTGGGCAGGATCATGGCGCCGCCGACGCCCTGGACGAGCCGCGCGCCGATCAGGAACGCGCCCGTCGGCGCGAGCGCCGCCGCGACGGAGGCGAGCGTGAAGATCGCGACGCCGACGAGGAGCATGCGGCGGCGGCCGAAGCGATCGGCCAGCGTGCCGAAGACGAGCAGGAGGGATGCGAAGACGAGCGTATACGACTCCTGCACCCACTGCACACCGGTCGAGCCGATGTGCAGCTCGTCGACGATGGAGGGGATGGCGACGTTGACGATCGTCGAGTCGACGATGATGAGGGCGACCGCGATGCTGATGAAGACCAGGCCGGCCCAACGGGTGCGCGATGACGGCATCGAAACTCCCTCGCTCGGAAATTAGTCAGCAGGCTTACTGTCAGGGTACGCTACACCAGTGACCCGGTCCAGAAGAACGTTGCGCCGCCTCCGGAATGCCGCCATCGCCGTCGTCAGTGTGCTGGCGCTCGTGGTCGTCGGGTTCCTGGCCTGGGCGTCCACGCCGATGATGGGCGACCGGTCGGCCGCCCTCGCGGTGTGGCGCAACCCGGCGGTCACCGTGCACGATGCCGGGGACTCCGTCGTCCTGGCGCCCACCGGCCGCGCCTCGGGCACCGGTCTCGTCTTCGTGCCCGGCGCGCTCGTCGACCCGTACGCGTACCTGTCCACGCTCGCGGGGGCGGTCGAGGAGACGGGGCTCACCGTGGTGGTGACCAAGCCGACGCTCAACCTCGCGTTCTTCGATCAGCGGCCGCTCGGCACCTTCACCGCGCATGCGCCGGAGGTCGAGCGGTGGTACGTGGGCGGGCACTCCCTCGGCGGCGTGCGGGCCTGCCAGCTGGCCGACGACCCGGCGGTGTCGGGCCTCATCCTGTTCGGCTCGTACTGCGCGAACGACCTCAGCGGCACCGGCCTGCGCGTGCTCTCCATCGGAGGGACCCGGGACGGGCTGAGCACGCCCGCGAAGATCGCCGCGGCGCGTCACCTGCTGCCGTCCGATGCGGAGCTCGTGGAGATCGACGGCATGGACCATGCGCAGTTCGGCGCCTACGGCCCGCAGCCGGGCGACCGCCCGGCGACGATCGACGACGAGACGGCGCGCGCACGGCTGACGGAGGCGCTGGCCGCGTTCCTCTGACCGGGCCCGCCCTCCACGCACACGACTGCGGTCGCCCGGAACGTCTGCGGCGGGGCGCCCGCGCGCAGACCTTCCGGACGACCGCAGTCGTGGAGGGGACCGGTTACTTCGCCGGGGGCATCAGCACCGAGTCGATGAGGTACACCGTGGCGTTGGCGGTCTTCACGCCGCCGCAGATCACGTTGGCGTCGTTGACCTTCAGGGAGTCGCCGGAGCCCGAGACGGTCACCTCGCCGCCCTCGACGGTCTTGTGCGTCCCGACGATGTCGGAGGGAGCCAGCTGCCCGGGGACCACGTGGTACGTGAGGATCGACGTGAGCGTCGCGGCGCCCGCATCCGTCTTCAGGGTGTCGATCGTGGCCGGGTCGATCTTCTTGAACGCGTCGTCGACCGGCGCGAACACCGTGAACTGGCCGCCGTTGAGGGTGTCGACCAGGTTGACCTTCGGGTTCAGCTTGCCCGAGACGGACGCCACGAGCGTCGTCAGCAGCGGGTTGTTGCTGGCGGCGGTCGCCACCGGGTCCTGCGCCATGCCCTCGACCGAGCCGGCGCCCGAGGGGACCTGCTTCGCGTAGGCGGCGCAGCCGGGGCCGACGAGGTCGGCGGCCGGGTCCATCGACGAGGACGACGCGGACGGGGTCGACGAGGACATCGACGAGCTCGTGTCGCTCGACGAGGAGCCGGCTCCGGACGAGCAGGCGGTGAGGGCGAGGGCGGCCGCGGCGAGGATGCCGGCGGCGGCGAGGCGAGCGGTGGATCGCATGGTACTTCTCCTTCGAGGGATGTGATGCCGATCAGGAGACCGCCGCACCCGGCGGTCGTCAGGGGTTCGGGGCCCCCGCGGAATCGGATTGGAACGAATCCGGAAACGCCCGAAAGCAATCCGCGAACACCTCCCGCGCCGAACCCCGATCGTGACAGCGCACAAGAGATTCGCCACCGCCGCCTGGGCGGCCGTCGCCGGGGCCGTCGCGGGGGCCGTGTTCCTCGGCGTGGCCGAGCTGGCCGCCCTGCTGGTCGCCCGGGATGCGAGCCCGGTGATCGCCGTGGGCTCGTTCGTCGTGGACGTTGTGCCGCGGTGGGCGAAGGAGCTCGCCATCCAGCTCTTCGGCTCGAACGACAAGCTGTTCCTTCTCTCCACCGTCGGCGTCGCCGCGCTCGTGGCCGCGGTCGTCGCCGGGCTGCTGGAGCTGTGGCGGCGGTGGCTCGGGGTCGCGCTGTTCGCCGTCGCCGGAATCGCGGCCGTCGCCGCCACCGTCACCCGGGCCGGCGCGACCCCCTTCGCCTTCCTGCCGCCGGCCCTCGGCGCGGCCGCCGGCGCCCTCGTCCTGTCGCTCGCGATCGCGCGGATGCGCCGCTGGCGCACCCCGTCCGACCCGGCCACGGCCGGGGTCGACCGGCGCGGTTTCCTCCTGCTGACGTCCGCCTCCGCCGTCGCGGCCGTCGCCGCCGGCGTCGGCGCCCGCCTCGGGTCCGCCGCGACGTCATCCATCGCGGCCGTCCGGTCCGCCCTGCGGCTGCCCGCCCCCGCGTCGCGCGTCGCGGTTCCCGCGGGCGCCGAGCTCGGCATCCCGGACCTCTCCCCGCTCTTCACCCCCAACCGCGACTTCTACCGGGTGGACACCGCCCTCACAATCCCGTCGGTCGATCCGGCCACGTGGCGCCTGACGGTCGACGGGATGGTGCAGAAGCGGGTCGAGCTGAGCTTCGACGACCTGCTCCGGATGGGCCTCGACGAGTACTCCGTGACCCTCACCTGTGTCTCGAACGAGGTCGGCGGCAACCTGGTCGGCACGGCGCGCTGGCTCGGCGTCCCGGTCCGCGACATCCTGGCGCTCGCCCGGCCGCGCGCCGGTGCCGACATGGTGCTCTCCCGCAGCGTCGACGGGTTCACCGCGAGCACGCCGCTCGACGCGCTCACCTCGGCCGGCCGCGACGCGATCCTCGCCGTCGGCATGAACGGCGAGCCGCTGCCGCTGGAGCACGGGTTCCCGGTGCGGATGGTCGTCCCGGGCCTCTACGGCTACGTCTCGGCGACGAAGTGGCTCACCGAGCTGAAGGTGACCACCTTCGCCGCCGACCAGGCCTACTGGACGCCGCGCGGCTACAGCGCGAAGGCGCCGATCAAGCTGTCCAGCCGGATCGACACACCGCGCGTGGACAAGGCGCTGCGCGCCGGCCCGACGAAGATCGCCGGCGTCGCCTGGGCGCAGACGGTCGGCATCGGGCGGGTGGAGGTGCAGATCGACGGAGGCGACTGGCAGCAGGCCGCGCTGTCCACTCCCGTCAACCGGGACACCTGGGTGCAGTGGTCGCTCGACTGGGAGGCCACCTCCGGCAGCCACACGCTGGCGGTCCGCGCCACCGACCGCGACGGCCGCCTGCAGGAGCAGAAGCGCGCGCCGATCGCGCCGAACGGGTCGACCGGCTGGCAGCAGACCCTGGTGCGGGTGGAGTGACCGGGCCGGGGAACGCCCCGACTCCTGTGAGACGGGGCGCACTCCCCCCGGTTGCGGCGCTGGGCGTCGCGGTATCCCCGGCTTAAAACATACGGACCTACCGGTTTGATCGCAAATGCAGGCATTTATGCGGCGAGCGCGGGCCGGAGCGCCCGCCACACCCGGGCGATGTCGCCCGGAAGTCCGTCAAGCCTGCCGAGCTCGTCGGCGATCATGTAGGCGCCGAAGAAGCCGTGCACCGCCACCGTCGCGAGCGCCCGCGGGTCGACGCCGGTCAGCGCGCGGTCCTCCACCTCCTGGGTGAGCAGTCCCGAGATCACGTCGATCCAGCGGCCGTAAGGGTCGTCGCCCGGCGCGAGCGGGAAGGCCGTCTGGCTGAGCTTCATCGCTGCGCGGACCCGCACCTCGCCCGCGAGCACCGCTCCGACCCGTTGCGTCAGCGCCTCCGCGGCCGCCACGCCGCGCAGGCCCGACTCCCGCACCTCCTGGATGAGGACCGGCCAGTTCGCGTACTTCTCGGCCACGAGTGCCTGCGCGATGTCCCGCTTCGAGCGGAAGTGGAAGTAGACGGCCCCCTTCGTCGCGCCCGTCCGCTCGACGATGCGCTCCAGGCGCGCCCCCTCGTAGCCGTGCTCGTCGAACTCGGCGGCGGCGGCATCCAGGATGGCGGCGCGCGTGCGCTCTGCGCGTTCCTGTCTGGCCATGGCCGGCGCCGCCCGTCTTCCGAAGTCGTCCCGTCGAGACGACGATAGCGCGCGCATCCCGTGGTCGAATGGGTGCGGGTCGCCGCGACGCCCGAACGCGAACGCGGCCGCGGACGCGGACGAGAGGAGAGGCGCGATGACCGACGAGCAGACCGAGCCCCGCCGCCCGCGCTTCCGCGAGGGTCCGCACCTCCCCGCCCTCGTCGTGACGCTCATCGTCACGGTCATCGCCGCCCTGTTCGCGGGCGCCTACAGTTGGGCGATGGGCGACCCGCAGCCCCACGACATCCCGATCGGGCTGGTCTCGAGCACGCGGCCGGCGGCCGGCCTGGCGCACGAGCTGGAGGCGAGGACCGGCACCACCTTCGTCGTGCGCGGCTACGCGACCGAGTCGGATGCGGAGGCGGCCATCCGCGAGCAGCACGTCTACGGTGCGCTCGTCGAGCAGCGCGACGGCACCGTGCGGCTGTACGTGTCGAGCGCGTCCGGTGCGTCGGTCGCCCGGCTGCTCGAGAACGATGCGCCGCGCCTGCAGCAGTCGATCGGCCGGCCGGTGACCGTCATCGACGCGCATCCGCTCGCCCCGCGCGACCCGAACGGGCTCGTGCTGTTCTACATGTCGCTCGCCGCGGTGATCATCGGGTTCGTCGGCGCCATCCAGACGCGGGTGAACGCGGCCACCCTCACCCTCGGGGGCGAGCTGTTCTGGGATGTCGTGCGCTCGGTCCTCGGCGGATTCGCCATCGCGTTCACCGTCGGACCGCTGCTCGACATCCTGCCGCTCCCGCTGCTGCCCGTCTGGGGCGTGCTCGCGCTGACCATGCTGATCGCGGGCGCGACCTACAGTTTCTGGCGCGTGCTGATCGGCGCGCGCTGGGCGATGCTGCCGACCTGGATCGTGTTCGTGCTCATCAGCAACCCCTCCTCCGGCGGGGCGGTCGCGCCGGAGCTGCTGCCGCCGTTCTACCAGTTCATGGGACGCTGGCTGCCGACCGGCGCGACCGTGCGGGCCGTCCGCGACCTCACCTACTTCCCCGACGACCTCCACGCCGAGCCGTACATCGTGCTCGGGGTGTGGCTCGTCGCGTCGGTCGGGCTCTTCGTCGCCGTGCGCCTGTTCCGGTACGGGCCGGGTGCGCCGGGTGAGATCCTGCACACCTGGCGAGGGCTCGCCGGGCGGCGGGAGGTCAGGAGTCCAGGCCGATGAACCGGCGGAACGCGGCCGCGCCGGTGACGGAGATCGGCTCGCCGCGCACGAAGTCGTCCCGCGTGAGCACCAGCCGCTGGTTGACCGCGAGCTCGCCGCGCCGGGCGAGCCGCGCCGTCCCGTCGGCGCGGTAGCCGACCTTCCGGCTCACGCCGAGAGAGGCAGGATTGTCGGTGAAGGCGCCCGAGGTGATCTCGGTCGCGTCCAGCTCGTCGAAGACGAAGGCGCAGAGGGCCTGCCGCATCCGCGTCCCGATCCCCCTGCCGTGGTGCTCCCGGCCCAGCCACGAGCCGGTCTCCCCGGTGCGCGTGACGAGGTAGTCCCGCGTCGAGATCCCCTGGCACCCGACGATCGCGCCCTCGAACTCGACGGCGAACTCCAGCGTCCACGACTCCCGCGACCAGCCCGCGCGGGTGCGCCAGTGGTGCTGCGCGAACTCGAGGGGCAGTCGGTCGGCGGGCGCGTCGGTCCAGGGATAGTAGAACGGCATGTACGCGGGATCGTGCACACCGGCGGCGGCCACCTCGATGAGCCGGGGCAGTTCGGCGTCCGTGATCGGCCGCAGCACGAGCGGGCCGGCCTCGATGCGCAGGCCGAAGGGCGGGAAGGCGTCCGCGAGATCCATGGGGACAGTCTGCCCGGCCCGGGAGCCTCCCCGCTCGCCGCCGCTCAGTCCTGCCGCAGCTCGCGGACCTCGGTGGTGAGCTCGCCCGGGTTGTCGCCGGTGTTCACCGTCCCCACACGCTCGACCATGACGACGAGCGCCTCCGGCTCGGCGCGCGGCCGGTGCTCCACGCCGGCGGGCACGACGAACACGTCGTTCGGGGCCAGCTCGACGTCGCGGTCGCGCAACTGGATCGTGAGGCGGCCGTCGACGACGAGGAACAGCTCGTCGCTGTCCGGGTGGGCGTGCCAGACGAATTCTCCCTGGAGGCGGGCGACCTTCACGTCGTGCGCGGTGGAGCTCAGGGCAGCGCGGAGCGATGCCGCGACCCCAGCGCCGAGGGAGCCTGCGACCGAGGTAACGGAGGCTGCGATTTGGGCTCGAAACCCAGTGTCCGGGGCCGGTGGTTGGATGGGGTCGTGCTCCTCGACACGCTCGTCGCGACGACCGAGACCGTCGCCTCCACGCGCTCCCGCCTGGCGAAGGTGGACGCGCTGGCCGCCCTGCTCTCGGACCTCGACGCCGACGAGATCGCCCCGGCGGTGGGCTTCCTCGTGGGCAAGGCGCGCCAGGGCCGGGTGGGCGTCGGCTGGCGCGGGCTCTCGGGCGCGATGGGCGAGCCGGCCGCGGAGCCCGGCCTCACGGTCGACGACCTCGACCGGCTGCTCGACGCCCTCGGCGCGCTGGCGGGCACCGGATCCGCGGCCGAGCGGACGCGCACCCTGCGGGAGTTCACGGCGCGCGCGACGCCGCGGGAGCAGGACTTCATCGCCCGCGTGCTGCTCGGCGAGATGCGCACGGGCGCGCTGGAGGGCGTGCTGACCGACGCCGTCGCGCGCGCCTCCGGGCGGACGGGCGAGGCGGTGCGGCGCGCGGCGATGCTCTCCGGCGACCTCGGCGAGACCGCGCGGCTCGCGCTCACCGGCACCGAGGAGGAGCTGGATGCCGTCGGCCTCGTCGTCGGACGCCCGGTGCTGCCCATGCTGGCCGCGTCGGCTCCGACCGCGAGCGATGCGCTCACCACGACCGGCGAGGCGTCGGTCGAGTACAAGCTCGACGGGGCGCGCATCCAGGTTCACCGGCAGGGCGACGAGGTGCGCGTCTTCACCCGCAATCTGGCCGACATCACGCACCGACTGCCGGAGGTGGTGGAGGTGGTGCGCCGCCTCCCGGTGCGCGACGTGATCCTCGACGGCGAGACGCTCTCGCTCGACGAGGACGGTGCGCCCCGGCCGTTCCAGGAGACGATGAGTCGTTTCGGTGCGGAGGCGGTGCGCGAGACCGTGCTGTACCCCTGGTTCTTCGACGTGTTGCACGTGGACGGCCGCGACCTGCTCGACGAGCCGCTGTCCACCCGCCTGGCGGAGCTGGAACGCATCGCCGGCGAGCACCGCATCCCGGGCGAGGTGACCGCCGACCCGGAGGTCGCCGAGCGCGTGTCGCGCGAGGCGCTCGCCGCCGGGCAGGAGGGCGTGGTCGTCAAGGCGATCGACTCGCCGTACGCCGCGGGCCGCCGGGGCTCCAGCTGGGTCAAGGTGAAGCCCGTCCACACCTACGACCTCGTCGTGCTCGCCGTGGAGTGGGGGTCGGGACGGCGTCACGGGATGCTGTCCAACATCCACCTCGGCGCCCGCGACCCGGAGGGCGAGTTCGTGGAGCCGGGCGGCTTCGTCATGGTCGGGAAGACGTTCAAGGGGCTCACCGACAAGCTGCTCTCCTGGCAGACCGAGCACTTCCAGGAGATCGAGGTGCGCCGCACCCCCGGTACGGTCTGGGTCGCCCCGACGACGGTCGTGGAGATCGCGATCGACGGCGCCCAGCGCTCCAGCCGCTACCCCGGCGGCATCGCGCTGCGGTTCGCCCGGGTGAAGCGGTACCGCGACGACAAGGATGCCGGCGAGGCGGACACCATCCAGACCCTGCGTTCGCTGCTGCGCGGCTGACCCCGCGCGGTCCCCCGCGTCCGAAACGGAGGCCGACACGGCCGTCCGCGCCCCGAGCCTCCTCCGTTCGCTGCCGCCGCTCGGTGTGTCGCCGCCGTTCTCCTCCCTTCCACCCGAACCTCCGCCCGTCCGGCGCGCCGATACGATGACCGCATGACGACCTCCTCGCCCGCCTGGGGCATCCTCGGCACGGGCGGCATCGCCGCCGCCATGACGCGCGACCTGCAGCTCGACGGGCACACCGTCGCCGCAGTCGGCTCGCGCACGCCCGACGCGGCCGCGCGCTTCGCCGCCGCCCACGCCATCCCGCGCTCGCACGGCAGCTACGAGGACCTGGTCGCCGACCCCGGCGTCGACGTCGTCTACATCGCGACGCCGCACCCGCAGCACGCGCCCAACGCCCTGCTCGCGCTGTCCGCCGGCAAGCACGTGCTGGTCGAGAAGCCCTTCACCATGGACCAGCGGGAGGCGCAGCAGATCGCCGACGCCGCCCGCGCCGGCGGCCTGGTCGCCCTGGAGGCGATGTGGACGCGGTGGCTGCCGCACATGGAGCGGCTGCAGGAGATCCTCAGCGACGGGACGCTGGGCGAGGTCCGCTCGGTGGTCGCCCACCACGACCAGAAGACGAATCCCGACCCGGCCGCCCGCATGCTGAACCCGGAGCTCGGCGGCGGCGCGCTGCTCGACCTCGGAATCTACCCGGTCTCGTTCGCTTGGGACGTGCTCGGTGCGCCGGAGCAGGTGCTCGCGCTCTCCACGCCGACCGCGACCGGGGTGGACCGGCAGACGTCGATCCTGCTCGGCTACGCGTCGGGCGCCCAGGCCGCGCTCACCACCGGGCTCGACGCGGCCGGCGACAACAGCGCCACCATCGTCGGCACCGACGCGCGCGTCGAGCTCGACGCCACCTTCTACGCCCCGACGAGCTTCCGCGTCGTCGACCCCGACGGCCGCGTCGTCGAGACGTACGAGTCGCGCGTCGACGGGCGTGGGATGCAGTACCAGGCGCGCGCGATCGAGCGCCTGATCGCGGCGGGAGGCGGGGAGGACTCCCGCCTGCCGCTGTCGCAGTCGGTCGCCATCATGGGCACCCTCGACACCATCCGCGAGCGCATCGGCCTTTCCTACTGACCGCGAGGTTCGTGCCGAATGTGCGCTTTCGTCGCGCGATAGCGCGCATTCGGCACGAATCTCGGAGGGTGGCACGCGCGCGGGCGGCGCGTTAGAGTCGCCGCGTGGGCGCAGGCCCAGCCGGAAGGAGCGTCGACGATGACCGATCTCACCGGGAGGCGCGCGCTGGTCACGGGCGGCGCGAGCGGCATCGGGCTGGCCTGCGCGGAGGCGTTCGCCGCGGCGGGGGCCCGCGTCACGATCGCCGACCTCGACGGAGAGCGCGCCCGCGCGGTCGCCGAACGCCTCGGCGGGGACGCGTGGGAGGTCGACCTCTCGAAGACGCGCGAGCTGGCGCAGGCGTCGGTCGAGACCGACATCCTCGTCAACAACGCCGGCATCCAGCACGTGCAGGCGATCCCGGAGTTCGAGCCCGAGACGTTCGCCCTGATGCTGCGGATCATGGTGGAGGCGCCGTTCCTGCTCATCCGGGCCGCACTGCCAGGGATGTACGACCGTGGGTTCGGGCGCATCGTCAACATCTCCAGCGTCCACGGCCTGCGGGCATCGGAGTTCAAGTCGGCCTACGTGACGGCGAAGCACGGCCTGGAGGGGCTGTCGAAGACGACGGCGCTGGAGGGCGGCCCGCACGGCGTCACGTCGAACTGCATCAACCCCGGGTACGTGCGCACCCCGCTGGTGGAGAAGCAGATCGCCGACCAGGCGCGGCTGCACGGCATCCCCGAGGACGAGGTGGTCGAGAAGGTCATGCTGACCGAGGCCGCCATCAAACGTCTGGTCGAGCCGGCCGAGGTGGCGAGCCTCGCGCTGTGGCTGGCCGGAGACGACTCCGGGATGGTCACCGGCGCCAGTTACACGATGGACGGCGGCTGGAGCGCGCGGTGACCGCGCCCGTCCCCCTCTCCGCACCGGTGCGCGGCGGCGTGCTCGCGGGCGGTGTCTGGCATCCGGACGCCGAGGGGATGCCGCTCCTCACCATCCACGGCATCACGGCGAACCACCTGGCCTGGCAGGTCGTGGCGGACGCCCTCCCCGACACGCGCGTGATCGCGCCCGACCTGCGCGGCCGCGGCCGCAGCGGCGGCCTTCCCGGCCCGTTCACCCTGAACGACCACGCCGACGACCTGGCGAGGATGCTGGATGCCGCCGGCGTCGAGCGTGCGCTCGTCGCGGGCCACTCCATGGGCGCCTTCGTGGCCGTGCGGTTCGCGGAGCGCTTCCCCGACCGCGCTGAGCGGCTGGTGCTCGTGGACGGCGGCCTCCCTCTGCCGCAGCCGGCCGGCATCCCGCCGGAGCAGGTGACGGAGGCGGTGCTCGGCCCGGCGCTCGCGCGGCTGCGGCGCACGTTCGCGTCGCCGGAGGAGTACGAGGCGTTCTGGCGGCAGCATCCCGCGATCGGCCCGTGGTGGAGCGACACGTTCGCCCGCTACGTCGCCTACGACCTCGTCGGGGAGCCTCCGCTGATGCGGTCGAGCGTCAGCGAGGAGGCCGTGGCCGTCAACTCGATGGAGCTGTACGGCGGCGACGGCTACGCCGAGGCGCTGGAGGGCCTGCGGCTGCCGGTCGACTTCTTCCGGGCGCCTCGCGGCCTCCAAGACGGCCCTCCGCTGTACGAGCCGGAGGTCGTCGCCGCGTGGCGGGGACGGCTGCCCGGGATGCACGTCCACGAGACCGAGGACGTGAACCACTACACCATCCTCATGACCGGGCGGGGACTCGCGCAGATCCTGCCCGCCTTCCGCTCGACCTCCCTGCGCGGCCCCGCATCCGACCCGAAGGAGACACCCGCATGACCGGAACCCTGCTGCCCGGCATCGCCGCCCGCCCCGTGCGGACGCCGCGCTACACCGCCAACGTGCTGGAGAGGCCGGCGGACGGCGAGCCGACCCGGGCCGTGCTGTTCGTGCACGGCAACGTGTCGTCGTCGCTGTTCTGGCAGCCGCTCATGCGGGCGCTCCCGCCGGGCATCCGCGCGCTGGCCGTCGACCTGCGCGGGTTCGGTGACAGCGAGACACTGCCGGTCGACGCGACCCGCGGGGTGCGCGACTTCTCCGACGACGTCGCCTCGGTCGCCGACGAGCTCGGCCTCGGCGCCGTGCACATCGTCGGGTGGAGCCTCGGCGGGGGCGTCGTCCTGCAGCTCCTCCTCGACCGGCCCGACCTCGTGGCGTCGCTCACCCTGGTGTCGCCCGTCTCGCCGTACGGTTTCGGCGGCACGGCGGCCGACGGCTCGCTGCTCAACCCGGACGCCTCCGGGACAGGCGGGGGCGGCGCGAACCCCGACTTCGTCGCGCGCCTCGCCGCCGGCGACACCGGGGAGGAGTCCCCCACCTCGCCGCGTGCCGTCTACCGGTCGTCGTACGTCGCGCCCGGGTTCGTGTCCGAGTACGAGGACCTGTGGGTGGAGTCGATGCTCTCGACCGCGACCGGCCCGGACAACTACCCCGGCGACGCGGGTGACTCTGAGCACTGGCCGGGCTTCGGTCCTGGCACCCGCGGGGTGCTCAACACGCTGGCGCCCACCTACTTCGACACCTCCGGCGTCGTGGACATCCCCGCCAAGCCGCCCATCCTGTGGGTCCACGGCGCGGTGGATGCGATCGTCGCCGACGCCTCCTTCTTCGACCTCAACCAGCTCGGCGCCGCCGGCGTCATCCCCGGCTGGCCGGGCGAGGAGGTCGCGCCGCCGCAGCCGATGCTGGCGCAGACCCGCGCGGTGCTCGACCGCTACGCCGCAGCGGGCGGTACCACCCGCGAGGTCGTCTTCGACGACTGCGGCCACTCCGCCCACATCGAGAAGCCCGAGGAGTTCCGCGCCGAGCTGCTCGCGTGGATCAGCTGAGCGTCGCGGCGGCCGCCACCACGTCGGCCACCCGGAGAGCGAGCACCCGGTCGTTGCCGGGGAAGGGGACGAAGCCGAACCGCCGGTAGAAGCCGGCCGCGCTGTCGTCCTTCGCGTGGACGACGATCGCGCGCATCCCGATCGCCTGCGCGACGCGGGCGGACTGGATGACGGCGTGCTGCAGCAACGACGCCCCGAGCCCTCGTCCGGCGTGGCTCCGGTCGACCGCCAGGCGGCCGAGGAGGACGACGGGGATGGGGTCCGGCATGTTGCGCGACAACCGCCCTGGCGCCTCCGCGCGGGTCAGCGAGCCCGCAGCCAGGCAGTAGAAGCCGGCCACACGGTCCGAACCGGACGCGACGGAGACATAGGTGCGCGACGCACCGTTGGCGTCGTTGTGACGCGCCCATGCGCGCAGCCAGCGGTCGAGGTCCTCCGAACCGCTGTCGAACTCCGAGACGATGTCGCCGGCCTGCAGCGGCCGCGGCGTGCAGTACTCAGTCACGGAAGACGGTGGGCCGACGCAGCAGGTCCGCCAGCCCGGTCGACACCTGCGACGGACGGTCGAGCTCTTCGAGGAACGCATCGAAGGTCTCCGCGTCGAGCCTCACCTGGTGCTCGCGCCGGATCACCTCGTGCGCGTGCTCGGTGAGGGCGAGCGTGGAGAAGTCGGTCACCGAGCGTCCCTCCAGCGCTGCCGCCTGGGCGATCAGCTCCTTCTGCTCGCCGGTGACGCGGAGCTCGAGCCTTTTGTCCTTCGTGGTCACCCTAACGATTGTACGGCATTCAGCCGTACAGTCACCGGAGGCTGTCGCGCGGCAACCCCAGCAGGCCTTCCACCGCGTGGGCGAGCGCCGGGGCGCGGTCGCCGCCGGCGCCCCACCGCACGAGGGCCTGCGCGTTGAGTCCGTCGATCATCCCGAGGAGTTGCCACGCCGTCTGCGCCGGGTCGTCGGCGGTGAACGCCCCCGTGTCGACGCCTTCCCGGACGATGTCGAGGATGAGGTCCTGCCACGCATCCATCTGCTCGCGCACCGCCGCGGCGAGCGCCTCGTTCCGCCTCCCGAGCGCCCACGCCTCCACCCAGACCAGCGTGACGTCGTCGCGGCTGCCGTCGAGGAGGGTGCGCAGGAGCAGCGCCAGCCGCGCGGTGGGCCCGTCGACGCCCGCGAGAAGGCCGCGCACCTCGTCCAGCTCGGCGCCGACGACCGCGGTGAACGCCGAGGCGACCAGCTCATCCATCGCCGGGTGGTAGTGCGAGACGAGCGCCGAGGCGACGCCCGCGCGGGCAGCGACGCCCCGGAGCGTGACCGCCGCGAGCCCGTCGGCGAGCGCCAGATCGCGCGCCGCGGCCGAGAGTTCGGCGCGGCGCTGCGCGGGTGGACGGCGGGCGGCTCTTGACATGGTCCGCCCAGTATAGGTACGTTCGGCACGTTATTGATCGTTTGATCAATATTCGTACGCACACCCGCGGAGGACACCGATGACCTGGCGCATGCCCGCAGAGACCGCCCCACACGAGCGCACCTGGATGGCCTTCCCCCGCGCCGGCATCACGCTCGGCGACGATGCGGCCTCCGCCGAAGAGGCCTACGCCGCGTGGACGGCGGTCGCCCACGCCGTCGCCGAGTACGAGCCGGTCACGATGGTGGTGGACCCGAGCGAGCGGGAACGCGCCGCGCGCATGCTCGGCTCGCACGTGGAGCAGGTGGAGGCGCCGCTCGACGAGTTCTGGATGCGCGACTTCGGCCCCACCTTCGTGGTCGACGACGAGCGGCCGGGCGTGCTCGGTGCGGTCGACTGGACGTTCAACGGCTGGGGCGACCCGGAGTGGGCCGAGTGGCGGAAGTCCGCCGAGATCGCCCGCTTCGTCGCCGAGCGCACCGGCGCCGAACTGATCAGCTCGCTGCTGGTCAACGAGGGCGGCGGCATCCACGTCGACGGCGAGGGCACCGTGCTGCTCACCGAGACTGTGCAGCTCGACCCACGACGTAACAGGTACGCCGACAAGGCGCGGGTCGAAGAGGAGATGGCGCGCACCATCGGCGCGACGCACGCGATCTGGCTGCCCCGCGGACTCACCCGCGACTACGACGACTTCGGAACGAACGGGCACGTGGACATCGTGGCGACCATCCCGTCGCCCGGCCGCCTGCTGCTGCACGCCCAGCGGAACCCCGAGCACCCCGACTACGCGGTGTCGCGCGAGCTGCGCGAACTGCTCGCCGGGACGACCGACGCCGCCGGGCGCAGCTGGGACATCGTCGACCTGCCCGCCCCCGCCACCCTCCGCGACGAGGAGGGCTTCCTCGACTGGAGCTACGTCAACCACCTCGTCGTCAACGGCGGCATCGTCGCGTGCGGATTCGGCGAGGAGCGCGCGGACGCCGAGGCGACCGAGATCCTCGAGGCGGTGTACCCGGGCCGGACGGTGACCATGATCGACTCGCGGCCGATCTTCGCGCGCGGCGGCGGCATCCACTGCATCACCCAGCAGCAGCCGGCGGTGTCCGCGTGACGTTCGACGTGGTGGAGGCGCCCATCGCCGAGCTGCGGCGGGCGCTGGAGGCCGGCGAGACGACGAGCGCGGAGCTCGTGACCGCGTACCTGGCGCGCATCGACGCCTACGACGCGGCCGGGCCGCGGCTGAACGCGGTCGTCGTCCGCAACCCGGACGCGCCGGCGGAGGCCCGCGCGTCGGACGAGCGCCGCGCCAGGGGGGAAACGCTCGGGCCGCTCGACGGCATCCCCTACACCGCCAAAGACAGTTACCTGGCGCACGGGCTGACCGCGGCGGCAGGATCGCCCGCCTTCGAGCACCTCGTCGCCCAGCGCGACGCGTTCACCATCGAGCGGCTGCGCGCCGCCGGGGCGATCCTGCTCGGGCTGACCAACATGCCGCCGATGGCCAACGGCGGGATGCAGCGCGGCGTCTACGGCCGCGCCGAGTCGCCCTACAACGGCGACTACCTGACCGCCGCCTTCGGCTCCGGATCGTCCAACGGCTCCGGCACGGCCACGGCGGCCAGTTTCGCCGCCTTCGGCCTCGGCGAAGAGACGTGGTCCTCCGGCCGCGCCCCCGCCTCCAACAACGCCCTCTGCGCGTACACCCCGTCGCGCGGGATCATCTCGGTGCGCGGAAACTGGCCACTCGTCCCCACGATGGATGTGGTGGTGCCGCACACCCGCACGATGGCGGACCTGCTGGAGGTGCTGGACGTGATCGTCGCCGACGACGCCGAGACGCGCGGCGACTTCTGGCGCGCGCAGCCGTGGGTGCCGATCCCGCGCGCGTCCGAGATGCGGCCTCCGTCGTACCCGGCCCTCGCCGAAGGCGCATCCCTCGCCGGGCGCCGGATCGGCGTCCCCCGCATGTACATCAACGCCGACCCGGACGCCGGGACGAACGCGCACCCGGGCATCGGGGGACCGACCGGGCAGCGCATCCAGACCCGGGAGTCGGTGATCGCACTCTGGGAGGCGGCCCGCCGCGACCTGGAGGCCGCCGGCGCGGCCGTCGTGGAGGTCGACTTCCCGGTCGTGAGCAACTACGAGGGCGACCGGCCCGGCGCGCCGACCATCGCGACGCGGGGCCTGGTGCGCCCCGAGTTCCTCCGGCGCGAGATCGTCGACCTGTCGGCGTGGGCGTGGGACGACTTCCTCGCCGCGAACGGCGACCCCGAGCTGAACACGCTGGCGGACGTGGACGGCGCCCGCATCTTCCCGCAGCCGGAGGGTGCGCTGCCGGACCGCTACGACGGGTTCGAGGACGACATCGCCGACTACCCCGCCTGGGTGCGCGCGCATCCGGGGACGACGCTGGAGAGCATCCCGGAGCTCGCCGACGGCCTGCGGGGCCTCGAGGAGACGCGTCGCGCCGACCTGGAGGAGTGGATGGACGGGCTCGGTCTCGACGCCGTCGTCTTCCCGGCCGTGGCCGACGTCGCCCCCGCCGACATGGACGTGAACCCGGCGTCGGCCGACCTCGGCTGGCGCAACGGCGTCTGGGTCGCGAACGGCAACCTCGTGCCGCGGCACCTCGGCATCCCGACGGTCACCGTGCCGATGGGCACGATGACGGACACCGGCATGCCCGTCGGCCTGACCTTCGCCGGCCGCGCCTACGACGACGCCGCGCTCCTCGCCCTCGCCGCCGCCTTCGAGCGCCTCGCGCCGCGCCGCACCGCGCCGCCGCGCACCCCACCCCTCCCGCTCCCCTGACGCTGACGCCCGCCCGCCCGCCGTCCCCCAGCCATCAGCTCCTGAGTTTTTCGAGCAAATCGCCGCGAAAAGACCGAAAAACTCAGGAGGTGATGGCTGGGGCGTGCAGGCAGGTCGGCAGGCGGGCAGGTCGGTCGCGAGGAGGAGCGGGATGGGTCGCGAGGGGGACGCGGTGCGGGCGCGGGCGATGCGAGCGTGAGGGTATGCACGCTTCCCGGTCGCGCCTCATCGGCGCCGCGCTGTCCCTCCTGCTCGCCGCCACCCTCGCCGGATGCTCGACCGCCGAGGCCGGCGCGCTTGCACAGTCGGCCGGCGAGCCGGGACGCGCCCCGCAGGGCGCGGCGGAACCCGCGGATCCGGGCGACGCCGGCCTGACCGACGACGACGGCTACATCCCGGAGGGCTCCAGCCTCGCGCTCGACAGCGACCTCCCCGCCGTCACCCGCCTCTCCCCGAAGCTGCTCTCGGCCCTCCGCGACGCCCAGGCGGCGATGACGCAGGGCGGCGAGCGCGGCGGCATCGCCATCGCCGACGGCTGGCGGTCCGAGCGCTACCAGGAGTACCTGTTCGCGCAGGCCGTTCGCCAGTACGGCAGCGCCGAGGAGGCGCAGAAGTGGGTGAAGCGCGGCAACGACTCCGCCCACGTCGCCGGTGACGCGGTCGACATCGCGGACGCCGGCGCGATGGACTTCCTCAACCGCTTCGGCAACGAGTGGGGGCTCTGCCAGGTGTACGCGAACGAGGCGTGGCACTTCGAACTGCGCACCTCCCCGGGCGGGCAGTGCCCGGCACAGTCAGCAGACGGCCGGGGGTAGCCGCCGTCAGCCGGCGACTCCCACGGCGGCACGCTCCGTCTCCGGGCGGTCCAGGCTCTCCAGCATGGCGTGCGCGAGGTCGGCCCGCGACACCGTGAACCCGCGCGGGACGCTCGCCCCGATTCGGGTGCGGTACGCGCCTGTCGCCGGACCGGAGGTGAGACGCGGCGGCCGGAATGCGGTCCACACGGCCGTCGACGCCGCGAGCTCGGCCTCCATCTCCCGGAGGTCGTCGTAGACGGGCCGCAGCAGCGCGCCGATGAGGGGGAGCGCGATGCGCCGGCTGACGAAGCTGTCGTCGGCGGGCGCCGGAGCGACGGGCGCGGCGCTGATGACGACCAGGCGGAGGGGCGCACCCGCCGCCCCGGCGAGGATCGCTCGGGTCGCCGGGGCGGCGACCGGGGCGTCCTTCCGGCGGCGCGGCCCGATGGCGGAGAACGCCGCGTCGGCACCGGCGATGGCCGCCCCGACGGCGTCCGTGTCGTCGAGTGACGGGACCACCCGCACGTCGGCACGCGGGTCGATTACGGCGGAGGCGGAGGTGGAGGAGCCGGCGGAGCGGAGCACGGCCGTGACCTCGTGGCCTGCGTCCAGCGCCTGGCGGGTGAGCTCGCGGCCGGTCTGCCCGCTGGCTCCGAAGATGGTGAGCTTCATGTCGTCATGCTAAGTGATAGTCACACCACAGTGCAATCACCTATCGGTATCATATCTGGATGACGTCGGTACCGCCCGCCCTGGAGTCCCGGGCCAGCTTCCTGGTCTCGCAGCTCGGTCTCGCCAGCGCGCAGGCCTTCTCCGCCGCGCTGGCGCCCCTCGGGCTGACCCCGAACAGGTACGGCATCCTGGTGCACGTCGCCCGCCAGGAAGGGCGCACCCAGCAGCAGCTCGCGACAGCGCTCGGCCTGCACAGGAACTCCATGGTGAGCCTGATCGACGACCTGGAGCAGCGGGGACTCGTGGAGCGCCGGAGGCACCCCGACGACCGGCGGGCCTACGCCATCCACCTCACGCCGGCCGCGCGGGACGTCGTCGCCGCCGCGACCCGGCTCGCCGACGAGCAGGAGGAGGCGATGCTCGGCCGGCTCGACGCCGGCGACCGCGCCGCCCTCCTGGCGATCCTGGGGCGGATGGCCGAGCAGGCCGGCTACGCCGCCGGCGTGCATCCCGGGCTCGCGCAGCACGGAGGACGCCGCCGCTAAGCTGGATGCCGTGTCCAAGGTTCTGAGCAGTCTGCCCGTCGGTGAGCGAGTCGGCATCGCGTTCTCGGGGGGTCTCGACACCTCCTGCGCTGTCGCCTGGATGCGCGAGAAGGGCGCGA
>Ga0209563_100227_pt1 | contig 27902 bp, 22 predicted proteins | sample AraplaCvi_mMF_r2_FD_184271 | JGI IMG/M metagenome (GOLD analysis project Ga0209563, IMG submission 184271) | Arabidopsis root microbial communities from North Carolina, USA - plate scrape CL_Cvi_mMF_r2 (SPAdes) (version 2) | ecosystem: Host-associated > Plants > Roots > Endosphere | place: USA... | reverse complement strand
CGCATAACCTCTATCTGCATTCAGCTCTGGCCCGTTCCACCGGGCGTCTCAACAACAATACGCAGGTCACGCAATCGCTGCGCCGCGGTCGCCACGACACAATTCGCGCGCTGTCGATTGCCGCCGCCGTTCAGGTCGCGATTCTGTTGGTGGCTGCCGCTGTGTTCCATGAAAGTGGCCACACAGAAATTGGCGGTATAGAGCAGGCCCACCAGTTGTTGATGCCCCTGACGGGGGGCGCGTTGTCCGCAGTGCTGTTTGCCCTGGCCCTGCTGGCATCCGGACAAAGCGCAACACTGACAGGCACCCTCGCCGGTCAAGTGGTGCTCGAAGGATTCCTGCAACTGAGGATTTCATTGTGGAAGCAACGTATCGCCACCCGGCTGCTGGCCATCGTGCCGGCGCTATGGGCAATCCTCTGGCTCGGTGATCGTGCAGTCGGCGACCTGTTGGTGTTTTCACAGGTGGTGCTGTCGATACAACTACCGTTTGCCGTTTATCCGCTGATTCGTTTTACCCGCGATAAAACACTGATGGGCGACTTTGCCATATCACGCCCGGTCGCCCTCATGGCCTGGCTGATCTTCCTGCTGATCGGCGCCGCCAATCTGTGGCTGGTCGCATCCATCATTCTCTGAAAAACCCACGAAACAGGTGAAATCATGAGTGAAGTCCACGTCTGGATCGCAATCGAACGCCCCCTCGAACAGGTCTGGTCGCTTCTCGGCGGGTTCGACTGGTTGCCCCGCTGGCTCGATGTGATCGCCAGCAGTACCCTCAGCGACGGAGGGCGATTGCGGCATTTGAAAACCACGAACGGTGCGACTATTGTCGAGCGTCTACTCACATTTGACGAAGATGAAAAGCACTACAGCTATGCCTTGCTCGAAGGGCCTTCACCAGTCATTGACTACGTCGGCAGAATGTCAGCGCAGTCCGACGGCAAAGGTGGAACACTGGCGTCTTGGTCGAGTACCTTCTTGGTCAACGGAGCGGAAGAAACCGAAGTCATCGCTCACTTCGAGTCGCTTTATCGCTCTGGCCTGGAAAGTCTCAAGACCATCATTGAATCCAGCGACTGAAACAAGCAAGGGCTCACCCGCGATCCATGAAGGCTTGCAGGCGCGGCACCATAAAGTCGAGGAACGTCCGGATACGCTGAGGGACATGCTGCCCGCCCTGATAAAGCGCATGGACTTCCTCGCAGTCATGACCATTTTGTGAAAGCACCTCGACCAGGCGACCCGAGGCCAGATCATCGTCGATGTGAAAGTCCGCCAGTCTGGCGATCCCGACACCTGCAATGGCCATGCGCCGAACAGTCTCGCCATTGTTGGCCTGCAGGTTGCCCTGGACGATACGATCCACTATGCGGCCACTTTGGTTCATTGGCCAGACCGGACTGGAACGACGGAAGTTAAAACTCAAACAATTATGTTCGCAAAGATCTTCCAGGGTTTCGGGGACACCGTGCTTTTCCAAGTAGCCCGGTGAAGCAACGATTTTTCGCCGAGCGACCCCTATCTTCCGCGCCCGTAATGTCGAGTCATTCAATATGCCTACCCGGAACGCAATATCCGTCCTGTCCAGGTACATGTCGACGATGTCATCGCTCAAGGACAGATTGATCTGAATGTTGGGATGCGCCTCCCAGAAAGCCGGCAGATTGGGTTCGATCGCCAATGTGCCGAACGCTACCGACGCATTGATGCGCACGGTCCCGCGGGCCTTTTGTGCACCTTGAGCCAACACCCTCTCGACATCATCGAGCTCGGCCAGCAAAGCATGACTGCGTTCGTAGTAAATACGTCCTTCATCAGTCAGTGACAGTTTACGTGTCGAGCGCTCCAGTAGCCGCACGCCCAAGCGTAGTTCCAGGCGAACTATCAGCTTGCTGACCGTCGAAGGTGTCATCAGCATTTGGCGCGCCGCCTGCGAAAAGCTGCCGGCGTCGACAACCCTTACGAAGACCGACATCTCACCCGCTCTGTTATCCACGTATCTATCCTCAGAATGACTCGTGAAAAAATATCACAAGCGCCTGCATGTAAATTATGGATAACAAGGGATAGGGTTCATTTGTCTTTGGAAGTAATTTCACAATTAAAATGCGACCCGCGCTCTGCAGCGATTGCTGGTTCCCTGATCAGTTGTGAAGCGACCTCACAGAACCTGTTCACCCTGACCCCGTTATCAACCAGTCGATCCGTGCTTAACCTCTTTAACACCACCCATTGAGGACAGCAGGCTATGAGCACGTTATTTACCCCATGCCAGACAGGGTTGCTGACACTGCGCAATCGCATCGCAATGGCACCCATGACCAGGGCCCGTAACCCCGATGGCGTTGCAAATGAACTGACCGCGCTTTATTACAGCCAACGAGCCAGTGCCGGGCTGATCATTACAGAAGGCACTCCGATTTCACGTTCGGCCGAAGGTTTTCTGGCCATCCCCGGCATTTATACGACGCCCCAGATCAACGGCTGGCGCAAAGTGACTCAGGCGGTCCACGAAGCTGGGGGCGTTATATTCACTCAGTTGTGGCATGTGGGACGCGTTTCCCATGTCAGCATTCAGCCAGGAGGTATTGCACCGGTCAGCTCGACATCCCGGGTTGCCCGCAACTCGCAGGCCTGGGGTATGACCGAACGTGGAGAACCCGGCCCGGTTGATGTTTCAACTCCGCGTGCTCTCAGCACGCAGGAAGTCAAAGCGGTCATCCGTGACTTTGCCCAAGCCGCCGCCAACGCAATGGAGGCCGGCTTCGACGGAATTGAACTGCATGGGGCAAACGGCTACCTGATCGAGCAGTTTCTCAATCCATTGGTTAATGACCGTACGGACGAGTACCGTGCCGATACTGTCGAAAGCCGTTCACGCTTTTTGCTTGAAGTGGTCGATAGTGTGATTGATCGAATCGGTGCGCAACGTACAGCTGTCCGCTTGTCGCCATTTGGCGGTCTATTTGACATGGGCTTATACGAGGATGTCGAACAGACCTATCTGTATGTTGCTGATCAACTGTCTCGGCGTGGATTGGCGTACGTTCATTTCATGGATCAACTGTCGCGGGGCAGCTCGCCAATCCCCGACAACTTTCTGCAAAGATTCCGCAATCACTATCACGGAACACTGGTACTCGCTGGCGGCATGACCAAAGAACGGGCGGAGAAATTTCTGGATGAGGGTCTGATCGATATCGCTGCTTTCGGTGAACCGTTTATCGCCAATCCCGATCTGGTTGAACGCCTGCGAAATAACTGGCCACTGTTAAAACCCGACCGTGCACTAAGCTACGGCGGCGGAGCTCAGGGGTATACCGATTATCCAACCTACTCGATCAGTTAATGCTCATTGAAGTCTGAGTGACGTTATCCGCCATCTCCTGAGTCAGGAAATCGATCAGTGCCCGGGACGCGGCCGACAACTGCCGATGAGGCGGGTATATCACAGAGAACGGTCGGGACCGTCCGCCCGACTGTTCGAGTAGCGGGATCAGGCGTCCACTTTCAATCCGGTCCCGAACAATGAAGTCGTAGGTCTGGCATATCCCCATACCGTGTTCAGCCAGGGAAACCGTGCCCAGAACATCGTCGGAGACTTGAACACTTGCCTGCGGTATCCACTCACGATCAATCCCGTGCTCGCAAAACAACCAAGGGCCGACCCGACCACTGCTGGGCATCACAAATGGCAGACAGGCATGGTCTGCCAGATCCTCAACACTGAGAGGAGTACCCGCTCGCTGCAGATATTCGGGGGCAGCGACTACGCACAAATTCGCGTCTTCGAGCTTGCGACCGACCAGGCCACTGTCGGGTAATTGTCCGAGGCGAATAGCCAGATCAAACCCTTCGGCCACCAGATCCACATTTCGATTGCTGATGCCCAACTCGATGCGCACTTGCGGAAACTGACGAGTGAAGCGACAGAGAAAGGCTGGCAGTCGGTGATGTCCATAAGTCGTCGGCACGCTCAGGCGCACTCGGCCGTTCAACGCACCCTCCCGGCCATGGATGAGTCGTTCGGCATCATCGATCAATGCGAACGCCGCGCGGGACTGTTCAAGATAAAGCAGACCCGCATCGGTCAGGCTCAAACGGCGGGTCGTGCGTCGAAGTAACTGGACGCCCAGACGTGCTTCCAGTCGGGAGATCGCCCGACTGACCACCGACGGCGTGGTCGCCAAAACCACTGCCCCGGAGCTTAATGAGCCCTTTTCCACCACAGTGATGAAGACTTCGACGTCCGCCAGATAATCGAATCGACGCGTCATATTTGCCTCAAAAGAACAGCTGATTTTCGTGAAGGCCAGTTTATCGCCGACAGAGGCACGAATAAAGTTTCGTCAATGGTCAACACAGTTGATCTGAACCTCCCTATCACTCTGCGGAAATCTCATGCGCCTTATCAATCGACTCGCCCTTGCAATGGCTATTTGCGCCGCTACCGTAAACGCCCAAGCCAGCAACGTACTGATCGTTTTGTCAGACTCAGACCATCTCGACCTCAAAGATAAGAAAGTCTTCGCTACCGGTTTTTATCTGAATGAACTGATGCAACCGGTGAAACTGTTGCTTGATGCCGGGCATTCGGTGACCTTTGCGACGCCGACAGGCAAGGCGCCGACATTGGACCAGTCATCCAACGACAAAATGTATTTCAACAATGACCTGACGGCCCTTCAGGAACACAAGGCGTTGCTTGAGCGGCTGAAAATTACATCGCCGGGCGAATCCCCCGTCATCAGTCTTTCGCGCGTCGAACAGATAGGCTACGCACATTTCGATGCGATCTATGTACCCGGTGGTCACGCACCGATGCAGGATTTACTCCATAACGCAGCGCTGGGAAGACTGCTCAACAATTTTCACGCGACCAACAAGACGACAGCCCTCGTCTGTCATGGGCCAATTGCCTTGCTGTCGACGCTGTCCGACCCGACAGCCTTCACCCGCAAGCTCGAAGCCGGCAACAAAGCCCAAGCATCAGGCTGGATTTATGCCGGATACAAGTTCACCGTCATCAGCAATCAGGAAGAAGAACTGGCCAAAGGGTTGTTGAAGGGAGGCGCCATGAAGTTCTATCCGCAAACTGCACTTGAACAGGCCGGTGGCCTCTACAGCAGTAACAGCACTCCATGGACCTCTAATGTCATCATCGACCGCGAATTGGTGACAGGGCAAAACCCGGGTTCAGCGTTGGATGTGGGCAAGGTTTTACTCCAGCGACTCAAGGACTCACAACCGACTCAAATACGTTGAATGGTTCAGTCACCTGTTCACGGTGAGTTCCGGAACAGTCTCAGCGTCATCAGGTTGCTCGCGGCCGCTTTGGATAGAAAGCGCTGGCAAGAAAGTCAGCGCTAGAACGTCGAAACCTATCTCACAGTACCGAGCGTATGGTCCCGCCCTCAACGCGCATGGCCATGCCGTTGAGCGCCGGCGAGGCTGCCAGGTGGAGGACGCTGCGGGCTACCTCCTCGGGTTCGATCATACGTCTGATCAAGGATGTGGGTTCGGTTTCGTCAAAATAATTCTGGACTACTTGTTGAGCCGAGATGCCTTTCTCTTGTGCGATTTCCTGGTGATAGCGCTTGACCGCATCGGTGCAGGTTGGCCCAGGCAGTATCGAGTTGACCCGCACCGCGGTACCCTTGGTCAACTCCGCCAACGCCCGGGAAATACCCAGAAGGCAAGTTTTCATCGCTCCATAGTGAACCATCCACGGCTGCGGCTTGACCGCTGACTCGCTGCTGATAAACACAATTGAGCCTTGTCCACGCTCAAGCATTGCTTTCATCACCAGGCGAGTCATACGCACGCCGCTCATGACATTGACGTTGAAGTAATGAAACCACTGGGCATCGTCCGTTTCGAAAAAGTCCCTGACTTCGAATATCCCGACGTTATTGATCAGGAAGTCGATGGGACCGTCCTCCAGGGCCATATCAACCAACTGCTGCGCCGCACCTTCCTCCGTTAAATCGGCCACCAGTCCCTTGCTGAAGTCACCCAGTTCTTCAACCGCCGCACTCACTTCATCTGCCGATAACCCGCTAATGACAACCTTCGCCCCTTCGAGAATGAAGCGCTGGGCGATGGCCTTGCCAATGCCTGTCGCTCCGCCAGTAATGAGTGCGGTTTTGCCAGTCAGTTGATAATCCATGGAAGCTGCCTTGTTTTGTTGTTTTAGGCAAAATCTTGCCCCAGGCTCGTAATGAAGTCTTTCAAGGGTTGCAGAAGACTGTTTTAACCAAAAAACGAAAGTGGTTACTTGACCTGCCTTCATTTAGAACTGAGATGTGGAGCAATCCTTTCCAGCAGGAAATCAATAAAAACCCTCACCCGGTGAGGCAGTTGCTGGCCAGGGCCGATAAACACCGCATGGATGGCTTCGGTTTCGCCGCTGTTGAATTGCTCAAGCAGCGGTAACAACCGCCCTGACTCGATATCGGAATTGATGTGGAAGCTTGCAAGTCTGGCGATACCCAGACCAGCCAACGCAGCCTGACGCATGCTCTCACCATCACTGAGTAACGCGTTACCCTTGGGTTCAATCTCAATGCGTTGGCCTGCTGCGTCGCGATAAACCCAAGCCTGCGAATGACGATGAAAACCAAAGCTCAACCGATTATGTCGGTGCAAATCATCCAGAGTTTCCGGCTGACCGTATCGTGCGATGTAAGCCGGCGAAGCCACCGTGATCATTCGGCTTTCACCCAGTCGACGCTGGACCAGGCTCGACTCCTTCATAGGCCCCGTGCGTATCGCGACATCCGCGCGTCGTTCGAGTAAATCCACAACGGTATCGGTCAGTTCCACGTTCAAGGTGATGTCCGGGTAGGCCGCCAGAAATTCAGGCAATTGCGGTAACAAGTAATGCAGGCCAAAAGGAAGGTTGGCGTTGACCTGTATCAGCCCGCTGGGCCTGGACACGTTACCGATATCCCGTTCGGCGGAGTCGATCAACTCAAGAATGCGCAGGCACTCATTGTTGAAGCGTTCGCCCTCCGCCGTGAGTTCCAGTCGCCGAGTGGAACGATGCAGCAAACGGGCCCCCAGGCGTGCCTCCATACGGGCGATCAGTTTACTGACCGCTGAAGGAGACATTTCCAGGCGCCGCGCCGCTTCTGAGAAAGTGCCAGCATTGACCACTCGGGTGAACACTTCCATTTCGCCAGAACGATTGATGTCTTTGAGATTTAGCATGAACTTGATTCACAGATTCTTGTAGTTAAAGCAGTCTAGCTCACAAAAAGCCTCCGTCGTATGGTGATGAGATTCCTTACTCAGGAATGGCTTCGCCTTTCGCTCAGGAAAGGCCAGGCCCAATCAAAATAAGAGGGAGGCAGGACAGTGAAAATTTTCGTTACCGGCGTGACCGGTTACATCGGCGGCTCTGTAGCTAAATACCTGGTGGATGCAGGCCATGAAGTCAGCGGTCTGCTACGCAACCCGGAACAGCGTGGGGCATTGCAGGCTATGGGGATCACCCCTGTGCTCGGCACCCTGGATGACGCCTTCATTCTTACCGAACAGGCGCGTGCTGCGGACGCGGTAGTGAACGCGGCTAACTCCGACCATCTGGCTTCGGTACATACCTTTATTTCAGCACTGAGCGGCAGTGGGAAAGTCCTGCTGCACACTTCGGGCTCGAGCGTTGTCGGTGACGATGCTCGCGGCGCTTATGAGCGCAAGGAGATTTTCACCGACGAAACGCCGTTTACGCCTATGGACATCCGTAAAGACCGCGTCCATATCAACCAGGTCGTAAGGCGAGCAGGTGTTGAACAGGGTATCCGCAGCATCGTATTTTGCCCGACCATGATTTACGGAGAATCCCTGGGTTTGCCTGTGAAAAGCGATCAACTGCCGAAGCTGTTCGAGCAATCGCGAAAGTATGGCGCGGGCGCTTATATCGGTGCCGGTGTACATCGTTGGTCTAACGTGCATATTGAGGATCTGGCAGAGCTCTATCGCCTGGCCATCGAAAAGGCGCCATCTGCCTCCTTGTTCTTCGCAGAAAACGGCGAAGCGTCGTTCCTCGACATCGCGTGCTCCATCAGCAAGTCCCTCGGTTTTGGTGGCGCCATTCAAAGCTGGCCGGCCGACGAGGCAATCGCTCAGTTGGGAGACTGGGCGCGTTTCGCCATCGGCTCCAATAGCCGTGTGCGAGCCGTCAACGCCAGAAACCTGCTGGGCTGGACGCCAAAGCGTGAGTCGATGCTGCAATGGATCGAGACAAGCGGCGTCCAATGGTGATCGTCGCTGCGCGGTTCGAAAGCTCACTTCGGTGAGCTTTTTTGTACCTGTGCAAATTGTCCTTCCGAACACAGCACTCGCAAAAAAAACGTGCGGCCAAGGTCTTCGTCAATGAACACCCTGATCGCACGTGCAGGCTTAAATTGCCTGAAAGGGAAAGCCAGAAATACCGCTACGCGTTCACTACAACGCAGGTATGGATTTACGTCATCAACCCAGAACTTCCAACGCTACACTTTCAATGCCGGCGGCATCGAGTCGGTAGTGCCGGTAGAGATGGGTTGGCGGGGCAATCAGGCTGTACTCGTCGTAGATACCATGCCGGCGAACCTTGACGCCGACGCCCTCCTCCGCGATCACTTCACACACGGCACCGCCCAGACCGCCGATGATGTTGTGTTCCTCAACGGTCAGTATCGCCCGACTATTTCGCGCAGCGGTCAGTACCGCCTCACGGTCTAGCGGCTTGATGGTGGTCATATCGATCACACCTACCGAGCGCCCGGCGGCATTCAATGCCCGCGCCGCTTCGAGGGCCGGATGAACCGTGGAACCGGTGGCAATGATCGTCAGTTCATCGCCGGTCAAATGCACGGTCGCCTTGCCGAAAACAAAGTCCGGAACAGTGTCATACACCACAGGGTCGCGCCCGCGCTGGATACGGAAATAGATCGGTTGTGGGTAGTTGGCCGAAGCAAGAATCGCAGCTTTGAGCTGGTTGCCATCAGCAGGTGCGACGACGGTGATGTCGGCAATCGAGCGCATGATTGCCAGGTCTTCGGTAGCGTGGTGCGAGGTGCCGTAAAAGCCGAGTGAGATTCCGGCGTGGTGACCGATCAGGCGTACCGGGAGCGCCGAATAAGCAACGTCCATACGGATCTGCTCACAGCAAAGCAGTGGCAGAAACGACGCAAAGGTCGCCACAAACGGTTTCATGCCCACCGCTGCCATGCCGGCGGCGGCTGACACCATGTTCTGTTCGGAAATACCGAACTGCACGAATTTCTCTGGATGCAGTTTGGCGAACTTTGAAAGACCGTTGGAGTATTGAAGGTCAGCGGTACCGGCAACGATCGGCTCGCCCCGCTCGACCAGTTCGATCAAGGCATCCGACAAGGCATTCAGGCTCGGTGTCTGGCTATTGAGTTCCCGGTACTGCCAGGAGTTGTTCGACAGAGGTGCGGTATTCATGGGTTAGATCACCTTGCTTTTGATTTCGTCAATTGCACGTTGTGCATCTTCGGGATCGAGATACCCCAGGTGCCAACCTGGTTCAGTCTCCATGTAGGAAACCCCTTTGCCTTTGACCGTATTGGCAATGACGCATACCGGTTGCGTGCGTGTCGTATCGGCTTTGAGGCGACGCAACAGGCTCGTGACCGCAGCGAGATCATGGCCATCTACCACATGGGTCTCCCAGCCGAACGCAATCCACTTGTCCGCCAATGGTTCGATACCGATAACATCATCAACGTTGCCGTCAAGCTGATAGCCATTGCGGTCGATGATCGCCACCAGGTTTGCAGTCTTGTGGTGAGCCGCCGACAGTGCCGCCTCCCACACTTGCCCTTCCTGCATTTCCCCATCGCCGAGCATCACGTAAGTGGTGAATGATTTGCCCAGCATCCGCCCGGCCAGAGCCATGCCCAAACCGCCGGACAGAGCATGACCGATAGAACCTGAGGAAAAATCCACGCCGGGGACTTTGCGCATGTCAGGGTGGTCACCCAGGGGATTGCCGAGGCGCGTGTAGTTGTCGAGAATGTCTTTGGCGAAGAAGCCCCACTCCACCAACACCGGAAACAAGCCGACGGCGGCGTGTCCTTTGCCCATCATGAAACGGTCGCGGTCGGGCCACTTCGGCTGACCGAATCGCAGTTCCATCACGTCGTAATACAACGCAGCGAACAACTCGGCAGCGGAAAATACCGAAGTGTAGTGGCCGACCTTGGCGATCTCGATCAGCCGGATGGTTTCCAGACGGATGAATTGAGCTTTTTCCCGCAGGCGAGCCAACTCCTTTTCGGTCAATTCAAAGGCTTGATCCGCGCTTTCGCGGATATCTGTCAAATCAGTCATATGTCGTATCCAGGCGCATTAGCAGAATTTTGGCCGCACCTGCGATGCGGCCACACATAAGCCCACGGCAATCAGGCGATCACTGCGCTTTCAAACGAGGTGTCATGTAATCGTTGAGGCGAGGCATGACTTGCTGCGCAGTCAGTTGCATCGATCGCCGCCACAGCGCTTCGTCATCCCACTCGTGGAAAGTGGTCATCAACGTACCGAACGGTCCAGTCTGTTCACTGAACGCGACCAGTTGCTCGGTGACGGAATTCACGTCGCCGTAAATCACCATTTCCTTGATGCAATGGTCGACCGTGACTTCCTCGTCGGTCATGTCGGGGCGGGTCTTGAAGATCTTGGTGTAATGGTTGGTGGCAAGGTTATCGATCATGTAATCGAAGTAGCGTCGCAGCGTGCAGCTCTCTTGCGCCAGATAGTCCTCGGCCTGAGCTTGGGAGTCGGCAACGAACACCGAACGAGCCACACGCCAGTTATTGGCGTCGGCTTTGATACCTGCGCTTTCGGCACCCTGACAGTAAGCGAGCCAATGGGAGGCAACCGTGGCGGTCGGGTTGAAGTTGGCGGACATCAGGTCCCAGTCCTTGGTACCGGCAAGTTTCGCAGTGCCGGAAAACGGACTCATGGCCGTGGTTGCCACGCGCGGAAACGGCTTTTGAAAAGGCGTCGGCATGTAACCGATTTCCAGATCGTGGTGCACCGCGTCCTTGAGGCTGACCTGGTAGTGCTCTGAGGAAAAATCATAGGGCGCTTTCGAGTTCCAGATTGCACGTATCATCTCGTAGCACTCGACCATCATCTGCCCACGGTCCTTACCGTTGCTGCCATACACCTCGAAGTCGGAAGCGAGCCCGCCAGGGCCAATGCCCATGATGAAGCGCCCTTTGGACATATGGTCGAACATCGCAGCATCGGCGGCAATTCGCGCCGGGAAATGATGCGGCAAATTCAGCACACCGGTGCACAGTTTCATGCGTTGCGTCAGCGGAATCAGGGTGGACAGAAATTGCAGCGCGTTGGTGATCGGCTCGGTGCGCTGTGACGTGTGTTCACCGACCCAGAGTTCATCAAAACCGACGCTGTCAGCATGGACAGCGCAGGCGATATCCTGATCGTACATCTCGTGATAGTCCCAGCCCTTGTGATGAAGTGGCTGCATGAACATGGCGAGTTTCATGTCGTTCTCCTGCTGCGTTGAGTGATGGGCGCGTTGCGAACAGTTTTCACAACTCACCGTTTTTATGACGAGCGCTCGTTTCGCAGGCGTGCCAATGCCGGCGCTGCAAGTCGCAACGTTCAAGGAATGGGTTAAATTCCGGGGAAGTGAGGCGTCACTTAACGCCTGCAACTCACCCTCAAGTGCTTGACCTGTGTTTTAACTTCCGTGCAACAACCAACCGCCGTCCACCAGCAGATCAATTCCGGTCACATAGGACGACAGCGGTGAAACCAGGAACAGCACCGCATCGGCGATCTCCCACGGTTCCGCCGCGCGGCCCAGGGCGATGTTGCCCAGCACGTTGTTTTTGCGGTGCTGCTCAAGCAGTTCCGGCTCCAGATTGCCGGGTGTCGCGGTCAGCCCCGGCGACACCGAATTGACCCGGATATTGAAGGCGCTCAGATCTTTCGCGAGGCTGCGAGTCATGGCCATGACCGCGCCTTTAGATGTGTCGTAGGTACAGTGATTGGCCATGGGCCTGTGACCACAAATCGACGACAGGTTGACGATCGCGCCAGCGCTCCGCTGCCTGCGCATCTGCCGTTGCGCCACCTGCGCGCCCACGAATACCGCTCGCGTATTGATCGAGTGCAGCCCGTCCCAGAAGTCCGCATCGACTTCGTCAATGGCCTTGAGCGGATAGATGCCTGCGTTGTTGATCCATATATCCACGCTGCCGAAGCGCTCGACAGCGGTGTCCGCCAGCCTCTGAATATCCGCCGGTTGGCTGACATCGGTTGCTTGAAACGTCACGGGAAAACCAGCCTCCACCAGCTCCCCACTGCGCTCCGGCGCAAGGCTTCCAATCACCACGTTGGCCCCGGCTTCCACCAGTCGCCGACTGATGGCGAAGCCGATACCACTGCCACCACCAGTAACCACCGCGGTTCTACCGGATAAATCAAGAAGCTCGGCAAAAGGCCGGTATGGCAATGCCTGATAGGGTGACGACATGTTAGATGTTCCTCGAAGATTCTCGGTCATCACGCGGTGGCCAGCGTCATGATGCGGTCAGGGGCAATCTGCGGCCGATGCAGGATGCCTTGGGAGCAACCGCGAGCCATGACCATCACCCGATGGGACAATCCGATGACTTCCTCCAGGTCGGAACTGACGACAATCACCGACACACCGGTTTTCGACAGGTCAATGATCAGTTCGTAAATCGCCGCCCGTGCGCCCATGTCGATGCCTCGGGTCGGCTCATCGAGGATGATGACTTTCGGATTGCGAGCGATCCATTTGGCAATCACTACTTTCTGCTGATTACCGCCGGACAACTTGTCGAGTATCTGCCCCGCTACGCCCTTGATCCCCAGGGTCGCGATGCGTTCACGAGCGAATGCCGCTACCCGGTGTCCGGCAATTACTCCACAGGAGCTGAGGCTATCCAGATTGCAGTACGCAAGGTTCTCGGCAATCGTCTGATTCAGCACTACGCCCTCGGATTTTCGATCTTCCGGGATCAACACGATGCCGGCGTCAATCGCCGCCAGCACGTTGTTGGCGGGCAGCGTTCGATCGCCGAGCATTACTTTGCCGGTACTCAGTGCGCTCAATCCGGCAATCGCCTGAACCAGTTCGGTACGTCCGGCGCCGACAATGCCGGCAATACCGAAGATCTCCCCAGCCTTCACTGAAAACGACACATCGTGAAAACGCCCCGCCCTGTCCGATAGTTGCTCGACGCTCAAAACCACCTTCTCCCCAGGGATGGGTAATTCCGGAAACAGGCGATCAATCGGGCGCCCCACCATTTGCGAGACCAGAACGCCGACGTCAGCCGAACCGCTGTCGTGCCGCGCAATCAGGTGACCGTCGCGCATCACCACTACCTTGTCAGCGATCCGCGCAATCTCGTCCATGCGATGGCTGATGTAGATGAATGACACGCCTTCCTTTTTCAGCTCCCGGATCTGCTTGAACAGCAGTTCGGTTTCGTCTTTGCCCAACGCGGCGGTTGGCTCATCGAGAATCAACAGCCGCGAGTTGAGCGTCAGCGCCCGCGCGATTTCCACCAGTTGCTGTGCAGCGATTTTCAGCTGGCGCACCGGCGTCTCCGGCGAGATGTCCAGGCCGAGACGGCGCAGTTGTTTCTCGGTTTCACGGAACATGGTCTTGCGGTCAACAATGCCGTTTTGCGTGGGTAAATGACCAAGGAACACGTTCTCCGCCACACTCAAGTCGGGCAGCAGATGGATTTCCTGGTGGATCATGTTGATCCCCTGCGCCATGGCAGCGCCCGGCCCGTTCGGCGCATAAGGTTCGCCGGCAACAAACATCTTGCCTTTCGATGGCGTCAGCGCTCCGGCGACGATCGAGGAAAAGGTGGATTTTCCCGCGCCGTTTTCGCCAAGCAGAGCGACCACTTCTCCATAGCCAATGTCGAGGCTGATGTCTTCCAGCACCCTGACCGAGTTGAAAGACTTGCCGATATTGCTCGCGCGAAACAAAGGCGCCTGGTGGGTCTTGATGACTGTCATGACGTGCCCTCCTTCACCGGACTCACGGGTGCTTCTCGAGGAAGGTTGCTGCGTTTTCCCGGGTAGTTACAAAGGCTGGCAACAACTGGGTCTTGGTTACCTGTTTGCCTTGCTGGAGATCGACGGCGGTACGCAATGCGGTACGCCCCATCTCCACGGCTTGCTGCGTTATGGTCATGTCCATTTTTCCATCACGAATGGCCTCCAGGGCAGATGGCAAACCGTCATAACCGAAAACCCAGACCTTGTGATCGATGTTGGCCACTTTTACCGCCTGTGCCGCACCCAGCGCCGGAGCATCGGAACGCCCGATGAACACATTGATGTTCGGGTTCTTCTGCAGCATGTCCTGGGCGACCTTGAAGCCGTTTTCCTGCAGCCAGTCAGTGGGCTTGTGGTCGACGATCTTCATTTCAGGTACCTCGGACAACACCGCATCCAGGCCTTTGGCACGGGCCACTTCAGTGGAGTCGCCCAAGGTGCCTTGCAGCAGACCGATTTCGGCCTTGCCGCCCGTCAGCTGGATCATCTGCCGGGCCAGTTCACCTGCGGCTGCCAGGTTGTCCGTCGAAACATATGCGTCGCACTCGACGTTTTTCGGAAAGTTGTCAATGCAGATCACCGGCACACCCTGCTGTCTCGCCAGACGCACTGGCACGGCCGAAGCGGCACTGCCGGTAGCGGTGTAGAGCAGCACGTCGATTTTTTTACTCAGCATGTCCTGAATCTGGCTGACCTGCCGCGCCGGGTCGGCCTGGGCATCAGCTACCAGCACATTTTTGATACCGAGGGTACTTGCCTGCTCCATGACACCATCGCGAACCATCAGATAGAACACCCACTGGAGGCTGGGGATCGACATTCCCACAGTGATTTCATCCAACGCCTTGCTTTGTGCGTGAGCAGTCATCGACATCAGGCCGCCGAGCAACGGCAACCACAGAAAACGTAGCGAGAAAACAGCACACAGCTTCATGTTTTTATCCTTCTAATCGTGTGTGTAGACGGGGATTCTTTTGAAGCGTGATCCGGACTCAATCAGTCTTGCGCTTGAGTAAATCGAGCATTACCGCGAACGCGATGACCGCGCCGATGACCACTTGCTGGACGAAAGGAGAAATACCCGCCAAGTTCAAGCCGTTGCGCAAGACGCCGATGATCAACACGCCGATGATTGTGCCCACCACGCTGCCTGCACCGCCTTTCAGGCTGCCTCCGCCGATCACAACGGCGGCAATCACATCAAGTTCATAACCGACACCTGCGCCGGCGCCGGCAGTGTCCAGACGCGACGTCATGATGATGCCGCCCAGTGCCGCGCAGATGCCGGAGATGATGTACACCGCGCTGGTGTACCCCTTGACCCGGATGCCGGCGAGCTTGGCCACTTTGCTGCTCCCACCGATGGCATACAGACTTCGTCCTGAGACCGTAAATTTGAGGACGAACCAAAACACCAGCGCCAGCACCACGAAGCAAGTGACCGTCAGCGACAGCACACCCCCGTAACGAATCACCGAGAGATTGCTGAACCACTCAGGGAAACCGCTGACCTGAGCACCGTCTGTGACCATGTAGGCCAAACCACGAGCGACCGACATCATCGCGAGTGTTGCAATAAATGAAGGCAGGCCCGCTCGCACGACCAGTAAGGCGGTTGTCGAACCACACGCTGCACCCACGGCGATCGCAGCAAGCATGGCCGCCCACATTGGCAGGCCCAGGACCTGTTCGAGCCAGCTCATGACCATGATCGCCACCGCCAGAACGGCCCCCACGGACAGATCGATACCACCGATCAAAATCACTAGGGTCATGCCCAAGGCCATGATGCCCAGTACGGTCACTTGATCCAGTACATTAAGCAAGTTGCTCAGGGTCAGAAAGCTATCGGTAAAGAAGGTCAATACCGCACATAACAACAACAGGCCGACCATAGGGCCAGCGATACTGGATTCCAGACCAATCCACTTTGGAATTGCTCCGGAGAGTCGTGCCTTTGCCAACAACTGGTTGTTCATACCCACATCCACTTCTTATTTAATTGTTATAAGATCGAGCAGTGCATCAATTACGACTTAGTGACCGAGCTGCCGATAGCGGCCTCCCATATAGAGGAGAGGCTCTTCCAATGGCTGCGTAATCACATCTATGACGTTTCCTATAAACACCGTATGTGAACCGTGTTCTATCTCCTGCACGACTTCGCAAAAAATCGCCGCCTGTGCATCGGTCAGATACTGGATGCCATGCACGCCGGTGCGCCAGTCGCCTTCCAAGAATCGCCGTTCGCGCAAATCGGGTTGACTGAAGATTTTGCAGATCGGCTCATGCTGAATTTGCAGCATATTCACGCAGAAGAGCCCGGAACGCTTGATGATCGGCGAGGCACTGGCGGTGCGGTTAACACAGATCAGTGCCGAGGCGGGGTCCATCGATACCGAGGAAAAGGCAGTCGCGGCCAAGCCGTGGGACTGACCGTCATCATCGAGTGTGGTGATAAGGGTTATTGAAGAGGCGAAGCGGCCCATTGCCATTTTGAACTGACCGGCCAGGTCTATTGAAGGGGCGGTCTCTTGATATTGAACACGCATAGCATAAACCCTCTTTTTATTGTGACTCACAGGCACTGACTTGCATTATTAACAATCAATCGGACTTTTCTATTCGATTTTAGGGAAATGACTATTCACTGATGCCGAAAGGTGAACCCAACAACAAACATATTTGAATTCGCTTCACAGGCGTACTCAAAACCCCGTCCCAAAGCACTTGCGTATCACAACGACTTTTCGCTTTCACTTTGAATTTGTGGTTTTTACTGAATAATTGACTGATACTTTTCTGAAAACAAAAACAACTTCCACGAGACAAGATTCCCATGGTCGATCGATTGCAAGACATGCGGCTATTTCGCCTCGTCGTTCAGACAGGTTCCCTTTCAACAGCGGGTCGGCAGATGGGCCTGTCACCTGCGGCCATGAGTGGTCGACTCAAGGCGATGGAGGACTTTTATGGATTGCGGTTGCTCAAGCGCAACACGCGAAGCCTGAGCCCTACCGCCGAAGGGCAACTGTTGTTTGAAAACGCCCGGAAAATTCTTGAAGAGGTCGACACCCTCGACAGCATCATCAAAAACGGCCACAGTGATGTACTTGGCACCATCGGACTGACGTGCCCTACCGATCTGGGCCGGCAGTGGATTAGCCAGTTGGTCGACAGTTTTATCAGCGAAAATCCTCATATCGTCATTCGCCTTTTCCTCACTGACCGCGTACTGGATTTTGTTGAGTCCGGGTCAGACATTGCGATCAGGTTCGGCGACCTTCCGGACAGCTCACTTATCGCCCGCTCACTCGGAGTGGACCGCCATATCGTTTGCTGCTCTCCACAATATCTTCAGCAGCACGGTGCACCGCGCACCCCTGAAGATCTGCAGCATCACAACTGCCTGGTACACCTGAGTGCGGATTTCACGCTTGATCGCTGGAAATTCATGGACAAAGGGGTGCCGACGACCATTCAGGTCAAGGGTAACCGGATGGCCAATGACGGATTCACGTTGCGTCAATGGGGAGTGCAAGGCCTAGGGATCATTTGGAAGTCAGTCTGGGAGGTGGCAGATGACCTACACGCCAAACGGTTGATCCCATTGCTTGAAGACTATCAATGCCCGAGCACCGGTTTTCATCTGCTGACCGAGGGGGGGAAAAAGCTACCGTCGCGCGTAAAGACGTTCGTCGAATATGCCGTGCAGTACTTTAAAAACCTCGATACACCGTCGCGATACAATCTGCCGGCACCTTAACCTCAATGTGATCGCAATCAGCAGCGCGTAGTGACTTCAGTCATTCGGACTGGTAACACAAGCATCCCGTCATTGCTCAAAAAGCTTTTTGAGGGGAAGCACCTTCATTTACTCGCTTGCTGCATGTGCTCCAAGGCCCGGTTTAGATTGGCATCCACTTTCAGCAACAATTTGTGCAATAGCATTTGTTCTTCAGCACTTAAACCCTCAAGCGCCTGGCTGCATGTCTGATCCATCACTCGTTTGGCTTTGGGCAACTGACATGTTGCCAGTGCTGACAGCGAGATCAGCCGACTGCGGCCGTCTGCAGGATCGAGTACACGCTGAACCAACTCATCACGCTCCATACGACTGAGCAGTTGCGCCATGCTGGGTTGCTCGACTCGAACGGCTCGGGCCAATTCTCCCTGTGAAATCGCTCCGAAGTTTTTGAGTGTGACCAATACGGGCAATTGGCTGACGGTAAGGCCAAGTTCTCGAAGCGGTAAGTCGACCAGGCGCGAAAAGCTCCTAGACACCATCCCTATTAGCCTCATGGGGTTTTTATCCAACACATTTGACATGCATAGGCACCTATATTAAATGTATAGGCACCTATCTTAATGGCTGGCTTTCATGCATTCAAATCCACGCATTGCGATCATTGGCGCAGGCCTCGGCGGACTGACGCTGGCTCGTATTCTTTACTTGCACGGTATTGTCGCCACTGTGTACGAGCGGGATGTTCACCCACTTTCACGGCCTCAAGGTGGTTCGCTCGATTTGCACGAGGACTCGGGGTTGCTGGCGCTTGAACGCGCCGGATTGAGAAATGAATTTCAAGCTGTCGCCCGCTACGAAGATCAAGGCATGCGGCTCCTGACCAAGAACGGGCAGCTGCTTTTCGATGATCAAAACCCAAGTGACGGCAATCGACCCGAAGTGGATCGCACAGCTCTGCGTTCTCTGCTGCTGGACGCTTTGCCAGCGACGATGATTCGTTGGAACTGTGCATTGTCGGAATTGGAGGAAGCCGGGGGCAACTGCTGGAACCTCTCGTTCGGCCACGGTAACGAGGGTCCTTTTGATTGCGTGGTCGGCGCCGATGGCACTTGGTCACGTGTGCGGCCTTACCTCTCGACATACGAGCCGCAATACAGCGGGCTGTGCTTTGTAGAGTTTGGCATCGATGATATTGACCGCTTGCATCCTGATTTGGCTACGTTGGTAGGCCGTGGAATGTTGAATGTACAAGGTGATGGCAAGGCCCTCATAGTCCAGCGAAATGGCAATGCCCATGTCCGTGGGTATGCAATCTTTCGCGTGCCGATGGGGTGGGTCGAGAGGAAATTTGACTTCAAATCAGCACGCGCCGTGCGCGGGGGATTGATTCAAGAGTTCGCCGGGTACTCCGAGAATATTCTGGGTCTTTTCCGGGCCTGTAACGATGACTTCGCCGTTCGCCCGATTTTTGCCCTGCCCACGGGCCATTCTTGGGTACATCGTCCAGGCTTAACCCTGATCGGTGATGCAGCTCATGTAATGTCGCCGTTTGGTGGCGACGGTGTGAATAACGCCATGCTTGACGCCGCCGAACTCGCGGATTTGCTGATCAAGCGTCGTTCGTCCGATAACGCCGTAGCAGAGTACGAACGAATGATGTTTGACCGTGTGGTCGCATCTGCCAAAGGTGCAGCAGAGGGAGCGGCTACCTTTCTTTCTCATGATGGGCAAGCACTGGCTCTAGCCATGTTTCAGAGCCATCAAGGCCCCCGGCATTGACCTCCATTCAGGCAACGACAGCATCCATATCAATCGTGCGTTTTGCTCAAGACTCTTGTGCATGTTGACACATTTTTCTCCAGTGGGGAGCGGCCGATACTGGCGGCATTCACACATTACGTTGCCTGGTATCACATAAGGCGCAGGAGATCTGATGAACTCGCACTTTCAACGATTGCTTGGCCCGGGAGACTTTTCCCTCGGCCTGGAACTGCCACTGGACAATGACTGGTCGACAACAGGCCAGCGCCTGCGTATAGCGGAGGATCGTCCTTTCGGCGTCCCTGACCTCAAGCAACATGCACAACTGGCGCAATTGGCCGACAGCAGCGGCTTTCGAGCACTGTGGGTGCGGGATGTTCCGATGTACGACCCGCATTTCGGAGATGCAGCGCAAGTATTCGAGGCCTTTTCCTACCTGGGCTATCTGGCTGGTATTACCAAAAACATCATGCTGGGCACTGCGGCGGTCGTGTTGCCGCTTCGACAACCGTGGCTGACTCTTAAAGCTGCCAACAGCATCGACGAACTGAGCGATGGTCGTCTGTTACTGGGAGTGGCCAGTGGCGACCGTCCGATGGAATACCCGCTGTTCGGTGTCGATTACGACCAGCGAGGAGCACACTTTCGCAGCGCTGTAGAACTGCTCAAAAGTCAGGGCAACGGACGCTTGCCTGAAGGTGTTCAACTCCTGCCACAGCGCCAGGAACAAGCTCCCCTGCTCGTCGCCGGGCTTGGTCAGCAATCACCCGAGTGGATAGGAAAACACATGGATGGCTGGCTCGCTTACCCCGGAACAGCGCAAGAACATCGCCGGCGTGTCGGGCTGTGGCGAGAAGTCGGCGGCGACAAGCCTTACATCACGTTCCTGCACCTGCACCTTGAAGCCGATCCTCATTCGCCAATGAAACCCGTGCGCTTCGGCGGACGAGGCGGAAGGATGGCCCTCATTGATGAATTGGAAGCACTGCGTGAAGCAGGTGTGCAACACGTAGGCCTGCATCTTCGTCACAACACGCGCCCGGTTGCCGAGGTGATTGAAGAAATTGCCGAGTACGTATTGCCCAGGTTTCACGACGCTCGGTAAAACAACACCGGCAGCTCACTTACACCTTGAAATTGGCAATTAGCCCGTGCAAATCACGTGTCATATCAGCAACCTGATTGCTGATATTGACCGTGCTGAGTGTCTGCCCTGCCGTGGACTCGCTCAGCGTTTTTATCTCTAACGTATTCTGCTCAACGTCTTGCACAACATTCGCCTGCTCCTCAGTAGCTGAAGCAATCTGAATATTCTGATCGATGATGAGCGCCATACCGCAGGTAATGTCATCAAAGTAGCCGGCTGCCCGGGACACCTCCTCCACCGTTGTAGATGCGTTGCCATGACAACTGCGGATGATCGAGACCGCGTTGAGTACCTCGTGTTGCAACCGGGTAATGTTAGCGTGGATCTCGCCCGTCAGCTTATGGGAGTGAATCGCCAGGCTACGCACTTCATCGGCGACCACCGCAAATCCCCGACCCTGGTCACCAGCACGTGCTGCCTCGATCGCGGCATTGAGTGCGAGCAGGTTTGTCTGCTCGGAAACACTCTTGATGAGTCCTACCGCTTTTGAGATGGCCTGACTTTCGCTTTCCACCGCTTGTATGGAAATCATTGAGTCGTTCAGTTCCTGGAACAGATTATTGATTCCCGTCACTGCCCGGCCAACCTGGACGGTACCGTCGCGACACTTCTGACCTGCCAGGCTAGCTTTGTCGGCCGTTGTATGGGAACTGACGCTGACCTCTTGTACGCTACTGACCAACTCCACCATTGAGGCTGCAATCAACTCTAGCCTGACAGCTTGCTGTTCTATGCTTTTGTGAGATGAGAGTGCATGTTCGCTGACATGTACCGCCTTGTCCTGTGTTGAAAAGGAAAAGTTTTTCACTTCGGATATCAGTTCGCGCATACGGGCTTGCATGAGGTTGAAGTCTCGTGCGAGGTCGCCCAGTTCGTCACTCCCCAATGATTTTATCCCGTGGCGTAGATCGCCTTGCGCAAGGAGACGCGTCGCGCCTGAGAGTTCGCGGATGGCCCGGCCAACGGACAGGTAGAATCCGATGAACAGATAAATGATCACCATAACTGTTGCCGTGAGCGCAAAACCCCAGAGCATCAGTTTGTTTTGGCATTTAGCCAAGCGTTCATGCAGTTTTTGGTCGGCCTGTGCGAACACTGACTCCATCGCTTGGTCAAGCTTCGCAAGAAAAGGCGCGTAATCGTTGAACCGCTCTAGCCAAGTGCCCATCAGCTTCTGATAGACCGAGCCTGTTATCGAATAGGGATCAATGATGCTTGATTTGTATCTGGACTCAGCTTCTTGGGCCGCACTGGCAATGAGCAATTGTGTATCAGCATTGTCCGCCCCGTTGTTTTCGGCCTGAATGAACCGGTCGAAATTGTTCAGTTGGTTAAGGACGGTGGCTTGCGTGGACGAGTCGAGATAGCCAAATGCAGTGACATAGCCTGCGTAACTTTGGGTCTGAGCGAGCACTTGATACAGGGGCAGGATTTCGTCGAGCAACAGCGCCATATTGCGATAGACAAGTGGGTCGTCATCATGATTGAGGCGCGCCGATGCGGCAATTTCCTTGATAGTAACAAGGCGTTTGTGAAGTGCGCGGGCCCCCTCGGTATATCGCACGCTCAAAGGCTGTGAAGCGTCAGTAATCTGTGCCGGAGCATTCGAGGTGACGAGGGAATTGGAGAACGGGCTTTTTTTCAGCCACTGGTTCAGTTCATTTGTTTGTTGTTTGAGCAAATCAGCCTGCTTTCGAATGAGCGCGGCGATGTCTGGTTTGTTGCGAGCACGCGCGACAACCTCAAGGCCCGCAAGCTCCACGGCTTTTTTGTACTCGGACAGACTTTTACTCATGGCTTCAAGTCCTTGCAGCTCGAGTCGGGCTGACTGTCGTTCCTGGTAAATGCTGATCATCTTATCGATGGAGAGCCAACAGTACGGAAGCATGAACACCACGAAAATCAGTGAAAACTTCTGCGCATATCGCGCACGGTTCATCAAAGCCAGAACGGGTCTGAACATCACTGCTCCTACAAATGGAGATCGCTGGTTGCGAGATATCACGTCAAACGGCCGACGTTCCCTGTCAGCCCCCTGCCCTTCGCTTAACCGATGGTCATCAGGCTTGCGTTACCACCTGCGGCGGCGGTGTTTACGCTCACCGCCCGCTCGATGACCAGCCGTTCCAGTGGAATGTCGCACTCACCAGGTGACAGGCCGTGAACGCTGATGATTGCCCCTGGCCGAGAAGCGATGAGTTGGCATAAATGCCGCAATTGATCTGAATGCCCATGATGAAGAACGACGTCGAACTCCACCGTTCCGCTGTTCCATTCCACAGCTCTACTGATAACGCGCTGTACTGCTTCAGGAAGTTTGCTGAACAACGCCTTTGTTTCTGGGTTTTCGACCCACAAGACTTGACTGCCTACGGCGAGTACAGCCGCCAGTTGCACCAGCAGATCCGCTTCCGTGTGAGCGATGCACAGCACACGAGACCGAGGCAGAATCGTGTAAGTGTTTCGCTCACCCGTAGGCCCGGTCAGCACACGTGTCAGTCCGCTTTGCGATTCGGTTTCAAATGTCGTGCAGAGTGAATACAGCGCGTTATTTCTAATGGAATGAGCCCAAACAACGAGAGACTTAAGTGGTCGCAGCAAACTTTCGCGAGCACTTTGTTCTGGAGCATTCTGCGCGTCGGATTCACCAAACGCTTTGGACAAAGCATGCTCCGGTCTTGTCGACAGCAGGCGATACATGTAAAGAGGTCCACCGGCTTTCGGCCCGGTGCCGGACAAGCCTTCTCCTCCAAATGGCTGCACGCCGACAACTGCTCCGACGATGTTACGGTTTACGTAAACATTGCCCGCGTGAACATTCCCAATGATTTTGGCTATGGTTTCATCGATACGGGTATGCACCCCCAACGTCAGCCCGTACCCGGAACCATTGATATGCTGGATCAGTCGATCGAGATTCTTGCGGCTATAGCGAACGATGTGAAGTACCGGCCCGAAGATCTCTCGTTCCAGTTCATCAATGCTTTCCAACTCGATTAACGTCGGCTGTACGAATGTGCCTCTGCGGAAATCCTCACCTGAAATGATTGAAGTCTGGTAAACCGAGCGACCTTTGGCACGCATGCTTTCGATGTGTTTATCGATGCCCGCTTTCGCCTCGGCATCAATGACTGGTCCAATGTCCACGCTTAACCGGTCCGGGTTGCCTTGCCGACATTCAGCCATAGCGCCTTTCAACATCTCGATTACTCGATCCGCTGAGTCATCCTGAAGGCACAGCACCCTCAACGCTGAGCAGCGCTGGCCGGCACTGTCAAAAGCGGAAGCCACAACATCAATGACGACCTGCTCGGTCAGCGCCGATGAGTCAACGATCATTGCGTTCTGGCCGCCCGTCTCTGCAATCAGCGGAACCGGGCGACCTATTGCGTCGAGGCGTCCGGCGATATTTTTTTGCAGCAGACGTGCTACCTCTGTCGACCCGGTAAACATGACCCCCTTGACTCGGTCGTCACTGATTAGCGCCGAGCCGATGACACTGCCACGCCCCGGCAAAAGCTGCAGTACGCCAATCGGAGTACCGGCTTCAAGCAGAATGCGTACAGCTTGCGCGGCGATCAATGATGTCTGCTCGGCTGGTTTGGCCAGAACTGTATTGCCTGCCATCAATGCGGCAGCGACCTGGCCGGTGAAAATAGCCAACGGGAAATTCCAAGGGCTGATGCAGACTACCGGCCCCAATGGCCGATGAGCATCATTGGTAAACTCCTTGCGAGCCTGTGTGGCGTAATACCTTAGAAAGTCGACAGCCTCTCGCACTTCGGCAATAGCATTGGCAAAGGTTTTCCCGGCCTCTCGCACGAGCAGGCCCATGAGCGGTTGAATATCCGCCTCCATCAGATCCGCTGCCCGTTCCATAATTTGCGCCCGCTCGCTGACGGGCGTTGCCTGCCAGATAGGGGCAGCACTGGTTGCATGTCCCAGTGCCTGTTCGACATCTTCCAGGTCAGCCGGCTGGACGTGCCCCACGATGTCTCGCAAGTCTGAGGGATTGCGGACCGGTTTAACCTCACCCGATCGCCCGCCTCCACCCAGCATAGGTGTGGCGACCCATTCAGTGTTCGCAGTAGCGAGCAACGCACAGGAAAGAGAGGCAAGGCGATGTTCATTCGTCAAGTCGATTCCGGCGGAGTTGGCACGATCGACCCCGTACAAATCCCTTGGCAACGGAATCTTTGGATGTGGTAGGCCGTGAGCACCATCCTCAAAAGCCATTGCATCTACAGTCAACACCGGATCAGCAACCAATTCCTGGAGGGTGATTGACTGGTCGGCGATGCGATTGACGAACGAGGTGTTGGCGCCGTTTTCCAGCAGACGACGCACCAGGTACGCCAGCAGGGTTTCATGGGTGCCGACCGGTGCGTACACGCGGCACGGACGGTTCAGCTTGCCTTCGGACACTTTGCCGACAACCTGCTCGTAGAGCGGTTCGCCCATGCCGTGCAGGCACTGGAATTCGTACTGGCCCGGGTAATAGTTCTGACCGGCAATGTGATAAATCGCCGACAGGGTGTGGGCGTTGTGCGTGGCGAACTGCGGGTAGATGACTTCCGGCACCGACAGCAGTTTGCGCGCGCAGGCGATGTAGGAAACGTCGGTGTACACCTTGCGGGTGTACACCGGATAGCCTTCCAGGCCTTCGACTTGGGCGCGCTTGATTTCGCTGTCCCAGTACGCGCCTTTCACCAGACGGATCATCAGGCGATGACGGCTGCGGCGAGCCAGGTCGATCACGTAGTCGATCACGTACGGGCAACGCTTCTGATACGCCTGAATCACGAAACCGATGCCGTTCCAGCCAGTCAGCTGTGGCTCGAAGCACAGGCGCTCGAGCAGATCCAGCGACAGCTCCAGACGATCAGCCTCTTCGGCGTCGATGTTCAGGCCGATGTCGTATTGCTTGGCCAACAGGGTCAGCGACAGCAGGCGCGGGTACAGCTCGTCCATCACGCGCTCGTATTGCGCACGGCTGTAGCGCGGGTGCAGGGCCGAGAGCTTGATGGAAATGCCCGGGCCTTCATAAATCCCACGACCGTGAGACGCTTTGCCGATCGAGTGGATGGCTTGTTCGTACGACGCCAGGTACTTCTGCGCGTCGTGTTCGGTCAGCGCCGCTTCACCGAGCATGTCGTAGGAATAACGGAAGCCCTTGGCTTCGAACTTGCTCGCGTTGGCCAGTGCTTCGGCGATGGTTTCGCCAGTGACGAACTGCTCGCCCATCAGGCGCATGGCCATGTCGACGCCCTTGCGGATCATCGGCTCGCCGCTCTTGCCGATGATCCGGCTCAGCGACGAAGTCAGGCCGGCTTCGTTGTGGGTCGACACCAGTTTGCCGGTCAGCAGCAGACCCCAGGTCGCGGCGTTGACGAACAGCGATGGGCTGTTGCCCAGGTGCGGCTGCCAGTTGCCGGTGCTGATCTTGTCGCGGATCAGCGCATCGCGAGTGCCTTTGTCCGGGATGCGCAGCAGCGCTTCGGCCAGGCACATCAGGGCCACGCCTTCCTGGGACGACAGGGAAAATTCCTGCAGCAGGCCCTGAACAATGCCTGCACGACCGCCGGCACTTTTCTGGTTACGCAGTTTTTCCGCGATGGTCGCGGCGAGTTTGTTGGTGGCTTCGGCCATCGGAGCCGGCAGGCGCGCCTGCTCGATCAGCATCGGCACCACTTCCGGCTCAGGGCGACGGTAAGCAGCGGTGATCGAGGCGCGCAGTACCGATTGCGGCAGGATGCTTTCAGCGAATTCGAGGAAACACTGGTGCGCGTGATCGGTGTGGACTTCACCGGCGTCGTCGCTGTCCTTGGCGGTCAAACCGTTCAGCTCGGTCAGGGTTGCACCACCCTCGAGTTTTTCCAGGTAATTGAAAATTGCCTGCTTGATCAGCCAGTGCGGTGTGCGATCAATCGAGGTCGCGGCAGCCTTCAGGCGCTCGCGGGTCGGGTCATCGAGTTTGACCCCAAGGGTGGTGGTAGCCATATTTTTATCCTCATGGTTGCCACAGTTGCGTGGCATCAGCTGGCGGCAAGATTAGCCGTGCGCCGAAAGAGGTGCAACCGGGTGCAACCCTTTTTTTGTCGGAAAAATAAACGCTTCGTCAGGAATTATTTTCTGGTACTGACGTGCCGCTCCTGCTTGGTGCTTTTACTTCTAGCGGAGCGCAGTGACTGCGCTAAAAAGGAGCAAAAACCGCGTATTTATCGGTATATCCGACTAGGTGCAACTTAATCGCCAGAAACTGGTTGCACCTTTTTTACTTTGTTGCATAGCATTCGCGCCCAAGGTGCAACCGGGAATACCCGGTGTATCGGCTGGTGGCTTTCCTGGGGAAACATCAGTCCTAAATGCGCGGGATCCCGTTTCGTCTGCCAAACATCGTCGTTTGTGTGCGATTGATCACCGCTGCTACATAAAAACAAAGCCAGGGCGTAACTTAATGAGCGTAAGCAATCCAACACTGATCACGTTCGTGATCTACATCGCAGCAATGGTGCTGATCGGCTTCATGGCCTATCGCTCCACCAACAACCTTTCCGACTACATTCTTGGCGGCCGCAGCCTCGGCAGCGTGGTAACGGCTTTGTCCGCCGGTGCTTCCGACATGAGCGGCTGGTTGCTGATGGGCCTGCCGGGCGCCATCTACATGTCCGGTCTGTCCGAAAGCTGGATCGCCATCGGCCTGATCGTCGGTGCCTACCTGAACTGGCTGTTCGTCGCCGGCCGTCTGCGCGTGCAGACCGAGCACAACGGCGATGCCCTGACCCTGCCGGACTACTTCTCCAGTCGTTTCGAAGACAAAAGTGGCCTGCTGCGCATCATTTCGGCGGTGGTGATTCTGGTGTTCTTCACCATTTACTGCGCTTCCGGCATTGTGGCCGGTGCCCGTCTGTTCGAAAGCACCTTCGGCATGTCCTACGAGACGGCGCTGTGGGCCGGTGCTGCGGCGACAATTGCCTACACCTTCGTCGGCGGTTTCCTCGCGGTGAGCTGGACTGACACCGTGCAAGCCACGCTGATGATCTTCGCTTTGCTGCTGACGCCGATCATCGTGTTGCTGGCCACTGGTGGCGTCGATACCACGTTCCTCGCCATCGAAGCCCAGGATCCAAGCAACTTCGACATGCTCAAG
>Ga0209563_100225_pt1 | contig 28050 bp, 22 predicted proteins | sample AraplaCvi_mMF_r2_FD_184271 | JGI IMG/M metagenome (GOLD analysis project Ga0209563, IMG submission 184271) | Arabidopsis root microbial communities from North Carolina, USA - plate scrape CL_Cvi_mMF_r2 (SPAdes) (version 2) | ecosystem: Host-associated > Plants > Roots > Endosphere | place: USA... | reverse complement strand
CCGCGGCAACGATGACGGCCGCGCTGCTCGGGCTCGCGGCGCTCTCCGGCTGCGCGGCGGCATCGGCGGGTCCGCTGCCCTCGGCCGCGGCCGCGTCGACGCCGGCCGGCGCCCAGCGGGTCGTCGTCATCGGCGACTCCATCGAGTCCGGGCTGGGGCTCGATCCGGACGAGTCGTGGCCGGCACTGCTGGCCGGCTCCCGCGGCTGGCGTCTCACCAACCTGAGCGTCCCGGGCGCCGGCTTCGTCGCGCAGGGACCGGACGGCGACGACTTCTCCGCCCAGGTGGAGACGGCCATCGCCACGCGACCCGACGTCGTCTTCATCGGCGCGTCGGACAACGACCTCGGCGTCGACACGGCCCAGGTCGCCAATGCGGTGGACAAGGAGGTGGACCGCCTCCACTCGGCTCTTCCGGACACGCGGATCGTCGGCTTCAACGCCCTCACCGGTCAGGCCGGCGACACCGATCTCGCGCCGCTGAACGCGGCGGTCGAGAAGGCCGTCGAGAAGGCCGGAGGAACCTGGCTCGACCTGGGCCAGCCGTACCGCGACCGGGCCGGCCTGGTGCAGGACGACGGCGAGCATCCGACCCTTCCGGGGCAGCAGGCGATCGCCGCCGCGGTGGAGGCCGCGTTCCCCAGCTGAGCCGGTGGCCGCTTTGGATGCGCACTCAGCATGCCCGCCTAGGGTGGATCACGTGTCCCGTCGCCTCACCCGTCCGCTGGCCGTCGCCCTGCTCGCCACCCTGGCGCTGACCGCCGCCGGGTGCACCGCGACGGGCGGCGCTCCGACCGCCTCCCCGACCGCGACGGCGGATGCGCAGACCCGCGAGCAGACCGCCGCCGCCATCGGGGACTCCATCGCGATCGGCTACGGCGTGCCCGCGGACGACGCCTGGCCGCTCCTGGTGGCCCGACGGGTCGGGTGGAACCTCACCGACCTCGCCGACGCCGGGTCCGGCTTCACGAGGAGAGGCGGCAGCTCGCACCTGTTCGACGATCAGATCAGCGCGGTCATCCGGCTGCATCCGGACATCGTGCTGCTGGCGGCGACCCGCAACGACGTGGATGCGCCGGTCGCGGCCATGCAGGCCGCCACGACGGCCGGCGTCCAGCGGCTGCGCGCCGCCCTCCCGCACGCGCGCATCATCGGGGTCGGGCCCATCTGGGGCGCCGACGAACCGACCGCAGCGGTGGCCGCGGTCGATGCGGCGGCGCGCTCGGCGGTGCTCGGCGTCCGCGGCTCCTGGGTCGAGATCGGCCAGCCGTTGACCGGCCACCCGGAGCTCCTGCAGCCTGACGGCAAGCACCCGACGGTCGAGGGTCAGCAGGCCATCGCGAAGGCGGTCGCGGCCAAGGTCGCCACGCTCCTCGCCCGCGGATCCTGACGCGGCAGCGCGCGCGCTTACCACCGAGGTTCGACGATCGGAAGCGCGGTCACAGCTTCTTTACAGCTGCCACCGTTTAGCGTCGCCTCGTGCGCACCCGAACCCGACGCGTCCCGCGCCGCCACACCGCCCGCCTGGGACTCGTCGCCTCCGCTGCACTCACGGCGGCCGTGCTGGCCCTGGCGGGGTGCTCCGCCGCTCCAGCCGCACGCCCCATCGCCGCGCAGCCGACCGCGATCGCCGCACCGGCCGCGGGCGGCGCGAAGGGCAGCGCGAGCCAGGTGGATGCGGTCGCGATCGGCGACTCCATCGCGTTCGGCAAGGGCGTGACCCCGGCCGAGGCGTGGCCCGCGCTCGTCTCCGCCGCGCACGGCTGGCGCCTCACCGACCTCGCCGTCTCGGGCTCCGGCTTCGTGAAGGCCGGCTGGAACGGCACGACCTACCGCCAGCAGGTGGACGCCGCGCTCCGGCTGCACCCGCAGGTGATCCTCCTCGCGGCCACCCGGAACGACCGGGAGCAGGACCCCGCCGCCGTCACGGCGAACGCCGACCGGATGCTGCGCGAGCTGCGCGAGCGGTTCCCTCACGCGACGATCGTCGGCGTGACGGGGATCTGGGGGTCCGACCAGCCTCCCGCCACCATGACGCGGGTGGACGGGATCGTCGGCGACGCGGTGCGCGACGTCGACGGAACGTGGCTCGACATCGGGTTCCCGCTGGTCGGCCGACCGGAGCTGCTGCAGAAGGACGGCATCCACCCGAACGCCGCCGGCCAGAAGGTCGTGGCCCAGACGATCGAGTCGAAGCTGCGCCCGCTGAACCTCGCGCTCTAGACCCGGAGCGCGGCGCTCAGCGGACGACCGGTCAGCGGCCCAGGAACTTCTGCAGGGCCGCCATCTCGTCCTCGGAAGGGCCGCCCGTCGCGCCCGCGGGCTGAGCGCCGCCCAGCCCGAAGCCGCTGCCGCCGCCGTTGCCGGCGGGCTTGACGCCCGCGGCCAGCGCCGCGTTCTCTGCGGCGCGCTTCGCCGGGTTGCCCGAGCGCGAACCGCTCTTCTTCTTGTTCTTCTGCTGCTTGCGCCCGGCGTACGAGGCGCCCGGGATCGGACCCATGCCCGGCACGTTCGGCACGCCGCCCTTCGCGACGGTCTTCATCATCTTGGCGGCCTGCTCGAACCGGGTGACGAGCTGGTTGACCTCGGTGACGGTGGTTCCGGAGCCCTTGGCGATGCGCAGGCGACGGGAGCCGTTGAGCAGCTTCGGGTTGGTGCGCTCCGACTTCGTCATCGACTGGATGATCGCCTCCGTGCGCACGATCTCCTTCTCGTCGAAGTTGTCGAGCTGCTGCTTCATCTGGCCGGCGCCGGGCAGCATCCCCATCATCTTCTTGATGGAGCCCATGTTGCGCAGCTGCTGCATCTGCTTGAGGAAGTCGTCGAGCGTGAAGCTGTCGGTCGCGAACTTCTCGGCGACCTTGCGCGCCTCCTCCTCGTCGAAGGCCTGCTGGGCCTGCTCGATGAGGGTGAGGATGTCGCCGAGGTCGAGGATGCGCGACGCCATGCGGTCCGGGTGGAACGGCTCGAAGTCGTCCAGGCCCTCGCCGGTGGACGCGAAGATGATCGGGCGGCCGGTGACCGACGCGACCGACAGGGCCGCACCGCCGCGTGCGTCGCCGTCGAGCTTGGAGAGCACGACGCCGGTGAAGTCGACGCCGTCCTGGAACGCCTTCGCGGTCGCCACGGCGTCCTGACCGATCATCGCGTCGATGACGAACAGCACCTCGTCCGGGTCGGTCGCCTTGCGGATGTCGGCCGCCTGCTTCATGAGCTCGGCGTCGACGCCGAGGCGGCCGGCCGTGTCGATGACGACCGTATCGTACTGCTTGGTCTCGGCGAACTTCATCGCGTCCTTCGCGACCTTCACCGGGTTGCCGACGCCGTTGCCCGGCTCGGGAGCGAACACGGCGACGCCGGCCTGCTCGCCGACGACCTGCAGCTGCGTGACGGCGTTGGGGCGCTGGAGGTCGGCGGCCACCAGGAGCGGCGTGTGACCGTCCTTCGCCAGCCACTTGCCGAGCTTGCCGGCGAGGGTGGTCTTACCGGCGCCCTGCAGGCCCGCGAGCATGATGACCGTCGGCGGACGCTTGGCGAACTCCAGCCGGCGCTGCTGGCCGCCCAGGATGGCGACGAGCTCCTCGTTGACAATCTGCACGACCTGCTGCGCCGGGTTGAGCGCCTTGTTCACCTCGTCGCTCAGCGCGCGCTCGCGCACCTTCGCGGTGAAGTCCTTGACCACCGGGAGGGCGACGTCGGCGTCGAGCAGGGCCCGGCGGATCTCCCGCACGGTGCCGTCGACGTCGGACGGCGACAGCTTGCCCTTGGTGCGCAGGTTCTTGAAGGTGTCCGCAAGACGGTCGGACAGCGTGCCGAAAGTAGCCATGATCTGTTTATTCTATCGGGCGACGTTGGCCGAGTGCCGAGAGCGCGGCTCAGTGCCCGACGTCAGTCCCCCGACGTCTCGACCGAGACGACATCGCCGCGCACGTCGAACGAGACGGTGAGCAGCGCATCGGTCTCGTCGGGGGCGATGGAGTAGTCGAACGTGGCGAACACCTCGTCCTCGTCCGCGTGGTCCACCTGGATGGCGACCGTCAGCAGCTGCAAGGAGCGCAGCACGTCGATGGCGATGTCGCCGGAGTTGTAGACGAGCAGATCCACCAGGCTGTCGCCCAGCTTGTCGACGTGCTCGTCGATGTAGCTGGTCGTCGCCGACTGGCGGGAGCTGAGCTCGGCCACCAGGGCATCCCGCGCACGCGCGTCGAACCCTTCGAGCGCCTGGATGAGCGCGGCCGCCGCGTCGAGCGCGAACTCGGGCACGCTGCCCTCGTCGTCGGCCAGCAGCTCGATCTCGACCGTCTGGTCGCCGAGCTCCACCGTGTCGTCCCAGGCGAGCCCTCCGCTCGCCGTCTCGTCGATGAGGCCGAAGAAATCGTGCTCGATCGCCATGAGCCGACCCTATCCGACCAGCTGCTGGGCGAAGACGTGCGGCGTGAAACCGGTGAGGTCGTTGATGCCCTCGCCCTGGCCGACGAGCTTGATCGGGATGCCGGTGCGCTCCTGCACGGCGAGGACGAAGCCGCCCTTCGCCGAGCCGTCGAGCTTGGTGAGCACCAGGCCGGTCACCCCGGCGTGCTCCAGGAACGCCTCCGCCTGCGCGAGGCCGTTCTGCCCGGTGGTCGCGTCCAGCACGAGCAGCACCTCGGCGATGGGGGCCTGCTTCTCGACGACCCGCTTGATCTTGGACAGCTCGTCCATCAGGCCGCCCTTGGTCTGGAGGCGGCCGGCCGTGTCGATGATGACGATCTCGGTGCCGTCGCGCTTGGCCTTCTCGACCGTCTGGAACGCCACGGACGCCGGGTCCTGGCCCTGCTGCTGCGGCCGGACGATCTCGGCGCCGGCGCGCTCCGCCCAGGTCGCCAGCTGCTCGACGGCGGCCGCGCGGAACGTGTCCGCCGCGCCGACCACGACCGAGCGGTCGTAGGTGCGCAGGAACTTCGCGAACTTGCCGATGGTCGTCGTCTTGCCCACCCCGTTCACGCCGACGACCAGCACGATCGCGGGACGGTCGCTCAGCTTGAGCGTGGTGTCGAGCTTGGAGAGCCGCTCCTCCATCGTCTCGCGCAGCATCCGCTGCAGGTCGGCCGGATCGGTGGTGTGGTAGCGCTCCACCTTGGCGCGCAGGTCGTCGACGACCGCCTCGGTGACGTCCGGGCCGAAGTCGGCGGTGATGAGCGCCGTCTCGAGGTCGTCCCAGGTGTCGTCGTCGATGGTCTTCTTCGCGAACAGCCCGCGCAGGGCGCCCGACAGAGACCAGGGGGTGCGGTCAGCCATGACACTCACACTACCGGCGGATGTACGGTGTGCTCATGTACGCGCTGGTCGGGATCGCCGCAGAGCTGGCGGAGCAGCTCGTCGCGATCGAGACCGGCGGCGAGGACGCCGTGCACCAGGCGCGCACCCGCGTGCGACGCGTCCGCAGCATCCTCAGCGTGTACCACTCGGCGTTCGACCGGGACGCGGAGCGGCGGATGCGCGCGCGCCTGAAAGGTCTCGGCCACCGGCTCGGCGACGTACGCGACCGGGAGGTCCGCGCCCGCGACCTCGCCGCGCTCGCCGAGGAGCAGACCCGGCCGGAGGCCGCCACCACGGTCGGGGCGCTCGCCGCCCGCGCCGCGGAACAGCACGAGCGCGCCTCCGACGACCTGCTCCGGCTGCTGCGCAGCCGCGGCCACAGGGAGCTGCTGGCCGACCTGCAGCAGTTCGTGGCCGCTCCCCCGCTCAGCGAGGCGGGAGCCGACGACCCGCTGAAGGTGGCGAAGAAGGGACTGAAGAAGGCGATCCGCCGCGTCCAGCGCACCGAGGGGGTCACCCTGGAGCAGCGGCACGGGACGAGGAAGGCAGCCCGCCGCCTCCGCTACGCCGCGGACGCCGTCACCGAGGACTTCGGCCATCGCGCAGAGCGCGTGGCCTCCGCGGCCGAGACGGTGCAGGACGCGCTGGGCGACCACCGCGACCTGCTGCTGCTCGCCCGGCACCTGCGCGAAGCCGCGCCGGACGGCGCCCTCGACGCGCTCGCGGCGGAGTGCGAGCGCCGCGCCGAGGAGGCCCTGGCGGGCGTGGACGACGCGCTCGCGTCGATCGTCTGGTGACGCGTCGCGTGGCGATGCGTCGCGTGGATACGCGTCGCGTGGAGACCGGTCAGCCGGCCTGCTCCTGTTCCTGCGCCACCCGCTGGCCGACGACCGCCGAGACGCCGTCCTGCCGCATGGACACGCCATAGAGGGCGTCGGCGATCTCCATGGTCCGCTTCTGGTGCGTGATGACGATGAGCTGGCTGCTCTCGCGCAGGTCCTCGAAGATCGTGAGGAGCCGGCCCAGGTTGGCGTCGTCGAGGGCCGCCTCGACCTCGTCCATGATGTAGAACGGGCTCGGCCGCGCCTTGAAGATCGCGATGAGGAGGGCGACCGCCGCGAGCGACCGCTCGCCGCCCGAGAGCAGCGACAGCCGCTCGATCTTCTTGCCCGCCGGCTTCACCGACACCTCGATGCCGGTGGTGAGCAGGTCGTCGGGGTTGGTCAGGCTGATGCTGCCCTGCCCGCCCGGGAACAGGATGGGGAACACGCGCGTGAAGGCCGCCTCCGTGTCTGCGAAGGCGGACTCGAAGATGGTCTGCATCCGCTCGTCGATGTCCTCGATGATCGTCAGCAGGTCCTTGCGGGTGTTGGTGAGGTCGGTGAGCTGCTCGGTGAGGAACTTGTGCCGCTGCTCCAGCGCGGCGAACTCCTCCAGCGCCAGCGGGTTGACGCGGCCGAGCTGCGCGAGCTTGCGTTCTGCCGCCGACAGCCGCTTCTGCTGCTGCTCGCGCGAGAACGGGACGGTCCGCACCTCGGTGTTCGCGTCCTCCTGCCCGGACGATGCCTGCTCGGAGGCTGCCTGCTCTGCCACCGCCTGCTCCGCCGCCTCCACCTCGGCGCGCGACCGGTCCACCGGCACCGGGACCTCTGGACCGTACTCGGCGACCAGCACGTCCTCCACAAGCCCCAGCTCGCTGCCCGCGCGCTCGAGCAGGCTCGAGAGGTGCAGCTTCTTCTCGTAGATCTGCAGCTCCAGCCCGTGCACCGACTCGGTGATCGCCTGCAGGCGCTCGCGGACGGCGTTCTCGTCGCGGCGCAGCGTGGCCAGCTCCTCGTTCTGGCTGGCGCGCTCCGCCTCGGCGGCGGCCAGCTCCAGCCGCGCCTGGGCCACCGAGCGGTCGGCGGAGGCGAGGACGGCCGGCAGGGCGGCGATGACGCTCTCGGCGGCGTCGAGCTGCCTGCGGCGGATCACCGCCCGGCGGGCGGCCTCCTCCGCTGCGGCGCGCTCGGCCTCCAGCCGGCGCACCAGCGCCTCGGCGCGGGACTGCTCGGCGCGCACCCGCTCCTTCGCCGTCTCGACCAAGAGCCGCGCCTCCACCTCCGCCTCGCGCGCGGCATCCAGCTCGGCCGAGAGCGCATCCCGGGCGCTGACATCGAGGATGGGACGCGGTCGAGCGCGCGCGACCTCCAGCTCGGCCTTGGCCTTCTCGGCGGCCTGCTCCGCCTCCGACACGCGCTCGGAGGCCTGCTCCAGCGCCCGGCTCAGCCGCTCGGATTCCGCCTCCGACGCCTCCAGCTGCACCTTCAGCCGGTTGAGCTGCTCGGTCTGGGCGGCGAGCTTCGCGTCGAACTCGCGCAGGGTCGCCAGGGCCGCCTGCGACTGCTCCTTCGCCACCTGCAGCACCCCGCGCTGCTCGGCCAGGGCGAAGCGCGCGCGGTCGATGAGCGAGGTCACCTCGGTGAGGCGCTCCTGCGCGGCGTCGCGGTCGGCGATCAGCTCGATGCGGCTCTGCTTCGCGCCGGAACCACCGCGCAGCACGTGCTCGCTCAGCACGTCGCCGGCCCGGGTGATGATGGTCACCGGTCCCCCGAGGGCGCGCGCCCGGAACGCCTCGAACGCCCGCTGCGCGGCCTCCAGGTCGTCGGCGACGGCGGTGAACGCCAGGATGCCGCGCACGCCGTCCGGCGCATCCACCACGGTGGTCGCCGGGACCACACCGGCGACCCCGGTCAGGTCGACGGAGGCGGCGGGCGCGTCGGCGACCACCACCTCCACCCGTCCGAGGTCGTCGGCGGCGGCATGGGCGACCGCCGACACGGCCGCGGCGCGGTCGTCGGCGAGCACCGCGTCGGCCAGGGTGCCGAGGGCGGCGGCGATGGCCGCTTCGAAGCCGGGGTGGACGCGGATGTGCTCCGCCACCAGCCCGCGGACCCCGCCCAGCCGCGCCGACACGAGCGCCGCGGAGCCGTCCTTCTGGTCGAGGGCGAGCGACAGGGCGCTGGTGCGGGCCGCGAGGGCGTCGCGCTCGCGCTCCAGCGTGTGCAGCTCCTCGCGCAGCCGCTCGATCTCACCCTCCGCCTCGAACACGGTCGCCTGGGCGAGCTCGTACGCCTCGTCGAGGTCGCCCTCGCCGACGTCCGCCGTCGCGGCCTCCGCCTCGCGCGCAGCGAAGTCGGCGCGTGCGCGCTCGCGGCGCTCGCTGGCGGCATCCAGCGCGTTCTGCTGGCGGAGGACCTCCCCGCGCACGGCGGCCAGCCGCTGGGCGGCGGCCTCGGCCTGCCCGTTCAGCTTCGAGATCTCCAGGTCGTGGCGGGAGACGAGCGCGCTCTGGGCGGCGATCTCCTCGTCCACCGCGTCCAGCCGGGAGCGGGCGTTGCGCGTCGCGGCCTGCGATGCCGCCCACGCGGTCTCCGCCTCCGTCACCGCCCCGCGCAGCCGCTCCACCTCGTCGTGGGCGTCCTTCACGTTCTGCGGGGTCACGCTGGGACCGGCGTCCGGGGCGTCGTTCTGGCTCCCGAGCAGCGCCACCCGCTGGTTGGCCAGGGTGAACAGGCCGCGCAGCCGCTCCTGCACCGACTCCAGGGCGAAGGCCGTGCTCCTGGCCGTGTCGACCGCGTCGCCGACCTGGGCCTGCTCCAGCCGCGTGCGGCGCAGCTGCTTCTGCTCCAGCTGCTCCTGCAGCACGATCTGCTCGCTGTGGCGCTCCGCCTCCGTGCGGCTGTGGTCGTCGAGGGTGCGGCGGAGGGTGACCACCTCGTCCGCCAGCAGGCGGGCGCGCGCGTCGCGCACCACCGCGGCGATGGACTGCGCCTCCCGCGCGATCTCGGCCTGGTGACCGAGCGGCTTCAGCTGGCGCCGCACCTCCCCCGCCAGGTCGCTCAGGCGCGTGAGGTTGGTCTGCATCGCCTCCAGCTTGCGGAGCGTCTTCTCCTTGCGGCGGCGGTGCTTCAGGATGCCGGCGGCCTCCTCGATGAAACCGCGGCGATCCTCCGGGCTGGCGTGGAGTACGGCGTCGAGCTGACCCTGCCCGACGATGACGTGCATCTCGCGGCCGAGACCCGAGTCGCTCAGCAGCTCCTGCACATCCAGCAGACGGCAGGACTGGCCGTTGATCGCGTACTCGCTGCCGCCGTTGCGGAACAGGGTGCGCGAGATGGTCACCTCGGAGTACTCGATCGGCAGGGCGCCGTCGGAGTTGTCGATGGTGAGCTGGACTTCCGCGCGGCCGAGCGGACCGCGCGTCGCGGTGCCGGCGAAGATGACGTCCTCCATCTTGCCGCCGCGCAGCGTCTTGGCGCCCTGCTCCCCCATCACCCAGGCGAGCGCGTCCACAACGTTCGACTTGCCGGACCCGTTGGGCCCGACGACGCAGGTGACGCCCGGCTCGAAGGCGAAGGTCGTCGGCTGCGCGAACGACTTGAAGCCTTTGAGCGTCAGACTCTTCAAGTACACGAGGCGAATTTACCCGACGTTCACGGCGTGGCCGCGCCGGAACGCCGGTCGAGGGCTGCTGCGCCGCCCGTGCGTTTCGTGACGAACGGGCGCGATTCGTGACGAATGAGGCTCATTCGTCACGAATCGCGACCGCCGAGACGAGGGTCATACCCGCAGGACGGACGAATGCGGGCATCACGCGACGCCCAGGTAGGCCTCCTTGATGGCGGGATCGGCCAGCAGCTCGCGCCCGGTGCCGGCGCGGGTGATCACACCGGTCTCCAGCACGAAGGCGCGATGTGCGCGGGCCAGCGCCTGGTTGGCGTTCTGCTCCACCAGCAGCACGGTCGTCCCCTGCTTGTTGATCTCGGTGACGATCGTGAAGATCTGCCGGATGAACTGCGGCGCGAGACCCATCGACGGCTCGTCCAGCAGCAGCAGGCGCGGGTTCGACATGAGCGCGCGGCCGATGGCGAGCATCTGCTGCTCACCGCCGGACATCGTGCCGCCGACCTGCGTCTTGCGCTCGGCGAGCCGCGGGAACAGGGCGAACACCCGGTCGAAGTCGTCGCCCATCTTGGAGCGGTCCTTCCGCCCGAAGGCACCCATGTCGAGGTTCTCCATCACCGTCATGCCCGGAAAGATCCCGCGACCCTCCGGCGCCTGCGAGATCCCGCGGACCACGCGGATGTGCGCCTTCATCCTGGTGATGTCCTCGCCGTCGAAGAGGATGGACCCCTTCGTCGGGTTCAGGATGCCCGAGATCGTCTTCATGGTCGTCGACTTGCCCGCACCGTTGGCGCCGATGAGGCTGACGATCTCGCCCTCCTCCACCGAGAACGACATGTCGTGGATGGCCTCGATGCGGCCGTAGGACACACTGATGTTCTTCAGCTCAAGCAACGTCATCTTCTTCGCTCCCGAGGTAGGCGGCGATCACACGCGGGTCGTTGCGGATGACCTCCGGGGCGGCGTCCGCGATCTTGCGTCCGAACTCCAGGACGACGATCCGGTCCGTCACGCCCATGACCAGCTTCATGTCGTGTTCGATCAGCAGCACGGTGTACCCGTCGGCGCGGATGGTGCGGATGAGCTCCATCAGCTCCTCCTTCTCCGCCGGGTTGAAGCCGGCGGCCGGCTCGTCCAGGCAGAGCACCTTCGGGTCCGTCGCCAGCGCCCGCGCGATCTCCAGGCGCCGCTGGTAGCCGTACGGCAGCGACCGCGACAGGGAACCGGCGTGGTCGGCGATGCCGACGAACTCCAGCAGCGCCATGCCGCGCTCGATCGACGACTTCTCCTCCCGCGTGTGTCGCGGGAGCCGCAGCAGGGCGCCGGGCACCGACGTGCGGTGCCGCGCGTCCAGGCCGACCACGACGTTCTCCAGAGCGGTCATCTCGCCGAAGAGGCGGATGTTCTGGAACGTGCGCGACAGGCCCATCCGCGTGATCTGGTGCTGCTTGCGCCCCTTGATGGTCGCGCCCTCCAGCAGCACGTCGCCGCTGGTGGGCTTGTAGACGCCGGTCATGGCGTTGAAGCAGGTCGTCTTGCCCGCGCCGTTCGGCCCGATCAGCCCGAGGATCTCGCCGCGGCGGATGTCGAACGTCACGTCGTCGAGGGCCGTCAGGCCGCCGAACTTGACCGTGAGGTTGCGCACCTCGACTATGTTCTCGCCGACCTCGACCGCGATCTCGCGGTCGGGTGCCGCCGCCTCGGCGACGTTCGGGTCGACTCCCGCCGCCTCCAGCTCGTCGTCGTTCGCACCGAGGATCGGCTCCTCGGCCCCTGCAGTGTTCTGCGCGTCGGTCATCGTGCGTCTCCCTTCGCGCCGTCGCCATCGAGCGAGCCGGAATCGACGACGGGCGTCGCCCCGGTCGTGGTCCTCGGCCGTCCCTTCGCTGCATCCGCGACCATCCGGTAGGCATGCCGGCCGTACGCCAGCAGCTTCTGCCGGGCCGGGAACAGGCCCTGCGACCGGAAGATCATGATGAGCACGAGCGCGACACCGAAGATCAGGTACTTGTAGTCCGCGATGATGGTGAACCGCAGCGGGATGTACGCCACGATGGCGCCGCCCAGCATCGCGCCGACCTTGTTGCCCGCGCCGCCGAGGACGACGGCCGCGAGGAACAGGATCGAGGTCTGGACGTCGAACTTCTGGTTGTTGACGAAGCCGACCTGACCGGCGAACAGCGCACCGGAGAGACCGCCGACGCCGGCGCCGATCGCGAACGCCCACACCTTGTACTTGAAGGTCGGGACGCCCATGATCTCCGCCGCGTCCTCGTCCTCGCGGATGGCCACCCAGGCGCGGCCGACGCGGCTGCGCTCCAGGTTGCCGACCAGCAGCAGGATGACGATGATCACCGTGATGGTGAGCCAGTACCACGGCACACCGTTCGAGTTGGAGAAGATCGGAACGCCGTTCGCGTTCTCCCCCGGCGGGTGGCCGACGTTCTGGAAGCCGACCTGGCCCTTCATCGCCGGGATGATCGTGGCCAGGATGCGCACGATCTCACCGAAGCCGAGGGTCACGATCGCCAGGTAGTCGCCGCGCAGGCGGAGCGTCGGAACGCCGAGGATGATGCCGAACGTCATCGTCACCGCGATGGCGACCGGGATCGTCCACAGGTACGGGATCTTGACGAACGGCGAGTCGGGGCTGGTCAGCATCGCCGCGGTGTACGAACCGACCGCGAAGAACGCGACATACCCGAGGTCGAGGAGGCCGGCGTAGCCGACGACCACGTTCAGGCCGATCGCGATGAGCGCGTAGACGGCCATCGAGAAGCACGCCAGCGCCCAGTCGTTGCCGGGCGCCGTGCTCAGCGGGAAGAAGTTCAGGTACGGCAGGGCGTAGGCGAGGACGACCACGATGAGCAGCCACGCCCACTGCACGGCGCGCGGCAGGTTGTTCCACCGGTCGCGCAGCTGCTGGAACGGGCCGTTGCGGCGCTTGCCGCGGTTCGCCTCGAGGGCATCGACCGCCTGCTCTTCGCGTCCGTCGGGGAGGACCCGGGGGCCTTCTGTCATGCTCATGCGCGGCTCCTTCCGAGCGAAGTGCCGAGGATGCCGCTGGGCTTGATCAGGAGCACCAGGACCAGGACGACGAACGCGACGACGTCGGTCCACTGCGAGTCGCCCAGCAGGATCTGGCCGTAGTTGCCGATCACGCCGAGCAGCAGGCCGCCGAGGAGCGCGCCGCGGACGTTGCCGATACCGCCGAGGACGGCCGCCGCGAACGCCTTCACGCCGAGGATGAAGCCGCCGTTGTAGATGACGCCCGACGGGACGAGCATCACGTAGAACAGCGCGGCGGCGCCGGCGAGGATACCACCGGTGATGAACGTGATCTGGATGATCCGCTCCTTGTTCACGCCCATCAGAGTGGCCGTGTCCGGGTCCTGCGCGACGGCGCGGATGCCGCGGCCGGTGCGCGTACGTCGGATGAACCAGTCGGTCGCGATCATGAGCACGACGGAGGCGATCACGATGATCAGCTGCTGGCTGTTCACGATCGTGCCGAAGACGTCGAAGATCGGCTGCGGGATGAACATCGTCACCGCCGGCTCCGCGTTCGCGCCCCGGATCAGGAAGATCGTGTACTGGATCGCGAACGAGGCGCCGATCGCGGTGATCAGGAAGACCAGGCGGGGCGCGTTCCGTTTGCGCAGCGGGCGGTACGCCACGCGTTCGAGCAGCCACGCTGTGGCTCCCGACGCGAGCATGCCGACGAGGAGCGCGAGTATCAGGTCGCCGATGATGGCGGCGGGACTGAGGTTGGGGGCGCTCGGGCCGAAGCCGAGCGTGGTGAGGGTCACCACGACGCCGTAGGCGCCGACGATGAAGACCTCGGAGTGGGCGAAGTTGATCAAGTTCAGGACGCCGTACACGAGCGTGTAGCCGACGGCGATCAGGCCGTACACGGCACCGAAGGTCAGGCCGTCGAAGGTGGCGCTCCAGAAGTTCTGGACCAGCGCGTTGACGTCGAAGTTGATCCAGGAGCTGTCGAGGGCGGGATGGAGGACGAGTAATTCGAGCATTCGAGCATCCAGGGTTCAGTGCCGGGTCTCCGTCGATCCGGCGGCAAAGCGAGCGTAGTCGAAAAAAGGAGGGTGCCGCGGGCCGCTGGGGTCCGCGGCACCCTCGGGTGTCGCTCAGCCGATGGTGCCGATCGGCACGATCTTGCCGTTCTCGACCTTGTAGCCGTAGACGGCCGGGGCCTGCAGCTCACCCGTGGAGTCCCACTTGTAGTGCTTGCTCAGACCGTCGGCGTCGTAGTCCTTGACCCAGGAGAGCAGGTCGGCGCGGGAGGTCTTGCCCTTGTCGATGCCCGCCAGGAGGACGGTGGTGGCGTCGTAGCCCTCGATCGAGTACGTGCCCGGCTCGGCGTTGGCGAGCTTCTTGTAGGCCGACTCGAAGTCGGGGATCAGCTCACCCGGGATGCAGGGGCAGGTGAAGTACGCGTTGCTGGACGCGTTGCCGGCCAGCTTGATGAACTGGTCGTCCTTCACGCCGTCCGGGCCGACGAACGTGCCCTGGAAGCCCTTGTTGACCAGCTGCTGGTCGAACGGGGCGCCCTCGGCGTAGTAGCCCGCGTAGTACACCGCGTCCGGCTTCGCGTTGAGGATCTTGGAGATCGTCGCCGAGAAGTCCTTCTGGCCGGTGGTCACCTTGTCGGTGCCGACGAGCGCGCTGCCCAGCGCCTTGGAGGTCTGGGTGCCGAGGCCGATGCCGTAGTCGGAGTCGTCCTGGACCAGGTAGACCTTCTTGGCCTTGAGCTTGTCGGTGAGGAACTTCGCCGCCGCCGGGCCCTGGACAGCGTCATTGCCGAGGCCGCGGAAGAAGGTCTTCCAGCCGTTCTGCGTCAGGCCCGGGTTGGTGGCCGACGGGGTGATGTGGACGAGACCCTGCTGCTCGAAGATGTTGCCCGTCGCCTTCGACTCGCCCGAGAACGGGAGGCCGACGACGCCGACGATGTCGGTCTCGTTGACCGCCTGGGTCACAGGGCCGGTGGCCTTGTTCGGGTCGCCCTCGGTGTCGAACTTCTTGAAGCCGACCTGGCAGCCCTTGTTGGCCTCGTTGTGCTGGTTGATGGCCAGCTGGATGCCGTTGTAGATGTTGATTCCGAGCTGGGCGTTCGGGCCGGTCTCGGCACCCACGTAGCCGATGGTCAGGCCCGCAGGACACGTGGCCTTCCCATCGCCGGCGGGGAGGACGGCGTCCTTCGGGACATCGACCGACGTGATCGCCGGGATGTCCACCTTGGACGAGTTCCCGTTGCTGGATCCTCCCGTGGACGGCTGGTTGGCGCATCCCGCGAGGAACAGTGCGACTGACGCTGCAACAGCCGCACCGATGGTGACTTTCTTCCGTAGCATCTCTTGCCTCTCGACGTAAATCCGTCACGAACTCGCTATTTTCACCGGTTCGTGCCACGAATATGTGTGCTGAGAATACAGGGATCGCAACGATTTGCAACCAACATCCGAACGCAGATTTACACGATCGAAACCAAACGGTGCCGCCGGGTTCACACCGGTCAGGCGCCTGGGTAGGCTGATTCCCTCAGTGTCGGGACGAGGAGGTGCCCCGCGATGCGTGTGACGCGGCTGACCATCCCCGACGCGCTCGGCACCCGGGAATCCGCCGCCTTCGAGGAGCTCATCGGTGTCCTCAATGGCATCGTCGTGGCGCTCTGGGGCGACGACGACTTCGTCGAGACGGCGGAGCAGGCGCTCGCGTCGTACCGCGAGCAGGAGTACGCCGAGCGGATCGTGTTCGTGGCCGTCGAGGAGGGTGCGATCGTCGGCCGCGTGGAGGCGGTCTTCCCGCTCGAGGAGGACTCGGAGACCGTGTCGCTCCTGGTCGACGTCGTGCCCGCGCTGCGCGGTCGCGGGATCGGCACCGCCCTGCTCGAGAAGGGCGAGGAGCTCGCGGCCGAGGGCGGCCGCCGGGTGATCTCGGCGTACACCGAGCACCCCGTCCGCACGCTCGACGGCGCCGACCGGCTGGTGCACGCGCCCGCCGGGACCGCCGGCCTCCCCCGCGAGTCGCGCGACGTCCGTTTCGCGCTCCGCCACGGCTACACCCTCGGGCAGATCGAGCGGTCGAGCGAGCTCCACCTCCCGCTCCCCCGCGAGCGCGAGCACGGCCTGACGATGACCCTGGACGGCTTCCGGCTGGTGTCGTGGTGGGGAGCGGCGCCGGACGACCTGCTGGACCGGTTCGCCGCGATGAAGGCGCGGATGTCGACCGACATCCCGCAGGCCGGCATCGCCGTCGACCCGGAGGACTGGGACGGCGAACGCGTGCGGTCGCTGGAGCGCACCCTCGTCGCCCGGGGCGAGCCGCTGCTGGTGACCGCGGCGGTGCACGAGGCCTCCGGAGAGATCGCCGCGTACACCGAGCTCGCGGTCCCCTCCGACGGCACGAAGGCGGAGCAGTACGACACGCTCGTCGCCCGCGCGCACCGCGGCCACCGGCTCGGAACGGCCGTCAAGCTGCGCAACATCCAGGAGCTCGGGCGGCGTGCCCCGCACATCCGGCGCATCCTCACCTGGAACGCGGACGAGAACGACCCCATGCTCGCCATCAACCGGGCCTTCGGCTTCCGCCCGCACGCGCTCACCGGCCACTGGCAGAAGACGCTGGACTAGCGGCGGTGAGGAGGCATCGGTAACGGGTGCCGTCGAGCTGAGACCCAGGTCTGAATCATACGTGCAGGGTGGGATCCATCCGCTGGTGGAGGATGCGAATCACGTCGACGCCGCCTGCTGTCTCGACAGAGAACAGCTGGTGGCTTCCGATGCTGTAACGCCGATATCCCGCACGGACCTCATCAGCTGTGCGTCCCCGACGGGGGTCGGCGGCAATGCGCTCGATCGCGGCCCTGATCTCGTTCACATAGGTCTCGGCCTGCATGAGGTCCCAACGTTCTGCGGTGAAGTCCCAGACGGAGGAGAGGTCGCGCTGCGCTGCCGGACTGAGTCGGTAGCGGGTCACGACTTCTTCGCCGCGATGAACGCATCGAAGTCGAACGGTTCGGGCGTTCCGCTCGCTTCGCCTGCGATCAATGCGGCTCTGAGCGCCGCCAGTTGCGTCTCCTGGTCCTCGAGCAATCTCAAGCCGGCGCGGACCACCTCGCTCGCCGACCGATACCTTCCGGACGCAACCTCATGAGAGAGGAAGTCGGAGAAGTGAGCGTCAAGGCTGATCGAGGTGTTCTGCGCCATGACGCGACCTTACCAAAAGTTGGTACCACACAAAGAGCTTCTTTGGCTCTCCTCCGTCACTGCCTGAGCGTGAAGGTGATGGACGTCTTCCGGCTGGAGTCGTTGGCGTCCGTGACCGTGGCCGTGATCTTTCCGTTGAGGTTGGACGGCCCGTTGGTGTACGTGGTCGGCGAGGTGTAGCTGAAGGATCCGTCCGATCGCGCGGTGACGTAGAAGTAGTCACGGTCGGGGTACGAGGATTCGTCCTTCCATTCGATCCGGAGGTTCTGCCCGGGTGCGGCCTTCCCCGAGATCGCGAACGGAAGCGGGGCTCCGGTGGCTCCGACCACGGGGGACGTGATCACCGGGGTGGCCGGGGCCGGCGTTCCGGTGAGCGTGACCAGGATGTACCCGTAGACGGGGCCGTTCACCTCCGCGGCGATGACCGCCATGTTGTCGGAGGCCCAGCCGACATTCACCGATGCCTGCCAGACGCCGGTGCTGTCGACGGTCACGACCTTGGACGCGTCGGGGATCGCGGCGAGGCGGGCGTCGGACATGCCCCGACTGTCCGCGGCCTGATCCTGGGCGAACGCGCGGATCTGTCTGCCCGGCGTGCCGGTACCGGAGATCACGACGTGCCCGGACCCGGAGCGCGGCACGGTGACGGTCTTGGTGTTCGTCCCGGGCGCCAGGGTGGCGCGGTGGTCCTGGATGCGGAAGGTCACCGTCCCGGCCAGTGTCGTCGTCGTGTCGGTCACCGTCACCTGCGCGGACTGCCCGAGGGCTTGGCCCACGTTGATCGTCGTGCTCCAGGTGCCCTCGGATCCGACGGTGAGGCTCGGAGTGGGGGCGCTCACGTGTTCGCCGAGGGCCACGACGGTGAGGGTGTGCCCCGGGATCGCCGTTCCGCTGACGTTCACCGTTCCGGGGGCGACGGACTGCTGCCCGGGCGAAGGGGTGTTGATCTGCGGGCGGCCCTCGCGGGTCGTGAATGTGGTCGTCGTCTGCACCGACCGGTAGAAGCCGTCGGTCACCGTGAGGGTGTGCTTTTGCGGACGCAGGATGTCGCCGCCGCTGCTGTCGCCCCGCGGGAGGAGGACGGGACCGGTGGCCCAGAACCCGTTCACGTCGGTGACGGCGGTCACCGACCCTGCCGGGATGCCGGCGGCGTTGGAGATGTCGATCTGGACGACGTGGCCCGGCGCAGCGGTCCCCGTCACCCGGGGGAGCTGCCACGGCACCACGTTCGTCTCGCCGTTCGCCGGGGAGGTCACCGTCGGCACGATCGGGAGAGCGAGGTCGGTCGGCGCGGGAAGGGTGCGCACGGTCAGTGTCTTCTGGACGTCGGCGGCATTCAGCCGGTCGGTGAAGGCTTTCTCCAGCGCGCCCTTGTCGGGCGCCGGGAAGGGGTCCGTCCGGAGCCGGGTGACGGCGTCGATGTAGCGCTCCCCCATCCGGTTCAACGTGTCGTAGCAGTAGTCGTTCAGCCACTTCACGCTCTTGGACGCGAAGTACTTCGCATCCGAGCCGCCGGAGCGGCAGGAGGGCTGCTCTCCCCGGTGTCCGGGGACGCCTCCTCCGGTGACCGCCGCCGCGTCCGCGGCGAACAGCTCCCACCCGCCGGTCACCGAGCCGTCTGCCGCGGCCCACGGCCACGGACCGCTCTCCGGCTGCGGCAGCACGGTGTTCCACTCGCTCCCGGAACCCGCCCGCGAGTCCTGGATCGTCGTCCCATAGGCGAAGATCTTCACAGTCGAGGAGTTCAGCGGGAACACCTCGTCGGTGATGTTCTTCACCACCTCCTTGTCTGTGATCGTCGCGGACAGAGCGGACACGAACGCGTTCTTCCCCTGGTCGATGAACGACGCCCGGTCGCGCGGCAGCTTGATCTGCAGGTCGATCCGGGCCGCCTGCTTCTGCTTCGTCGCCTCGGCGAGGATCTCCTGCTGGCGCGACGGGTTCGCCCGCACCCCCGCCACGGCGGTCCGGTCGATCGCGGCCTCCAGCAGACCCAGCTCGAACAGCTGCGCATTCTGCCACGCCTCGAACAGCAGCCCGACCTGCGGCGCCAGGGCGCCCGCGATCTCGGACACCTTGCCCGGAAGCCATTCCTGGAACCGCTGGTCGCGGATGCTCTTCATGTTCGCGTACTGAATCGGCGACGTGTCCTTGAAGGCCTCGATGAAGGCGCCGATCAGGAGCGAGACGAACGCGATCACGATCGCGACCACCGGGTCGACGAAGGCCGCCGCGATCCCCGCCCCCGACGCCAGCAGCTGGAACACGTTGCGGACGATGTCGACGGTGTCGCCGCTCATGGATGCCGACGCGATCCCCAGCACCTCCGCCAGCAGCGGGATCTGCCCGGCGAAGATCGCCGTCTTGTCCAAGGCCGACAGATCTTTGCCGAAGACCAGCGGCAGAGCCGTGATGATGCCGAACACGTCGAGAACATCGAACGCGCCCCCGACAGCATCCAGCTCGCGCACGCGGTCCACGACGCCGTTGATCTTGTTCCGGGTCTCCGGCAGAGCGGTGAAGACGTTCTTCCCCGACCCGCCCAGCCCTTTCAGGTCGGTGAATCTGCCGCCGTCGCGCAGCACACTCTGGAACTTCACCTCGGCGAAGGTGATGACCTGTTGGATGGACAGACCACGCATCAACTCCACATCCGGCACCCGCGTCGAATCCCCGGGCTTCGGACGCTTGATCTTCTTCGCCCGCTCAGCCTCCTCCTTCGTCAGCGGACCGAGCTTCTTCACGCCGCACTGCACGCAGCTCGACCCGCTCGACGTACTGCCCGACTCCGAGCCGGAGACTTCCCACTTCTCCGTCGTGTCCTCCCACAGCGCCGTGTTCCGGAGGTCGCGACGCTGCGCTTCCGTCAGCGAGCGGTCGCTGACGCCCGGCTTCGGCTTGACGCGCCCGTTCTCCAACCCGTCGTACTGGGGATCGAACGTGTATGCGTATTCGACCCGGTACGGTTCGATCTGGTTCTCCAGGACGAACTTCATCTCCGTCGGCGGATCGACCGCCAACTGCATCCGCGCGTCTGCGATCCTCTGCAGACGGGCCTTGTCCACCGGCGACGCTGTGACCAACTTGTCCAGCGCGACATCGACCGACATCTTCCAGTACGGATCCGCGGTCGGCGCGGAACTGTCCACGCGCACGCGTTCCGGCCCCACCAGGGCTTCCCACTTGGTGTTGAACTCGTCGAGACCCCCGGGACCTCCCTGCGTCAGAGCCTCCTCGACGCGGATCTGCGCCCAGGTGTACCCATCGGAGGCGCTCTCGTCCAGGACGGGGACCTTCACCGTGCTCCTCTCGTCGGGCGGGATCGGGTCGTTGGGGATGCGATCGGCGGTCTTCCCCGCGAGTGTCGCAGCAGAGTGGATGAGCTCGTGTTCGAGGAGCACAGCCCGGGAGGGAACGAACGCGTCCCCGTCGATGTCGGCGAACACGGCTCGCGAGTTGTCGTTGTACAGCTGGATCATGGACAGGGCGCCTTTGCCGTCGGTCGCGTACTCGCTCTGCGAGAAGCTCGATTCGTGCTCTTGCTTCAACGAACCGGGAACCGGCCGGGGAAGAGGCGCGATGACGACCCGCACGTTCGAGACCTCACCCGTGCGCACATCACGGAGATACTCCGCGAACGAGGGGTTCCGCATATTGAACGGCTCGAGCGGCTCGATCTTGCCGAAGAAGTCCAGCAACCGTCGCCCCGAGCCGCCCTCCTTGGACCTCTCGATGTCCTCGAGAGCGGTCCACACGTCGGTGACGAACCGCTGCGCTTCATCGTCCGTGAACACGTCCCGCGGCAGACCGCCCCAGACGTGGCCGTCGGGCGACTCGCCTGCCTCGTACGGCGCCACGACGATGCCCGGCAGGAACTCGAAGCCCTCGATGACGCGCTTGCCGATGTAGTCCAGCTGCCGGAAGTTCGGCGCGCTCTTGTCGCGGATGTTCGGCACCCCGGGGGCCGCGACGGCGGCCTCGATCGGGAACGAGACGAATGTCCCGGCGATGACGGCAACGATCGCGATAGCGGCAATCCACACCCGACGCACAGCGGCTCCAATCTCAGACCGGGAGCGGCACCCGTTCCGCTGCACACTCCTGCCGGGCGTGATCATAACAGGTATTGATGGGAAGCATTTCTGTGTGAGGTTTCGGATGGCAGGATGTGCCGAACGGAGGAGAGTTGGGGATGGAGACGGCGCTTCGTCGAGGTACGGAGGAGTCCCGGGGCGCCCGGGAGCGGATCGCCTCCGCTCTTCGCGCGCGGGTCAGGCGGTGGCGCGCGGGAGGCGCAGCCGCTGGCAGCGCGGGCAGAAGTGGGAGCCGCGGTTCATGAACTGCTCGCGCACGATGGGCGTGCCGCAACGCGGGCACGGCTCCCCCTGACGGCCGTAGGCGTTGAGGCTGTGCGAGAAGTAGCCGGACGCGCCGTTCACGTTGACGTACTGCGCGTCAAAGCTCGTCCCGCCCTCGGCCAGCGCCTTCTCGAGCACGTGGCGCACCTCCGCCAGCAAGGCGCGGGCCTTCGCCCGGCTGAGCGTGTTCGCCGGCTGGGCGTAGTGGATGCGCGCCGCCCACAGCGCCTCGTCGGCGTAGATGTTGCCGATGCCGCTCACCAGGGTCTGGTCGAGCAGGGCGCGCTTGATGTCAGTCTTCTTGCGCGCGAGGGCGGAGAGGAAGGCGGCGTCGTCGAAGGCCGGGTCGAGTGGGTCGCGCGCGATGTGGGCGACCTGGGTGGGGACCAGCGGCTCGTCGGTTCCGAGGCCGCCGGCGGCCCCGTCCGCGGTCGGCACCAGCGCATCCACCGCCATGGAGCCGAAGATGCGCTGGTCGACGAAGTGCACCCACAACTCGCCGTGGTCCGGGCTCTCGATGTGGAGGCGGATGCGCAGCAGCCCCGCCTCGACGGTCCCCGGCTCGCGGAGCAGGATCTGGCCGCTCATGCCGAGGTGCGCGACGATCGCGCGGCGCGGCGAACCCTCCAGCGGGATCCACAGGAACTTGCCGCGCCGCACGGGACGCTGCATCACGCGGCCGGTCAGCAGGGCTTCGAAGACGCCCGCGTGCGGATCGTGGCGCTTCAGCGAACGCGGCTCGAAGACCTCCACGCCGAGGATGGTCGCGCCCATGACGGCGGGCTCGAGGCCCGACCGGACGACCTCAACCTCGGGAAGCTCTGGCACGTCGTCTCGTCAGTTCCGTCCAGGCGCTCAGCGCCGCGGCCATCTCGGCCTGCTTCTTGCTGGTGCCCTCGCCCGTGGCGGTCACCAGCCCGCCGACCTCGACGGTGGCGTGGAAGGTCTTGGAGTGGTCGGGGCCGGTGTTCGTGACCGTGTAGACCGGGATGCCGGCCCCGCGATGCGCCGCGGCCTCCTGCAGGCTCGTCTTCGGGTCCATGGCCGCGCCGAAGCGGTCGGGGTCGTCGAGCAGCGGCTCCACCAGCCGCAGCACGAGCGCGGTCGCGGCGTCCCCACCGGCGCCGAGGTACGTGGCGCCGATCAGCGCCTCCACCGTGTCGGCCAGGATGGACGCCTTCTCGCGCCCGCCGCTCTGGTTCTCGCCGCGGCCGAGCCGCAGGTACTCCCCCAGCCCGATGCTGCGCGCGACCTCCGCGAGGGCGACCGAGCTGACGAGGCTGGCGCGACGCTTGGCGAGCTCGCCCTCGTCGAGATCCGGGTTCTCCCGGAACAGCTTGACCGTCACCGCCTGCCCGAGGATCGAGTCGCCGAGGAACTCCAGGCGCTCGTTGTTCGGGATGCCGCCGTGCTCGTAGGCGTACGAGCGGTGCGTCAGCGCAAGCTCGAGAAGCTCGGGGTCGATGTCGACCCCGAGCTTCTCGAGAAGTGCAGTGCGGTCAGTGTTCTCTCCGACCACAGTGTTCACCGTGTGAGGGCGACGATCAGACGTCGGCGACCTTGCGGCCCTTGTACTCGAGGAAGAGGGCGGTGCCCGCCGAGTCCTCGACCACCTTGGCGCGGTGCGGCAGGCTGTAGGTGACCTTGCCGTTCTCGACCGTCTTCACCAGCGTGGGGGCCGAAGCCTTCCACTGCGAACGACGGGCGTGGGTGTTGGCGCGCGACTGCTTCCGCTTCGGAACGGCCATGACTATCTCTCTTCTCTGCTCGGTCGGGGCGTGGTCGAGTCCGCGGACTCGCCCCCGGTCGAAGTGTTCTCTGGTTCGGTGGTGTCGGAAGCCTGGAAGGCCGTGAGCGCCGACCAACGCGGATCGATGATCTGCGCGGGCTCACGGTCCGGTACATCCGCCAGCCTCTCCCCGGTCTCGGGGTCGAGACCCGGGCAGTCCGGCCGGCACACCGGCTGGAACGGCAGTGCCAGCACCACCGCATCCCTGATCAGAGGTTCAAGATCCACGTGGTCGTCGTGAACCTCATAATCGAAAGCTTCGTCAGAAGGATACGCGAAAAGTTCCTGGAAATCGACTTGGACAGGCTGCTCGATGTCGATCAGGCAGCGACCGCAGACGCCGACGGCGGTCGTCTGCGCGTCGGCGGTGGCGAGGATGCCCTCGTGCATCGACTCCAGCCGGAGGTCGAGATCGATGGTCTCGCCCTCCGGGACGCTGAGCAGCCCCTCGCCCAGTTTCTCCGTCACCGGGATCTTGATGCGCTGTTCGCGCATCGTGCCGGGGCGGCGGATCAGGTCGTACACGTTGACCGCGTACGGGGAGTTCTTGGTAGTCACGAGGAACTATTTTACGCGGCGTTCCGCGGCCGCGCGGCGGAAGGCCAGCCCGCTGGCAGCAAGGACACAGGAACCAGGAGCGCCTTGGTCCGCAGCGCAGGCCCGGCCTGCGCCTCCAGCGCCGAGATCACCGTCTCCAGGTCGTCGGCGAGGCCGCCGGCGTGACGACGGACCGGTGGCCCGTACGCTTCCCGTTCGAGCGCGCCGAGCAGGCGGCCCATGGCGTCGTCCGCGGGCGTTCCGGCCACCGCAGCGGCCACCCGGCCCGCGAACACGCGCGGGGTCTCCGTCGGCGGGGCCGTCCAGCCGAGGTCGCGCACGGTGTCGCGCACCTCATCCCACACCACGGATGCGCCGGCCGCGTCCTCGCTCAGCTCGCGGAGCCGTCGGCGGCGGCGCATCCTCCGCCAGAAGGCCGGCGTCAGCAGCACCGCGACGACCAGCAGCGCGACACCGGCGCCCGTCGCCAGCGGCTGGCCGCTCGGGGTCGCGGTCGGCGTGGCGGAGCCGGCCGGGTTCGCCGGGTCGGTCGGCACGAGCGCCCGGGGCGCCGCCCCGGACGTCGACGCGGAGCTCGGGGCCGGCGCGGCGGCGGTGGTCTGCGGCCGCGTGTAGTCGGGCACGGTCCCCCGGCCGACCGTCGGCTCGAACGGCACCCAGCCGACGCCGGCGAAGTACAGCTCGGGCCAGGCGTGCAGGTCGTCGCTGGTGACGGTGTACTCGCCCGGGTTGGTCGCGGTCCCTCCGCTGGTCGCACCGGGCAGATACCCCTCCGCGACCCGCGACGGGATGCCGAGCGTGCGCGCCATCAGCGCCATGGCGGACGCGAAGTGCACGCAGTACCCGCTCTTCACCTCCAGGAAGCGCGCGATGACGCGGGAGCCGTCGCCGTCATAGCCCTGCTTGAGCGGAGTCTGGGTCGAGTACGTGAACCCGTTGTCGCGGAAGTAGTCCTGCAGCGCGACCGCCTTGTCGTACTCGGTGAGCGCATCCTTCGTCGCCGCCACCGCCGTGTTCTCGATGATGGACGGCAGGTTCGGCGGCAGGAACAGGTCGCGCTGCACGTCCTGCGGCACGAAGCCTCCCGCCGCCTTCAGCTGGTCGGCCGTCGGCTGCAGCACGAGGCTGGTGGCGAGGTACTTCTGCCCCTGGGTCGTCGCGTTGATGCCGCCGACCGTGAGGTCGTCGGGATCCCACGACCAGGTGCCGTTCAGCCCCTTCACCGACTGGACGGGGGCCGGGACGGGCAGCCAGCGGCTGGTCATGTTGTCGATCGTGACCGTCGTGGTGATCTTGGTGGTCTTGACGGTGTTCGACAGACCGGGCACCGGCCCCAGCTTCGCCCCGTCGGAGAGGCGGTTGGTGTCGCGCTCGCGGTGCTTCCACACCGACCCCGTGAACTGGTCGAGCGAGGCGAGCTTGAGGTACTGCCCGTTCGCCGCCGTCGTCGTGTACGTCAGGGCGCGGACGGCCGCCGGCCGGCGCAGGTCCTTGCCGAGGTCGACGAGCGGAGTGACCGTTCCGCCGATCGAGATGCCCCCTGCGGTGAAGGAGGTGGCGCCGCCCTGATCGAAGCCCGGTGCGGTGCCGGCGAGCAGGACGGCGACGGTGACGGCGGAGGCACCGACCGACAGCGCGGCGGCCGGACGGGGCGGCCCCGGACGGCTGGTCCGCACGTCGCATCGCAGCAGCCACAGGTAGGCGGCCGCCGACGCGCCGAGGGCGATCGGGTCGAGGCCGTCGCCGAGGAGCGCGCCGGGCACGATCAGCACGGCGGCGATCCCGATCGCCGTGAACGCGGGGGTGCGGATGGCGACGGCCAGCGTGTCCAGGATGAGGGCGAGCAGGCAGCCGCCGCCGATCACCAGGAACAGGAACTCGGGAAGCGGCTCCGCCGGCGTCCCCTGCTGGTAGATCGAGAGCAGCGCCTGCTGCCCGTACTGCGACCAGTTCGCGACGGTCGCCGGGGTCGGGATGACGCCGAGCAGCCCGGTGCCGCGACCGAACGCCGCGGTCATGATCGCCGCCGCCTCGACCAGCAGGAGCACCGGCACCAGCCCGCGCGGCACTCCGGCGCTGCGGAGGCCGGCGCCGGTGACGAGGATCGCCGACGCGGTCGCGACCAGGCCGAACCACCATCCGATGCCCTGGATGAGCCCCGACAGCGCCCAGCTCACCGCGAGCACCTGGATGATCAGCGCACCCGTGATGCGCCAGTAGCCGACCCTGCGCCGGCCGGAGACGCGCGGGACGGCGACGGCGAGGGACTCAGTCGCCATGGGCGGCCACCCCCGAACGCTGCCGGCGGGCGGCGCGCCGCCAGCACTCGGCCGGGTCGTCGCCGCGGTCGAAGGGAACGCAGGTCCACCCGGCGTCGGCGAGCACGTCCGCCGCCTCGGCCGGGACCGACGCGCCCACGAAGGCCACCGCCGGGTCGCCCATCGAGCGGAGCGCCGCCAGCGCCCCGAGCTCGGCGGGCGCCGCGCCGGTGAGCACCGCGAAGACCGGCACCGGCCGGCCCGCCCTGCGCAGGCCCGCCCCGAGCTCCGCGACCGCGTCCTCCCGCTCGGCGACGGCGGTCTCGACGGCCGCGAGGTCGGCCAGCAGCATCCGGTCGGCGCTCGCCATGTCGTACGTCGCCGTCGTCGACCCCAGCGTCCCGGTCCGTCCCGCGCCGCTCCGGCCGGAGAGCTGCCGCTCGCCGGTCTCGACAACGCTCACCACGAAGCCCTCGTCGAGCAGGTGCACCCCGATCGACGCGACGAGGTCGACCAGCGTCTCGAACTCGCCCGCGTCGGAGCCGGGGGCCGCCGGCAGCGGGCGGGTGTCCATCAGCAGCCACGCCTCCGGGTTGCTGCGCTGCTCCTCCTGGCGCACCATCAGCTGGTCGTGGCGAGCCGTGGCGCGCCAGTGCACCCGGCGGAGCGGGTCGCCGGGGCGGTACTCGCGCGCGATCAGCTCGTCCGCGCTCGGGATGCTGTGCCGCAGCAGCTCGTGCTCGGTGCCCTCGCTGTGCGCCACGTCGAGCTCGCCGCGGGTCAGCGGCACGACGCGCGGGGTGACGAGCAGCTGGCGCGGCTGGCCGACCGCGTACTCGGCGTAGGCGATGCCGAACGGGTCGGTGCGGCTCACCACGAGCGGCCCGACCGGATGCGCGCCGCGGCGCTCGGGGACGACCTCCTGCCGCAGCACCACCGTGTCGCGCCCGAGGTGCGCGTCCGGCTGGTGCGCGCCCAGCCGCGGGAACGCCGCGGAGCCCTGCACGCCGACGGCGGCGGGCGCCGACTCCCGCCACCGCGCGGCCGGGCTCGGCCGGGGCGACAGGTTGCGGGCCGTGGTCACGATCGTCGTCTTCTCCCCCACCGCGACCACGTCGGGGTGGAAGCTGCGGGCGACGGCCAGGCGCGGGCGATCGACGGTGACCGAGATCATCGCCGCGAGCGGGAGCACGGTCAGGAAGACGCCGACGAACAGCACATCGGTCCGTCCCAGCATCGCCGAGGCGACGAGAGCGACGACGCCGACCGCGCCGAGCGTCCACCCGCGCGCGGTCGGGCGCGGCCGCTTCAGCGGCGACGAGGCGCGACCGCGGCCCGGCACGCTAGCGTCCCTGGCCGCCGACGGGGGCCGAACCCACCGGGACGGGCGTCGCCGCGACGATCCGGTGCACGATGTCGGCGATGACCGGCGCGCTCTCGTGGTGGTGGCCCAGCGCGCGGCTCGTCGGGAGCAGGCGGTGGCCGAGCACGGGAACGGCGAGCGCGTCCACGTCGTCCGGGAGCACGAAGTCGCGGCCGGCGAGCGCCGCCATCGCCTTCGCCGCGCGGATCAGCTGCAGGGTCGCACGCGGGCTGGCGCCGAGGCGCAGGTCGCGGTCCTCGCGCGTCGCGCGCACCAGATCCACCGCGTACTGCTTGACCGGCGTGGAGGCGAAAACGCTGCGTGCCGTCACCATCATCGCGCGCAGCTCGTCGGAGGTGACCACGGGACGGATGCGCGAGAGCGGGCTCGACGTGTCGCGGGTCGTGAGCATGGCGAGCTCCGAGCCCTCATCTGGGTACCCCATCGCGATGCGCGCCATGAAGCGGTCCCGCTGGGCCTCCGGCAGAGCGTAGGTGCCCTCCATCTCGACCGGGTTCTGCGTGGCGACGACGATGAACGGCGCGGCGAGCGGATACGTCGAGCCGTCGACGGTGACCTGCCGCTCCTCCATGCACTCCAGCAGCGCGGACTGCGTCTTGGGGCTGGCCCGGTTGATCTCGTCGCCGATGACGATGTTGGCGAAGATGGCGCCCGGCTTGAACTCGAACCGCCGCTCCGCCTGGTTGTACACCGAGACGCCGGTCACATCGCTCGGCAGCAGGTCCGGCGTGAACTGG
>Ga0209563_100222_pt1 | contig 28212 bp, 24 predicted proteins | sample AraplaCvi_mMF_r2_FD_184271 | JGI IMG/M metagenome (GOLD analysis project Ga0209563, IMG submission 184271) | Arabidopsis root microbial communities from North Carolina, USA - plate scrape CL_Cvi_mMF_r2 (SPAdes) (version 2) | ecosystem: Host-associated > Plants > Roots > Endosphere | place: USA... | reverse complement strand
CCAGCTCGCCGTCCGGGAGGCGGTCGCCGCGGCGGAGGCCGGCTACATCACGACCATCGGCATCCGCCCGACCGAGCCCGCGGTCGGCTTCGGCTACATCCACTTCGGCGACCGGCTGGAGGTGCCAGGGGCGCCGAGCGCCCTCGCCGTCGACTCCTTCAAGGAGAAGCCGGACCTCGCGACCGCCGAGGCGTACCTGGCGAGCGGCTCCTACCTCTGGAACGCCAGCATGTTCATCGCCCGCGCCGACCGGCTGCTGGAGGAGATCGGGCGGAGCCGCCCGCGCCTGCTCGAAGGCCTGCAGGAGCTGGCGGAGGCGTGGGACGACCCGGCGACGCGAGGACCCGCCGTCGATCGCATCTGGCCGGCCCTGGAGAAGATCGCCATCGACTACACAGTGGCGGAGCCGGCCGCCGCGGCCGGGCGTCTCGCCGTCATCCCCGGCTACTTCGACTGGGACGACGTCGGCGACTTCGCGTCGCTCGCGAAGCTCAACTCCGGCGGACGCAAGTCGGACCTCGCGATCCTCGGAGAGAACGCCCGTGTGCTCTCGGATGCCTCCAGCGGCATCGTCGTCAGCCAGAGCAAGCGCGTCATCAGCCTCATCGGCGTGCGCGACATCGTCGTCGTGGACACCCCCGACGCTCTGCTGGTGACCACCAGCGAGAACGCGCAGCGGGTGAAGTCGGTCGTGGATGCGCTGAAGCTCACCGGCTCCACCGACGTGCTCTGAGGCGGCCCGTTCACCCCTCCAGAACGGGGGCCATGCCTGCTCAAATGAGCGCGTGCCAATCGCGTGAGCGTTTGTAACGCTTGCATGAAGAAGCCGAATTTTCGAACGAGGTCGTTCGTCACATTCGGTAACGTGAACCGCACAAGCCTGTGAGAACCCGCACAGGTTTACGCATCTTGGAGGACAACCTTGTCAATCACAGCCCGTAAGGCCGGCCTGCTCGGCCTGGCGGCGGTCGGCGTCATGTCGCTGCTCGCCGCCTGCTCGGCTGCTCCGTCGGACAGCTCGTCCGGTGGCGCCGCGAAGAGCGACTTCCTGCCCTGCATGGTCTCCGACTCCGGTGGATTCGACGACCACTCGTTCAACCAGCTCGGCTACGAGGGTCTGCAGCAGGCCGCCAAGTCGCTGAACGTGAAGTACAAGCAGGCCGAGTCGAAGAGCGAGAACGACTTCGCTCCGAACATCCAGCAGATGGTCGACCAGAACTGCAACCTCGTCGTCACGGTCGGCTTCCTTCTCAAGGACGCGACGGAGAAGGCCGCGAAGGCCAACCCGGACGTGAACTTCGCGATCATCGACGACAACGAGATCCAGGCGAAGAACGTCAAGCCGATCATCTTCGACACCGCCCAGGCGGCGTTCCTGGCCGGCTACGCGGCTGCCAGCTACTCGAAGACCGGCATCGTCGGCACCTTCGGCGGCATGCAGATCCCGACGGTCACCATCTTCATGGACGGCTTCGCCGACGGCGTGAAGTACTTCAACGAGCAGAAGGGCAAGTCGGTCAAGGTCGTCGGCTGGGATGTCGACAAGCAGAACGGCCTCTTCACCGGCGGCTTCGACGCCAACGAGACCGCGAAGAACACCGCCCAGGGCGTCATCGACCAGAACGCCGATGTGATCATGCCCGTCGGTGGCCCGATCTACCAGTCGGCCGCGCAGGCCATCAAGGACTCGGGTAAGCCGATCGCCATGATCGGCGTCGACGCCGACGTCTACCAGTCCGACCCCAACGTGAAGGCCCTGCTCCTCACGTCGGTCATGAAGGGCATGAAGCCGGCGACGAACGACGTCGTCACCCAGGCCGCGAAGGGCAAGTTCGACAGCACGCCGTACGTCGGCACGCTGAAGAACGAGGGCGTCGGCCTCGCTCCGTTCCACGACTTCGAGTCGAAGGTGGACTCGGGCCTGCAGGGCGAGCTCGACAAGATCAAGGCCGGCATCATCGACGGCTCGATCAAGGTCACCTCGCCCTCGTCGCCGAAGCAGTAATCGGCGAAGAGAACGCTCGACGGGGAGGTCAGCCGCGGCTGGCCTCCCCGTTGCGTTCCACGTCGTCGCCGATGCTCATCTGCGCACACACTGACATCTGCGCAGCCAGGTAATGTGAACACGCGCGTCGAGGCCACCAGCCGATTCCGCGTGCCCTCTCCTGAAGGAAACCCACCCGAATGAAGCTCGAACTCCGCGGCATCACCAAACGGTTCGGTGCCCTGGTCGCCAACGACCACATCGACCTCACCGTCGAACCCGGCGAGATCCACTGCCTGCTCGGCGAGAACGGCGCAGGCAAGTCCACCCTGATGAACGTGCTCTACGGCTTCTACCAGGCCGACGAGGGCGAGATCCTGCTCGACGACGTCGTCCAGCACTTCTCCGGCCCCGGCGACGCCATGAAAGCCGGTATCGGGATGGTGCACCAGCACTTCATGCTGATCCCCGTCTTCACCGTCGCCGAGAACGTGATGCTCGGCCACGAGCAGACCAAGTTCGGCGGCCGCCTCGACCTCAACGCGGCTCGCGCGAAGGTGCGCGAGATCTCCGCCCGGTTCGGCTTCGACGTCGACCCGGACGCCCTGGTCGAAGACCTGCCCGTCGGCGTGCAGCAGCGCGTCGAGATCATCAAGGCGCTGTCGCAGAACGCGAAGGTGCTGGTGTTCGACGAGCCGACCGCCGTGCTGACACCGCAGGAGACCGACGAGCTCATGGCCATCATGCGCCAGCTCAAGGAGCAGGGCACCGGCATCGTCTTCATCACGCACAAGCTGCGCGAGGTGCGCGAGGTGGCGGACCGCATCACCGTCATCCGTCTCGGCAAGGTGATCGGCGAGGCCGAGCCCACCGCCACCAACGTCGAGCTCGCGTCGATGATGGTCGGCCGCGCGGTGTCGCTTGCCGTCGAGAAGGCGCCGGCGGCACCCGGCGGTCCCGCTCTCGTCGTCAAGAACCTCTCGGTCATCGACCCCATCGGGCAGCTGGTCGTGAACGACGTCAGCTTCGAGGTGCACGCCGGCGAGATCCTCGCCATCGCGGGTGTCCAGGGCAACGGACAGACGGAGCTGACCGAGGCGATCATCGGGCTCCAGCCCCGCGTGCAGGGCGAGATCCTGCTCGACGGCAAGCCCCTCCAGGGCCACAGCGTGCGCAAGGTGCTCGACGCGGGCGTCGGCTTCGTCCCGGAGGACCGCAACGAGGACGGCCTGGTCGGCGAGTTCAGCATCCAGGAGAACCTGATGCTCGACCGCTCGACGGGCGACCCGTTCGTCAAGGGCGGCAGCATCCAGTTCTCCTACCTCAAGGACTTCGCGGAGGAGAAGGTGCGCGAGTTCGACGTGCGCACGCAGTCGATCGACACCAAGGTCGGCCGGCTCTCCGGCGGTAACGCGCAGAAGGTCGTGCTCGCCCGCGAGCTCAGCCGCGACCTGCGACTGTTCGTCGCCGCACAGCCGACCCGCGGCCTCGACGTCGGATCGATCGAGTTCGTGCACAAGCGCATCGTGGCCACCCGGGATGCCGGGGTGCCGGTGATCGTGGTCTCCACCGAGCTCGACGAGGTCGCGGCGCTCGCGGACCGCATCGCGGTGATGTACCGCGGGGGGATCGTAGGAATCGTGCCGGGGGACACGTCGCGTGACGTCCTCGGCCTCATGATGGCCGGCGAGTCGCCGGAGCAGGCAGGAGCAGCAGCATGACCGGGACCCCCACGTCCGGCCAGCCCGTGACGCAGGCCGAGCCCACCGGGCCGGGCGGCGCGGCACCGGCGCCGGGGCGCGACGAGGAGTCGTCGCGCTGGAACCAGGCCGTCCGCGACATCATGGGCGGTCCGGTGGTCATCTCGATCCTGGCCGTCATCCTCGCCCTCATCGTCGGCGCCATCCTGATCGCCGTGACGGACCCGCAGGTGCAGCACGCCGCCGGGTACTTCTTCGCCCGGCCGGGCGACACCTTCTCGGCCATCTGGACCTCGGTGTCGAACGCGTACGTCTCGATGTTCCAGGGCGCCATCTACAACTTCCGCCGTCCGTCGTTCGCGGCCGGCATCCGTCCGCTCACCGAGACGCTGAACTTCGCCACCCCGCTGATCGTCAGCGGTCTGGGCGTCGCGCTGGCGTTCCGCGTCGGACTGTTCAACATCGGCGGTCAGGGGCAGATCCTCATCGCCGCCGCGGCGGCCGCCTGGGTCGGGTTCTCGTTCGACCTGCCGCCCGTCCTGCACCTCGTGCTCGCCATCCTCGCGGGCATCGCGGGAGGCGCGATCTGGGCGGGGATCGTCGGCCTCCTCAAGGCACGCACCGGTGCGCACGAGGTGATCGTCACGATCATGCTCAACTACATCGCGTTCTACCTCATCTCCTTCATGCTGCGCACGCAGGGGCTGCTGCAGGCGCCGGGGTCGAACAACCCGAAGGCTCCGGCCATCCACCCGAACGCGGTTCTCCCTCCGCTGTTCGGCGACCAGTACAACCTGACCTGGGCCTTCGTGCTGGTCATCGGCGCCACGGTCTTCGTGTGGTGGCTCATCAACCGGTCGAGCCTCGGATTCCGTTTCCGCGCCGTCGGCGAGAACCCGAACGCGGCGCGCGTGGCCGGCATCCCCGTCAAGAACATCTACGTCTACGCCATGCTGATCGCCGGTGGCCTGATCGGCATCGCCGGCGCCAGCCAGGCCCTCGGCGTCTTCCCGCAGGGCATCAGTTCCGGTGTGGATGCGGGCATCGGCTTCGACGCGATCACCGTCGCGCTGCTCGGGCGCTCGCGGCCGTGGGGCGTCTTCATCGCCGGGCTCCTGTTCGGCGCCCTGAAGGCCGGCGGTTACACGATCCAGGCGGCCAACGACATCCCGATCGACATCGTGCTGATCCTGCAGTCGCTGATCGTGCTGTTCGTCGCGGCGCCGCCGCTGGTGCGGGCGATCTTCCGCCTGCCGACCCCGGGGAGCTCGCCCCGGAGACCGCGTCCCATCGTCACGAAGGAGGTGGAGGCCAAGTGAGCACCACCGCCCCCGTCGTCCCCGACTCCTCGCCGATCGTCCTCGAGAAGGCGGAGATCCGCTCCTGGAAGGCCCCGATCGCGCTCGGCGTCTTCGTGGTGATCAGCATCATCCTGTTCTTCGGCTTCGCCCGGCACGGCGAGAGCTCGTTCCGGCTGTCCGAGAAGTCGGATGCGATCGTGCTCCCGGTGGTCACCGTCGACAGCTTCGTGACGACCACGATCGTGACCATCCTGCTCGCGGTCCTCACCGCGTGGAGCGCGTACCTCTCTTATCGTGCACGCAAGACACCGCTCTGGGTCGTCATCGTGTTCTCGCTGCTGTTCATGTTCGCGTTCCTGGCGTGGGCCGACTCCGGCAGCGCCTACCCGGTGCCGGTGACCGGCCTGCTGCTCGGCACGATCAGCCTGGCTGTGCCGCTGGTCTTCGGCGCGCTCGGCGGCGTGGTCTCCGAGCGCGGCGGCGTGGTGAACGTCGCCATCGAGGGCCAGCTGCTCGCCGGAGCGTTCGTCTCGGCCATGACCGCCTCCCTCACCGGGAGCTGGGTGGTCGGGCTCATCGCGGCGATGGTGGCCGGTGTGCTGGTCTCGTTCCTGCTCGGCGCGTTCGGCATCAAGTACCTGGTCGACCAGGTGATCGTCGGCGTCGTGCTGAACGTGCTCGTGATCGGCCTCACCAGCTTCCTCTACTCGAAGCTCCTCGCCGGCAACCCGCAGCTGCTCAACCACCCTCCGCGCCTGCCGAGCTGGCCGATCCCGGTGCTCAGCGACATCCCGATCATCGGAAAGGTGCTGTTCGACCAGTCGATCATCGAGTACCTGATGTACATCGCGGTGTTCCTGGTCTGGTTCGGCCTGTTCAAGACCCGCTGGGGCCTGCGCCTGCGCTCGGTGGGAGAGCACCCGGAGGCCGCGGACACCGTCGGCATCAACGTGAACAGCACCCGGTTCTGGAACGTGTCGCTCGCCGGCGCCATCGCCGGTCTCGGCGGCGCGTACTACACGCTCGGCTCGGTCGGCGCGTTCTCGAAGGAGATGACCGCAGGCCAGGGTTTCATCGCCCTCGCCGCCGTCATCTTCGGCCGCTGGGACCCGATCCGCGCCACCCTCGCGGCGCTCCTGTTCGGGTTCGCCACCAACCTGCAGAACGTGCTCAGCACGATCGGATCGCCCGTGCCGAGCGAGTTCATGCTCATGCTGCCCTACGTCGTCACGATCCTCGCGGTCGCGGGCCTGGTGGGCATCTCGCGGGCGCCCGCCGCCGACGGAAAGCCGTACATCAAATCATGAGCACCATCGACTGGGAGGCGCTGCGCTCCGCCGCGAACGAGGCGATGTCGCACGCGTACGTCCCGTATTCGAAATTCCCCGTCGGCGCCGCCGCGCTCGTCGACGACGGCCGGATCGTGAGCGGCTGCAACGTCGAGAACGCCAGCTACGGCGTGACGCTGTGCGCCGAATGCGGCCTGGTGTCATCGCTCGCCATGACGGGCGGAGGCCACCTCGTCGCGTTCACCTGCGTGAACGGCGACGGCGACATCCTCATGCCGTGCGGGCGCTGCCGCCAGCTGCTCTACGAGCACTCGGCCGAGGGGATGCTGCTGGAGACGGTCTCCGGCATCCGCACCATCGACGAGGTGCTGCCCGACGCGTTCGGGCCGCGCCAGCTCGCCGCCTACGCGGCCGAGCACGAGAACGACTGAACAGGAACACATCCGTGACCGACCATGCAGGAGCGGTCGAGGCGTTCGACGCCGTCGACCTGATCAGGACCAAGCGCGACAGGGGCGAGCTCAGCACCGCCGAGATCGACTGGCTGGTCGACGCGTACACCCGCGGCTACGTGGGCGACGAGCAGATGTCCGCGATGACGATGGCGATCTTCCTCAACGGGATGACGCGCCGCGAGATCAAGGACCTCACGCTCGCGATGATCGCCTCGGGCGAGCGCATGGACTTCTCCGGCCTCGGCAAGCCGACCGCCGACAAGCACTCCACCGGCGGCGTGGGCGACAAGATCACGCTGCCGCTGATGCCGTTGGTCGCGACGTTCGGCGTGGCCGTGCCGCAGCTGTCGGGACGCGGGCTCGGGCACACCGGCGGGACGCTGGACAAGCTGGAGAGCATCCCGGGCTGGCGCGCCAACCTCAGCAACGAGGAGATGTTCGCCCAGCTGCGCAACGAGGGCGGCGTGATCTGCGCCGCCGGGTCGGGGCTCGCCCCCGCGGACGGCAAGCTCTACGCGCTGCGCGACATCACCGGGACGGTCGAGGCCATCCCGCTCATCGCCTCCTCGATCATGTCGAAGAAGATCGCCGAGGGGACCGGCGCGCTGGTGCTCGACGTCAAGTTCGGCTCCGGCGCATTCCTCAAGGACATCGAGCGTTCGCGCGAACTGGCGCGCACAATGGTGGAGCTCGGCCGCGACGCAGGCGTCGCCACCTCCGCCCTGCTGACCGACATGAACGTTCCCCTGGGCCTGGCGATCGGCAACGCGAACGAGGTGCGCGAATCGGTCGAGGTGCTCGCCGGCGGCGGGCCGGCCGACATCGTCGAGCTGACCGTCGCGCTCGCGCGCGAGATGCTCGCCCTGGCCGGGAGGCCGGACGAGGACGTCGAGGCGGCGCTGAAGGACGGCCGCGCGATGGACAAGTGGCGCGAGGTCATCCGCGCGCAGGGCGGCGACCCGGATGCCGCGCTGCCGGTGGCGAAGGAGACGCACACCGTCGTCGCCGAGGAGGACGGCATCCTGGTCGAGCAGCAGGCGCTGCCGTTCGGGATCGCCGCCTGGCGCCTCGGCGCCGGCCGCGCCCGCAAGCAGGACCCGGTGCAGCACGCCGCCGGCATCGATCTGCACGCGAAGCCCGGCGACGAGGTGCGGAAGGGCCAACCGCTGTTCACGCTCTCGGCGGACGAGCCCGCCCGCTTCGAGCGCGCCCTGGAAGCCCTCGACGGCTCCTACCGGCTGGCGCCGCTCGGCACCCCGTTCGAGCGCGGGCCGCTGATCGCCGATCGGATCGGCTGACCCGCACCTTTCTGCGCACCTTCTTCGCCCGTTCGCATCACAGTCGTACTGCTGACTCGTCTTCATCAGTAGGCGGCCGATTCGCTGCCTCTCCGAGAGCGGGATGCGATGCCGCATGGCCTCGCGCCGGTGGGCGTTCCGGCGTCGTCACGGGCGCGCAGAAAGGATGCTGAGATGAGAAAGTCCCATTCGGTCCGATCCTCTGACGGGGGCGTCCGCTGGAGGCGGCTGACGGCCGCGACCATCGCGACCGCCTGCCTGATCGTCGCGGGCGGTGTCGCCGTGGCGGCGCCGGCCGGCGCGGCGCCGCTCGGCGAGCGCGCGGCGGCGACCACGCAGCGCAGCACGCTGACGGTCGAGAACCCCGTGCGGGTCGACCCGGGAGAGCCCGCGCGCCTGCGGGGGACGGGAACCCCGGACGCCCTCATCGTCGTCTCGACGGCCACCGGGTTCGACACGGCGGACACCAGGGTTTCGTACGGCGGGGACTGGGAGCTGTACTTCCCGTTCATCCGCGGCGACGACACGCTGCGGGTGGAGCAGTACGTCGACGGCCAGCGTACCGGCACGGTGCTGGTGGACGTGATCGTCAACTCCTATCCCGTCTGGTGCGCGGCACCGACGGCGATCCTTTCGCGCTCGGACAGCGCGGGACGCACGCAGCTGTTCGTCCGCGACCTCAGCAGCCCGGATGCTCCCGAGCAGCCGTTCACCGCGCCCTGGCCGGGCAACGGATTCACGGATCAGTTCAACGCGATGGGCTACGACCGCGACTCTCGCCAGATCTACTCGATCGCGAACGCGTACAACGTCGACACCCCGCGGGAGCTGATCGTGACCGACGGCCGGGGCATCAGCCGCTCCCTCGGGATCGTCCACGGACTGCCGCAGAATCGCTTCATCAACAGCGGCACGATCTTCGATGGTGCGCTGTGGGTGACCTCTCAGGGTGCACCCGAGTTCTACCGCGTCGATCTGACGACGCTCTACGCCGAGCCGCACGCCTTCACGGGCACGTGGGCCTCGTCCGACTGGACGGAAGCGGGGCTGCCAGGCGTGCTCTGGGGCCACAACCTGGACGGGTTCCAGCGGCTGGACCTTGCGACCGGCCGGGTGGACGACTTCCGCGGGCCGAGCATCCCGTCGAACGCCGCGGGTGCGGGCGGGATGTTCACCTACCCCGGTGGTGACCTCGGGCTGGTGAGCGATTCGGGCACGATCACGCGCGTCCAGGTCTCCGACGAGACCTCGTCGACGCCGACCTTCACGGTCGTGTCCACCACCGCGGGGAGCCCGGGCGAGGACCTCGACGCCACCTCCTGCCTGCCGTGACCCCGTAGGGGAATCGTCTGACATGACGTACGAAATGTCAGTTCACGTCGTCTTCATCAGTGAGGCAGCAGTTGCCTCCGAGTGAAGAGAGGGATCTCATGGAAAAGAACACGTCGTCGTTCGCCCGCCCGACCCGTCGCACCGCCGCGGCCCGCGCCGCCGGGATGACGCTCGCGGGACTCACCCTTGTCGTCGGCGGGCTCGCTTTCGCTGCGCCGGCCAATGCTGCCCCCGCCGCCGGCTCGGCCACGGTCGCACGTCATACGGCGCCCATCACCGTCGATCGGAGTCGCGTGTTCCTGTCCGAGGAGGGCGAGACCACGGTCCTCACCGGTCGGGCACAGCCCGGCTCGTACGTCGATATCGAGCGCCAGGACGGCAGTGTGCTCGTCTACGGCGTTCGGGTCGACGAGGGCGGTACCTGGATCGCGTCCATCGCTCTCTGGGGGTCGGACTTCGGCTCGACGACCCAGCTCGTCGTCCGGTACTCCGACGGGACTCCGGGTTCTGCCGGCATCGACATCGATTACACCTACGCCGCGATCAACAAGATCACCGTGGAGAGCGGGGCGCTGGTGCTCGGGGGCCCCGGCGACTACGGCTGGGTGTCCGGCCACGCGCGACCCGGCTCGTCCCTGAACCTGATCTACGAACGGGGTGGCGTCTTCAAGTACAACATCCCGGTGGACGACCGCGGGCGCTGGTCCATGCCCGTCGGACTCTGGGGTGACGACTACGGTCAGGCCCAGCTGACCATCGAGTACGCGGACGGCACGCCCGGTTCCGTCGTGGTGCCCATCGAGTACCGCTGACCCGCCGCTCATGTGGCCCGCCCCGCTAGGGTGGGTCACATGAGCGACGCCTGGAACGAGTACACCCTGGCCGACGGCACGGAGATCCGCCCGCTGCCGAAGGTCTCCCTGCACGACCACCTCGACGGGGGCCTCCGGCCCGCCACCGTGCTGGAGCTGGGCGAGGAGATCGGCCTGGAGCTTCCGGCGACGGATGCCGACGCGCTCGGCCGCTGGTTCGCCGAGAAGTCCAACTCCGGCTCGCTCGTGGAGTACCTGAAGACGTTCGACCTGACGACCGCGGTCATGCAGACCCGTGAGGGCCTGCGTCGCGTCGCACGCGAGTTCGTCCAGGACCTCGGCGACGACGGCGTGGTGTACGGCGAGATCCGTTGGGCCCCCGAGCAGCACCTGGGCGGCGGGCTGTCGCTCGACGAGACCGTGGAGGCCGTGCAGGAGGGCGTCGAGGAGGGCATCGCCGACGTCCGCGCGGCCGGCGGGCGCATCCGCGTCGGCCAGCTCGTGACGGCCATGCGTCACAACGACCGCGGGCTCGAGATCGCCGAGCTGGCGGTCCGTCACCGCGACCGCGGCGTGGTCGGTTTCGACATCGCCGGCCCGGAGGCCGGCTTCCCGCCGTCGAACCACCGCGCGGCCTTCGACTACCTCGCCGCCGAGTTCTTCCCGGCCACCGTGCACGCGGGCGAGGCGGACGGCCTCGACAGCATCCGGAGCGCTCTGCTCGACGGCCGCGCCCTGCGCCTCGGCCACGGCGTCCGGCTCGCCGAGGACATCACGATCGAGCGGCAGGACGACGAGAACACCTATGTGACGCTCGGCACCCTCTCGCAGTGGGTGAAGGACCGCGAGATCGCCCTCGAGACGAGCCCCACCTCCAACCTGCAGACCGGCGCCATCGCCGCCTGGGGCGACGACATCCTCGATCACCCCTTCGACCTGCTCTACCAGCTGGGATTCCGCGTCACCGTCAACACCGACAACCGCCTGATGAGCGGCACGACGCTGACGCGCGAGCTGAGCATCCTCTCCGACGCCTTCGCGTACGATCGCACCGACCTCGAGATCTTCCAGCTCAACGCCGCCGCCGGCGCGTTCCTGCCCCTGGAGGAACGTGAGGAGCTGGCCGAGATCATCACAGCGGGTTTCGAGGGTTCGTGACCCGCCGGGCGTTAGTCTGAAGATATGTCACTGCCACCGCTGCCTGGTTCCGCCATCACCGTCGGCGCGCACGCGGCCGACTGGCGTCAGGCGGTCGAACTGGCGGGGGAGGCGTTGGCGCGCTCCGGTGCGACGGAGCAGGGCTACGCGCACCGGATGATCCAGGTGATCGAGGAGTTCGGCGCGTACATCGTGATCGCTCCGGGTCTCGCGCTGGCCCACGCGCGACCGGGCCCGGACGTGAACTCGGACGGGCTCTCGGTTGTCACCCTCGACGAGCCGGTCGTCTTCGGGCACCCGCACAACGACCCCGTGTCGGTGGTCATCGGCCTCGCCGTCTCGACGCCGGAGGCTCACGTGACGAGCGTTGCAGAGCTCGCCAACGTGTTCAACGACCCGGAGGCGATTCCGGCTCTCGCCGCCGCGACCGACGTGGCGGAGGTGCAGCGCATCCTGACGCTGAGCGAGGAGGAGGCGCAGCGGTGAAGATCGTCGCCATCTGCGGCGTGGGCGTCGGGACCTCGGGCATCCTGAAGGTCAACGCCGAGCGGGTCCTCGACCGGCTCGGGATCGACGCCGAGGTCACCGCATCCGACGTCGGCAGCATCGAGCAGGCGGCCGCGAACGCGCAGATCGTCCTGACCTCGCCCGAGCTGGTCGACCGTATCGGCAAGACGAACGCCGACGTGATCGTGGTGAACAACTACTTCGACCTCGAAGAGCTGGAGCAGAAGCTCGACGAAGCGCTCGGCTAGCCGCGGTTCGGCCGCGAGGTCATCCGTGCAGCAGCGCGTCGACGAGGCCGGGGAATCGTCCGTCCAGCTCGTCGCGTCGCAGCTGGATCTCATGTGTCCGCCCACTGACGATCGTACGGGTGACTCCCGCCTCGCGGAGTGTCTTGAAGTGGTGCGCCATGGTCGATTTCTGCACATCGACGCCCCACTCGGTCATCGCCTTGGGGTGCGGCCGGCCGTCGGCGAGGACGCGGACGATCTGGAGGCGGATCGGGTCCGCGACGGCGCGCAGCACATCCACGAGCTGCACGTCGGCCATGTCGGGGGAGGGGTAGTCGGTCATCTCACGCAATTGTTTGACAATCATCGAACGATCGCCGTACCGTAACGGTATGACGTTCGTCGAACAATCCTACCGCAAGACGTTACCCGCCCTGCTGGTGCTCGCCCTCGCCCTCTTCGTGGTCGGCACCAACGCATTCGTCATCGCCGGTCTGCTCCCGCAGGTCGCCGGCGGACTCGGCGCGACGGCCACGCAGGTCAGCTGGTCCATCACCACCTACTCCCTGGTCGTCGCCGTCGCGGCGCCCGCCGTGTCCGTCCTGCTGCCGCGCGTGCCGCGGGCGGCGCTCATGGCCGCCGGACTCGCGGTGTTCGCCCTCGGCACGGCAGCCTCCGCCCTCGCGCCCGACCTCGGCTGGTTCATCGCCGGCCGCACTTTCTCGGGGCTCGGCGGCGCCGCCCTCGTGCCGACCGCGACGGCCGCCGCGGCGTCGCTCGCCCGCCCGGAGAGCCGCGGCCGTGCGCTCGCCATCGTCGGGGCCGGGTTCACGCTCGCGACCGCCGTCGGGTCGCCGCTCGGCACGGCGCTGGGCGGGGTCGCCGGCTGGCGCTTCGCGCTGTGGTGCATCGTCGGTCTCGCGGCGGTGCTCGTGGTGGCGATTCCGCTGGTGGTGCGCGGCGTGCCGGTCCCGCCCGCGGTCAGCCTGCGACGCCGCCTCGCGCCCCTCGGTGACCTACGCATCGTCGCACCCCTCGCTACGACCCTGTTGATGGTGGCGGGGTTCAACATCGTCTACATCTTCTCTGCCGCCGTCACCCACGCCTCCACCGGCGGGTCCGGGGCGCTGCTCGCTGTCTTGCTTCTGGCCTACGGGGCTGCAGGAGTCGCCGGCAACACGGTGGCCGGGCCGCTCACCGACCGCTTCGGCAGCCGGCCGGTGGCGGTCCTCGCCCTGGCGGGCCAGACGCTCACGCTCATCGTGCTGTCCTTCACCGAGGCGTCATTCGCCGCCTCGATCGTGGTGTTCGCGTTCTGGGGCGTGGCTGCGTTCGCGATCGCCATCCCGGTGCAGCATCGACTAGTGCACGTGGAGCCGGGGAGCGCGGCCCTCGCCCTGTCCTGGTACTCGACGGCGATGTACGTCGGCATCGCCATCGCCCCGCCCATCGGGACGTGGGCACTGGCAGCCGGAGGCCCGGTCGCAGTGCCGCTTGCCGGCGCACTCGTCACGCTTGCGGCGCTCGGAGCGTTCCTGGTCGGATACATCGTCAGAGCACCCCGCGCCGTGGCGGCGTGAACGCTGGGGGAACGGCAGGCGTCGTTCAGCCGCGGGGCCGGCGTCCGGTGCGTTCCGCGAACGCGGTCAGGGCGTCGAGGACTCCCGGATTGACCCACGTGCGGTTGCGCTTCGCGGAGTTTCCGCGGTGCAGGATGCCGTACTCCACCAGGGTTTCCAGGCCGTTCACCACGGCCGGGCGACTCGCGCCGGTCAGCCGCTCCGCGGTGGCGGCGTTGAGGACCGGATACGCGATCGACAGCTCCGCCAGCCTGCGGCCGACCGCGCCGGCCCGGATGGGCGCGAGTGACTCGTGCCACACTCTCCGCAGCGCGATCAGGTCGTCGGCGAGCTCGTCGGCGTTCGCGACGGCCGCGAGCGACGCATCGGCGAAGACGCGCACGATGGGCTCGGGGTCGCCGGCGCGGAAGGCGCCCAGCGCCTCGAAGTAGCGCCCGATGTCGGTCAGGAGGCCGGCGGACACCGGAACGGCCAGGTGGCGGAGGGTGTCGCTGTGCCGCAGCATCGAGTGCGCCAGGGCGCGTCCGGTCCGGCCGTTGCCGTCGGGGAACGGGTGGATGGTCTCGAACTGCGCGTGTGCGAGGGCGACCTGCGGCAGGATCGGCAGGTCGACGCGGCGCATGAACGCGACGAGGTCGTCCATCGCGGCGGGCACCCGTTCGTGGTGCGGGGGCACGAAGGCGGCGGTCTGCGGCAGGGCCCCGCCGATCCAGACCTGCTCGGTGCGGTAGCCGCCGGTCGGATGTGGGCTCGACTCGTCGAGCAGGGCGGTGTGCATCGCGATGATCGAGGCGTTCGAGATGTCGTCCGCCAGCGCCAGCGCCGCCTCCATGGCGTGGACGTTGCTGACCACCAGCCGGGCGTTCCCCTCCGTCCGCTCGCCGATGACGGCCTCCGCGATGGCCCTCGGCCCGGCGGCCAGCTGCTCGATCTGCGAGCTGGAGGCGGACTCGGTGCGTAGCAGGACGGCGGAGAACGGGGCGACGAACTCGGCGCGCTCGCCGTCGAAGCGCACGAGCTCGCGCGTGGCGTCGTCGCAGACGGCCAGCAGTTCGCTCGAGAAGGAGAACGATGCGCTCGCCAGCGGCGCGGGGATGGCGGCCCGATACGGCTCGCGTCGCAGCAGCTGCATCCGCCGCGATGCGTAGTCGGCCTCCGGGCGCGACGGGAGGCGACGTGTCTCGTAAGCGAGGGCCGTCGACATTCACAAGCTCCCTTCCTTATGAAAGGTTAGCGGCTTAACCTTTCATAAGAAAGAGAGCTTATGCAGCCTTCAGCGCGTCAGCGCGTCAGCGCGTCAGCGCGTCAGCGCGTCAGCGTGCGCATCGCGTCCGCCAGCGCCGTGACCCGGGCGGTCGCGGTCGCCCGGCGCTCCTCCACGCTTCCCTCGTCGCTCGACGCGTCGATGTAGATCTTCAGCTTCGGCTCCGTGCCGCTCGGGCGGACCATCACGCGCGAGCCGTCCTCCAGCAGGATGCGGAGCACATCGCTCGGCGGAAGGCCCCCGAAACCGTCGCGCAGGTCGTCGATCTGGGCGACCCGCACGTCGCCCAGGTGGCTCGGCGGCGTCGCCCGCAGGCCCGCCATGATCTCCCCGATGCGCGACAGGTCGGTGACCCGGAGCGAGATCTGATCGCTGGCGAAGAACCCGAAGCGCTCGGCGAACGCCTCCAGCCGCTGCGCGATGGTCACCCCTTCGGCCGCCAGAGCGTTGGCCAGGTCGAGGAAGGCGACGGCGGCCGAGATGCCGTCCTTGTCGCGCACCGTGTCCGGGTTCACCAGGTAGCCCAGGGCCTCCTCGTACCCGTAGATCAGCCCGGGGGCGCGGGACACCCACTTGAAGCCGGTGAGGGTGTCGGCGAAGTCGAGCTTGTACGCACGGGCCACCGCGGAGAGGGCGGGGGAGGAGACGATGGAGCACGCCAGCGCACCGACGGGTCCGCGCTCATCCGCCCGCGCCGCGGCGAGCTCGGCGGCCCGCCAGCCGAGCAGTGCGCCGACCTCGTTGCCCGAGAGCCGCCGGTAGCCGTCGGCCGACGATAGGTCGGGGATCGCGACGGCCAGGCGGTCGGCATCCGGGTCGTTCGCGATCACCAGGTCGGAACCGGCTGCGCGCGCGGTCTCGAACGACAGGTCCATCGCGCCCGGCTCCTCCGGGTTGGGGAACGCGACGGTCGGGAACGCCGGATCGGGGTCGATCTGCGCCGTGACCGGCGTCGGCTCTGCGAAGCCGGCGCGGGCGAAGACCTCGTGCGCCGTGCGCCACCCCACGCCGTGCATGGCGGTGTACGCGAACGACACGGCGTCGCGCGGAGCGTCGGTGGCGGCGACCCTCACGGTCGCGTCGATGTACGCCTGCTCGACGTCGTCGGAGGCCACCTCGTAGCGGTCGGACCGCGGTAGGTCGGCGACGCTGCCGGCGGCGACGTCGAGGATGTGCGCGGCGATCTCGGCGTCGACGGGCGAGACGATCTGCGAGCCGTTGTTCTCGCCGCCGAGGTACACCTTGTACCCGTTGTCGTTGGGCGGGTTGTGGCTGGCCGTCACCATGACGCCCGCGCTGGCATCCAGATGCCGGACGGCGAACGCGAGAACCGGGGTCGGGAGCAGACGCGGCAGCAGCACGGCGCGGATCCCGGCGCCGGCCATGAGCTCGGCGGTGTCGCGGGCGAAGACGTCGGAGTTCTTCCGGCCGTCGTAGCCGATGACGACGCTCGGCGTCGACCCGTCGGCGTGCTCGAGCAGCCAGCGGCCGAATCCGGCGGCGGCCTGGGCCACCAGCACGCGGTTCATGCGATTCGGTCCGGCGGCGATCGCGCCGCGCAGACCGGCGGTTCCGAAGGCCAGCCGCTCGTCGAAGCGCGAGTGGAGGTCGGCGACGGCCTCCTTCGAGCCGGCCTCGGCGGCCACGATCAGGGCGTCGAGCTCGTCGCGGGTCTCCGGGTCCGGGTCCTGTGCGAGCCACGCGCGTGCGTCCGCCAGGAGCTCCGGCGTGTCCTTCGCCGTCACAGCGCGTCCACGATCTGTGCGAGGAGCGCGCTGATCACAGGCTCGGCGGCGCGGCCGGCGTCGATGACCTCCTGGTGGCTGAGCGGGGTCTTCTGGATGCCGGCGGCCAGGTTGGTGATGAGCGACATGCCCAGGATCTCCATGCCCGCCTGCCGGGCCGCGATCGCTTCGAGCGCGGTGGACATGCCGACGATGTGGCCGCCGATCGCCTTCGCCATCTGCACCTCGGCCGGCGTCTCGTAGTGCGGGCCGCGGAACTGCGTGTAGACGCCCTCGTCGAGGCCGGGGTCGATCGTCCGGGCGAGGTCGCGCAGACGCCGCGAGTAGAGGTCGGTGAGGTCGATGAAGGTCGCGCCCTCCAGCGGCGAGTCGGCCGTGAGGTTGATGTGGTCGCTGATCAGGACGGGCGTGCCCGGCTTCCAGTGCTCCTTGATCCCGCCCGCGCCGTTGGTGAGGACCATGGTCGTCGCTCCGGCGGCCGCGGCGGTGCGGACGCTGTGCACGACGCGACGGACGCCGTGGTTCTCGTAGTAGTGCGTGCGTGCGCCGATGACCAGCGCGTGCTTGCCGCTCGCCAGACGGACAGAGCGGAGGGTGCCGACATGCCCCTCCAGCGCCGGCTTGCTGAAGCCGACGATCTCCGTCGCCGGCACGGTCGCGACGGTCTCGCCGATGAGGTCCGCCGCCTTGCCCCAGCCGCTGCCGAGGGTGAGGGCGATGTCGTGGCGCTCGACGCCGGTCTTATCTGCGAGCTGAGCGGCGGCCTCTCGCGCCACCTCGAACGGGTCGGCGGCCGGGTCGTCGAGCGGGTTGGTGATGGATTCCAGCATGAGGCAACTCTACTGACGGCCGCTTTCCACAGGGCGGCCGCAGAGTGCGCATCGGTGCACCCCATACGGAAGAATGGGACGCATGGCGTATGAATTCGAGCGTAAGCAGCGCATCGCGGTCCTCGGCGGCGGCCCAGGCGGCTACGAGGCGGCTCTCGCGGGAGCGCAGCTCGGAGCCGATGTGACGATCGTCGAGCGCTCGGGCGTCGGCGGCTCGGCGGTCATCACCGACGTGGTGCCCTCGAAGAGCCTCATCGCCACGGCGGAGGCCACCAACTCCCTCGCCGAGGCGACCGACCTCGGCGTGCAGTTCTTCTCGCGCGGCGAGACCGGCAAGCCGGTGCGCCCCGAGATCGCCGTCAACCTGGCCGCCGTCAACAAGCGCCTGATGGGCCTCGCCCGCCAGCAGTCGGAAGACATGCGGGCCGAACTCGTGCGTGCGGGCGTGCGCATCGTCACCGGCGAGGGGCGGCTCGACGGGTCGAGCGCCGTCATCGTCTCGACGTCGGCGGGCGATACAGGCACCGACTTCGACCGGGTCGAGGCCGACACCATCGTCGTCGCGGTCGGCGCGAGTCCGCGCATCCTGCCGTCCGCGATCCCGGATGGGGAGCGCATCCTCACCTGGACGCAGCTCTACGACCTGCAGGCGGTGCCGTCGCACCTGATCGTGGTCGGCTCCGGCGTCACGGGCGCCGAGTTCGCCTCCGCCTACACGGCCCTGGGGTCCAAGGTCACGCTCATCTCCTCCCGCGACCAGGTGCTGCCGGGTGAGGATGCGGATGCGGCCGGGGTGATCGAGAACGTGTTCCGGCGCAACGGCATGCAGGTGCTGTCGAAGTCGCGGGCCGAGTCGGTCGTCCGAACGGAGGACGGCGTCGTCGCGACCCTCACCGACGGCCGCACCATCGAGGGCTCGCACTGCCTGATGGCGGTCGGCTCTGTGCCCAACACCGCCGGCATCGGGTTGGAGGAGGCCGGGGTCCAGGTCACCAAGAACGGCAACATCCGGGTCAACCGGGTGGCGCGCACATCCATCCCGAACATCTACGCGGCGGGCGACTGCTCCGACTCCCTCCCGCTCGCCTCTGTCGCGTCCATGCAGGGCCGCACGGCGGTGTTCCACGCGATGGGCGACGCTGTGAACCCGATCGAGCTGCGCAATGTGAGCTCCAACATCTTCACGCAGCCCGAGATCGCCACCGTCGGCTGGAGCCAGAAGCAGATCGAGGAGGGGATCGCGCAGGGCGACATCTACAAGCTGCCGCTCAAGTCGAACCCGCGCGCGAAGATGCTCGGCATCCGCGACGGCTTCGTCAAGCTGTTCGCGCGGACCGGCTCCGGCACGGTGATCGGCGGCGTGATCGTGGCGCCGCGTGCGTCCGAGCTCATCTTCCCGCTCGCCCTCGCGGTCGAGCAGCGCCTGACGGTGGATCAGGTGGCCAGGGCCTTCACCGTCTATCCGTCGCTGTCCGGCTCGATCACCGACGCCGCGCGCGCCATGCACATCGTGCTCTGACGGGAGGATCGGGGGATGGAGGTCGCGCTCGTCGTCGGTGTGCTCGCCGTGCTGGCGATCGCGGCGGCCTCCACCATCGGGCCGAAGTTCGGGGTGGCGTCGCCGCTGATCCTCGTCGTCGTCGGCATCGTGGTGAGTCTGCTGCCGTTCGTTCCCGCGGTGACGATCGAGCCGGAGTGGATCATCGCGGGCGTCCTCCCGCCTCTGCTGTACTCGGCGTCGGTGTCGATGCCGGCCATGAACTTCCGGCGCGAGTTCGGAGCGATCGGTGGGCTCTCGGTCCTGCTCGTCGTGGTCAGCTCGGTCATTCTGGGGCTGTTCTTCTCCTGGCTGATTCCCGGGCTCGGGATCGGCTGGGGGATCGCTCTCGGGGCCATCGTCAGCCCGACGGACGCGGTCGCCACCGGGATCGTCAAACGCGCGGGCGTCTCGCCGCGGGTGGTCGCGATCCTGGAGGGCGAGAGCCTGCTGAACGACGCCACCGCGCTGGTGCTGCTGCGCGCCGCCATCGCCGCCGCGGCGGTCGCGACGTTCACCATCGGCGAGGTGACGCTGTCGTTCGTCTACTCGGTGCTCATCGCGGTGCTGTTCGGCGGGGTCGTCGGCTGGCTCAACCTGCGCGTGCGCTCGCGTGTGAAGGATGCGACGGTCAACACGGTGATCTCGTTCACCGTGCCGTTCCTCGCGTCGATCCCGGCCGAGGCTCTCGGCGCATCCGGCCTGGTCGCCGCCGTTGTCGCCGGCCTCGTCACCGGGAGCCGCGCGCCGCGGATGCTCTCGCCGGAGCATCGCCTGTCGGACGCGCAGAACTGGCGGACGGTCGAGCTCATCCTCGAGGGCCTCATCTTCCTGACGATGGGCCTCGAGCTGTTCGGGATCCTGCAGAAGGTCCAGCAGGACCATTCGGGCGTCCTGCCTGCGATCGGCATCGCGGCGGGGGCTCTCGTGCTGACCATCCTGGTCCGCGCGGCGTTCGTCGCTCCGCTGCTGGCGCTGCTCGCACGGCGGCACCGCCGCGGTGAGCGCATGCGGCCTCGGCTGGAGCAGTTGCACGACCACCTGGCCGATCCGGAGGCGGTGCAGCGCGGGATCGCGCAGCGTGTGGCGCCTCCGGAGACACGGGCGCTGACGGCCGGCGCGGGGGAGACTTCCGGCGCGGGGGAGACGGATGGGCCCCCGGACTCTGCGGTCGAGGGCGGCATCCCGGATCTGGTGTTCCAGGACCCACGAGGCGACTCCCGCCGCATCTCGCCGAAGCAGGCAGAGCGTCGGCGTCGGCGGCTGGCCCGGCGCGGTGTGCCGAGCGTCGAGCGCCTCACCCGCTTCGGCACGCGCCTGCGGAGGCTGCTGGCCGACATCGACTACTTCACGGGCGCGCCGCTCGGCTGGCGCGAGGGCACGATCGTGGTCTGGGCCGGGATGCGCGGAGCCGTCACCGTCGCCGCCGCACAGTCGCTGCCGGGGGAGACCCCCGGCCGTTCCGTGCTCGTCCTCATCGCGTTCCTGGTCGCCGCGGGCTCGCTGCTGCTGCAGGGCGGGACGCTGGGGCTGGTGCTCCGTCTCGTCAAGCCGGCCTCCGCCGACCCGCAGGCGGAACGCGACGAGCGCCGGCGCCTGCTCGAGCTGCTCTACAAGGCGGCCGAGTCGGTCCCGCTGCCGACGACGACGGAGCGCACGCCCGAAGCCTTCGCCGAGCACAAGGCGGCGCGGCTGGCGCGCATCCGGGCTCAGCGGGACGCTCTCCTGGACGCGCGCGACGACGGCACCTTCAGCGCCGACGTGCTCGCCGGCGCGCTGAGCAACCTCGACGCCGACGAGATCAGCATCGACCTCAAGGGCGAGCCCGCCGAGGCGACCGGCTGACGCCGCCGGGCCTCCCTGCCCGCCCTGCCTCCGGTCCGTCCCGTCCCGTCCGTAACGGAGGAATCTCCGGTCTCCCGTGCCCGTAACTCCTCCCTTCGCTGTCGCGGACCGGCGTGTCGCCCGAGACCTCCTCCCTTCCCAACCGGCGTTTTCCACAGATTCGCCGGAGCGCCCCCACAGCGCTCGGCGATGCCGAACCATGGAGGCATGACCTGGTTCCACGAACTCGAACGGCTGGGCGGCGCGGCGACGACACGGCAGCTCCGCACGGCCGGAGCGACCAGCCGCGCGCTGACCGCGGCCGTCGCCGACGGGCGCATCGCCCGGGCGCGCAAGGGCCGCTACGTCGCGAGCGGCGTGTCGGGGCCGGTCCTCGCGGCGGCGGCGAGCGGTGGCCGGCTGTCCTGCGTCTCCGCGGCCCGCAGCTACGGCCTCTGGGGCGGGACGGACAGCAGAACCCACCTCATCCTGCCGCCGAAAGCCGGCCGGGCCGGGGCTCCGCGGAACGACGTCGTCCGGCATTGGCGGACGACGACCGACCATCCGGAGAGCTGGCGCGTCTCGCTCCCCGAGTGCCTGCGCAGTGTCGTTCGCTGCGCGGACGAGGAGGCCGCCGTCGCCGTCCTCGACACGGCGCTGTCCTCCGGTCAGGTGTCGCTGTTGGGCGTGCAGCGCATCTTCGCGAGCGAACCCGCTCGCTCTCGACGGGTCGCGGCGCTCGCCATGCCTGGCTCCGAGTCGGGAGTCGAGTCCCTGCTGCGCCAACGGCTCACCGCGCGGGGTCACCGGGTGGAGCAGCAGCTCTCGGTCCCGGGTGTCGGCCGGGTGGATGCGCGGGTCGACGGTGTGCTGTTCATCGAGGTCGACGGCTACGCGTTCCATCGGGATGCCGACGCGTTCGAGCGAGACCGGCTCCGCGACACGGGGTTCGCGCTGCTGGGGGCGCGACGGCTCCGGTTCGCGGCCCGGCAGGTCATCGACGACGCGCCGGCGGTGGTCGCGACGATCGAGGGCGTGCTCGACGTGCTGAGAGAGGAGGAAGAGCGTGTGGCGAAGACGGCGTAGGGCGCGAACGGAGGAGCCCCGGCGCGCGCTGCGGCCGAGGCTCCTCCGGAGGCGACGAGTGTCAGACGATGTTGAGCAGCAGGTGGCCCGACGAGACCGTCTCGCCGACGGCGGCGTTGATGCCCGAGATGGTGCCGTCCTTGTGCGCGGTGAGCGGCTGCTCCATCTTCATCGCCTCGAGGACCAGGACGAGGTCGCCCTTGACGACCGGGTCACCATCGGCGACGGCGACCTTGACGACGGTGGCCTGCATCGGCGCCGTGACGGAGTCGCCCGTGGCGGTGTCCACCGCACTGGAGGCCCCGCGGCGGCGGGGAGCGGGCGCAGCGGCAGGCTCGCCCGCGCCGCCGCTCAGCAGCTTCGCCGGGAGGGAGACCTCGATGCGCTTGCCCTCGACCTCGACGACGACGTTGCTGCGGCGCTCGGCGGCCGGCTGGTCGCCCAGCTCGCCCGACCACGGCTCGATCTCGTTGACCCACTCGGTCTCGATCCAGCGCGTGTAGACCGAGAACGGCTCGCCGTCCTGGGGCGCGAACGCGGGGTCGCGCACGATCGCGCGGTGGAACGGGAGGACCGTCGGAAGGCCGGCGACCTCGAACTCGTCGAGGGCCCGGCGGGAGCGCTCGAGGGCCTCCTCGCGGCTCGAACCGGTGACGATGAGCTTCGCCAGCATGGAGTCGAAGGAGCCGCTGATGACATCGCCCGCCTGGATGCCGCTGTCCACGCGCACGCCGGGTCCGCCCGGCGCCTTGAAGACGTGCACCGGTCCGGGCGACGGGATGAAGCCGCGACCGGCGTCCTCGCCGTTGATGCGGAACTCGAAGGAGTGGCCGCGCGGCGCCGGGTCGTCGTAGTCGAGCTCGCCGCCCTCGGCCAGACGGAACTGCTCGCGCACGAGGTCGATGCCGGTGACCTCCTCCGAGACGCAGTGCTCGACCTGCAGCCGGGTGTTGACCTCCAGGAACGACACCGTGCCGTCCTTGCCGATGAGGAACTCGCAGGTGCCTGCGCCCTGGTAGCCGACCTCCTTGAGGATGGCCTTCGACGAGGAGTACAGCTTCTCGGTCTGCTCCGGGGTGAGGAACGGCGCGGGTGCCTCCTCCACCAGCTTCTGGTGGCGGCGCTGCAGCGAGCAGTCGCGGGTGGAGACCACCACGACGTTGCCGTAGGCGTCGGCGAGGCACTGCGTCTCGACGTGGCGCGGCTCGTCCAGGTACTTCTCGACGAAGCACTCGCCGCGGCCGAACGCCGCGATCGCCTCACGGGTGGCGGAGTCGAACAGCTCCGCGACCTCCTCGCGGGTGCGCGCGACCTTGAGGCCGCGTCCGCCGCCGCCGAAGGCCGCCTTGATCGCGACGGGAAGGCCGTAGACGTCGACGAAGTCGAGCACCTCGGCCGCGTCGGCGACGGGGTTGAGGGTGCCGGGAGCCAGCGGCGCGCCGACCTTCTCGGCGACGTGGCGGGCGGAGACCTTGTCGCCGAGGCGCTCGATCGCCTCGGGGGACGGGCCGATCCAGGTCAGGCCCGCCGCGATGACGGCCCGCGCGAAGTCGGCATTCTCGGCGAGGAACCCGTAGCCCGGGTGGACGGCGTCGGCGCCGGAGCGGCGAGCCACCGACAGCAGCTTGTCGATGACCAGGTACGTCTCGGCGCTCGTCGTCCCCTCCAGCGCGTACGCCTCGTCGGCGAGGCGGACGTGGAGGGCGTCCCGGTCCTGGTCGGCGTAGACGGCGACAGACGCGAGACCGCTGTCCTTCGCCGCACGGATGACACGGACGGCGATCTCCCCGCGATTGGCGATCAAAACCTTGGTGATACGTGGCACAGTTCCCTAGCCTATTGCTCGATATCAGAGTGGATTTGGGCGAACCCGACAAAAATGGGGCGCGCCAAGCTCAGGCAGCCTACAACGATCGTCGGCTCTGTGCGCTTCAGCGGCCGCGATTCCAGAGCGAGGTCCACTCCACGCCGAGCTCCCGCACGAGCTCCCGCAGCGTGGAGAGCGAGAGCCCCACCACAGTGCTCGGGTCACCGTCCACCCTCGTGATGAACGGTCCGCCCAGGCTGTCGATCGTGAACGCGCCCGCGACCTCCAGCGGCTCGCCGCTCGCCACGTACGCGTCGATCTCGGCGTCCGTGACGTCCGCGAAGGTCACCGAGGCGAGGGCCGTCCGGCCGGCGGCGGCGTTCTCGCGGCCGTCGCGGTGGTCGATGAGCCAGTGGCCGGAGTGCAGCACTCCCGTGCGGCCGCGCTGCCGCTCCCATCGTCCGCGCGCCACCTCCGGGAGGTGCGGCTTGCCGTGGATGGCGCCGTCGATCTCGAAGGCCGAGTCGCCGCCCAGGATGAGGCCGTCGATGGGCTCGCCGTCGAGGGTGCCGCGCACGGCCTCCGCCTTCAGCCGTGCGAGCAGCTGGACCATCGCCGACGCGTCGAGCGGTCCGTGCTCCGCCTCGGCGGCGGCGACCGCGGCGGGCTCGTCGACGTGGGAGGGCACGACCACCGGCTCGATGCCGGCGGCGCGCAGCAGCGCGAGGCGGGCGGGAGACGTGGAGGCGAGGTAGAGGCGCATGGTCACCTGTGGGATGCTCGAAGGATGCCCCAGAAAGACGAGGTCGAGCTCGACATTACCAACGTCGCCCACGGCGGGGTGTTCGTCGCCCGCCACGAGGGGCGGGTGGTCTTCGTGCCCGACACGATGCCAGGGGAGCGCGTGCTCGCGCGGATCGGCGACACCAGCCACGAGCGTTTCTGGCGCGGCGAGGTGCTCTCCGTCGTCGAGACGGCGCCGGAGCGGCAGCCGCACGTGTGGGAGGCCGCCGCCCTGGAGCGACCGCCGGCACAGCGAGCGGGCGGGGCGGAGTTCGGCCACATCCGGCTCGACCATCAGCGTGAGCTGAAGCGGAGGGTGATCGAAGACGCCCTGCAGCGCACGGCCAGGTTCTCGCCGGAGGCGATCGCCGCCGCGGGCGTGGGCGGCGGGCGTGTCGAGGTCGAACCGGTCGACGGCGAGACGCCGGACGGCACGGGATGGCGCACCCGGGTGCGCCTGCAGGTCGACGCCGACGGGCGCATCGGTCCGTTCGCACCGCGATCGCACACCGTCATCCCCGTCGACGATCTGCCGCTCGCCACTCCGCTCGTGCAGGAGGCGACGCCGTTCGGGCAGCGCTTCCCTGGCGCGGAGTCGGTGGATGTCGTTGCGACCGGGCTCGGCGCCTCGCACGTGCTCGTCAACGAGACGCCCGTCCGCTCCGGCCGGCGCACGATCCGCCCGCGCCACCGTCCCGTCCCGATCCGCGAGCGCGTCGGCGACCGCGAGTTCCGGCTCGACGCCCGCGGCTTCTGGCAGGTGCACCGCGCCGCCGCGCAGACGCTGACGACAGCCGTCGCCACCGCCGTGGACGAGGCGCTGTTCGACCCGCGCGCGGCCAACCTCGACCTCTACGGCGGCGTCGGGCTGCTCGCCGCCGCCCTCGGCGACCGGTTCGGCTCGACCCTCCGCATCACGTCGGTCGAGAGCAGCGAGGCGGCGACCGACGACGCGGCCGAGAACCTCGCCGACTGGGTGGGTGCCGCCGCGATCACCGACCGCGTCGAACGGTTCGTCGCCCGGCTCGCCGCCGAGGCGTCGGCCGCCGAGCGCAGCCGCCTCCGGGCGGCGACCGTCGTGCTCGACCCGCCCCGGTCGGGAGCCGGACGCGAAGTCGTCGACGCGCTCGCGTCGCTGGAACCCGCTCAGGTCGTCTACGTCGCCTGCGACCCCGTCGCGCTGGCCCGTGACCTGGCCTTCTTCTCCGGCCACGGCTACGCGCTGCAAGGGATGCGGGCCTTCGATCTGTTCCCCAACACGCACCACGTCGAGGCGGTCGCCACGCTGACGCGCTGAGCCGTCCGCACGGTGGAGTGCATTCACCCCCTACGATGGTCAGCATGGTGCGGGTGGCAATCGTCGACGATCACGAGTCGGTGCGCCTGGGGCTGAAGGCGGCCTGTCAGGACGCGGGATACGACGTGCTCGTCACGTCGCCGACCGTGGACGACTTCGTCGCCCAACTCGGCTCTCAGGAGTGCGACGTCGTCGTCCTCGATCTGTCGCTCGGCGACGGCTCGAAGGTGACGGACAACGTCAAGCGAGCGCAGGCGACCGGGGCTGCCGTGCTGGTGCACAGCATCGCCGACCGGGTCGCCAGCGTCCGTGAGGCGCTCGCCGCGGGCGCCGCCGGCGTCATCCCGAAGTCGTCCCCGACCACCACGGTGATCAGCGCGATCGCCACGGTCGCGCGGGGCGACGTGCTCAACAATCTCGAGTGGGCGACCGCGATCGACGCCGACAGCGACTTCGCGAAAGCACAACTGGGGCGGCGAGAGCGTGACGTGCTCCACCTCTACGCATCCGGACTCCCGCTGAAGGCCGTGGCCGCACAGTTGGGCATCGCGAACTCGACAGCGCGCGAGTACCTCGACCGAATCCGCGTCAAGTACGTCGAGGTCGGCCGTCCGGCACCGACGAAGGTCGACCTCCTCCGCAGGGCGGTCGAGGACGGCATCCTCCCCGGGCTCGATCCCGAGACGGGCAATGAGCGTTCCTAGCGGGGTTCGCCCGGGGCTCCCGCTGGAGGCGGTGAAGCCCCGCAACCCTCTCAGCCGGGCGCGGATCGAGCGCATCTCCGACCGCACCGTCTCCGCCTTCGGCCTCGTCTTCGGACTGCAGACCCTGCCGACGGCCCTCGGCCAGCTGGGCGACCTGCGCCAGCCGTGGGGCGCCGTGCCGATGGTGGTCATCTTCGGCGGGCTGGCCCTGACGGTGATCCTCGCCGTCGTGCAGCGCGGCGTGAAGATCGCGATGGGCATCCTCTCCGTCCTGTATCTCGCGGCGATCGTGACCTGGCCCCTGCTCGTGGCCGACCCGGCGGCGTTCGGCACGGAGAAGCCGTGGCTCTGGTTCCTCTGCTCGGTGTTCACGGCGTTCGCCGCCGTCGCGTATCCGCTGTGGCTGGCGATCGCGTACACGTTCGTGGCGCCGATCGCCTACGGCGTCATCCGTGCGCTGCCGGCGGGCGGAGGGGCCGGCTTCGAGCTGGCCGCGCTCGACACGATCTACGCGATCATCCTGGGCGGCGTGATCTTGGCCATCATCGCGATGATGCGGCAGGCGTCCAGCGCGGTCGACACCGCCCAGAGCCAGGCGCTCGCCCGGTACGCGACGGCCGTGCGGCAGCACGCGACCGAAGTCGAGCGGGTCCAGGTCGACGCGATCGTGCACGACAGCGTGCTGACGACCCTGCTGTCGGCGGCCTCGGCGCGCACACCGGAGCAGAAGGAACTCGCGGCCGCGATGGCCGCCGATGCGATCGGCCACCTCCACGCGGCGGAGGCCGCGACGCCCGAAGACCAGTCGCTGGTCGGTCTGGACCGGCTCACCGAGCGGCTCGTGACGGCCGCCAACGCGTTCTCGTCGCCGTTCGAGGTGGAGGTGCGCGACATCGAGGTGCACACGCTTCCCGTGAGCGCCGCCGACGCGATCTACTCCGCGGCGGTGCAGGCGATGGTGAACAGTGTCCAGCACGCGGGCGGGGCGGAGGTCGCACGCAGCGTCTCCATCCGCGGCGGCGGTCCGGCGGCCACGGTCGAGGTGGTCGTGCGCGACGACGGCCGCGGGTTCAGCGAGGCGGAGGTCCCGGCGGAGCGGCTGGGGCTGCGCATCAGCATCCGGGACCGGATCGCCAAGGTCGGCGGGCACGCCCGCATCGCGTCGGAGCCGGGCGCCGGGACGACGGTCACCATCCTCTGGCCGTCCGCGGAGAAGCCGCCGATCGGGGTGGGTGCGCTGCACGAGGCGGCTGCCGCCGGCGAGCAGGAGGTGGCGGAGTGATCACGCTCAACCGGGTCCTCTTCCTCATCCTCGGTGCTCTGTTCTCGGCCTACCACCTGTTCCTCGCGCTCTCGTCGCTGTGGACGCCGCGCTCACCGGGTCCGGCGATCGTCGCCATGGTGCTGTACGGGGTCGCGACCGTGCTCAGCCTGTGGCCGACCAGCCCGACGAAGATGCCGCTCTGGCTCGCCGCCTTCGATCTCGCGGTGTGCGTGGTCATCCCGATCCTCGTGACCAGCCAGCTCGACCCCGCCAAGGACAACGGCTACGCCACCTGGTACGTCGCCGCGGTCGGGACCCTGATGACGATCTGCGCCGTGCGCCGGCAGCAGGTGGTGGCGTGGGTGGGCGTCGGCTTCCTGGCCGTGCAGACGGTCGTCTGGGCGGGTCTCGGGGCGCTGGCGGGCCTC
>Ga0209563_100221_pt1 | contig 28408 bp, 28 predicted proteins | sample AraplaCvi_mMF_r2_FD_184271 | JGI IMG/M metagenome (GOLD analysis project Ga0209563, IMG submission 184271) | Arabidopsis root microbial communities from North Carolina, USA - plate scrape CL_Cvi_mMF_r2 (SPAdes) (version 2) | ecosystem: Host-associated > Plants > Roots > Endosphere | place: USA... | reverse complement strand
CGGGCTCGCGGGAGCTGGCGTGGGTCCTGAACGCGTATGGGATCGCCTTCGCGGCTCTCCTCGTTCCGTTCGGGCGCATCGCGGACACGATCGGCCGCAAGCGGGTCTTCGCGGCCGGGCTCATCGTGTTCGTCGTCGCCAGCGCGGTCTGCGCTGCGGCGCCATCGCTCTTGGTTCTCGTCGCCGCCCGGGCTGTGCAGGGCGCGGGTGCAGCCGCTGTCATTCCCACCAGCCTCGGACTGCTGCTCTCGTCGGCCCCGTCCGCCGACCACAAGCGCCTGGTCAGCATCTGGGCGGCGACGGGCTCGATCGCCGCGGCCCTGGGGCCGACGGCCGGCGGATTGCTGGTCCAGTTCGGCTGGAGGTGGATCTTCCTGATCACAGTGGTGCTCGCGGCGCCCGCTCTCGCCCTCGTCGGCAGGGTGCGGGCGCAACCCGGGCGCGGCGGACGCCTCCCGGACCTCCTGGGCTCCGCCGCGCTCGCGCTGTCGGCCGGACTTCTCGTCTGGGTCGTCTCGTACAGCTCCGATCCCGACACGACCGCCCTCGGGCTGAGCGCCGCCGCCGGCGCGGCAGCAGTCCTCGCCGCTGTGTTCGTCTGGAGGAGTCGCCGGGCACGCGTGCCGGCCGTCGACCTCCGGGTCTTCGCGGCACGCGGATTCCGCTTCGCCTCGGTGGGGATGCTGTTCTTCTATGCCGCGTTCGGCATCATGCTGGTGAGCGCACCCCTCGTGCTGACCGGCGCGCTCGGCCTTCCTCCCGCACTCGCCGGGCTGGCGTTCGGTGCCGGTCCAGCCGCGGCCGTCGTGTCCACCCTGGTGGCCGGGCGGCTGCCGGCGACGCCCCGGACGCTCGGCGTCCTAGGCGGAGCGCTGTTCGCGGCCGGGGGCGCCTGGTGGCTGGCGGTCCTGGTGCCGACGGGGTCGTTGTGGTGGGGCTACGTGCCGGGCATCCTGTTGACCGGGCTCGGCGCGGGCGTCGCGCAGACATCTTTCATCGCTGGAGGGACGGCGAGCCTCCCCGCCGCGGAGTACTCCGCCGGCGCGGGCATCCTGAACACGGCACGCCAGATCGGCTCCGCCCTCGGGGTGGCCGCCTTCGTGGCGGTCACCGCCGTCGGTGCGCACACCGCGGCCGTCTTCGCGCCCGCGTGGGCAGTGATGAGCGCGGCCGGTGCACTGGCCCTGCTGGCGGCGCTGTGCATGGGCGGCCGCACATCGACCGCTGGGGACATCGCTCAGCTGGAGTCGTCGGCGGGCTGACTCAGGCGTGCGCCGTCGGCGTGCGGCGCACGTGATCCTTCGCGGTCGCCGCCAGCACCTCGACGATGCGCTCCACTCCCGCGTCGCCGCGGAGGGAGGAGCGGTAGGCGACGTCGATGTGGCGCTGCAGCGGGAGTGTGGGTGTGCACAGTGTCACCCCCTCCGGGACGGACGAGACGGTGAGACCCGGCACGAGTGCGACACCGGCTCCCGCAGCGACGAGTTCGAGCTGCGCGGCGAAGTCGACGCTCTCGGCCACGACCTTCGGCCGGAAGCCGGCCAGCCCGCAGGCGCGATCCACCATCTCGTAGCAGGTCAAGTCCGTCTGCGGCGCCACCCACGAGTGCTCGGAGAGATCGGCGATGTCGACCATCGGAGCCGCGGCGGCGTCGTCGGCGCGGATCGCCAGCCAGACCCGCTCGCTCTCGAGCCGGCGGCCTGCGATACCCTCCGGGAGGCGGCGGGGGACGTTGGAGTACGAGTGGATGACGGCCACATCCGTAAGCCCGGTGAGCAGGTTCGCGAGGGCTCCGGCCGGCTCGGGTGTGGTCAGGGTCAGCTGGATGCCGGAGTCCTCGGACAGGCGCCTCCAGGTGTCGGCGACGAAAGTGCGGGCAGCCGAGGGGAAGGCGGCCAGCCGGTAGGTGCCGGCCGTCCCGAGTCGGAGCGACTCCACCTCGAGCTGGGCGAGCGAGAGCCGGTCGAGCACATCCCGCCCGTGCTCAGCGAGCAGCTTCCCGGCCGGCGTGAGCGCCAGGCGCCGCCCCTGACGCTCGGTGAGGGTGACACCAAGCTCCTTCTCGAGGGCGGAGAGCTGCATCGAGATTCCGGGAGCTGTCAGCTGGAGCTCCTCGGCGACCGCCGCGATGGTCCCCAGTCGATCCAGCTCGGCGAGCATCCGAAGCTTGCGTACATCGATCATTTATCGAATTTAGCATTCAAGGTCCGAAACCGGAGTGAACGAGCAAGTGAAGGTAGAAAATCCGGCCAAACACTAAATGCCACTGAGTTATGATGTCAGATCTGTTCACTTGTGCCTTGTTCAGGCACCCGTGATCCTTGAAGAGTGAAAGCAAATCGCGGAGTCCTCGCCGGTCTGGCTGTCGTCGTGCTATGGGCCAGCGCCTTCCCCGCCATACAGGTAGCGTCGCCGGCGTTCGGTGTGATCGGGCTCTCGTTCGTGAGGCTCGCCGTGGCCATGATCGCGCTCCTGGCGTTCGCGGCAGTGAGGCGGATCCGGCTCCCACAGCCGCGCGATCTCGGCTGGATCGTCGCCGCGGGGTTCTTCGGGATGACCGCCTACCAGCTGCTCCTCAACGAAAGCGAGCTGCACGTGCCCGCGGGCACGGCGAGCATTATCGTCGCGGCCGCACCACTCGTCTCCGTCGCGGTCGCCTTCCTCCTCTTCCGCGAACCCGTCACGCGGTTCACCGTAATAGGTAGCCTGATCGCACTGGCAGGTGTGGCCGTCGTGTGCCTCGCACGAGCTGGCGTATCCCTGTCCGCCTCCGTGTGGATTGTCGTCGCGGCGATGGTCGTCCAGGGCATCTATCATCCCCTGCAACGCCCGCTGCTGAGAAAGTACACCGGCCTCGAGGTCGCGACATACGCGATGGTTGCCGGCACCGCGATGACGCTACCCTTCGTCCCATTTGGATGGGCGCAGCTGGTCGCGGCTTCGCCCACGGGATGGATCGCCGGCATCTACCTTGGCCTCCTGCCGTCCGCGCTTGGATTCGTGCTCTGGGGCTACGCGGTCGGCCGCCTCCCGGTTGCGATCTCAACCTCCCTGCTCTACCTCGTCCCGCCCATCGCCGTCTTCATCGCCTGGATCTGGCTGGGCGAGATCCCGCTGCCCACTGAGCTGCTCGGCGGCCTCATCGTGATCGCCGGCGTCGTCGTAATCTCGCAGGGCGCGCGCCTGGTCCGGCGCACCCGTCGCCGTCAGCTGGCGACGGCGTCCGCCGACCGCTGAGCGGGAAGCCCTGTCGCACGCCCCGCGATCGCCGTCATGACCTTGCGGGGAACCAGCCGGGGAAGAACGCGCGCGACCAGCGCGTTCTCGAAGCCGTGCACGGTGCTCGACTTGCTCGTCGAGAGGCTGCGCAGGCAATGGTCGACCAGATCGTCAACGCCTCGCGCGCGCCCGGTCTTCGCCGCTTCGCCCGCCGTCTCGAAGAACTCGGTTTCGGTTGCACCCGGGCAGAGGGCGATCACACGGACGCCGGTTCCGCGCACCTCCTCCCACAGCGCCTCGGTGAAGGAAAGCACGAACGCTTTCGAAGCGCCGTAAACGGCCATGTGCGGAACAGGCTGGAACGAAGCGGTCGAGCCCACGTTGATAACGGTTCCGGCGCGACGGGCGAGCATCCCCGGCAGGAACCGCGTCGTCATGGCAGCGACCGCACCGCAGTTGACCTGCACCTGTCGGACGAGGGCCGCGGCATCCGATTCGGCCACATCGGCATGGACGCCGAATCCGGCGTTGTTGACGAGGACGTCCACCCGGGTCCCCGCGGACTCGAGAGCCACGGCGATCCGGTCGGCGGCATCGTTGTCGGACAGGTCGGTCGGGATGACATCCACCTGGACTCCGTGGCGTTCGCGGAGATCGCTGGCAAGAGCGTCCAGCCTGTCGCGTCGTCGTGCAATGAGGACGACGTCTTGACCGTCGTGAGCGTAACGTTCCGCGAACGCCTTCCCGATTCCGGACGACGCGCCGGTGATTACAACTGCCATAAGTCGTGACCTTCTTCCTCGACGCGCTATGCGTTGCTCGCCACTTTACTAGCTTCGAGCTAGTAAGGAGCGAGGGAGCGCAGGGATCCCGCGCGCACCACGTGCGGCGGAGTTATCGGAAACCCTCTCGTGATTTGGACGACATCGCGGTCGATCGAAGGACTGGCGGCGCGCTGCGTGGCAGGACCGCCCAAAGCAGCGAATGGCTGAGACGTTTGACTACATTTTGACTACAACCGTGCGAGCTTGTATGAGGTTTCACGTGATCACGAGAGCTCTGCTTCGTTGACATTCCGCGGAAGTCGGTCGGAATGCTGGTGGCCTTAAGGAGTTGAACTAGAGTTCAAATCCCACCGGTACCGCCACGTGAAGCCCCCGCGATCCCCGTGTTTACAAGGGATCCGGGGGTTTTCGCCGTCTCCAGGCCCAGTCTCCGGTGACTCATCGACGAGTCCGGACGCCCGCTGAGTTCCCCCGACATCGCCGCCGCGGCAGTACGCAGCGCCGGCAGCAGTCGGAGCAGATCCTCGTAGGGGAGGACGACGTCCGGCGCAGAGATCGACACGGCGGCGGCGATACGGCCATCCGAGCCGTAGACGGGCGCACCGATGCAGTTCATGAAGGTCTCGTGCTCGGCATGGTCCTCGGCCCAGCCGCGCTCGGCGCTTCGCCGCACCTCGGTCGTGAGCGCCCGGGATGTCGTGATCGTGCGTTCGGTGAACCGACCCAGCGGGGAGTCGCCGACGACCCGCTGCAGTTCGCCGGCGTCCAGGCCGCCGAGCAGGACTTTGCCGACGGCGGTGGCGTGCAGGGGAGCGGGGAGGCCGACACGCGAGTACATCCGGAGATCGTGTCGCGGCTCCACCTTGTCGATGTAGGTCACTACGCCGTCCACGAAGCTCGCCAGGTGGATCGTCAGTCCGGTCCCGACCGCCAGCGCGTGAAAGGGGACGGAGACGGCGGTTCGCACATCGCGCGACGGCAGGGCTGCCTCGCCGAGTGCGACGACCGCCGACCCGAGGCGATAGCGGTGCGCGCGGTCGTGGCGGACGTAGCCGTGGTGCTCGAGCGTCTGGAGCTGCCGCAGCACGGTGGTCTTGTGCACGCCGACCTGCTCGGCCAGTGCGTCCAGTGTCGAGACGCCCCGTGAGACGAGCTCCAGGAGGTCGAGAGCACGCCCGAGGGACTGGCTCATCCCAGCCGCCACGGCAGGCGGTCGGGCGTGACCCGCCAGTCGGCCCACTCCAAGCCCGCGCGGGCGATCCGATCGCGCTCGTCGGCATCGGGAACGGCCAGGGGACGATCGCCGGGAACGACGAGTGTCGACGCGGCCAGCGCGTGGCCGAGCCTCAGCGCTGCCTCGTCGCCGCGTCCCTCCATGACCCCCGCCAGGAATCCAGCGGCGAACGCGTCTCCGGCGCCCACGGGCTCGATGACCTCGACGGCCAAGCACGGCACCTCCGTCGTCCGCCCGTCGCGACGGTGGACGGAGGCCCGGACGCTGTCCTCCTTCAGCACGACCGCGTCGAGGCCGCGGAAGCCGGACAGGATGCGCCCGGGGGCGGCGTGCCCGAAGAACGCTTGCGCCTCGTCGGCGCCGGCGAAGAGAAGGTCCGCCTGGGCGATCAGGTCGTGGAGCGCCGCGGTGTCGCGGTTCTGCCAGAGCGCCGGCCGGAAGTTGAGGTCGACGCTGATCGCGGTGTGCGGGCCGACCATGCTGCGCAGGTTCGCACAGGCCGCCGCCGCGGTCGGCGAGAGCGCAGCCGTGATCCCTGTGACGTGGACGTGCGACGCGCGTCGGAGGAGGTCGGCCCTCAGCATCGCGCAGCTGCGCGATGCTGAGGGCCGAGGCGGCGGACGCGCGCCGGTAGTAGCGCATGCGCGCCGTGATCCCCCGTTCGCCGGCCAACCGCTCCTTCACGTACAGGCCGGTGAGCCGCTCGGAATCCCGGTCGATGGCCGTGACGTCGACGCCGGCGTCTGCGGCGACGCGGAGGATCCGCTCACCGAACCCGTCGTCGCCGAGCCGGGAGACGAACGCGGCGGGGAGGCCCTGGCGGGCGACGCTGGTGGCGACGTTGAGCTCCGCTCCGCCGACATCCGAACCGAAGTCCACGGCGTCGGAGAGCGGGCGTCCGGCCGCGGGCATGAGCACCACCATGGCTTCGCCGATCGTGACGAGCAGAGACGGCTCGAGCTGATGCTGCGGCACTCCGCCTCCCTCGGTCGGCCCCCATGTCTTCCCCAAGCATGCTACAACGATTTGCGTAGGATGCAGCACAAGTTGCACCACACGCAACATCGAGAAGTGAGGAATGGAATGCTCATCGACACCCTGCGCGCCGACCGCGCGCTGACCGTCGTTCGCGCCGCGCGGATCGACGACCCGCCTTCCCTGTGCGCCGCGCTGACGGCGGGCGGCATCCGAGCCGTCGAGTTCACCTTCACCACGCCCGGGGTCGAACGCGTGATCGCTCAGGCGGCCGCCTCGGCGCGGGAGCACGGAGCGCTCGTCGGTGCCGGCACCGTGCGCAATCGGGCGGATGCGGAAGCCGCGATCGAAGCCGGGGCGGCCTTCCTGGTGACGCCCGGAATCGACCAAGGTGTCTCGGACGCCGCGAGGGAGGCGAGTGTGCCCGTTCTCCTCGGAGCCTTCACTCCCACGGAGGCGATGCGCGCGCTGGACCTCGGCGCGGCGGCCGTGAAGATCTTCCCGGCCTCGCGGCTGGGCGCCGGCTACCTGAGGGATCTCGACGGTCCGTTCCCTGGTGCCCGGTGGATCCCTTCCGGCGGCCTCACGGCGCTGAACGCCGCCGAATGGACGCGCGCCGGCGCCCTGGCCGCGACGGCCGGTTCGAGCGTCGTCCCGGCGCAGGATGTCGAAGGGGAGGCCTGGGAATCGATCACCCGCAAGGCGCGCGAGTTCGGCGAGGCTGCCCGGTCCGGCGCCGCTAGCTGCTCCCCGACCACGGGGCCGGCGTGAGCACCCAGAGCAGCTCCGCCCCCTGGTCGTCGAGGACCTCCCAGTTATGCGGCTCGCGTCCGCTGAACGTGATCGAGTCGCCCGGTGCCATCTCCCACAGCTCATGGTTGAGGCGGAAGGCGATGCGGCCCGAGATGACGTGCAGCGTCTCGACCTCGGAGTTGATCGTGTAGAGCTCGGCGCCGCCGTTGCCGTGGTCGCCCGGGCGGATCGTGGAGCGGATCACCTGGAGGCGGCGTTCTGCGCGCGGCGTGAGGAGATGCTCCTCCGTTCCCTGGCCGCCGAGATTGATGACCGGCGCCCGGTCGGCCGGCACGAACTGCGACTCGGGCTCGTGGAAGAGATCGCCGACCTGCACGTTCAGCACATCGCACAGCTGTACGAGGGTGCTCACACTCGGCGACGTCTGGTCCCGCTCCACCCGGGAGATGAAGCCCTTGCTGAGCCCGGTGGCCTGCGCCAGCTGGTCGATCGTCATCTGGCGGTTACGGCGGATCGCGCGAAGGCGGTCCCCGACCGCGGTTCGTTCGTTCCGGGGCGCGACCGGTAGGGCTCGCATGGTGGTCCTTTCGTGGCATCCGGCTCAAGTCTGTTCCTGGCGGCGGTTGCAACATACGCAACATAAGTTTCGTAACCCAACCGTTACACAACCGACTTCACAGCGTCTCATACGTCCCATAGGTTCACTTACACGCAACTTTAGTTTTCAAATGGGAGGCCCCACGACGTGCTCGCAACAGATCCAACGGCGGTCATGCCAGACGCGAAGTTCCACCAGATCCTCGGACCGGTACCGGCCCCCGGGTTCCGAGACGAGGGCCAGCTCGAAGCCGTCTGGGGGCGCAAGTGGGGTGCCAAGAACGAGTTCGGGCGCCTGCGATCGGTCCTGATGCGGCGGCCGTCGGCGGGCCTGGAGGAGATCCTCGCCCTCGGCGAGGCGGCCTGGCGCGCTGACCTCGACTGCTACCTCGACCCGAACGGCAACTGGTACTGGGCGGGTCACGAGCTGCCCGACCTGGAGCTGCTGCACGCGCAGTTCGACGGCTTCGTCGACGTGCTCGAGCGCAATGGAGTGGATGTCGTCATGGCGCCCGACGACGGCTCGCGGTTCACGAAATCGGTGTTCACGCGCGACCCCCTGGTCACCGTGCCGGGTGGCGCGATCATCGGCCGCATGGCGCCGCTGATGCGGCGGGGCGAGGAGCAGTCGATCACGCAGACCGTCGCGGCGCAGGGCATGCCGATCATCGGCACGATCACCGGGACCGGCCTCGTCGAGGGTGGCAGCTTCATGAAGGTGCGCGACGACCTGGCCTTCTTCGGCACGTCCGTGCGGTGCAACGCGGAGGGATACCGGCAGCTCGCCGGCATCCTCGCCGAACAGGGCATTCAGGTGCGGCGCGTCTCGATGCCCGGCTACCAGATCCACATCGACCTCTGCTGCTCGATGCTCGACGACGATCTGGCTCTCGTGAACACCCGCATCGCGCCCTACGACTTCCTCACCGAGCTGTGGGACCTCGGCATCGAGACCGTCGACGTGGAACCGGGCGAGGACTGGGCCTGCAACCTACTGTCCCTCGATCGCCGCACCGTGCTGTTCCCCTCGCACCTGACGAGGACCGCCGAGAAGCTCAACAGCGAATACGGGGTGGAGATCATCCCGGTCGACTACCGCGAGATCAACAAGAACGGGGGTGGACTCCATTGCTCCACGATGGAACTGCAGCGCGACTGGTGAGCGGCCCGCAACCGCTGCGCGACACGCGCTTCCTCGATGACTTCGCCACGCTCTCGACGTTCGGCGCCCTCCCCTCCGGAGGGGTCGAGCGGCAGGCCGCGACCGCGGCCGACGGTGAGCAGCGCGAGTGGCTGGCCGCCTGGCTGACCGAACGCGGCTTCGACGTGGCGGTGGACGGGGTCGGCAACCTCTACGGCCTGGAGACGTGGAACCCGGGTGCGCCCTACATCCTCACCGGCTCCCACCTCGACAGCCAGCCGAACGCCGGACGGTTCGACGGCGCCTATGGGGTGCTGGCCTCCGCCCACGCGGCGTGGCGCCTGGCGCAGCACGTCGACCGGGTCGGAGCCGAGCGGTTCCCGTACAACGTCGCCGTCGTCGACTGGTTCAACGAGGAGGGGTCGCGCTTCGTCCCGAGCATGATGGGAAGTGCCGTCTTCACCGGCAAGCTGGATGCGGACGCGGCGCTCGCGACACTGGACCACGACGGCACGAGCGTCCGAGACGCGCTGGCCGGGATCGGCTTCCTCGGCGCGGATGCCCCGCCGGAGACGGTGGGCTATGCGGAGATCCACGTCGAGCAGGGGCGCGGCCTGGAACGCGACGGAATCACGATCGGGCTCGTCGACTCGACCTGGGCCGCCCGGAAGTACGAGGTGGTGGTGCGTGGCGAACAGTCGCACACCGGCTCCACCGTCATGGCGGACCGCAAGGACGCCCTCGCCGGGGCCGCCGCGCTCATCGTGGCCGCTCGGGAGCTGGCCGAGCGCCACCTCGAGCCCGCGCTGCACACCGCCGTCAGCCAGCTGCAGGTGGAGCCCAACTCGCCGGTCGTGGTGGCGCGGCAGGTGACGATGAATTTCGACCTGCGCTGCGCCGACCTGGACGTCGTCCTGGAGGCCGACCGCTCCATCGCCGCCACGATCGCCGAGATCGAGGACCGGTACCGGGTGCAGATCGATCGCCGTCTCACGCACGAGTGGGCCGCGCAAGAGTACCAAGCGGCCGGGGTCGATCTGGGCGCCTCGGCGGCGGACGCGCTCGGGTTGACCAACGTCCGCACACAGACGGTCGCCGGGCACGACTCCACCAACATGAAGGACGTCGTCCCCACGGTGATGCTGTTCATCCCCAGCGTGGACGGCATCGCGCACAACGTCGGTGAACTCACGCGGGATGAGGACTGTCTCGACGGGGTCACCCTGCTCACCGAGGTCCTCGCGCGGCTCTGCTCCGGCGCGGTCGTGGACGGGACGGGAAAGGACGGATCATGACCAGCTCCGAGTTGAACGAGACCGTCGCGACGGGACGCGCCGGCCCCGGTGGGCCTTCCCTGGTCGGCCGCCCGCATCCCAGCAGATGGCTCGGCGGCGCGCTGAGCCTCGCCGTCATCGTGGCCATCGTGGTGGCGTTCGCGCGCGGCCAGATCGACTGGTCGGTGGTGGCGCGGTACGTGTTCTCGCCGAACATCCTGCAGGGCCTCGTGAACACCGTCCTGGTGTCGGTGATCGCCATGATCCTCGGCCTCGTGCTCGGACTGCTGGTCGCGCTGATGCGACTGTCGCGCAACCCGGTGACCAACAACGTGGCGAAGCTCTACGTCTGGGTCTTCCGTGGAACGCCGTTGTATCTTCAGCTGCTGATCTGGTTCAACCTCGCCCTGGTCTTCCCGACGCTCTGGATCCCCGGGATGGGCACGGTCAGCACGACGGCCGTGATGACGACGTTCGTCGCCGCGATCCTCGGTCTCGGGATCAACGAGGGCGCGTACCTCGCGGAGGTCATCCGCGGCGGGATCGTCTCGGTCGACCTCGGCCAGACCGAGGCCGCCCAGGCGATCGGTCTCAGCCGCCGCCAGATGATGTTCCGCATCATCCTGCCGCAGGCGATGCCCACGGTGATCCCGACGATCGGCAACGAAGCGATCGGCATGCTGAAGAACACCGCGCTCGCCGCCGCCATCTCGTACACCGAGCTGCTCACCTCGGCCCAGAAGATCTACTACATCAACGGACGGGTCATGGAGCTGCTGTTCGTCGCGGCCATCTGGTACCTCGTCGCCACGACGATCACCAGCATCGGCCAGCACTGGCTCGAACGCCACTTCACCCGATCCCGTCGTCGGCTCACGCGCTAGCCGACGGCGCGACGACGTCATCCAGCCGAGAGAAGGAAGACAGCCATGCTCGAAATCAGAGATCTGCGCAAGTCGTACGGCGGCAACGAGGTGCTCAAGGGCATCGACCTCGACATCCGGCCGGGAGCGGTCACGTGCCTGATCGGCCCGTCCGGCTCCGGCAAGAGCACGCTGCTGCGTTGCATCAACCACCTGGAGACGCCCGACGGCGGCACCATCCGCTGGGACGGGGACTACATCGGCTACGAGCCGCAGGGCCAGCGGCTGGTGGAGAAGTCCGAGAAGGGCCTCCAGGCCGATCGCCGGCGTATCGGAATGGTGTTCCAGCACTTCAACCTCTTCCAGAACATGACGGCCCTGGAGAACGTGTGCCTCGGCCTCCAGCTGGTGGAGAAGAAGTCGCGCGCCGAGGCCGTCGCCATCGCCACGGAGGCACTGACCGAGGTGGGCCTCGCCGACAAGGTCGCGCAGTACCCGCAGATGCTCTCCGGTGGTCAGCAGCAGCGGGTCGGCATCGCACGCGCCCTGGCGATGAAGCCGGACGTCCTGCTCTTCGACGAGCCCACCTCCGCACTCGACCCGGAGCTGGTCGGGGACGTGCTCGCGGTCATGACCAGGATCGCGGCCGAGGGGATGACGATGGTCGTCGTCACCCATGAGCTCGCCTTCGCCCGCGAGGTCGCGGACAGCATCGTCTTCATGGACGGCGGCGCCGTCGTGGAGCAGGGGTCGCCGGAGCAGGTCTTCGACAACACCCGATCCGAACGAACCAAGAGCTTCATCGCACGAGTCAGAAAGTAGGAGAACATGGACAAGAAGACCCTCGCGACCGCGGTCGCACTCGTCGGCGTCGCCGGGATGCTCGCTCTCGCGGGCTGCAGCGGCGCCAGTGGCGGCAGCGAGCCGTCGGCCTCAGCCGCGAAGTCCAAGGACTACGGCAAGTTCAACGACCAGCTGCCGGAGAAGATCCGCAGCAAAGGCACCCTCGACCTCTTCATCCAGCAGCCCAACCCGCCGATGGAGTTCACGGAGGAAGGCAGCGACGAGCTGAAGGGGATCGACCCCGAGCTCGCCGCCGAGTTCGCCGACCTCTTCGGTGTGAAGATCGTCTGGCACCGCGTGACGGAGTTCTCGGAGCTCATCCCGTCGATCCAGACCGGTCGCGGCGACCTCGTGATCTCCGCCGCGCTGGACAAGAAGAGTCGGCAGGACGTCGTCAGCTTCGTCGACTACTTCAGCACCGGTTCCCAGTGGGTCGTTGCGAAGGACTCCAAGATCAAGAAGGTATCCGACCTCTGCGGGAACACCGTCTCCACCGGAACGGGAACCTCCTATATCGATCAGATCGCGGAGTTCTCCAAGTCGGAATGCGAGTCGAAGGGCAAGAAGCCCATCTCGACGTTGACCACCGTCTCCGTCGCCGAGCAGATGATGATGATCACGCAGGGGCGAGCCGTGGCCAACCTGGAGGGGGTCGAGTCGGGCGGATACCTCATCACGTCTCAGCCCGGCAAGTGGAAGACCCTCGGCGAGCCGTTCAACCGCGCCTCCTACGGGATCATCTTCGCCAAGGGCGACGACAAGCTCGGAACGGCCGTCAAGGCCGCGCTGGACTACATGATCAAGGACGGCAGCTACGGCAAGATCCTCAAGAAGTGGAATGTCAGCTCCGCCGCGGTCGAGGAAGGCGTCATCAACGGCGCCACCACCGACTGACCGTGATGCCGTCGCACGCCGCGGTCGCGATACGGGCCCTCCGCTGGACGGGGGATCCCGGCTTCGCGTTCGAGGAGCATCCGGTCGCGGCGCCCGCCGGAGCCGACCGGGTGATCGTCGCTCCCGTGCTGAGCGGGATCTGCGGCTCCGACATCGGAGCGATGCGGGCATGGCGCGGGGGAGAAGTCGTGCCGGGATGGCCGTCCCACGAGATCCTCGGGACGGTCGTCTCGGCCCCCGGCGGCACCGGGTTCGCGCGGGGTGACCGGGTGGTCGGCTGGGCGGAAGACTTCCGCGGGCTGGCGAGCCTCGTCGCGTGCGATCCGGCCGAGCTGATCGCATTCGAGCCGGTCGACGGTCTCGGGCTGGCGGAGCACATCATCCTGCAGCCGCTCGCGTGCGTGGAGCACGCCCTGCGCCGTCTGCCCTCGCGGGGAGATGTCGCGATCGTGGGAGGCGGGGCGATCGGCGGCCTCTTCGCCCGGCGGCTCCGGGTCGACGGCCGGCGCGTCGTCGTCTACGACACCGTGCGCCGCGACTATCTCCGCCACGACGGCATCGAATACCGGGAGGCGGACGCCACCGCGCCGCGGGCGGCGGGTGCGGAGACGCGGTTCCAGACGGTCGTCGACTGCATCGGGCACGACGCACGGACGATCGCCTTCGCCGCGGGTCTCGTGGCCGACGGCGGCACCCTCTCGGTCTTCGGGATCCCGGCCGCGGCATCCACCCTCCCCGCCGACGAGCTGTTCGAGCGGAACGCGACCGTTGTGCTCGGTGTCACGACCGAGTCCAGCCGCGCACTGAGGGACGCCCGCGAGACCCTCCGGAAGCATCCGGGGCTGGCCGAGGGGTACCTCACCACCACCTATCCACCGGACCGGGCGGAGGAGGCGTACCGCGCCGCCACCGCAGCGGACGCCGGACGATGCAAGGTCGGCATCCGCTGGCCGGCAGAAACAGAACAGGAGCAGAATGACCAGGCAAGCGACGGAAGCACTCCGAGTGGACGACATCCCGGTCACGCGCCTCGACGGGGTGGCGGTCCAGGAGCTGTCCCGCGACGATGAGGACTCGCTGGAGTTCAGCGTCATCGCCGTGCCCGACGCCGACGGCGCACTCCCCCTTCCCGAGGGGAGGGGGGCGGACGTCTTCGTCCTCGATGGCGACGTCGCTCTCGACGACGGCACGCCCGTTCCCGCGGGCAGTTACGCGTTCGTCTCCGGGCGCGGGGGAGGGCGGAGCGTCCGCCACACCGCCGGAGCGCGGTATTTCGTCGGCACAGGCGCAGCCGACGACGGCCCGGGCGGCGCGGACGAGGTGATCGATCCCGAGACCGTCGCCTGGCAGGTGCGGGTCCAGGAGAACGCCGAGCACACCCGGGGAGGCCGCAGCATCGGCCTGGTGAAGTTCCTGCGGGTCGACGAGCACAGCAAGACGACCATCGGCATCGGGGCGATGTGGCCGGAGAGCGGTCTCGACTGCGCTGAACATCACGAGCAGCTCGACGAGGTGCTCAACCTCCGTGGGGACATGCTGCTCCGCGACCTCGACGGCTCCCCCGTCGTCGCCGACGGTCTGAGCTACTGCTGGCGGCCCAGTCGCTCGGTGCACCTGCCGAAGTACAGCCATCGCGGCAATCTGACCTTCTTCCGGAACATGAAGGTTCTCTGGTCGGAGCACGGCGCGGCGACCTTCATCCCCGTGGAGGAATGGCCGCACATGGTCGACGAGTACCGTGCGGGCCTGAGCGTCGCGGATGCCACCCGATGACCGCGCGCACCATCCACGAGTTCGTCATCGAGCCGGAGCCGCCGGCGTTCCGCACGATCGTCGACCTGGAGGCGCGCGGAGCCTCCGGCCATCTCGGTCACGCACTGGTCCAGCGCCCCGACGGGATCGTCGTCGCGATGTACCCGGAATGCTCGACGGACGCCCCGGGGCGATACGGAACCCACGGCCACTCCGCCCTCGGGTACATGCGCATCCTCACGTCCTCCGACCTCGGCGCCACCTGGGAGGAGCGCGGGCCCCTCTCCTACTCGTACCGCGCGCAGGAGGAGGGACGCCCGTACCGGGTGTTCACCGAGAAGATCGTCGTCGCGCCGTCCGGCGAGCTGATCGCCTTCAACCTCCGCAGCGACATCACAGAGGACCCGCTGTGGGAGCCCTACCTGTCCGCCACCTGGGCGCGGAGCGCCGACGGCTTGGACTGGAGCGAGGAGACGGAGCTTTCCGGCGTGCCGGGGAGGGTGTACGACGCGCTCCGCGTCGGCGACGACATCCTGGCGCTGGAGTTCCAGAACGACGCCGTGTACGACTTCGCCGGCAAGGTCGCGGACCACCGCTACGTCCTGCACGCGAGCAGCGACGGCGGCCGGACCTTCGACGTGCGCTCCGTACTGCCGTTCAACGTCCTCGAGCGCGGCTACGGCACGATGTGCGAGCGGGAGGACGGAAGCCTCATCGTCTACGTCTACAACAAGACCGACGAGACCCACGCCGATTACGTCACGAGCGACGACGGCGGTCGCACCTGGTCGGCGCCGCGGCGCAGCTTCTTCGGCCGGCGCCTGCGCAACCCGCAGCTCATCCGGTTCGGTGGCGGGTACTTCATGCACGGCAGGAGCGGCTCGTACGGCGACGACCTCGGCAAGGGCAACGTCATCCTCTACTACTCGAACGACGGGCTGATCTGGGACGAGGGAACCTACCTCGCGCTGCGCCGGCACGGTCAGGGCGGATACAGCAACAGCCTGGTGGTGCGGGATGACGCCGGCCGGGAGCGCTCGCTGCTGATCATGTCGTCGCATGCGTACCGCGAGGACATGACGAACGTCATCGGATGGGAGCTGACGGCCCGTGGCTGACGACGCGCAGAGCAGCCTGGGCGCCGCGATCATCCGACTTCTCGTCGAGCACGGGATCGACACCTTCTTCGGCATCCCCGGCACCCACAATCTCGAGCTCTATCGCGGTCTCGCGGAGGCGGGGGACCGCGCGCGGCATGTTCTCGTCCGGCACGAGCAGGCGGCGGGATACGCAGCGGACGCCTACGCCCGGGCGGCGGGACGTCCGGCCTGCGTGATCGTCACCTCGGGACCCGGACTCGCGAACGTCCTCGTCGGGGCCGGGAACGCGTACGCGGACCGGGTGCCGATGCTGGTCCTTTCGCCGGGGCCCGAGCGGGACGCGGCCGGGACCGAGGACGGCTGGCTGCACTACACGAAGGACCAGCACGGTATGGCGCAGGCGGTGTTCGAGCGCTCCGTCCGCGCGGAGACGCCGGAGGGCGCCCTCACCGCCGTCGAGGACTTCGTCCTGCGCTGGCGCACGGGTGAGAGCAGCCTGCCCCTCCATCTCGAGGTGCCCGCGGACCTCCTCGGTCTCCCGGTGGCGACGCGCGCGCCGGTCCGTGCGGTCGCGGCGGCCGCGCCGCGCGTCCCCGCCGTGGCGCCCGACAGCGAGGTCGAGCGGCTCGGCGCCGTGCTGGACGGGACGTCGACGGTCGGCCTCGTGGTCGGACGGGAAGCGCGCGCGGCGTCCTCCGCCATCGGGACGTTCGCGCGTTCTCGACGTGTGCTCGTCGTCGAGACGGGCGAGGCCAAGGGCGTCGTGCCGGCGGGTGTCCCCGGGTACCTGGGCGCAACCGCCGAGTTCCCGGAGGCCGCCCAGGAGGTGTTCGCCTGCGACGTCGTGATCGTTGTGGGGTCGGAGCTGCGGCGTGCCGACGTCGCGGTGCCGTCTGCGGACACCGCGCGCTTCGTGATCCGCGTCGGGCGGTCGTACGGAGAGCGCTTCTCGAATCTCGTGCCCGACGTGGCGCTCGACGTCGATCCCGGCGACCTGCTTGCACGGCTCTCCGCGGACCAGCCGGTGGGCGCGGCGGACGAAAGCGCGCTCGCCGCGACCGCCGCCGCGATCCGCGACCGGGTGTCCGAGGCGGCTCCGGCGTACGTGCGGCGGACGATCGAGCTGCTTCGGGAGGTGGTGGCCGACGGTCCGCTGGTCGTCGGCGACAGCTCGCAGGTCTGCTACTTCGGCGTCGCGCCGCTGCTCGACGGCCTGCCCGCGGGGTCGTACCTGAACAGCTTCGGGTTCTCGACGCTGGGCTATTGCGTGCCGGGTGCCGTCGGCGCGGCGTTGGGCCGCCCCGATCGCCCGGTGCTCGGCGTCACCGGCGACGGCGCTCTGCTCTTCTCGATCGCCGACATCCTCACCGCCGTCGAACAGCGGCTGCCGATCGTCGTGCTCGTGGTCGACAACACGGGATACGGCGAGATCAGAGACGAGATGGTCGCAGCCGGCATCGCGCCCCTGGGCGTCCAGTTCGGCATCCCGGACCTGGCCGCAGTCGTCCGCGGTCTCGGCGCCGACTACGTGCGCGTCGCCCCCGGGGAGCTCGAGGGAGTACCGGCGCGCATCCGCGAGGGCTGGCGGGCAGACGGACCGACGGTCATCCACATCACGAGCGACGTTCTGGAGGGAGCGCGATGAGCAGTGTGACATTCGATCTCACGGGCAGCAAGGTGCTGATCGTCGGGGGAGGGAGCGGCATCGGCCTCGCCACGGCGCTGATGGCGCGCGACTCCGGGGCGCAGGTCTGGGTCTTCGACCGTGCCACCGACCGCCTGGACGGCGAGCCCGGCATCCGGACGACCCGTGTCGACCTGGCGGACGCGTCCGCCACCGCAGAGGCGACGGACGAGGTGCTGGACGTGTGGGGCGCGTGCGATCTCGTGCACCTCAACGCCGGCGTCTCGGACAACCGGACCTTCACCCAGTCGCGCGAGCAGGACCTGCTGGCGATCCTTCAGGTCAATCTGTTCGCCGCCTGGCGGATCGCCCATGCGCTGCTGCCGGCGATGCTGGAGGCCCGAACCGGGGTGGTGGCGTTCACCGGCTCCCCGCACGCGAAGCGGAGCACGGCCGACGCCAGCTCGTACGCCATCTCGAAGGCTGCGGTCTCAGCGCTCATGCGGTCGATCGCCTTGGAGGCGGCGCCGCACGGGGTGCGCGCGGTCAGCGTCCTGCCCGGCGCGATCGTGACGCCGCTGCTGCTCGCGGACGCCCGCGACCACTCCGATGGCGACGGCGAAGACGTCATCGCACGCTGGTCCGCCCAGCGCCCGATCGGCCGGTTAGGGGCGGCGGAGGAGATCGCCGCCGCCGTGCTGTTCCTCGCCAGCGGCGGGAGCGGCTTCACGACCGGCGCGGAACTGATCGTGGACGGCGGCATGTTCGCCGCCATGCCTGCCTGAGACGAACGAGAGACGAGGAGAGACAGATGTTCCCAGAGGGAAAGACCTTCGGGCTGGCGATGACGGTCGATTACGACGCGCAGGCCGTGTGGCTCGCCAAGGGCAAGAGCGATCCGTCGTGGCTCGCCCGCGGCGAGTACGAGGCGAACGTCGGCGTCCCCCGCATCCTGGAGGCCTTCGACCGGTACGGCATCGTGTCGACCTGGGGCGTTCCCGGCCACACCCTGAAGACGTGGCCGGAGCTGTGCCGCGAGGTCGTGGCACGCGGCCACGAAATCTGTGCGCACGGCGTCTATCACGAGAACCTGCTCGGCCGGCCCCGGCTCGAGGAGCGCCACCTGCTCGACTGGCAGATCGCGCAGCACGAGGAGGTGCTCGGGCGGCGCCCACGCGGCTATCGCGCCCCGTCGGGGCCGCTGACCGAGAACACGTTCGAGCTGCTGGAGGAGCTGGGCTTCGAATGGGACTCGGGAACCCAGGGGGGCGACTTCCTCCCGTACCGGCCGCAGCGGATCGCGTCCGTCGACCCGTGGGATCGTACCGTCTACGACGGGAACTACGACGTGGTCGAGTTCAGTCCGAGCGCGTACCTGGAGGACTGGGCCGGGCTGGAGCCGGTGCCCGGCGGGAACGTGGGCCTTTCCGACACCGAGGTCGTTTTGCGGCGGTGGTGCGACTCGCTCGACTTCGGTCTGGCCGAGGTGGAGGGCGGGGTCATGACGATCGTCCTGCACCCGCAGACCATCGGCCGGCCCCACCACATGCTCATGCTCTACAAGTTCCTCGACTATGCGACCTCGCTGCCCCAGGTCCACATCTCCACCCTGAGCGACTTCTACGACCGCTGGGTCGCCGCCAACCCTGCCTGACCGACAACAAGGAGACTTCCATGAACGCAGTTCCCGCCGCCGAGCCCCTGCGCGGGCGCGTCGCCATCGTGACCGGAGCCGGCAAACCGGCCGGGATGGGCAGCGCCGTCGCCCAGCGCCTCGCCGCCCTCGGCGCGACCGTCGCCTCCCTGGACATGCGCATCCCGGAGGAGCGCGCCGACGACCCGCACGCCATCGAGTGCGATGTGATGGACCGCGAAAGCGTGGTGTCCGCCGTGGAGCACGTCGCCGCCGAGCTGGGGCGCCCGACGATCCTGATCAATTGCGCCGGAATGGACCGGCTGTCGCCCAACACGTGGGATATGTCGACCGAGGATTGGCAGCGCGTCGTCGGCGTCAACCTGGACGGCGCCTGGTGGATGACCAGAGAGGTCGTGCCGCACATGCAGGCGGAGGGCTTCGGCCGCGTGGTGTTCATCGGCTCGAATGCTGCCCGGATCGGTGGCTTCGGGGTCGGCCACTCCCCGGCGTACAGTGCGGCCAAGGCTGCCCTTTCCGGCCTCACCGTCGCGCTCTCCTCGCAGCTGGAGGCGGACGGCATCCGCGTCAACATGATCTGCTCGGGTCCCACGGGAACCACGGGGACGCCGCCGAGCGACGTCGAGCGTGCGGAGTACCTGCGCGAGCACCCGCTCGGGTACGGCACGGCGAAGCCGCTGACCGACGCGGTCGAGTACCTCGTGGGATCCTCCGGCGACTGGATCAGCGGTGCCGTCATGAACGTCAGCGGCGGCGAGTTCCGCGGCTTCTAGGTCCGCCGACCGACCTCGTCGTACGCCGTCGGCGGCTGGGATTCCAGCACCGGCGCGCGTGCGCGGGCGAGTCGTCGGCGTCGTCGTTCGCTGACTGGGCGAACAATCGGCGACGGTCGCGCTTGACGCCGAGGGCGATGCTCCCGTATGTTCTCTCCAATCGATAGGTAAGTTACCAGTCGATTGTCGAGGAGGATCGATGAGCACGTCAGGCAGTCCGAGCGTTCTGCGGGTGCTCAACGACCGTGCGGCCCTCGAAGTGCTGCTTCACGAGGAGACGGTGTCCCGCTCGCAGCTGGAGGCGCGCGTGGGGCTGTCGAAGCCGGCGACCTCGCAACTCCTCACGCGGCTCGAACAGGCCGGGCTCGTCGAGAAGGCCGGACTGCGGCAGGAAGGCCCCGGGCCCCGCGCGCAGCTCTGGTCCCTCAAGGCGGACGCCGGGTTCGCCGCCGGAATCGACGTCTCGGCGAGCGGGATCGACGTCGCGATCGCCGATCTGCGCGGCACGGTCGTGGCGGAGGAGTTCGCGCCGGCCGCGGGGCTCGGCCCCCGCGACAGCCTCCTCGCCGCCCTCGCCGCCGCGTGCGCCAAGGCCGGGATCGCGCCGGAGACGCTCAGCCACATCTCCATCGGAATCCCCGGCGCAGTGGACCCGCAGACCGGCTTTCTGCGCTACGCGTCCGAGCTGCCGGGATGGAAGCAGGTCGACCTGCTCCACCTGCTCGAGGGCGCCCTGCCGGTGCCGGTCACCATCGAGAACGACGTCAACCTCGTCGCGCTGAACGAGATGGCCCACGGAACGGCGCAGGGCACGAGCGACTTCTTCCTCCTCTGGATCGCCGAGCGCGGCGTCGGCTCGTCGGTGGTCGTCGGCGGGGAGCTCATCCACGGCGCCACCCTGGGCGCGGGCGAGATCGGCTTCACGCTGGTCCCCGACCTGGCGGTCGCGGAGACGCCGTTCGCCGGCAACCGTTTCGGCGACCTGATCACCAACGCAGCCCTCCTCGACCTCGCCGCCGCCCACGGCATCCACGCGGTCGGGGCCATCGACGCGCTGGAGCAGGGGCTCGCGTCCGACCCCGACGGCTTCCCGCGCGACTTCGCGCGCCGGATCAGCACAGGGCTCGCCGCCGTCGTGAGCATCCTCGACCCGGAGCTGATCATCCTCGACGGCGACATCTGCGTCGCCGGCGGGGACCGGCTGACCGCCCTGGTCTCCGAGTCGCTCGCCGAGCTCGTAGAACCGCGTGTGCCCATCGTGGCCGGCCGCGACGACGCCAGCTCCGTCCGCGCCGGGGCCGTGCAGGCCGCCCTCGTCCCCGCCCGCGAGGCGCACTTCGCGGCCGGCTCGACCATCGATGTCCCCTAACCGGGCAGTACCACCCGCAAGACACCCATCACCCGACGTGCTCCACCATCCCAACCCAGGAGAACTCATGCGAAAGGTCATTCCCGCTGTCGCCGTCACAGCGTTGGCCGCGCTCGCGCTCAGCGCGTGCAGCGGCACCGGATCCTCCTCGTCGTCGCTGTCGCCGGCGCCGGCTGCTGACGAGAAGGTCACCCTCACGGTCTGGAGCGGCTTCGCCGACCGGGAACTCGACGTGGTCAACAGTGCCCTCGACGGTTTCCACAAGCTCCACCCGAACATCACCATCACGAGCGAAGGCAGCCAGGACGACGACAAGATCGCGCAGGCCGTCCGAGGAGGGACGGCGCCGGATGTCGCCATCTCCGGCAACGCGAACGCGCTCGGGCAGTACTGCAAGACCGGAGCCTTCCAGGACCTCGGCGGATACATCAAGCGCGACAAGGTCGACCTCGGCAACATCCCGAAGGCGGTCCAGGCGTACACGCAGCACGACGGGGTCCGGTGCGCCATGCCGCTGCTCGCCGACGACTACGGCCTCTATTACAACAAGGAGCTCTTCGCGAAGGCGGGTATCACCGCGCCCCCCAAGACCATGAGCGAGTTGCGTGCGGACGCGGAGAAGCTGACCGAGCTCAACCCGGACGGGTCGATCAAGGTCGCCGGGTTCGTGCCGACGATCGGTTTCTACAACAACCGCCTCGACGTCTGGGCGCCGCAGTTCGGTGCCGACTGGCAGAACAGCAAAGGCGACTCCGCCCTGGCGACCAGCAAGGGCTGGACCGACCTCTTCACGTGGCAGAAGAAGATGACCGACTTCTACGGTCAGGACAAGCTCACCGCGTTCACCGCGGCGGCCGGCCAGAAGTACTCGCCGGACAACGCGTTCCAGACCGGTCAGATCGCGATGATGTTCGACGGCGAGTTCCGCACCGGCTTCATCGACGCGCAGGCGCCGAACATCTCGTACGGCACCGCTCCGCTGCCGGTCGCGGACGACCTGAGCGGCAGCTACGGCGGCAGTGACGTGGGCGGCAACATCATCGGCATTCCGAAGGGAGCCAAGCACGCCGGCGCCGCCTGGGAGCTCATCAAGTACCTGTCGACCGACACCGAACCGCTGGTGCAGCTCGCCAACGGGCTGAAGAACGTCCCGACGACGCTGGATGCGCTGAAGTCGCCCGACCTGAAGTTCACCGGAACGCTGGCACCGTTCCTCGACATCTTCGCCAGCAAGCACTCCAGCTCGCTGCCCACCACCTCGAACGGCGCGGCCTTCCTCAAGACCGCGACCGACTTCGCGGTGAAGTGGCAGACCGGAGGGGCGAGCGACCTGAAGGCGGGACTCAAGGACGTCGACTCGCAGATCCAGAACGACAACGCCCTGCAGCAGTGATGATCCAGGACACGACCACGGCAGCGGCGCCCCGCCTGGGGGCGCCGCTCGCCGGCCGGCCGCCCCGCCGGCGGAGAAGCCGTGCGGCTGCGCGCAACCGCTGGACGGTGCTCGCGTTCATGTCGCCGTGGGTCGTCGGATTCGGGGTGTTCTTCCTCTACCCCCTCGGCGCGACCATCTTCTACTCGTTCACGCGGTACGACCTCATCAACGACCCGACCTTCGTCGGGTTCCGCAACTACGTCTTCCTGTTCACACAGGACCCGCTGATCTGGGTGTCCATCCGCAACACCGCCTACCTGGTCGTCGCGATCACCGTCGGCCGGGTCGTGTACGGCCTGCTGACGGCGCTGGTGCTCTCGAAGGTCAAGCGCGGCGCGGGCATCTACCGCACGCTGTTCTACCTTCCCGCGCTCGCACCCCCGGTGGCCGCCGCCCTCGCCTTCGTCTTCCTCTTCAACCCCGGCACCGGGCCGGTCAACCAGTTCCTCGCACTGTTCGGCATCAAGGGCCCGCTGTGGTTCAACGACCCGGCGTTCTCGAAGCCGGCGCTGACCGTGCTGGCGCTGTGGGCGTCCGGCGAGATCATGGTGGTCCTGCTCGCGGCGCTGCTGGACGTGCCGACGGAGTACCACGAGGCCGCGTCGCTCGACGGGGCCGGTGCGCTGCGACGGTTCTGGAGCATCACCCTGCCGTCGATCTCCCCTGTGCTGCTGTTCGCGGTCGTCAACTCGATCATCGTCGGCCTGCAGTACTTCACCGAGGCGGTCGTGGCCGGAGCCGTCGCCTCCGGTTCGTCCGACGCGGTCGGGAACGTGGCCTCCATCGGCTACCCGGACAACTCCACGCTCACCTTCCCGATGTGGCTCTACGAACAGGGCTTCCACTCGTACAACATGGGCTACGCCTCGACGATGGCGATCGTGCTGTTCCTCGTCTCGGCGGTGTTCACCATCATCCTGGTGCGCCGGATGCGCGTCACCGGTGTCCAGGAGGAGGAGTAGCAGTGACCCTCACCACGACCGCCGTCACCGCCGCACGGCCGGAGCCGGACCGCGCGACGGCGCCGACCGCCCCTGGCCGCCGCCGGCGCGACCCGCGCGCCCGCGCCCGCTCCGTCCTCGGCTGGATCGGCCTGCACGCCGTCGCCATCGCCATGGCGATCGGGTTCATCGGGCCGATCGTCTTCGTCCTCCTGACGGCTCTGATGTCCGACCAGCAGGCGCTCACCAAGGACCTCTGGCCGCACGAGTGGCGCTGGGACAACTTCGGCGCCGTGTTCCAGAAGGCACCGATGCTCGGCTACTTCGGGCAGAGCCTGCTGTACTCGCTGACCGCGACGGCCGGGATGCTGCTCTCCAGCATCCCGATCGCCTACGGGCTCGCGAAGCTGAAGTGGAAGGGACGCACCTGGGCGTTCTACCTGGTGATCGTCGCCATGATGCTGCCCCCGCAGGTGATCGCCGTGCCGATGTACGTCATGTGGGCGAAGCTCGGCCTGACCGGCACGCTCTGGCCGCTGATCCTGCCGAACTTCTTCGGCGACGCGTTCAGCATCTTCCTGCTCCGGCAGTTCCTCGTCGCCATCCCCACCTCCTACCTCGACTCGGCCCGCATCGACGGGGCCTCGGAGTTCGGAGTGCTGTGGAGGGTGGTCATCCCGATGGCACGTCCGGGCATCGCGGCGGCGGCGCTGTTCATGTTCCTGCGGACCTGGAACGACTACTTCGGGCCGCTCCTCTACACCGGCGAGAACCGTGCGAACTGGACACTCTCGCTCGGGCTCGCCGCGTTCCGCAGCACGCACCAGGTCCAGTGGAACCTGACCATGGCGGCGACCATCCTCGTGATGGTGCCGGTCATCGTGCTGTTCTTCTTCGCGCAGAAATCGTTCATCGAAGGGATCAAATTGTCTGGAGTCAAGGGATGAAGCTGGCTGTCGTCGGGGGAGGCTCGACCTACACCCCCGAGCTGATCGACGGGCTGCTCGTCATGTCGGAGTCGTTCGCGATCGACGAGATCGCGCTGATGGACACCGACCCGGAGCGGTTGCGCGTCGTCGGCGACTTCGCCGCGCGGATGGTGGCCGCTGCCGGCCGCACCACGGTCATCACACCGACCGCCGATCTCGCCGAGGCCGTCACCGGTGCCGCCGCGGTGCTCATCCAGCTGCGCGTCGGCGGTCAGGCGACCCGGCACTCCGACGAGACCTTCCCGCACGCCTGCGGCTGCATCGGGCAGGAGACCACCGGTGCCGGAGGCTTCGCCAAAGCGCTGCGGACGGTGCCTGTCGTGCTCGACATCGCCGACCGCATCCGCGCCATCGCGGGCGAGGACACCTGGATCGTCGACTTCACCAACCCTGTCGGAATCGTGACGCGCAGCCTGCTGGAAGCGGGGCACCGCGCGGTGGGACTGTGCAACGTCGCCATCAACTTCGAGCGCAACTTCGCCGAGGTGCTGGATGTCGAGCATCAGCGCATCCAGCTCAAGCACGTCGGTCTGAACCACCTCAGCTGGGAGACGGCCGTCTATGTGGACGGCGTCGACCGGCTGCCCGACCTCCTCGAGAACCGCATCGACGACGTCGCGTCGAAGTTCCGGATCACCCTGGAGCACCTGCGCCTGCAGAACGCCGTGCCCTCGTACTACCTGCACTACTACTACGCCCACGACGAGGTGCTGCGGGAGCAGCTGGCCGAGCCGTCCCGCGCGGAGGTCGTCATGGAGGTCGAGCGGCAGCTCCTCGAGGTGTACCGCGACCCGGCGGTGACCACCAAGCCGGAGCAGCTGCAGCAGCGCGGCGGCCGGTACTACTCGCTCGCGGCCATCCAGCTCGTCGCGTCGCTCCTCCGCGACACACGGGACGTGCAGGTGGTGAACGTGCGCAACAACGGCACGCTGCCCTTCCTGCCCGATGAGGCGGTGATCGAGGCGGCGTCGGTGATCGGCGCGTCCGGCCCGGCGCCGCTGCAGATCGGCCGGGTGGACCGCTCGATGGAGGGGCTGATCTCGCACGTCGCGGCCTACGAGGAGCTCGCGGTCGAGGCGGCGCTCCACGGCGGCCGCCGACGCGTGGAGAAGGCGCTGCTCGCGCACCCGCTCGTCGGTCAGTACGCCATCGCCGAGGGGCTCACCGATCGCCTGCTCGCCGAGAACGCGAAGTTCCTGCCGTGGGCGAGGTAGCCGCGGGCACCGACGTCGTCCTCGCCATCGACGGAGGCAACAGCAAGACGGATGTCGCCGTGGTCACGGTGGATGGACGCGTCGTCGCCCGTCGCCGCGGGCCCGGGTACTCTCCTCACGCCCACGGCGTGGAGCGGTCGGTCGCCGGCATCGAGGAGCTGGCGCGGACAGCGCTGCTGGAGGCCGACCTCGAGCTCCCGTCTCCGCGCATCGCGCACGTCGGGGCCTACCTCGCCGGGGTGGACCTGCACCGCGAGCAGGCGGTGATGCTCGCCGCCGTCGCCACCCGGGGCTGGGCGCCGAGCGTCACTGTGGACAACGACACGTTCGCCCTGCTCCGGCTGGGCTCCGAGGGAGACGACGGTGTGGCTGTGGTCTGCGGCGCGGGGATCAACTGCGTCGCGCGGCATGACGGGCGCACGCTGCGCTTCCCGTCGCTCGGGCCGATCTCCGGCGACTGGGGCGGCGGTCTGCAGCTCGGCCTCTCCGCCATGAGCGCGGCGGCCCGCGACGCCGACGGGCGTGGCCCTCGCACCGGGCTGACCTCGGCCGTGCTCGAGCACTTCGGCGCCCCGCGGGTGATCGACCTGATCGAGCGGCTGCACTTCGGCGACGTGGCACAGAGCCGGCTGGCCGAGCTCAGCCCGACGGTCTTCGCGTTGGCGGGGGACGGCGACCCGGTGGCGTCCGCCCTGGTCGACCGGCTCGGTGACGAGGTGTCGGCCTACGTCGTCGCTGCCCTCGGCGAGCTGGACCTGACCTCCGAGACGGTGCCCGTCGTGCTCGGCGGCAGCATCCTGGCGGCGCGTCACGAGGGCTTCGAGGAGCGCATCCGCTCGAGCGTGCTGGCCGCCGCGCCCCGCGTCGAGTTCGTGCACGTGAGCGAGCCGCCGATCCTCGGGGCGGTGCTTCTCTGCCTCGACGCGGTCGGGGCGACGGTGGAGGCGAAGGAGCGGGCCGGCGGACTGCTGGCGCCGCGCGAGACAGCGGAGAGGACGGCGCGCTGACGGACCGGCAGCACGCCGGGGGGCGCCCGCGCGGCGACGGGGTCGCTGTACGCCCCGTTCGTCGACGATGCCTGCCTCTGTCATCCCGCCTGTGGCGCACGGACCAGCAGGTCGCCGATCTCGCACTCCAGCGCCCGGCAGATCGCCACGAGCGTCGAGAAGCGGATGGCCTTGGCCCGGTCGTTCTTGAGCACGGACAGGTTCACCACGCTCACGCCGACCAGCTCGGAGAGGCGCACCACGGTCATCCCGCGATCGGCGAGCAGCTCGTCCAGCCGGCAGTGGACCCCCGACTCGTCGTCGCCCATCAGACCAGCCCCTCGGTGTCGCGCCGCAGGCGGTCGCCCATGGTGAAGGCCGTCGCCACGATCGCGGCGGCGAAGGCGAGGAGGAGCAGCGGCTGCAGCGGGATCGACATCACCGGGTTGTCGAAGCTCCGGTCGCTGATGCGGGCGATCGCGCCGTTCGCGACCATCGTGTCGAGGAGGCCGCCGGCCGCCCACGCGACCATGCCGCCGATCGATGCGGTCGCGACGAGGACGGTGTTCGTCCGGCAGAAGATGCGCCCGCGCAGCACGTTCGTGGCCAGCCACACCAGACAGACCACGACGCCGACGACCGTCAGCGCGCCGAACGTCTCGCGAAGGATCAGCGCGCCGAACGACGCCGCCGGCAGGTGCGGGGCCGTCACGTAAGCGGTTGCCAGCTCCACCTCCTGCATCGCACCGTCCGGACCGATCGGCGCCTGGGCGACCGTGCCGTGGAAGGCCGCGAGCACGCGTATGTCGCGGTTGCCCGCCGCGTTCAGGATGGCCGTGACGGCCTGGACGACCGACCAGCCGGCGAGGATGACGCCCGCCGCGATGAAGGCGACGATGGACACCCGGTCGCCCGTCGACGGCCTGGTCTGCTGGATGGTGCTCATGCTCGGATCCCCTCGGTCATATCGAATGTCGTTAATATCGACTTTCGTTAAGGTCGCACATCGCGGAGCAGAACGCAAGCCGTGTCACGGGGCCGTTCCCCGGTCCGTCGCGGTGACGATCGGGTTCTCGCCCCGGGACCTACGACCTTGCCGCGGCGGCGCCCGGGCGCTGGTCTGGATAGCGGAGGGAGGCGGATCATGAAGCGGCTGCCTGTGCAGATCGGTCTCGGGGCGGTGGTGTTGTGTGCGGGGGTGTTCCTCCTGCTCGACACCGTCGGGGTCACCACGCCCCCGGCCCTGTGGGCCGTCCTTCTGGCGGCAGCCGCGGCGATCTTCGGCTACGTCTTCTTCGTCGACCGGGACGCGTGGTGGGCGGCGATCCCGAGCGGCGCGCTCCTGGGGGCGGCGGTCGCGACGCTGATGGGCTTGGACCCGGCAGGAGTCGGCCGGTGGGCGGGCGCGCCGTTCCTGGCCGGGGTGAGCCTGGGCTTCTGGGCCGTGTACTTTCGCGATCAGCGTCGGTGGTGGTCCCTGATTCCGGCGGGCATCCTGCTCACCCTGTCGGTGGTCGCCGCCCTCACCGTCGTGGCCGGGTCCGCCGGCACCGGAGCGGCTTTCCTGATCGGAGCGGCCGCCACGTTCGTCCTCGTCGCGGTGCTGCCGGGAGGCGGCACGCGCCGGTGGTGGGCCTGGATCCCCGCGGGGGTCCTGGTCCTGACCGCCGTCATCGTGCTGTTCAGCGCGACGGAATGGCTGGTGGCGCTGAACGTGCTCTGGCCGCTTCTGGTCATCGGAGCGGGAGCCGTGGTGATCTGGCGCGCGATCGCACGGCGGCGGAGCGGCGATCGGCCCGTTCCGTCAGCGGCGCCGGAAGACCCTCACGCCGGCGGAACCGCTCGCTAGCGAGGACCGGTGAAGCCCATGGAGAGGACGACCGACGTCGATCGGGGAACTCTCCGAGGTGGGCTCGCATACTTCCGCGTGGGGGCGGGATGGCCGTTAGTGTACCTGCCCGGGTTGACGGCCAGCCACCGGCAGCCTCGGGGC
>Ga0209563_100220_pt1 | contig 28430 bp, 28 predicted proteins | sample AraplaCvi_mMF_r2_FD_184271 | JGI IMG/M metagenome (GOLD analysis project Ga0209563, IMG submission 184271) | Arabidopsis root microbial communities from North Carolina, USA - plate scrape CL_Cvi_mMF_r2 (SPAdes) (version 2) | ecosystem: Host-associated > Plants > Roots > Endosphere | place: USA... | reverse complement strand
CGTCTACCCGGCCTACCAGCTGGGCTGGTTCCCGGACTACTCCGACGCCGACAACTACCTGTCGCCGTTCTTCATCAAGGACAACTTCCTGGCGAACCACTACGACAACCCGGAGGTGCAGGACCTGATCGCCAAGCAGGCCGGCACCACCGACAAGGCCGAGCGCACCAAGCTGATCGAGGAGATCCAGGCCAAGGTGGGCGCGGACCTGAGCACCCTGCCGCTGCTGCAGGGCTCGCAGGTCGCGGTCGTCGGCAAGGACGTGAAGGGCACCGAGAAGACCCTCGACGCCTCGTTCAAGTTCCGCTACGCGGCGCTCTCGAAGTAAGACGGTCCCGAGCGACGAGCTCGAGCCCGACCGGGGGGTGGCTCGCTGACCCAGCGAGCCGCCCCCTTCCCACGAACCACCACGATTGGCTTCCATGACAGCGACTGTCAGCGCACCGGGCGCGGGGACCGCCCCCGGCCCTGAGCGCACCACGGCGAAGCGGCGTTCGGGAGGCGGCCTGGGCCGCTACATCCTGGTGCGCGCCGTCCTCATCATCCCCACCATCTTCATCCTGGTCACCGTCGTCTTCTTCCTGATGCGGTCGACCGGCGACCCGATCACCGCGGCCCTCGGCGGCAAGCTCCCGCCCGCGCAGCTCGCGCAGCGCGTGCACGAGGCCGGCTACGACCGGCCGATCATCGTCCAGTACATCGAGTACCTGGGGCAGCTGCTCCGCGGCGACTTCGGGACGACGTTCACCGACAACCAGCCCGTCACGCAGGTGCTCCTCACGTACGGGGCCGCGACGCTGGAGCTCGCGTTCTACGCGCTCATCGTCGCCTTCATCGTCGGCATCCCGTTCGGCCTGATCGCGGCGTACTTCCGCGACAAGGCGCAGGATGCGACCCTGCGTGTGCTCGCCATCCTCTGCTACGCGACCCCCGTCTTCTTCGTCGGCCTCGTGCTGAAACTGGTCTTCTCGATCTGGCTGGGCTGGCTTCCCGTCGCGGGGCGCGCCTCCACCAGCTCGGAGCTGGAGATGCAGACGCTCGACAACAAGACCGGCATCTACTTGATCGACGCGTTCCAGACCGGCGACCCGGCCGTCATCGGCGACGTGCTGCTGCACGCCGTGCTCCCCGCCGTCGCCCTCGGCCTCCTGACGGCCGGCATCTTCCTGCGCCTGGTCCGCACCAACGTGATCGGCACGCTCTCGACCGACTACGTCGACGCGGCGCGCTCGCGCGGGGTGAAGGAGTCGCGGCTTCTGCGCAAGCACGCGTACCGGCCGGCGCTGATCCCGATCATCACCGTGATCGGCCTCCAGATCGCCCTGCTGCTCGGCGGCGCGGTGCTCACCGAGACCACCTTCGAGTGGAAGGGGCTCGGCTTCCAGCTGGTGCACTACCTGCAGGCGCGCGACTTCGTCGCGGTGCAGGGCATGGTGGTGCTCCTGGCCGTCATCGTCACGCTGACCAACTTCATCGTCGACGTCATCGCGGCCCTCATCGACCCGAGAGTGAGGTACTGAGATGGCGACCGCCGCGCTCACTCCCCGCAAGCGCTCCCTCTGGGACCGCCTCCCCGTCGTCCACCAGCTGCGTCAGAGCGTCGGCCTGCAGCGCGGGATGCTCGTCGTGGGCCTCGTGCTCACGGCGCTGTTCATCCTGGTCGCGATCTTCGCCCCGCTGATCGCGCCGTACGGCTTCGCGCAGTCGCGCGCCGACGGCAAGTCGTTCGGTGCGCAGCAGCCGCCGAGCGCCGCGCACATCTGGGGCACCACCTCCGGCGCCTACGACGTGTTCTCGCGCGTGATCTGGGGTGCGCAGACGGCCATCCTGGTGATCATCGTCGCCGTCATCCTGTCGATCTTCCTCGGCGTGCTGCTGGGCCTCGTCTCCGGATACTTCGGCGGCTGGCTGGACCGCGTGCTCGTGGTCATCTGCGACGCGATCTACGCGTTCCCGTCGCTCCTGCTCGCGATCGTGATGGCGATCGCGATCAGCGGCGGCCAGTCGAGCCTGTGGGGCGGCATCTTCGCCGCGGCGATCTCGATCACCGTGGTGTACATCCCGCAGTACTTCCGCGTGATCCGCTCGGAGGTCGTCCGGATCAAGGCGGAGGCGTACGTGGAGGCGGCGAAGGTCGTCGGCGCGAGCAACGCGCGCATCATGTTCCGCCACGTGCTGCGCAACTCGACGCGAACCCTCCCGCTGATCTTCACGCTGAACTCGTCGGAGGCGATCCTGACGCTCGCGGGCCTCGGCTTCCTCGGCTTCGGCATCGAGCCGACAGCCGCCGCCGAGTGGGGCTACGACCTGAACAAGGCCACGGACGACGTGACCAGCGGCATCTGGTGGACCTCCATCTACCCGGGCATGGCGATCGTGCTCGTGGTGCTCGGCATCACGCTGGTCGGCGAGAGCCTCAACGACCTGGCCGACCCGCGCCTGCGGGGCCGCCGTCGCGCGGCCGCCGCCTCCGGCGAGGTCGCCGAGACCTCGGTGGTCCCGGGCGGCACGCTCACGGCCGGGCCCGGCGGAGTCGACGGGCTCGAGGGCGGGGAATCGTTCGACGAACACGGAATCGAGGTGCGTCCATGAGCGACGTCGTCCAGATCACGGACCTGTCCGTCACCTTCTCGACCGACGCGGGGGCCGTCAAGGCGGTCGACGACGTCAGCCTGAGCGTCGCGCCCGGCGAGGTGCTCGCCATCGTCGGCGAGTCCGGCTCGGGCAAGACCGTCACCGCCAAGACCATCCTGGGCCTGCTCCCGGAGACCGCGACGGCCTCCGGTGCCGTCATCCTGCGCAGCCGCGACGGCTCGACCACGGCGGATGTCGTGTCGATCGACAAGCGGCGGCTCCGCGAGGTGCGCGGCGCGGATGTGGCGATGGTGTTCCAGGAGCCGTCCACGGCCCTCAACCCCGTGTACCCCGTCGGCTGGCAGATCGCGGAGGGCCTGCGCGCCCACGGGTCGCTGTCGAAGAAGGAGGCGCAGGAGAAGGCGGTCGAGATCCTCGCGCGGGTGGGCATCCCGGAGCCGGAGAAGCGGGTCAAGTACTACCCGCACCAGTTCTCGGGCGGCCAGAAGCAGCGCATCGTCATCGCGATGGCGCTGGTCCTCAACCCCGGGCTGATCGTCGCCGACGAGCCGACCACCGCGCTGGATGTGACGGTGCAGGCCGAGATCCTCGACCTGCTGCGCCGCTGCCGCGACGAGTTCGGTGCCGCCATCGTGCTGATCACCCACAACATGGGCGTGGTCGCCGACCTCGCCGACCGCGTCGCGGTGATGTACCAGGGCAAGCTCGTGGAGCAGGCGGATGTGAAGACGCTGTTCTCCGCGCCGCAGGCCGAGTACACGCGGGCGCTGCTCGCGGCGGTCCCCAAGATCGGGCAGGGCGCCGCGGCGACCCAGGACCGCGCCATCGCCCGGGCCGAGCGCCCGGAGCAGGCGCCGGTCGTGCGGGCGCGCGACCTCCGCATCCAGTACCCCGGCCGGCTCGGCCGCCCCGGGTTCGTCGCCGTCGACGGGGTGTCGTTCGACATCCGGCCGGGCGAAGTGCTGGGGCTGGTGGGGGAGTCGGGCTCCGGCAAGACCACGATCGGGCGCGCCATCGCGGGCCTCAACAAGGTCACCGGCGGCTCGCTGCAGGTGCTCGGCATCGAGATGAACGGGGTCCGCGAGCGCCAGTTCCGCAAGGTGCGCAGCGACATCGGCTTCGTGTTCCAGGACCCGGCGTCGAGCTTCAACCCGCTGCTCACCATCGCGGAGTGCGTCGCCGAGCCGCTGATCGTGCACGGACGCGCCTCCTCGCCCGCCGCAGCCCGCAAGCGCGTCGACGAGCTGCTGGAGGCGGTGCAGCTGCCGCGCGCGTACGGCGACCGCTATCCGCACGAGCTGTCCGGCGGCCAGCGTCAGCGCGCCAGCCTCGCCCGGGGCCTGGCCCTGGAGCCGACCCTGCTGATCGCGGACGAGCCGACCTCCGCGCTCGACGTCTCGGTGCAGGCGCGCGTGCTCGAGCTGTTCTCCGACCTGCAGAAGGAGTTCGGCTTCGCGTCGCTGTTCATCAGCCACGACCTCGCGGTGGTCGACCTGCTGGCCGACCGCATCGCGGTGCTGCACCGCGGACGCCTCGTCGAGGAGGGGACCGGCGCCGAGGTGCTCGGCAACCCGCGCGAGCCGTACACGCAGCGGCTGCTCGCCTCCCTGCCCGTGCCCGACCCGGTCGAACAGGCCGACCGGCGGGAGGCGCTGCAACGGTTGTCGTCGCAGAGCGCCTAGTGTCGATGGTGTGAGTTCCGAGCCCGCGATCGTCGTCAGCGACCTGTCCGTCGAATACCCCGCGCGGGGGCCGAGCGCCTCGTGCGTCGCCCTGCGCGGGGTGAGCTTCCGCCTGGAGCAGGGGCAGGTGCTCGGCGTGCTCGGCGAGACCGGGTCGGGCAAGAGCACGCTCGCGCGCGTGCTCGCCGGCCGGGTGCTGTCGGCCCGCGCGTCCGAGCCCGGTCCCCGCATCAGCGGCGGCGAGGCGTCGGTGCTCGGGCACCCGCTGCGGAAGGCGCGCAAGCGCGACCTGGCCGAGGTCACCTTCCACGTCGGCTACCTGCCCCAGGAGGCGGCGGCGACGCTGGAGCCGACCCTGAGCGTGCAGGACAACGTCACCCTCCCCATCTTCGAGCGCGACGAGCACTACCCGCGCCGTGCGGCGGGCGAGCGCGCCGCGACGATGCTCGACACCGTGCACCTCCCGCTGAGCGTGCTCAACAAGTACCCGTACGAGCTCAGCTCCGGCCAGCGGCAGCGCGTGGCGCTCGCGCGGGCGCTGGTGCTCGGCCCCAGCATCCTCGTCGCCGACGAGCCGACCGCCGGGATCGACGCGACCGTGCGCGACGCGGTGATCGACCTGCTCGCCCAGCTGCGCGACCACTCCGCCTTCTCGGCGGTCGTGGTCAGCCACGACCTGTCGGTGCTGCGCCGCGCCACCGACACCTCGCTCGTGCTGCAGGGCGGCCGCCCGGTCGGCTACGGGCCGATCGAGGAGGTGCTCGCCGACCCCGCGCATCCGTTCGTCGCCGGGCTCGCGCGGGCGCTCAACCCGCCGGCGCCGCGCGTCGAGCGGCGACCGCAGCGGGCGACGCGCCGGGCGGCGCAGCAGAAGGGGTGACGCGCCGGACGGCGCACGAGAGGGGATAGGAGAGACATGAGCGACACGACCGACGGGGGCGTCGCGCCCCGGCATCGCGCGGTTCTCGCGGACGACGTGACGGCGCTCCCGCCCGAGCGCCGGCCGGAGCCCGGGCCGATCGCCGTGCTGCCGCAGCCGGAACCGCAGTTCGTGGAGGCCGTCGAGGCGGCCGGCGGCACGGTGGAGCCGCTCTCCGACCGCACGCGTGGCGTCGTCTGGCTGTCGAACAGGGATGCGGCATCGTTCCCGCCCGTGCTGGAGGCGCATCCCGGCATCGGCTGGGTGCAGCTGCCGTTCGCCGGCGTCGACGCGTTCGCCGGCATCCTGTCGGCCGAGGACCGCCCGGGACTGGTGTGGACCAGCGCGAAGGGCGCGTACGCCCAGCCGGTCGCCGAGCACGCCCTGGTGTTGAGCCTGGCCCTGCTGCGGGTGCTTCCGAAGCGGCTGCGGGCCCGCTCCTGGGCCACCGAGCAGGAGGGGCGGTCGCTGTACGGCCTCGACGTCGTGATCGTCGGCGCCGGGGGCATCGCGCTGGAGCTGATGCGCCTGCTGGAGCCGTTCGGCGTGCGGGTGACCGTGGTGCGCCGCTCGGCGGCGCCGGTGCCCGGGGCGGCACGGACGGTGACGACCGACCGCCTCGTCGAGGTGCTGCCCGACGCCGACCTCGTCGTCGTGGCCGCCGCCCTCACCGGCGGCACCCGCCATCTGTTCGGTGCGGAGGAGTTCGCCGCGATGAAGCCGACGGCGTACCTCGTGAACATCGCGCGCGGGCCCCTGGTCGACACGGACGCGCTCCTCGACGCCCTCCGCGGCGGGACGATCGCCGGTGCCGGCCTCGACGTGACCGATCCGGAGCCGCTGCCGGACGGTCACCCGCTCTGGGACGAGCCCACCGTCATCATCACGCCGCACCAGGCCGACACCCCGGAGATGACGGCTCCGCTGCTGGCCGAGCGCATCCGCCTGAACGTGCGCGCCTTCCTCGACGACGGCCGTTTCGTCGGCGTCGTCGACCCGAGCGCCGGGTACTGAGCACCGACGCACCCGGGATGCTGACCCGATTTCTCGACGGCGCGCGAATCTTGCTAGAGTAGCTTCGCTGATCAAGCATTCCTCGATAGCTCAATTGGCAGAGCAGCCGGCTGTTAACCGGCAGGTTCTTGGTTCGAGTCCAAGTCGGGGAGCAACGGGCCCTCACCCTCCGGGTGGGGGCCTTTTCGCGCTGTCGGCTCCGGCCGCGACTCGTCACGAATCGCGGCCGTTCGTCACGAATCGCGGCGATTCGTGACGAGTGGTGAGCGGGAGGCTACTGCCAGCCGGGCTGGATGAGGCCCGTCTCGTAGGCGAGCACCACGAGGTGCACGCGGTCGCGCGCATCCAGCTTGGTCATGATCCGCGAGACATGCGTCTTGGCCGTCAGCGGGCTGAGGAACAGGCGTTCCCCGATCTCCGTGTTGGTGAGGCCCTGCGCGACCAGTTCGAGCACCTCGCGCTCCCGGTCGGTCAGCTGCTCCAGCCGCGCGCTGTCCGGCGCCGGACGCAGGCCGGTGGAGACGCGAGCGAGCAGGCGGCGCGTGACGCCGGGGGAGAGGAGCGCATCCCCGGCGGCCACCACCCGTACGGCGCGGATCAGCTCGACCGGTTCGGTGTCCTTCACCAGGAAGCCGCTCGCGCCGGCGACGATCGCCTGCGCGACGTACTCGTCGAGCTCGAACGTCGTCACGATGACGATGCGGGTCCCGGCGAGGTCAGGGTCGGCCACGATCTCGCCCGTCGCCCACAACCCGTCGCCGTCGGGCATGCGGATGTCCATGAGCACGACATCGGGATGCGTGCGGCGCGCCGCCTCCACCGTCTCGCGGCCCGTGCCGGCCTCGCCGACGATCTCCACGTCCGGCTCCGCTTCGAGCAGCGCGCGGAACCCGGCCCGCACGAGCACCTGGTCGTCGGCCAGCAGCACCCGGATCATCGCCCGCCTCCGTCCCCGGCCGCGGCCAGGGGGAGCCGCGCCTCCACCTCCACGCCGCCGCCCTCGGGCGACCGGACCGCGAAGCTCCCGCCGAGCAGCTCGGCGCGCTCGCGCATCCCGAGCATGCCGCGGCCGGCCTCGCGACGGTCCGGCTCGGCGGGGAGCCCGCGGCCGTCGTCCGTCACGGTCAGCACCACCCGCCCGTCCTCCTCGGTGAGCCGGATGCGCACGGTCGTCGCCTGCGCGTGGCGCCCGATGTTGGTCAGCGACTCCTGCACGATCCGGTACAGCGCCAGCTGCACCGCCGCGGACGGCGTCGACGGCAGATCCTCCTCGTAGTCGACGGTCAGACCGGCGGAGCGGTAGGTGTCGACGAGGACAGGGATGCGCGCGAGATCGGGCTCGGGGGAGCGGGACGCGTAGCCGTCGGGGCCGCGCAGGAAGCCCAGCACGCCGCGCACCTCCTCCAGTGCCTGGCCGCTGGTGGTCTTGATCGCCTCCAGGCTCTCGCGCGCCTTCTCCGGCCGCGAGTCGAACAGGTGGAGGCCGACCCCGGCCTGCACGCTGATCTGCGAGAGCGAGTGGGCGAGCACGTCGTGCAGTTCGCGCGCGATGCGCAGCCGTTCCGCTTCTGCCGCGGCCTCGCGCCGTGCGGCGACACTGCGTGCCACCTCCCGGAACCGCTCGCGCCGGTTGCGCAGCGCCTCGCCGACGCCGATCAGGAGGCTGAGCACGAGCGCGACGATGAGTGGGCGGATCATCGCGGCCGGGTCGCCGCGCAGCAGGTACGCCGTGGCGGGGGCGACGAGCGCGAAGCCGGCCAGCGTCCACCACGCCCACACCCGCGCGCCGCGGACGACGGCGCTCACGACGGCGAAGGCGAGGGGGACGGCCGAGAACGGCGGACCGGTGGTGACCGCGATGGCCGGGGCGCACAGCACCGCGACGACCACGACGGTGATGCCGGGATGCGACCGCGCGGCCAGCAGCACGAACGACGCGGCGAAGGCGAGCAGCGCCAGGGAGAGGGCGAGCGGGTCGTGCGCGGCGTTCGCGGAGGCGATCGCAAGGCCGGGGAGCTGCAGCAGCGCCGCGACGGCGACCGCGAACCAGCGGGTGCCGCGCGGGCGCTCACCCTGCGCCCATCCGGGGCGCGCGCCGAAGCCGCGATCGGCGGGCGCGTTCCAGGGCATCCCCTCATGCTAATCACGCCCGGCGCGCGTGGAGTCCCTCCGGTGGAGTCTCGCGGCTACTCCCCGGGGAGTATGCGGCCTCCGCGCGGGCGGCTCACGGGTTGTGCTCGGCGTCGAACCCGCCGTCATCGCGCGGGGCCTGGTCGAAGAGGTGCCCGAAGGATGGGCCGCCGAACGCGGTCAGCCCGGCCTCCCGCTCCAGCGATGCGCGGTCCTCCGCCTCGTCGTTCTCGTACTCGGACAGCGTGTCGTCCGGCTCGCCGTGCTCGCGGTCGTCGGCGTCGCGCCGCCCCTCCTGGTTGCTCATGCGCGCATCGTACGTCGCCGGGCGACGGCTCGGACAGGGGGTTGGCCCACTGGGTGCTCCCGGCGGAGTACCGGGGAACGCTCCCGCGGGCGGATTCGCGCCCGGCCGCGCCGGACGAGGCTGTCGGTGACGGTCCGCGAACGGCGTGGACCCCTCAACGATGGGACACATCATGCTCAGCTCACTGGCCACCGCGGTCGCCGCCGTTCCGTGCGTCGTCGGGTACGGCCCGCCGTTCGCCGGCTGGTGGTGGATCTTCATCCCGGTCTTCTGGATCCTCGTCTTCGTGCTGATCTTCGGCTTCTTCGGGCGCCGTTGGCGTCGTGCGGCGATCGCCCGCGGCGGCTACGACGGCTGGGGGCCGCGCGGCGCCACCCGCTCGGCGGAGCAGACGCTCGCGCAGCGGTACGCCAACGGCGACATCGACGAGCAGGAGTACCGGGCCCGGCTCGAGGTGCTGCGCGCCAACCGCGACAGTGCATAGGTGCCCACAGGCGGCAGCGCGCCGGAGTTGTCCACAGCTCCGGCCGCCGGCCCCCGGCCAGGGAGGCGCGGCCCGGTAATATCGACCGGGCCGCGCACCCGTGCGGCGGGAAGGAGCGGGATGGACGCCGTCCTACCGATCGTCGCCCTCGTGGCGGCCGTGGCCGCGCTCGCGTTCCTCGGCCTGTGGCTGGCCGAGAGGTCCCGTCGCGTCCGCCTGCGCGACGCACGCCAGGAGTCGGAATGGGACCGCATCGACCGCGAGCTCGACCTCGCGGAGCAGGCCGGGCGCTTCCGCATCATCGGCGACCTGGGCGACGTCGCCATCCAGTCGGTCTCGCGCCTCGTCGCGCAGGCCGAGGGGGTGCGGTACGCGGCCGGGGACGACCCCGCGGCCGCCGTCCGCTCGGTCGGCGTGCTCGAGACCTCCGCCCGCGACGCGCTGGCCGATCTGCGGAGGCTGCACGCCGTCGCGCGCGAGGCGCAGGACTCCGCTCTGCCGCAGCCGAGCCTCCACTCCGCCCGCGACCTGTTCCGGGTGATGCGCGAGGCCGGGCTCGCCGTGACCTTCACCGAGACCGGCGACCGGTTCGAGCTGCGTCCGGGTGCCGAGCTGGCGGTGTTCCGCATCCTGCAGACGAGCCTGGAGAACGCGCTGAAGCACGGAGGAGCGGGCACGAACGTCACCGTCGGGTTCTCGTGGACGGCCGACGGCCTCCAGGTGAGCGTCGAAGACGACGGCATCCGCGCCGCCGCCCGCAGGCAGGGCCTCGACCGCGAGGGCGTCGACCAGGCGACCGCGTACACGATCTCGGACGACGTGCGCGCCCTCACCGAGCACTACGAGGGGGCCGGCCTGATCGAGATGCGCGACCGCGCCGCGCTCTTCGGCGGCAGCCTCACCGCGCAGACCGTGCCAGGGGTCGGGTTCACGCTCTCCGCCGTCTTCCCGGCGCTGCGGCACCACAACGGCGTCCACGGGGTCGACCTGCGCCGCCCCGCCTGACCGGTCCCCGGTTGCGCCGGGGTCAGTCCTCCAGGTGGTCGCGGCCGGGCAGCCAGCTCAGACCCGGGACGCCCCAGCTGTTCTTGCGCTGCGCCTTCGCCGCCGCCTTGCCGTACGGATGCGTCAGCCGGTCCACATAGAGCAGCCCGTCGAGGTGGTCGTACTCGTGCTGGAAGATCCGGGCGAGCCAGCCCTCCGCGTGCACCTCGTACTCGGCGCCGTCGAGGTCGGTCGCCTGCAGGATCGCCCGCTCGGCGCGCCGCAGCGGGAAGCGCTCGCCCGGGAACGACAGGCAGCCCTCCGACTCGTTCTCGTCGTCGAGTTCGCCCACCGGCAGCGGGCTCAGCCACAGGGTCGGGTTGATGGCGACGCCGCGATGCAGAACGTCGGCGTCGTCCGTCCAGCCGTACACGAACAGGCGCAGCGGAACGCCCACCTGCGGCGCTGCGAGCCCGACGCCCGGCGCCTCGTCCATCGTCTCGAACATGTCGGCCACCAGGGTGCGCAGCTCGTCGTCTATCTCCCCGACCGGTCGTGCGGGAGAGTGGAGGACGGGGTCACCGGTGATCCGGATGGGGAGGACGGCCATTCGGCAAGACTATCCGGATCATTCCTTGTAGGGTCGTGGGGTGGGTACGGAACTGATGGATGCTTTCGACCTGAGCTATCAGCCCAGCCAACTTCTGGGCATCCCGGTCGCGCTCATCGGTGCCTGCTTCCTCTCGGTGGGGGCGCAGCTGCAGCATCACGGCGTCGCCAAGGTGGAGTCGACGGCCGGTCACAGCGACGGCGGCATGAGCGCCCGCAACCTCGGCCTGCTGCTGGCGCGGCCGTCGTGGGTGATCGGGACGCTGCTGCTCGGGCTCGCCATCGTGTTCCAGCTGGTCAGCCTCAAGCTGTCGCCGATCATCCTCGTCCAGCCGCTCGGCGTCGTCGGGCTCGTGATCACCAGCATCCTGAACGCGCGGGTGAGCGGGGTGAAGCTGAACCACCGGTCGGTGGTCGCGGTGAGCCTGTGCGTGAGCGGTGTCGGCGCGTTCGTGCTGCTGGCTGCCGTGTTCGCCCGGGATGTGCCGGTCACCAGCCGGGCGCTGGTGGTCATCCTGATCATCCTCGCGGTCGTGCTGATCGCGTTCGCCGTGCTGTTCTGGTTCCTGCGCAGCCGCTTCAAGGCGATCATCTACGTCGTCGGGGCCGGCGTGCTGTACGGCTTCGTCGCGACGCTCGCGAAGGTCGCGATCGACCGCATCTCCAACCAGGAGTGGGACTGGCTGCTCGTCGCCTGCATCGTCGCGCTGCTGCTGGCGGCCGTGCTGGGGGCGTACTTCGTCCAGAACGCCTACTCGTCCGGCCCGCCGGACCTCGTCATCGCCGGCCTGACGGTCATCGACCCGCTGGTCGCCGTCACCATCGGCATCGTGGTCCTCAACGAGGCCGCCGGGGCGCCCTGGTGGGCCATGCTCGGCTTCGCGCTGACCGGCGCCGTGGCCATCTACGGCGTGTTCCAGCTGGCCAAACACCACCCGCAGACCGCGGCGGACGCGCCGGTCGCGGACCGCATTGCGGACGTCGCGGGGGAAAGCAGCCTAGACTAGGCCGTTGAATCGACCGGGCCCACCCGCAGCCCGGGCCGCGAACGCCGTCGCCCGGTGTCGCCATCCGACATTCACGACCGAGGGATTAGACCACGTGCCTGACTCGAGCGGACCGCATCCCACCCCGCCCGCCCCGGCAGCCAAGAAGCCGCTGACCATCGTCATGGGCTGCGACACGTTTGCGCCCGACGTGAACGGCGCCGCACGCTTCGCCGAGCGCCTCGCCGCCGGCCTCGTCGACCGCGGCCACGATGTCCACATCGTCGCGCCCGCCGCGAGCCGCAAGCACGGCACCTGGATCGAGGAGCACGAGGGCCGCAAGATGACGGCCCACCGTCTCCGCAGCTGGCGCTGGTACCCGCACGACTGGCTGCGGTTCGCCCTGCCGTGGATGAGCAAGGCGAACGCGCGCCGCATCCTCGACGAGGTGAAGCCGGATGTCGTGCACTTCCAGTCGCACATCGTCGTCGGCCGGGGCCTTGCCTACGAGGCGCAGAAGCGCGGCATCCGCATCGTCGCGACCAACCACGTGATGCCCGAGAACATCATGGAGTTCACGGTCATCCCGAAGTTCCTCCAGAAGGCGCTCATCGCCATCGAGTGGCGCGACGCCCGGCGGAGCTTCGACCGTGCCGAGGCCGTCACCACGCCGACCCGCCGGGCTGCGGACTTCCTCGAGAAGGCCACCGGTCTCCGCGGCGTCCACGCCATCTCCTGCGGGATCGACGCGGGCAACTACACCCCCGACTTCTCGCCGCGCACCGCCAACCGCATCCTGTTCGTCGGCCGCGTGACGGGCGAGAAGCAGATCGACGTGCTCCTCAACGCGGTCAAGCTCCTCCCGGCGAACCTGGATGCGCGGCTGCAGATCGTCGGAGGCGGCGACCAGCTGAAGAACCTGCAGGCGATGGCGCAGAGCCTCGGGATCGCCGACCGGGTCGAGTTCCTCGGCTACGTCAGCGACGAGGAGCTGCGCGACGCCTACACGCGCGCCACCGTCTTCGCGATGCCGTCGATCGCCGAGCTGCAGTCGATCGCGACCATGGAGGCGATGGCGTCGGCCCTGCCGGTCGTGGCCGCGAACGCCATGGCGCTCCCGCACCTGGTGCACGACGGCGAGAACGGCTTCCTGTTCCGCCCCGGCGACGCGCAAGACCTGGCCGACAAGCTGGAGCGCATCCTCACGCTCCCGCAGGACGAGCTCGACGTGCTCAAGCGGGCGTCGCTGCGCACGGTCGCGGCGCACGACATCCAGTCCACGATCAGCACCTTCGAGAGCCTGTATCGTGGTGAGCCGGTGGCCGACCCGGTGACGGACGCGGCCTCCAGCGTGCCCGCTCCGGAGTAGTCCGCGGCGCGCGTTTCGGGGCGGTAGCTCAGCTGGTCAGAGCAGGGAACTCATAATTCCTCGGTCACGGGTTCAAGTCCCGTCCGCCCTACGACCCAGGTGCTGGTCAGGAACCTCGGCCCTTCACGACCCGGGAACGTTCCCTACTCGGCCTTGGCTGCGATGATCGCCTTCGCCGGTTCCGGCCATCCGTCCCACCCGCGAAGGTACAGTCGGTAGGTTCCCCCGATGTGGAGGGAGCGGGCGACGCGTTGTGCGGCTGCGTCGGGGAACCGTTCACCGTCGCGGGTCACCTGCAGGTCCCCGCATTGCGCGGTCCCGATGTTCCAGTCGGTGCCGAGGAACCCGGACTTCGAGTGCACGGGGTGATGTCTCGCGGAGGTGATCGTGCAGACCGCCTGGGACTCGGCGTTCCACCAGACTCCGTCCACCGCCAGATAGGCCAGCATGAACGCGACCATCGCGAAGACGACACCGGATGCGATGAAGAAGAACTTCGCCTGGCGCCGCCGTGCCGGGCTGACGGGCTGTGCGGAAGGCATCGGATGATGCTCGGTCAATGGCCGGGAATCAAAACCGTCCTGGATCCGCTCTGCCAACGTCTTGCGCCCCATGTCCCCTCCCGCAGCGATCGTAGCGGGCGGGAGAGACTTCAGCCTCCCGGGGGCCCGTGGGGCAAGCATGTGGCGTGCCGAAGCCCGGTACCGCCGGAGGGACCGGGCGGTACCGGGCTCTTCCCCCGTGACCGCTAGAGGGTCCCCGTCCCGAGCGGGCACGTCCAGCGGCCGGGTGTGCAGGGCGTCGGCGGCTGCCCGGGGGCGACCAGCGCGCCCGGCTGCTCGATGGTGCCTGTGATCCGTGTGACCTGCACCGGTGGAACCCCGTGAGCCTTCACGTCTGTGGTCGCCGGTGAGGCCGGTGCGAGCGTGAGCCCTGCAACGATGGCGAGGGCGGCCGCTGTGCCGCCGGCGGCCGACTCCCTCGTGCGGCGTGGTCGGTCTGACATGAGATCACCTCCATGAGGGAGGATGCTGCACCCCGCCGCCGTCCGGTATCGGCAGTTCTTCCGATGCGTTCTTCCGGTCGGCAGTTGTTCCGATGGCGGCCGCGGTGCTTCCGCTCGCATCCTTCGGGTGAAGGAGGTGATCGCCATGTTGTTGGGAGCTGCCGCGACCGTCGTCGCGACCTGTTTCTGTCTGAGTCCCGCGCCGTTGCCGGAACAGCTGCCGGTCGCTCCGGATGTGGTGACGTCCATCCACGACGTCGTCCCGTCCGATGCCGTGCCCATGCGGTGCCTGGGGTCGGCGCGGGCGTGGTCGCATCCGGCCGGGGACTGCCCGCGGATGCCGTCGGAGCCGTTCGCGCAGGTGGGAGCGAAGCCGCTGCTGCTGTACCGCGCGTGGTGACCGGGCGTCTCGACCCGCGACGGTCATCCCTCTCGCGGGTCGGGCGCTGCGGTCGTGATCCCGAACTGGATGTCCCACCGGAACTCCGGTGCGATGTCCTCCTCGCGGAGCAGACCGCGGCTGCGCGCCGTGAGCACGGCCGACAGCCGGTCGCCGGCGTCGAGCTTGCGGTAAATGCGTTCCAGATGGGTGTGGACCGTGTGGACGCTCATCCCGAGATGGCCCGCGATCTGCGAGGCCGTCTCACCGCGGGCGAGGGCCGCGAGGGCATCGTGCTCCCGCGGCGTGAGGGGGTCCGCGCTCGGCATGATCCGACGGAAGCTGCGAAAGGCGGCCACCAGGGCGGGTTGGGCATCCAGTGCGAAGCGGACGTCGTCGCCGTCGAAGTCGCGGTCCGCCCGATTCGCGGCGAGGTGGACCCAGACACCGGACGTGGTGAACACCGAGAGGGGGACGAACAGCGTGTAGCGTGCGCCGATGGGTTCGAGCGTCTCCCGGAAGAGGCGGCTCCGCTCCAGTTCCCTCTGATCGATCGCGTCGCTGAGCCGGACCGGCTGCCATCCCGGATGGCGCTGGTACCACCCGAAGACGGGATGCTCCGCGAGATCCCGGCCGATCGCGTGCGCGGCACCGACCTGGGCGGGGTCGAACGGCCGGATGGCGATCGCCGCCTTCCCGGCGGCGAAGTCGATCTCGTTGTAGGAGACGAGGGCCGTGTCGAGCGCGCCGTCGAGGAAGTCCAGGGTCTCGTTGATGAGGTCGGCGATGCTCGCCGCGGCCGCGAGCTGTTCCAGCCGTGTCAGCATCTCCTGCCGGCCCGGAATGCCCACGCCACACCCCCGCCTAGCCTTCGCGCATCCCTGGACGTCCGACCGGTGGAGTGCCACGGGATACGACGACGGCAGGATACCGCCCGATTCCGTCGCCGGTAATACCCGCCGCCACACCCGTCGCCGCCATCGAACGGCACGTCGTGGTCGGAAATCGGGGCGGATAGCGACCACGACGTGCAACTCGGACGGCCCGGACGGCGATCCTTCAATCCCCTAGCTATTCGGGCCGGTGGGCGTACCGTGTCGCGGCATGAACACAACCGGATGGATCATCCTGATCGTCGTCGTGGTGGTCGTGATCGCTGTGATCGCCGTCATCGCCGCCACAGTCGGCCGCAACCGCAAGCGCGAGGCCGACCGCCGCCGTGCGGAGGAGATGCGGCAGTCCGCCGCCCAGTCGGAGCTGGAGGCGCGGGAGCGTGAGGCGAAGGCCGCACGCGCCGCCGCGGACGCCAAGCAGGCCGAGGTCGACGCCGAACGGCTGCGGAGGGAGGCGGACGAGCGTGAGTCCGCCGCCGCTGAGGCCCGCTCGCACTCGGAGGAGGCGATGCGCCGCGCCGACCACGTCGACCCGGACGTGAGGACGGACAAGAACGGCAACCGCGTCGACGACGGCCGGGCGGACGCTGCCCGCGCCGACGCGGCCCGCGCCGATGCCGCCGCACCTGGCGCGGTCCCGGCGGGCGAGGCCACCGCGGCGCCCGCTGCGGCCCCCGTCGACGACGGCCGCCACACGGCCCGTCACGAGGCCCCGCGCTTCGACGACGGCACCGGCGGCACCGCCCGCTGATCGTCGTGGACGGACGCGCCGCCCTGTGACCGCGCGCGTCCGTCCGTCCGCCCGTCCCGCATCCGTCCCTCCGTCTGCCCGACGGCGCTACCATCGAGGCGTCGAGCCATCGAGGCGTCGGGGAGACGGAGGGACGGACGTGGTCGGTATCGTCGTCGTCCCGCACGAGACGGCCGCCGACCCCACGCTCGCCGAGCGTCTTTCGCCCGGCGATCGCGAGCGTCTCGCCTCCCTCGATCGTGCCGCGCGCTCACGGTTCCTCGCCGGCCGCGCCGCTCTCCTGCGCGCCGCAGCGGCGGCGGGGGAGCCGGACGTCGTCATCGAGGCCCTGTGCCCCGACTGCGGTGCGTCGCACGGTCGCCCGCGCGCGACCGGCGCCTCCCATCCACTGCATCTCGCCCTGTCGCACGCCGCCGGCTCCGCCTTCGCCGTCGCCGCGCGCGTTCCGGTCGGCATCGATGCCGAACCACTGGACACGCCCGAGTTGCGGCGCGCGGCGGTCGACGCGCTCGCCCCGGGGCGAGGGGATGCGCTCCGCCGCTGGACCGCGATCGAGGCCGTGCTGAAGGCCGACGGACGCGGCCTGCGTCTCGCCCCGGACGCGGTGCTGGTGCAGGGCGGCCACGCCGTCCTGAGGGATCGGCGCTACCGGCTCCGCACCACCACCGCGGACGGCTGCCTGGTGACCGTGGCCCTGGGTCAGCGCCCGAGCGGCGGCAGCGCCGTCTGACGCAGCCAGGAATCGAAGAACGGTCCGAGGGGATCGTCCGCGTACTCCTGTGCCAGCGTCTCGAAGTCGGCGCTCGTCACCGTCCGCAAGCGGTGCTGAGCGGTCCACGAGCGCAGCAGGCCGAAGAAGCGCTCGTCGCCGATCCGCAGCCGCAGGGCGTGCAGCAGGCAGGCGCCCCGCTTGTAGACCCGGTCGTCGAACATCAGGTCCGGCCCCGGGTCGCCCAGGAGCAGGTCCTGCGGAGCGAGCCGCAGCCCGGCGTGGTGGGTCCGCGCCAGGAGGGCGGCCGAGCGCGATCCGGACGCCTCCGACCACAGCCACTCGGCGTAGCAGGCGAAGCCTTCGTTGAGCCAGATGTCCCGCCACGACGCCAGCCCGACGCTGTTGCCGAACCACTGGTGGGCCAGCTCGTGCGCGATCAGCCGCTCCGACCCTCCGCGCCCGTCCGCGTGCGACGAGCCGAACGTCGCCATCGCCTGCGCCTCCAGGGGGATCTCCAGCGGGTCCTCGGTGACGACGACCGTGTACGAGGGGAACGGATACGGGCCGAACAGCTCCTGGAACCGCTCCAGCATCGTCCCCACCGGCGCGAAGTCGTGCAGCACGCGGCGGGCGAGCGACGGGGGATAGGCGACCACCCACTCCACGCCCGCCGTGCGCCGTGGCTCCAGGGTGTATCGGCCGATCTGGACGGTCGCGAGGTACGTCGGAGTCGGCTCGGGGCGCTCGAAGGTCCAGGTGCCGCGTCCGGCGCTGACGCTGTGCCCGGTGGGCTCGCCGGTCGCGAGCACGGTGTACGCCTGCTCGGTGGTGACGCGGATGCGGTAGGCGGCCCGGTCGGACGGATGGTCGTTGCACGGGAACCACGACGGCGCGCCCGACGGCTGCGAGGCGACGATGACGCCGTCGGTCAGCTCCTCCCAGCCCAGCGTGCCCCAGCGGGTGCGGCGCGGGACGGGGGAACCGTCGTACTCGATCTCGACGGTGAACTCGCCGCCGGCCGGGATGGGCGCAGGCGGCACGATGCGGAGGTGCGTCGGCGACTGTGAGAACCGCGCCCGCTTTCCGCCGTCCACCCGCACGCGCTTCGCCCGCAGGTGCACCAGGTCGAGCACGATGGCGGGGAGCGGGATGCGCGCCCGCCCGCGGATCACGGCCGTCGCATCCAGCCGGTTGGTGGCGACCCGGTAGGCCAGGTCGAGGTCGTACTCCAGCACGGCGTAGTCGGCGGTGCCCGAACGCGGCAGGTACGTGTGCGGCAGGGCGTCCGTCATCCCTCCACCCTGGCACGATATTCGCGCACCACCACCTCACGCCAGGGGCCGATCGGGTTCCCGCTCCACCGGCTCCCGGGCGGGACGGTCTCGCCGCGCATCACCAGCGACGCCGGGCCGACGGTCGCCTCCGCCCCGATGTCGGCCGCCGGGAGGATGACGCTGTGCGGGCCGAGCGTTCCGCCGCGTTCGATGGTGACGCGGTCCATGCTCATGATGCGGTCGTGGAAGAGGTGGGTCTGCACCACGCAGCCGCGGTTGACCGTGGCGGCGTCGCCCAGCTCGACGAGGTCCGCCTCCGGGAGCCAGTAGCTGTCGATCCACACGCCGGACCCGATGCGGGCGCCCAGGCTGCGCAGCCACCACACGAGCGCGGGCGTGCCTGCCGCAGCCCAGGCGAACCAGGGCGCGGCGACCATCTCGGTGAACGTGTCGGAGACTTCGCTGCGCCAGATGAACGACGACCAGAGGGGATGCTCGCCCGGCCTCAGCCGCCCGAGCAGCGTCCACTTGGCCAGCGTGCTGACGGCGGCGGCCACGGCTCCGGCGAGCATGAGGACGGGGCCGCCGAGGACCACGGCCCACGCCGTTCCCCACGCCGCGTCGATGGCACCGAGCGCGACCACGACGCCGAGGCCGACGGCGCAGGTGACGATCACGGGGACGATCCGCAGCAGCTCCCATGCGGTGCGCGCCACCCGCAGCCACGGCGCCGGACGGAACGTCCGCGACAGGTCGGCCTCCTGCGCCCGGCGGCGCAACCGCACCGGCGGAGAGCCCAGCCACGAGGAGCCGGCCTTCGCCTTCCGCGGAGCGAACGACAACACCGCGACCAGCCCGTCCCGCGGCACGCGGTTGCCCGCACCCGCCATCCCGGAGTTGCCGAGGAACGCCCGCGCGCCGATGTCGACCGGCGCGATCCGGACGTAGCCGCCGCCGAGCTCGTAGGAGGCGACGAGCGTGTCGTCCGCCAGGAAGGCTCCGTCGCGGATGCGCGTCATGCGCGGCAGCAGCAGCACCGTGGAGGCTTCGACGTCGCGGCCGACGCGCGCGCCCAGCATCCGGAGCCAGATCGGAGTGAACAGACTGGAGTACAGCGGGAAGAGCACGGTGCGCGCCAGGTCGAGCAGGCGCTCCGTCGACCACACCTGCCACCCGGTCCTGCTGCGCACGGCGTAGACGCCCTCGCGCATCCCGATGCCGAGCAGGCGGACCAGGATCACCACCAGCCCCGCGAGGACCACGCCGGCGACCAGCGTGCCGGGGACGAGCCCGGCCGCCGCGCGCGCCGCCACCGCCGGCCAGTCCGCCGCGCCGCGCACGAATGCCGCGACGACCGCGGCGCCCGCCGCGAACGCGACCACCGGCACGAGCGAGACGACCAGCGAGGCCGCGCCGTACGCCGCCACCCAGCGGGTGCGCCGCGGCGGCCGCTCCTGCGGCCACCACTCCCGGGCGCGGCCGACGCGCACCGCGGGCGAGCCGGACCAGTTCTGGCCGGCGGGCACGCGGCCGAAGACGGCCGATCCGGGGGCCACGGTCGCGTTGCGGCCGATCTTCGCGCCCGGCATCAGCGAGCTGCGTGCCCCGACCGAGCTGCCGGCGCCGACCCGGATCTCGCCGATGCGGACGACGTCGCCGTCGATCCAGTACCCGGCCAGGTCCACCTCCGGTTCGATCGACGCGCCGCCGCCGATCCGCAGCATCCCGGTCACCGGCGGGAGGGCGTGCAGGTCGACGCCGCGGTCGATCGTGGCGCCGAGCGCGCGGGCGTAGTAGACGATCCAGGGCGCGCCCGCGAGGCTCGCCGCCCCGATCTGGTGGGCGACCTGCTCCGCGAGCCACAGCCGCAGGTGCACGCCGCCGCCGCGCGGATGGTCGCCCGCCTTCACCCCGGCGAGCAGCAGCCGCGCGGCGACGACGGCGATCGCCATGCGCCCCCACGGCGTCACGAACACGATCAGCCCGGCGACGAGCCACCAGGGGTCGACGGCCGGGAGCACGTCGAAGCCGCCGAGCGGGCGCAGCAGCGCGGCCGCGGTCAGCAGGTAGAGGAGCCAGCGCACGCCGCCCAGGATGAACAGCGGCACACCGAGCACGGTCTGCAGCGCCTGCATCCGGAGCGGAGTGGGCGGCACGACATGGGTGGAGGCGGCGGACGCTGGCGGCGAGCTCGCCGCCAGCGTCTGCGCCATCGCGCCGAACCGCGGCGTCGCGTACACGTCGGCGACCGTGATGTCCGGGTGCCGTCGACGGATGAGCGACACCAGCTGCGCGGCGGCGAGCGAACCGCCGCCGAGGTCGAAGAAGTTGTCGTCCGGGCCCGTCACCGGAAGACCCAGGACGCTGCGCCAGTCCGCGGCGAGCGCCACCGCGACCGGGTCGTCGCTGACCGCGCCCTCGCCCTCCTGCTCCTCCAGCGGCCAGGGCAGCGCGGCGCGGTCGACCTTCCCGGAGGTGCGCACCGGCAGGTCGTCGACCACCGCGAGCAGCGGGACGAGCGCAGCGGGCAGGGTCTCGCGGAGGTGCGCGAGCGAGGCGCTGCGGTCGAACGCGTCCGGATCGGGCACGGCGAGGTAACCGACCAGCACGTCGTTGCCCGCGGCGGAACGGCGCACGGCCGCGGCGGCGCCCGAGACGCCGGGCAGCTGCTGGAGGGCGGCCTCCACCTCGCCCAGCTCGATCCGGCGGCCGCCGACCTTCACCTGGTCGTCGGCCCGGCCGATATAGAAGAGCCCTTCGGGGTCGAATCGGACGAGGTCGCCGCTGCGGTAGGCGCGCTCCCAGCCGAGGGTGGGGAGCGGGGCGTACTTCTCGGCGTCCTTCGCCGGGTCGAGGTAGCGGGCGAGCCCGACGCCGCCGATCACCAGCTCGCCCGAGCCGCCGTCGCCCACCGGCTGTCCGTCGGCGTCGACGACGGCGAGGTCCCAGCCGTCGAGCGGCAGACCGATCCGCACCGGTTCTCCCGCCGTCAGCGGCGCCGCGCACGCCACGACGGTCGCCTCGGTCGGGCCGTAGGTGTTCCACACCTCGCGCCCGGGGACGGCGAGCCGCGACACCAGCTCCGGTGGGCAGGCCTCCCCGCCGAAGATCAGCAGCCGGACGTTGTCGAGCGCATCCACCGGCCAGAGCGCGGCGAGGGTCGGCACCGTGGAGACGACCGTGATGCGGCGCGCCGAGAGCCACGGCCCGAGGTCCATGCCGGTGCGGACGAGGGCGCGCGGCGCGGGGACGAGACAGGCGCCGTGCCCCCAGGCCAGCCACATCTCCTCGCAGGAGGCGTCGAAGGCGACCGAGAGCCCGGCCAGCACGCGGTCCTGCGGGCCGATCGGCTCATCCTGGAGGAACAGCCGGGCCTCCGCGTCGACGAACGCCGCCGCCGACCGGTGCCGCACGGCGACGCCCTTCGGCGTGCCGGTGGAGCCGGAGGTGAAGATGATCCAGGCGTCGTCGCCCGGCTCGGGAGGCGCGACAACGGGCACCGCGGAGGTGCTCGGATGCGGCGCCGCGCCCGCGAACAGCGGAACGGGCTCGCCCCCGCCGACCGACAGGCCGTCGTCGGTTAGCACGGCCCGGACGGCCGCCTCCCCGAAGACCAGCTCGGCCCGTTCCTCCGGGTCGTCGGCATCCACCGGAACGTAGGCGGCGCCGGCGGCCAGCACGCTCAGGATGGCGAGATACAGCTCCCGTGTGCCCGAACGCATCCGCACCCCGACGCGGTCGCCCCGGCCCACCCCGTGCTCGCGCAGCCGTGCCGCGCCCGCGAACACGCGCGCCAGCAGCTCGCGGTAGCTCAGCGCACCGGCCGCGTCCTCCAGTGCCGAGGCGTCCGGGAAGCGTGCGGCCGTCCCGGCCAGCACGTCGAGGAGGGTGCGCTCGGGCGGCGCCTCGCCCGAGCGCAGCAGCAGGCCGGGGGCCGAGGTCAGGGAAGCGTCGGTCACGGCGGCACGCTAGAGGCGGCGGGTGAAGCTCCGGTGAACGCGAGGTGCGGAGCCCGCGGTGCCGCCGCTCAGCCCTCGCCGAGAGCGTGCAGCAGCTGCGCCTTGTTCATCCGCGAGTAGCCCTGGATGCCGCGGGCCTTCGCGCGGTCACGCAGCTCGCGGAACGTCGGGATGCCTGTGCTCGACGCCGGGGCGTCCACGTGCTCGGCGACGCTCTTCGCCGACGCGCGCGCCTCGTCCGCGGTCTTCTTCGCCCGCCGCACGGCCTTCTTCGCGTCCTTCGCGGCCTGCGCCAGCCGGTCGGCCAGGTCCTCCGCCTCCCGCCGCGTCTTCTTGTCGAGCTTCTTCACGGCCTGTTCCGCCTCGCCGACCGCAACGCGGGCCGCGTCGAGCGCGCGCTCCGCGGCCTTCTCGGCTTTGCTCTTCGCCACAGTTCCTCCCTCGGTTCGCACCCCCTCGTGGGGCCAACCATACGGGTCGGGAGCGGCTGTGGCGCTAGGCCATTTCCGCGTCCCGCTCCAGGCGCGCGAGCAGCGCGTCCAGAATGGGCCGCTGCGCCTTCGTCAGCTTCAGCCGGGCGTCGTCGATGCCCCACCAGCGGGCGTCGTCGACCTCCGGGAACTCCTGCCGGCGTCCGGAACGGGGCGGCCACTCCAGCTCGAAGGTGTTGCTGATGATCGCCGCAGGTTCGAACTCCGCCTCCGCCGCGAACACGACGATCGTCTTGCCCGACCCGCGGAACTCGCCGAGCGGAACGTAGTCGGCGTCGGGCGCGGGTGTGCCGATCTCCTCGGCGAACTCGCGGCGTGCGGCCGACAGCTCGTCGCCCAGGTCGTCCGACTCCACGATCCCCTTGGGGAACGACCACGCCCCCTCGTCCTTGCGCGCCCAGAACGGGCCGCCCATGTGGGCGATCCACACCTCCACCTGGGCGCGGCGGCGGTACAGGAGCAGGGCGGCGCTGCGGACGGTCATGGCCCCAGCCTGCCACGGCATGACGCCGTGAGACACCGCGTCGGGCACGGGCCGCGGCGCGGACTAACGTGGAGGTGTGGACTCGGGAGACGCGTGGGTGGAAGGACCGGACGGCCAGCGGTTCTGGGGCCGGTTCGGTGCGGCGGGCCTGCTCGTGCACGACCTGGGCCGCGGCGTGCTGCTGCAGCACCGGGCCGACTGGAGCCACTTCGGCGGCACCTGGGGCCTCCCCGGCGGTGCGCGTCACGCGGACGAGTCCGCCGTCGAGGGTGCGCTGCGCGAGGCGGCGGAGGAGGCGGCCGTGCCGCCCGACGCGGTGCGGGTGCTGTTCGAGAGCGTCCTCGACCTCGGGTTCTGGTCGTACACCACCGTCGTCGTGGAGGCCGTGCGGCCGTTCGAGCCGCACATGGCCGACGTGGAGAGCATCGAGGTGCGCTGGGTGCCCGTCGACGAGGTCGCCGAGCTGCCGCTCCACCCCGGCTTCGCCGCCTCGTGGCCGCAGCTGCGGTCGCGGCTGCCGTAGCCTCCATCCCCGCCATTCGTGACGAATCGCGCCCATTCGTGACGAATGGCCGCCATTCGTCACGAACCGGGAGCGCGCGCCGGTGTCGGCGGCCGCAGCGAGAATGGGAGCGTGCACATCCTCCTCGAGCGCGCCGGGCGCGATGCCGTGCGCGTCACGCGGCTCGCCGGGGGCGACGACCCGGGGCAGGAGGAGGCCGTGGCCGCCGACCGGCTCGCGGCCTTCGTGCGCGAGCGCGAGGCGGAGGAGAAGCCGCGCTGGGTGTGGCACGACACCCGCGCGTGGTACCCGGCGCTCCTCGCCGACGGCGTGCGGGTGGAGCGCTGCGTCGACCTGCGGCTCTGCCACGCCATCCTCCGCGGGTCGGCCCTCACCGCGACGACCGCGCTGGCCGCGGCGCCGGCCGGGCCGTGGGACGCGATGGCCGAGCCGGAGCCGGAGGTCGCGCCCGGCCACACGGCGCTGTTCGACCTCGACGGCGACCTCGGAGGCGGCAGCGCGTCCGTGGCCGCAGCGGCTGACGGACCCTCGGCCCGCGCCGAGTTCGCCGCCCAGGAGGCCGCGGTCGCCGCCTCCGTCGACCCACGGCGCCTGCGCCTGCTGCTCGCCGCCGAATCCGCCGGGGCGCTGATCGCCGTCGAGCTCCGCCACGCCGGCCTCCCGTACCGCGCCGACCTCCACGACGAGCTCCTCACCGGCCTGCTCGGACCGCGCCCGGCCTACGGACGGCCCGCGGTGCTCGAGGCCCTGGCGCGCGAGATCCGCACCGAGCTGGACGCGGCGGACCTCAACCCGGACAGCCCGCCCGAGGTCCTGCGCGCCCTGCAGCGCTCCGGCGTGATGGCCACGTCCACGCGATCGTGGGAGCTGCGCCGCATCGAGCACCCGGCGATCGGCCCGCTGCTGCGGTACAAGAAGCTGTCGCGGCTCCTCACCGCCAACGGCTGGAGCTGGCTCGACGCGTGGGTTCACGACGGCCGCTTCCGGCCGGACTACGTCGCCGGCGGTGTGGTGACCGGCCGCTGGGCCACGCGCGGGGGAGGCGCCCTGCAGCTCCCCAGGCAGGTGCGGGGCGCGGTCGTCGCCGACCCGGGCTGGAAGCTCGTGGTCGCGGATGCTGCGCAACTCGAGCCGCGCATCCTCACCGGGCTCGCCTCCGACCAGGCCATGGCCGCCGCCGGACGCGGCAAAGACCTGTACGAGGGGATCGTCGCCTCCGGGGCCGTGGAGGAGCGCGCGCAGGCCAAGGTCGCCATGCTCGGCGCGATGTACGGCGCCACGACAGGGGAGAGCGGCCGGCTGATGCCGCGGCTCTCGCGGGCGTTCCCGCGTGCCGTGCGGCTGGTCGAGGAGGCGGCACGCGCGGGGGAGCGCGGCGAGAAGGTGACCTCGCGGCTCGGCCGCAGCTCGCCGCTCCCCGGCGGAAGCTGGGCGTCGACGCAAGCGGCAGCCTCCGGTCCAGAGTCGACGGAGGCCGACGAGCGGCGTGCCCGGGCACAGGCGCGGGACTGGGGGCGCTTCACGCGCAACTTCGTCGTCCAGGCGAGCGCCGCCGAGTGGGCGCTGTGCTGGATGGCCGAACTGCGCAACCGGCTGACGGCACTCGCGCCGGGGGAGCCGCTCACCGCCGCGCCGCACTTGGTGTACTTCCTGCACGACGAGGTGATCGTCCACACCCCGGAGGCTCTGGCCGAGCAGGTGGCCGCCGCCGTGCGGTCCTCCGCCGAGCAGGCCGGGCGGCTCCTCTTCGGGGCGTTCCCGGTGGAGTTCCCGGTCACCGCGGCGATCGTCGACAGCTACGCGGAGGCGAAATGAGCGCGGCGCCGGAATGCCCGAGTGTCGGAGTTGGTTGTCACCGCAGACCTGACCGAGGATGGAGACCATGACCGACACCACCGCGACCGACCCGAACGCCGTCCTGGCCCGCTACCGCGCCCGCCGCGAGCAGGCGGTCACGGCCCCGCAGGGCAACCTCGCCCTCGTCAACACGCAGTGGGTCACCGGCGACCCCGACACCGAGCAGCCGATCTGGGGCGTCCCCGGACTGTGGTCGCCGCTGCCGAAGGGCCAGTCGGGCCTCAAGGTCACCGCCTCGGCGACCGACAACATCTTCGTGGACGAGGTGCTCGTCGACGGCAGCGCGATCGTGCGCGGCAAGGACGACCCGAATCCGAGCGCGGTCCGCTTCAGCGACACGCAGACCGGTTTCGTGATCGCCAGCGAGGACGGCGACTACGCGCTGCGCGTGTGGGACGCGAACTCGGAGGCGATCCAGGAGTTCGGCTCGATCGACGCGTTCCCCTTCAACCGCGAGTGGATCATCCAGGCGGCTTTCACGCCGATCGAGGGCGGCAAGACGGTCGGCTTCGAGCACCTCAAGGACGACGGCGCGACGCGCGACATGGTGGTCCCGGGCGAGATCACCTTCACGAAGGACGGCGTCGACTACAACCTGGCCGCCTTCAAGGCCGGCCGCGCCCTCCAGCTGGTGTTCGCGGACACCACCAACGGCGACAGCACGTACTCGGTCGGCCGGTTCCTGTTCGTCGTCCCGAACGACGACGGCACGGTGACGCTCGACTTCAACCTGGCGGTGCTGCCGCCGTGCGCGTTCAGCTACAACTTCAACTGCCCGCTCCCGCCCGCGCAGAACCGCTTCGCGGTCCCCATCGAGGCCGGCGAGAAGAACGTCCTCAACAAGCAGGGCGAGCTGCTGCACTGACCCCGTCACGAACGGAGGAGTCCCGGCCATTCCGGGCCGGTATCTCCTCCGTACTTCGACCCGGCCGGCGTGTCGCGCTGCCGCGTCCTCCGTTCTGAACCTGATCACAACGGAGGAGATCCTGGCTCCGGCGGGCGCGGGCGCAGCTTGCGGAGGAGGTCCGCACGAGGGTGCCGGGATTCTCCTCCGGACGGAACGGCGGACGGAACGGCGGCGGGTCAGGCGTCGGCGGGCGCGGCCGGCTCGGCCGGGCGGCGGCCACGGCGCGGGCGCTCGGGAGAGCGGGCCTGGAGCAGCGCCCCCGGGTGCGAGCGCAGCGCCGCGGCGACCTCGTCGAGCCACTCGATGGCCGCTTTCGCGCCCAATTCCGCAGCCCGGTTCGCCGCGAGGAGGGCGCGCGAGTCGGCCTCGTGGGTCAGGTAGCGGATGCGCTCCGCGTACGCCGCGCGGTACGCATCCACGATCGCCAGGGCATCGCCGCCGTCGAGCGACGCGGCGATGAGCACCTGGTCCTGCATCTCGTCCCAGTCCGGTCCGCGGTCGCCGGGGCCGGCCGTCAGCCACGCGGTGGCCGCTTCGCGCCCCGCCGGCGTCAGCTCGTACAGGGGGAGGCCGTCGTCTGTTGCGCCGGCCGACGCGATCAGCCCCTGATCCGTCATGCGATCGAGGGTCGAGTACACCTGGCCCGGGTTCAGCTGCCGGCGGTGCGCCGCGCGGCACAGGAACTCGCTCTGCAACTGCGAGCCGTAGGCGGGACCCTGCGTGAGCAGCGCCAGAAAACCGTTCTGCACCGACATACTCGGTATGCTATTCCGTCGTGCGTTCGCACGGCGACCGAATCGCCGAATCACAATCTTGTAACTCCCCGCGGTTCTCGGGCATAATCGACACAACGCGCGCGAGCGCCGCCAATTTCATACGCCGAAGCACTCCATCCATTCCTGGTCGTAGGGGAAGACGCACCAACGAACGGAGGAGGAACCATGTCGGCACACGCAGCTCGAGGGGTGCTCTACGTGCACTCCTCGCCCAGCGCGCTCTGCCCCCACATCGAGTGGGCCGCGGGTCGCGCTCTCGGCCGCGCTGTCAATTTCACCTGGGAGAGGCAGCCGGTGCTCAAGGGCGCCCAGCGCACCGAGTTCTTCTGGGACGGCCCCGCCGGGACGGGCGCACGCCTGGCCTCAGCCCTGCGCGGGTGGGAGCACCTGCGCTACGAGGTGACGGAGGACGCCGGCCACGGAACCGACGGCGGCCGATGGATGCACACCCCCGACCTCGGCATCTTCTTCGCCCAGGTCGACACGGCGGGCAACATGGTCGTGCCGGAGGACCGCATCCGGTACGCGATGGAGATCGCGGGCTCCAACACGCTGGAGCTGCACCGCGAACTGCGGCTCGCGCTCGGCCAGGCGTGGGACGACGAGCTGGAGCCGTTCCGGCACGCCCACGACGACACCTCCGTCATCTGGCTGCACAACGTCGGCTGACACCGTGCTTCCCGCGGCGGGCCCGGCAGATGCCGCCCGCACGCGGTGACACGCAGAAGGCCCCGGCCGGGAAACCGACCGGGGCCTTCTGCTGCGCCGCGGAACGTCTGCGCACCGGCGAGCGGGCGCAGACGTTCCGGAACGCGTCAGTAGCTGCGGAACGCGGCGACGGCGTTGTGCCCGCCGAAGCCGAACGAGTTGCTGATCACCAGCTGCGGACCGTCGCCGAGCGGCTGCGGCTCGCCCTTCACCTGCAGTGGGATCGCCGGGTCCATCTCCGTGATGTTGATGGTCGGCGGGGCCTGGCGGTCGCGGATCGCCATGATGCTGAACACGGCCTCCAGGGCACCGGTGCCGCCCAGCAGGTGACCGGTCGACGCCTTCGTGGCCGACACCGGGATGCCGTGCACGCGATCCCCGAACACCTCGCGCAGCGCGACGTACTCCGACGGGTCTCCGACCGGGGTCGAGGTGGCGTGCGCGTTGATGTGCGTGACGTCGTCCGGTGAGGCGCCCGCCTGCTTGAGCGCGAGGTGCACGGCGCGGCTCGCACCGCGTCCCTCGGGGTCGTTGGCGGTGATGTGGTACGAGTCGGCGGTGACGCCGCCGCCGGCGAGCTCCGCGTAGATGCGGGCGCCGCGGGCGAGCGCGTGCTCCTCGGTCTCGAGCA
>Ga0209563_100219_pt1 | contig 28679 bp, 27 predicted proteins | sample AraplaCvi_mMF_r2_FD_184271 | JGI IMG/M metagenome (GOLD analysis project Ga0209563, IMG submission 184271) | Arabidopsis root microbial communities from North Carolina, USA - plate scrape CL_Cvi_mMF_r2 (SPAdes) (version 2) | ecosystem: Host-associated > Plants > Roots > Endosphere | place: USA... | reverse complement strand
CCGGGCCAGCTCATCCACGTCAAGGCCCGCTCCGAGGGCACCGAGCCCTTCCAGGTCGCGGCCGCCGGCGGTCACGTCGACGTGCTGCCCAAGACCCCGGGCTACCTCGACGTCGAGCTCGACAAGCTGCAGGCCCGCCTGGTGCGCCGCCCGAAGCGCGCCGAGGTCCCCGTGACCTGTGAGGTCCAGCTGGTCGTCGAGTACTACGCGGCCCGCTAAGGACGCAGTACGACCCGCAACGGGGTCGCGGCTTTCGGGCCGCGGCCCCGTTCGTCGTTCCCGGCACCGGAACATGCGGCTACGCTTGACCCGTATGCCGGTGGCGGAATGGAAGGGGCACACGTGTCCGGAGGAGACATCGCAGGGTTGATCGCGGCCGTCGTGTTCGCGGTCCTCGTCGGCTTCATCGCCATCCCGCTGGTGAAGCTCGGGCGCGTGCTCGACTCCACGCGCGACGCCATCAAGGAGGCGAGCGACGGCATCACGCCGATCCTCGACGAGACGGCCACCACGCTGCAGGAGACCAACAAGCAGCTGGCGCGCGTCGACGTCATCACCAAGAACGTCGCGGATGTGACGGGCAACGTCTCGGCGCTCGTCGCCCTGTTCGCCGCCACGGTCGGCGGTCCGCTCATCAAGCTCGCCGGCTTCAGCGCCGCCGCGCGCGCCGCGTTCAAGGCGGCAGGCGGTTTCGGTTCCCGGAAGGGTTCCCGCGGCTCGCACTAGACTTGCTCCCGGACGCCGCCCGCCCGCGCGCGGCGTCATCCAGAGAGGGAGGATCAGCATGAAGAGTTTCCTGTGGCTGCTCGTCGGCGTCGGTATCGGCTTCGCCGTGGCCCACAAGGTCAACGAGACCCCTAAGGGTCGCGAATTCTTCAGCGACATCGACCAGAAGGCGCGCGACTTCGGGCAGGCCGTCACCGACGGCTACCGGCAGCGCGAGGCCGAGATCCGCTCGGCCATCCAGGGCGACTGACGCCCCGCCCTTCTTCCCCTCTTCCGACTTCTCACCGTTAAGAATCCATGCAGACTGCTGAAATCCACCGCCGCTGGCTCGACTTCTTCGCGCAGCGCGGCCACACCGTCGTCCCGTCCGCCTCCCTGGTCAGCGACGACCCGTCGCTGCTGTTCACGGTGGCCGGAATGGTGCCGTTCGTCCCCTACCTGACCGGAGTCGTCCCCGCGCCGTTCCCGCGCGCGACGAGCGTGCAGAAGTGCATCCGCACCCTCGACATCGAGGAGGTCGGCAAGACCCCGCGGCACGGCACGTTCTTCCAGATGGCCGGCAACTTCTCGTTCGGCGACTACTTCAAGGAGCAGGCGATCACGTTCGCGTGGGAGCTGCTCACCACCCCGGAGGACAAGGGCGGCCTCGGCTTCGACCCGAAGGACCTGTGGGTCACGGTGTACGAGGAGGACGACGAGGCCCGGGAGATCTGGGAGCGCGTCTCCACCCTCCCGCCGGAGCGCATCCAGGGCCTCGGCAAGGACACCAACTACTGGTCGACCGGTCAGCCCGGCCCCGCCGGCCCCTGCTCGGAGATCTTCTTCGACCGGGGACCGGCCTACGGCATCGACGGCGGTCCGGCGACCGACGACGACCGCTACGTCGAGATCTGGAACCTCGTCTTCATGCAGTACCTGCGCGGCGAGGGCGACGGCAAGAAGGACTTCGAGATCCTCGGCGACCTGCCCAAGAAGAACATCGACACGGGCCTCGGACTCGAGCGCGTCGCGTTCATCAAGCAGGGCGTCGACAACATGTACGAGATCGACCAGGTGCGTCCGGTCCTCGACCGCGCCGCAGAGCTCGCGGGCAAGCCCTATGGCAACGAGGCGCACGAGGACGACGTCCGGCTGCGCGTCGTGGCCGACCACGTCCGCAGCGCGCTGATGCTGATGGCGGACGGCGTGACGCCGTCGAACGAGGGCCGCGGCTATGTGCTGCGCCGCCTCCTGCGCCGCACGGTGCGCGCGATGCGCCTGCTGGGTGTCGAGACGGCGACCTTCCCGGAGCTGTTCCCGGTGTCGCGCGACGCGATGAAGGCGGCCTACCCGGAGGTCGACACGGAGTTCGACCGCATCGCGCAGCTCGCGTACGCGGAGGAGGAGACCTTCCTGCGCACCCTCGCGGCCGGCACCAGCATCCTGGACACGGCGGTCGCGTCGACGCAAAAGGAGGGGCGGAAGCAGCTCGCGGGCGACACCGCGTTCCTGCTCCACGACACCTACGGCTTCCCGATCGACCTGACGCTGGAGATGGCGGAGGAGGCCGGCCTCAGCGTCGACCGCGCCGCGTTCGACACGCTCATGGCCGACCAGCGCGCCCGCGCGAAGGCCGACGCGAAGGCGAAGAAGACGGCGCTGGCCGACCTGTCGGTCTACAGCGGCTTCCGCGCCCTCGGCGAGACGGTCTTCACCGGCTACACCGAGCTGCAGACGGAGTCGAGCGTGCTCGGCATCATCGTCGACGGCCGCACGGTCGACCGCGCCCGCGAGGGCCAGGTCGCCGAGATCATCCTCGGCTCGACCGCGCTCTACGCCGAGTCCGGCGGTCAGGATGCGGACGCGGGCACGATCGTCGGCCCCGGCTACGAGCTCGACGTGCTCGACGTGCAGAAGCCCGTGAAGGGCCTCATCAGCCACAAGGTGCTGGTGCGCAGCGGCGAGGTGGGCGCCGGTGCGCCCGCGACGAGCATCGTGGATGCGGACTACCGCCGCGGCGCGCGCCAGGCGCACTCGGGCACGCACATCATCCACGCCGCCCTCCGCCAGGTGCTCGGCTCGAACGCGCACCAGTCCGGCTCGTACAACAAGGCCGGCTACCTGCGGCTCGACTTCTCGTGGAACCAGGCGCTCTCGGCCGAGACCCGCAGCGAGATCGAGGAGATCTCGAACAACGCGATCCGGCAGAACCTCGAGGTCACCACGCGTGAGCTGCCGCTCGCCGAGGCCAAGGCGCTCGGCGCGATGGCCCTCTTCGGCGAGAAGTACGGCGACGTCGTGCGCGTGGTCGACATCGGCGGCCCGTGGTCGCGCGAGCTGTGTGCAGGAACGCACGTGTCGACGAGCTCCGAGATCGGGATGATCAACCTGGTCAGCGAGTCGTCGGTCGGCTCCACGAACCGCCGCGTCGAGTCGCTGGTCGGCCTGGAGGCGTTCAAGGACCTCGCGGTGGAGCGCACGATCGTCTCGCAGCTCTCCAGCTCGCTGAAGACGCCGCGGGAGCAGCTGCCCGAGAAGATCGCCGACCTGATGGCCAACCTGAAGGCCGCGGAGAAGCGCATCCAGGCGTTCGAGGCCCGCGCGGTGCTCGACAAGGTGCCCGCGCTGCTCGAGTCGGCGACCCGCCGCGGCGCGGTCACGGTCGTCGCGGAGGATGCGGGGACGCTGAACACCGCGGACGACCTGCGCCTGCTCGTCACCACGGTGCGGGAGCGCCTCGGCTCGGATCCGGCGACGGTCGCCCTCGCGGCGCGCGCCGGCGGCAAGCCGGTCGTCATCGTCGCCACCAACCAGGCGGCGCGCGACGCGGGCGTCAACGCGGGCGCGCTCGCGAAGACGGCGGCGGGCGTGCTCGGCGGCGGGGGCGGCGGCAAGGCCGACCTGGCGCAGGGCGGCGGCACCGACGCGGACGCCATCCCGGCGGCGCTCAGCGCGGTCGTCTCGGCGATCGGATAGCGCCGCGTGCGCAGCGGGGTGCGGGTCGGCATCGACGTGGGCAAGGTACGGATCGGCGTGAGCCGGTCCGACCTGCACGGGATGCTGGCCACCCCGGTCGAGACGGTCGCACGCTCCGAGGATGCTGCGGATCGCCGCCGGATCGCCCAGATCGTGAGCGAACTGGAGGCCTTCGAGGTTATCGTGGGTCTGCCGCTGGCGCTCTCGGGAGCGCGCACGGCCTCCACGGCGGATGCGGTCGGTTTCGCCGAATCGCTGGCTTCGGAGGTCGATGTTCCGGTACGAATGGTGGACGAACGCCTTTCGACCGTGTCCGCGACCTCGGCGCTGCGCGCGTCGGGCAGGAACACGAAGAAGGCGCGTCCCGTCGTGGATCAGGTCGCGGCCACGATAATTTTGCAGCACGCCCTCGATGCGGAGCGGGCCACAGGCCGTCCGCCGGGTGACACCGTCGAATCGAGCATTGGACCTTAGCTTGTCTCAGAACCCCCAGGAGCGGCCGGAGCCGCCCGTCTTCCCGGCCGTGAACCGGCCGCCGACGGCGCCGCAGAATCCGCCCGCCAGCCTGTCGGCTCCAGCGGACCGGCCGCCGATGACGCGCCGTGAGGCACGCGCCGCGCGCGAAGCCGAGGAGGCGCGCGCCGCGGGGGTGCAGGCGGCACCCCAGGCGCCGGAGGGACAGGCTTCGGAGGCACCCCATCCGGCGCCCCAAGCCCCGGAGGCACAGGCACAGGCACCGGCACCGGCACAGTCGCCGGCCGCGCAGGCCCCCGCCGAGCCCGTCGGCCCCATCTCGTCCCCGACGCCGACGCAGGAGTCCCCGGCCGACCTCGCGGCCCTCGCCGGACTCGACTTCGACGCTGTGATCACCGGCCCGATCCGCCAGGTGGAGGAGCCCGCGCCGGTCGGCGCGGCGGCCCGCCACGGGGCGGACGACCCGTCCTCCTCGCACTCCGACCATCCTGCGCGTACTGTCTTCGGCGTGCTGGAGGACACCGAAGAAGAGTCCGTTGACGATGGCCACCCCCTGATCTGGCGGCAGCAGAACTACCTGTCGCACGACGAGCCGCCGAAGAAGAAGCGGCGCTGGGTGCGGGGACTCATCGTCACCGTGGTGATCCTCGCCGTGCTCGGTGGAATGGCCGGGGGAGCGTACGCGATCTTCCAGCCGCAGGTCGCGAAGCTCCAGAACGCGCTGTTCCCGCCCGAGAACGACTACAAGGGCAACGGCACCGGCGAGGTCATGTTCACGATCAAGTCCGGCGACGACGGCGGGACGATCGCGACCAACCTGGCGAAGGCCGGGGTGGTGAAGACCTACGACGCCTTCTATTCGCTGCTGCTGCGGCAGAAGCCGGACCCGCAGTTCCAGCCGGGCGTCTTCAAGCTCGCGAAGCAGATGAGCGCGGCGGCCGCGCTGGCCGCCCTCCAGGACCCGGGCTCGCGTGTCGAGAACACCGCGGTGATCCCCGAGGGGACGGCCGAGAAGGACATCCTGCAGACGGTCGCGGATGCGACGAAGATCCCGCTGGCCGACCTGCAGTCGGCTGCGTCGAACCCGTCCGCGTACGGTCTGCCCCCGCAGGCGAAGTCGCTGGAGGGCTTCCTGTTCCCGGCGACGTACACGTTCGCCCCGGGGACCACGGCTCAGCAGGCGATCAAGACGATGGTCGACCGCATGTTCCAGGCGCTCGACGATGCCGGCGTGGCCCCGGAGAACCGCTGGAACACGATCGTGCTCGCCTCGATCGTGCAGCGCGAGGCCGGCCTGAAGGACGACTACCCGAAGGTGGCGCGCGTCTTCCTCAACCGCATCGCCCAGGGCTGGGACCTGCAGTCCGACGCGACGGTCGCCTACGGCACCGGCCACACCGACCGCGTGACCACCACGGACGCGGAGCGCGAGGACGCGAACAACCCGTACAACACGTACGTGCACCCCGGCCTCCCGGTCGGCCCGATCTCGAACCCGGGTGACCTGGCGATCAATGCGGTTCAGCATCCGGCCGACGGCACGTGGATGTACTTCGTGACCTGGAACCTGAAGACGGGCGAGACGATGTTCTCGACCACCCAGGCGGAGCACGAGGCGGCCGTGGAGAAATGGCAGCAGTGGATGAAGGACAACCCCGGCTATGGCTGATTCGAGCAAGCGCGCCCGCGACGAGGAGACGGCCGTGGAGGACGGCGTCTCGGAGGCGTCGGCGGAGGCCGTCATCGCCGAGATCGTCGAGGCGGAGCGCGAGAGGGAGGCCGAGGAGGCCGCCGTCGCGGAGGCCGAGGAGGCGGTCGAGCGCGAGGAACCGGACGACGACGATCTGACGGAGGCTGCAGAGGCCACGCCGTCGGAGCCGGATGCCGAGGAGGGGGCGGCTGCCGAGCCGGAGTCGCCTGGTGAGCCGGAGGCGCCTGCCGAGCCGGCGCCGGCCCAGCCCGCGCCGGCCAAGCCCGCGGCCGCGAAGCCCCGCAAGGCCAAGGCCCCCAGCCGCCGCCTCGCGGTGCTCGGGTCGCCCATCGGCCACTCGAAGTCGCCCGCCCTCCACCGTGCCGCGTACGACGCCCTGGGCCTCGACTGGTCGTACGAGGCCGTCGAGGTGACCGAGGGCGGCCTGGTCGACTTCGTCGCCGGCCTCGGCCCGGAGTGGCGCGGTCTCTCGCTGACCATGCCGCTGAAGAAGGCGGTCCTCCCGCTGCTCGCGGAGACCGACCGCATCGCCGAGCAGACCGGCGGCGCCAACACGGTGCTGCTCGACGGCGACGCCCTGCGCGGCTTCAACACCGACGTCGCCGGGATCGTCCGCGCCCTGCAGGGAGCCGGGGTGGAGGAGGCCCGCTTCGTCCACATCCTCGGCGGGGGAGCGACGGCCGCGTCCGCGCTGGTCGCCGCGGCCGAGCTGGGCGCAGAGCGCGTCGACGTGCACGTCCGCGACCTGACCCGCGCCGGCTGGATCGAACCCCTCGCGACCGAGCTCGGGTTGCGCGTCCGCATCCGGCCGTTCTCGCAGGCGGATCGCTCGCTCGAGGTGCCGGAGGTCGTGATCAGCACCCTCCCCGGAGGCAGCGCCACCGAGGCGGTGTACACCGACTCCACGCGACGCCGTTCGGTGCTGCTCGACGTCGCCTACGAGCCCTGGCCGACGCCGCTCGCGCGGCAGTGGGAGGCGGTCGGCGGCCGCGTCGTCTCGGGGCTGGCGATGCTCGCCCACCAGGCGCTGCTGCAGGTGCGCGTGTTCGTCTCCGGCGACCCGATGCAGCCGCTGCCCGACGAGCCGGACGTGCTCGCCGCGATGCTCGACGCCGTCGGCATCGACGAGCAGGGGCAGCCGCTGGAGGCCTGATCGCGGCGCGGGGGCCTCACCGCCCTGTGCCAGAATCGAAGCATGCTTCGTTGGCTCACGGCCGGGGAATCCCACGGCCCCGAACTCATCGCCGTCCTGGAGGGTCTCCCCGCCGGGGTCCCGGTGTCGCTCGACGCCATCCGCGCCGACCTCGCCCGCCGCAAGCTCGGCTACGGGCGCGGCGCGCGCATGAAGTTCGAGCAGGACGCGCTGGAGGTCTCCGGCGGCGTGCGCCACGGCTACAGCCTGGGCAGCCCCATCGCCCTCCGCATCGGCAACACCGAGTGGCCGAAATGGGTGGATGTGATGAGCCCGGAGCCCGTCGACCCGGCGGTGCTCCAGACCGGCCGCGGCGCCGCGCTCACCCGCCCGCGCCCGGGCCACGCCGACCTGGTCGGTATGCAGAAGTACGGCTTCGACGAGGCGCGGCCCATCCTGGAGCGCGCCAGCGCCCGCGAGACGGCCGCGCGCGTCTCCCTCGGCGCGGTCGCGCGGTCGTTCCTGGCGGAGCTCGGCATCACGCTGGTCAGCCACACGCTGTCGATCGGCCCGGTGCGCGTTCCGGAGGACGCCCCGCTGCCGCTCCCGTCCGACGTGGACACGCTCGACGCCGACCCGCTGCGCTGCTTCGACCCCGCGACCTCCGAGCGGATGGTCGCCGAGGTGGATGCCGCGCACAAGGACGGCGACACCCTCGGCGGCGTCGTCGAGGTGCTGGCGTACGGCCTCCCGCCGGGGCTCGGCTCGCACGTGCACTGGGACCGGAAGCTCGACGCGCAGCTCGCGGCCGCGCTCATGGGCATCCAGGCCATCAAGGGCGTGGAGATCGGCGACGGGTTCCTCACCACCACGCGTCGCGGGTCGCAGGCGCACGACGAGCTGCTCGCGGAGGACGGCACGATCGTCCGCACCAGCGACAAGGCGGGCGGCACCGAGGGCGGCATGAGCACGGGCGGTGTGCTGCGCGTCCGCGCCGGCATGAAGCCCATCGCGACCGTTCCGCACGCGCTGCGGACCGTGGATGTGGCCACCAGCGAGGCCGCGCCGGCGCACCACCAGCGCTCCGACGTCTGCGCCGTCCCCGCCGCCGGGGTCGTGGCGGAGGCGATGGTCGCGCTCGTGCTCGCGAACGCGGTGCTCGAGAAGTTCGGCGGCGACTCCATCGCCGAGACGCGCCGCAATCTGACCGGTTACCTGGCGAGCATCCCGCAGAACCTCACGACGGAGCGCGTGAGCGCTCCCTACGCGTGAGCGTGGCGTGAGCACGGTGACCCCGGAGACGATCGCGCTGATCGGCCCGCCCGCGGCGGGCAAGTCGCGCGTCGGCAAGCGCCTCGCGAAGCTGCTCGACACCACGTACGTGGACACCGACGCCGTGGTGGTGGCGCAGCACGGGCCGATTGCGCAGATCTTCGCCGAGCACGGCGAGCCGCACTTCCGTGCGCTTGAGCGGGAGGCCGTGGCCGAGGCGCTGCGCTATCCGGGAGTCGTCTCGCTCGGCGGGGGAGCGGTGCTCGACCGCGACACCCAGGCCGACCTCGGTGCGGCGCGCGTCGTGCTGCTGACCGTGCGGCCGGAGGCGATCGCCAAGCGCATCGCCAACGACAAACGCCCGCTGGTCACCGACCTGGAGTCGTGGAAGCGGCTGGTCGCCTCCCGCGCCGACCTGTACCGGTCGCTCGCGGACTACACGGCGGACACGTCGTCCCGACCGATCGACACCATCGTGGAGGAGATCGCGCGCTGGGTGCAGACCGCTCCGGCCCAGAAGACCCCGGCGCAGAAGACCCCCGCCCCGCCGCAGACGGAAGGACCCGCATGACCGACGCCCCCACCGAGATCCTCGTCTCCGGCGCGAACCCGTACCCGGTGCTGGTCGGCCGCGGCATCCGCTACGGGCTCGCCGAGCACCTGGGCACCGGTGTCGCCAAGGTGCTCATCGTCCACCCGCCGACGCTCGGGGCCGCCGCTGCCGAGCTCCGTGCGTCGCTCGTCGACCGCTACGAGGTGCTGCTGGCCGAGATCCCGGATGCGGAGGCCGCGAAACGGATCGAGGTCGCGTCGTTCCTCTGGCAGATCATGGGCCAGGCCGACTTCACCCGCTCGGACGCGGTGGTCGGCTTCGGCGGCGGCGCGGTCACCGACCTCGCCGGCTTCGTCGCGGCCACCTGGCTGCGGGGCGTGAAGCTCATCCAGGTCCCGACGACCCTGCTCGGGATGGTGGATGCCGCGGTCGGCGGCAAGACCGGTATCAACACCGCGGAGGGCAAGAACCTCGTCGGTGCGTTCTACGCGCCCGCGGCGGTCGTCTGCGACCTGGACACGCTGACCTCCCTGCCGCGCAACGAGATCCTCGCCGGGTTCGCCGAGGTCGTGAAGTACGGCTTCATCGCCGAGCCGGAGATCCTGGACACGATCGAGGCCGACGTCGACCGGGCGACCGACCCGGAGACGCCGGAGTTCCGCCGACTGGTGGAGCTGTCCATCGGCATCAAGGCGCGGGTCGTGGGGGAGGACTTCACCGAGCAGGGGCTCCGCGAGATCCTCAATTACGGCCACACCCTCGGCCACGCGATCGAGCACGCCGAGCGCTACCAGTGGCGGCACGGTGCGGCCATCTCGGTGGGCATGGTGTTCGCGGCGGAGCTCGCCCGGCTGAGCGGGCGGCTGAGCGACGAGGTCGCCGACCGGCACCGCCGCATCCTGGAGTCGCTCACGCTTCCCGTGACGTACCCCGCGGGCCGCTGGCAGACGCTGCTGGCCACGATGCAGCGCGACAAGAAGGCGCGGGGCAGTATGCTGCGCTTCATCGTGCTCGACGACGTGGCCCGGCCGACCGTGCTGGCCGGCCCCGACCAGAGCCTGCTGTTCGCCGCATACCAGGAGGTGGCTTCGTGAGCGGGAAGACCGTGCTGGAGAGGTTCCAGGCGAAGCCCCGCGACGGCGTCGCCATCGTCGTCGCGGAGGACGCGGATCGCGCCCTGCTCGGGCCGCTCCCGGAGGGCGCGACGGAGGCGGAGGTCGCCGCGGCGGCGGTCGTCGCGACGGTCGTGCGGTCGCGCGACGAGCTCCTGGCCCGGTACGCCGAGCAGCTGCCGGTGGCCGCGGGCGCGCGCGCCGTCTGGGTCGTGTACCCGAAGGGCGGCCGGGCAGACGTCAACCGCGACGTCGTCGCGGGGGAGGCGCGCGCCTACGGATGGCGCGGCGTCAGCAACATCGCGGTCGACGAGACCTGGTCGGCGGTGCGCGTGCGCCCGCTCAAGGACGGGGAGGAGTGAGCGTGGCGAGCATCCTCGTCCTGAACGGCCCGAACCTCGGCCGCCTCGGCACCCGCGAACCCGACGTGTACGGCTCGGCGACGCTCGACGACCTGCGGGCCGTGCTCGCGGAGGACGCGGGCGACGACAGCATCGACCTGCGCCAGACCGACGACGAGGGGCAGCTGCTGCGCTGGCTGCACGAGGCCGCGGACACCGGCGCGCCCGTCATCCTGAACGCCGGGGCGTGGACGCACTACTCGTTCGCCTTGCGCGACGCGGTGTCGCTCGTGACCTCGGCCGGCGGCATCGTCGTCGAGGTGCACCTGTCGAATCCGCATGCGCGCGAGGAGTTCCGGCACACCAGCGTCATCACGGCTGTGTCGACCGGCGTGATCGCCGGATTCGGCTTCGAGTCGTACCGGCTGGCGCTGGCGTTCATTCGCCGAAACGCGCGCTGACGTCTAGAATCTTTCCCGGACCGCCGCGCGCGGTCGCTGTGGGCCGCCCTCGTGTGCGCGGCATCCACCCGAATCTTCACACCGAACGAACGGAACATCCCCTTGGCTTCTACCGCTGACATCAAGAACGGCGTCGTCCTCAACATCGACGGGCAGCTCTGGAGCGTGATCGAGTTCCAGCACGTCAAGCCGGGCAAGGGCGGTGCGTTCGTCCGTACCAAGCTGAAGAACGTGACCACGGGCAAGACCGTCGACCGCACGTACAACGCCGGCGCGAAGATCGAGATCACCAACGTCGACCGCCGCGACTACCAGTACCTGTACCAGGACGGTGCGGACTTCGTGTTCATGGACACCTCCGACTACGACCAGATCACCATCCCGGGCCCGGTCGTCGGCGACGCCGCCAACTTCATGCTCGAGAACCAGAACGTGACCGTCGCGCTGCATGAGGGCGAGCCGCTCTACGTCGAGCTCCCGGCCTCCGTCGTGCTGGAGATCACCTACACCGAGCCGGGCCTGCAGGGCGACCGCTCCACCGGCGGCACCAAGCCGGCGACCGTCGAGACCGGCTACCAGATCCAGGTCCCGCTGTTCCTGGAGACCGGCACCAAGGTCAAGGTCGACACCCGCTCGGGCGACTACCTCGGCCGCGTCAACGACTAGATGAGCGCGCGGACCAAGGCGCGCAAGCGCGCCCTCGACGTGCTGTACAGCGCCGACCTGCGGCAGATCCCGCTCCGGCAGGCGCTCGCGACGGAGGCCGAGCGTGCGGCGAACGAGCCGGCACGCGAGGCGTCGTGGCTGTACGCGCGCGAGATCCTGGACGGCGTGATCGAGCACCAGGACGAGATCGACGAGCAGATCGAGACGTACGCCCAAGGGTGGACGCTCGCCCGCATGCCCGCCGTCGACCGCGCCATCCTGCGCATCGGCGTGTGGGAGGTGCTGTTCAACGACGAGGTGCCCGACGGCGTCGCGATCGCCGAGGCCGTCGAGGCCGCGACCGTGCTGTCGACCGACGACTCGGCCGGCTTCGTCAACGGGCTGCTCGCCAAGATCGCGCAGGCCACCGGAGGCGCGGGGAGGACCGCCTGATGGGCCGCCTGCGCCGGATCGCCGCCGCCGCCGTGCTCGCGGCCGGCATCGCCGTCGCCGCGGCGGGATGCTCGCTGCTGGGCGGCGCGTCGAACGTGCCGGTCGCGACGGACGCGCCCCCGAAGGGCACCGACGGCGCCGTCGACTTCGACGGCGGCTTCATCACCGTCGGGAACGGCGGCAAGAAGGTCGACGTCTGGTTCGACGCCATGTGCCCGGTGTGCGGCGCGTTCGAGCAGACGAACGGCGAGACCTTCGCGAGCGCGGTCGACGACGGGTCGATCACCCTGCGGCTGCACCCGCTGACCTTCCTCGATTCGGCCTCGAACGGGACCGGGTACTCCACCCGGGCCGCGGCGGCGCTGACGTGCGTCGCGGTGACGGACGAGAACGCCATCCTGCCGTTCTACCAGTCGCTGTTCACCGACCAGCCGGAGGAGAACTCCGACGGGCTGACGGACAAGGAGCTGGCGAAGCGCGCGAGCACCGCCGGCGCGAACATCTCCACCTGCCTCGCCGACAGCGGGCCGTACCAGGCGTGGGCGCAGCGCAACACGGCGAACTCGCAGAAGGGCCCGATCGAGGTCGACGGCAGGAAGGTGCTCGACACGATCAAGGGCACCCCGACCGTCCTCGTCGACGGCAAGCAGTACCCCGGCGGCGTCACCGACAAGAAGGCCTTCAGCGACTTCCTCGGCTCCCGCTGACGCCGGGTTGCACGTCGTGGTCGCTGTTCGCGCGGAATAGCGACCACGACGTGCAACTCGATGGAGGGTGTGCGGGCTGGTAGGGTAGGCGGAAGTACGTAGGCATCCTTTAACGGCCGTCCTGTGAGGCGGGGAAGGAGGTCGGCATGACAGCGCGCACCGTGCTGCAACAGGCTGACATCGCCCGGGCGTTGACTCGGATCTCGCACGAGATCCTGGAGTCCAACCGGGGAACGGACGATCTGGTGATCCTCGGGATCCCGACCCGCGGCGTCGTGCTCGCGCGGCGGATCGCCGAGAACATCCAGCGCATCGAGCCGGCGGCGATCCACTCGCCGGCCGACATCGTGGGCGCGCTCGACGTCACGATGTACCGCGACGACCTGTCGCGCCACCCCACGCGCACGCCGCAGCCGACCTCGCTGCCGGGGCCGATCGACGGCAAGACCGTTGTGCTGGTGGATGACGTGCTCTTCTCGGGCCGCACCATCCGCGCCGCGCTCGATGCGGTCAGCGACCTGGGCCGGCCGCGCGCCGTGCGGCTCGCGGTGCTGGTCGACCGCGGCCACCGGGAGCTGCCCATCCGTGCGGACTTCGTCGGCAAGAACCTGCCGTCGGCCGCATCGGAGCGCATATTCGTGCGCCTCGACGAGGTGGACGGCGAGGAGTCGGTGACCATCGACGAGCCCCACGAGAACCAGGAGGCCGGAGCATGAGGCACCTGCTGTCGACGCGCGACCTCGCTCGGGAGGACGCCATCCGGCTGCTCGATGTCGCCGAGGACATGGCGGACGTGCAGGAGCGCGAGGTCAAGAAGCTCCCGACGCTGCGCGGCAAGACGGTCGTGAACCTGTTCTTCGAGGACTCGACCCGCACCCGCATCTCGTTCGAGGCGGCAGCCAAGCGGCTGTCGGCGGATGTGATCAACTTCTCCGCCAAGGGCTCCAGCGTCTCCAAGGGCGAGAGTCTGAAGGACACCGCCCAGACGCTGCAGGCGATGGGGGCCGACGCCGTGGTGATCCGGCACGGGTCGTCCGGTGCGCCGCAGACGCTCGCGACGAGCGGCTGGATCGAGGCCGGCATCCTGAACGCGGGGGACGGCACGCACGAGCATCCGACGCAGGCGCTGCTGGACGCGTTCACGATGCGCCGCCGCCTGCACGGAACGGCGTCGCGCGGGAAGGACCTCGACGGGGTGTCCGTCGCGATCGTGGGCGACATCCTCCACTCGCGCGTCGCCCGGTCGAACGTCTGGCTGCTGCGCACGCTCGGCGCGCACGTGACCCTGGTCGCGCCGCCGACGCTGCTGCCGGTGGATGTGTCCGGCTGGCCGGTCGACGTGCAGTACGACCTCGACGAGGCGATCGCCGCCGGGCCGGACGTCGTGATGATGCTGCGCATCCAGGCCGAGCGGATGAACGCGGCGTTCTTCCCGACCACACGCGAATACTCGCGGCGCTGGGGCCTGGATGAGGAACGCCTCGGGCGTCTGCGGGCCGATAGCATTGTGATGCACCCGGGACCGATGAACCGCGGGCTGGAGATCTCGGCCGCGGCCGCGGACTCTCCGCGCTCGACGGTCCGGGAGCAGGTCGCGAACGGCGTCTCCGTGCGGATGGCAGCGCTGTACCTGCTGCTGTCGGGTGCCGGTCGAGAGCAGGCGGTGTGAAGGTGGGCATGGGCGAAAGATTCTTGATCGGCGGCGCGACGCTGGCCGACGGCAGCCGCACCGATCTGCTGCTGGAGGACGGCCGGATCGTCGAGACCGGCTCCGGCCTGAGCGCCGCGGGTGCGACGGCCATCGACGCGGACGGGCTGCTCGCCCTTCCCGGACTGGTCGACCTGCACACGCACCTCCGCGAGCCGGGCTACGAGCAGAGCGAGACCGTGCTGACCGGCACGCGCGCCGCCGCGGCCGGCGGCTTCACCGCGGTGTTCGCCATGGCGAACACGTCGCCGGTGGCCGACACCGCCGGCGTCGTCGAGCAGGTGCTGAGCCTGGGGGAGGCCGCCGGCTACGCCACGGTCCGCCCGATCGGCGCCGTCACGGTGGGCCTGGAGGGCGAGCGGCTGGCGGAGCTGGGCGCGATGGCCCAGTCCCGCGCTCGGGTTCGCGTCTTCTCCGACGACGGCAAGTGCGTCTCCGACCCGCTGCTGATGCGGCGGGCGCTGGAGTACGTGAAGGCGTTCGACGGCGTGATCGCCCAGCACGCGCAGGAGCCGCGGCTGACGCAGGGCGCGCAGATGAACGAGGGCGCGCTGTCCGGCGAGCTGGGGCTGACCGGCTGGCCGGCGGTCGCCGAGGAGTCGATCATCGCCCGGGACGTGCTCCTCGCCGAGCACGTCGGCTCGCGTCTGCACGTCTGTCACGTGTCGACCGCGGGCAGCGTCGACGTCATCCGCTGGGCCAAGGCGCGCGGCATCGACGTGACCGCAGAGGTGACACCGCACCACCTGGCGCTGACCGAGGAGCTGGCGACCGGCTACGACGCCCGCTACAAGGTGAACCCGCCGCTGCGCCGCCGCGAGGACGTGGAGGCGCTGCGCGCGGGACTGGCCGACGGCACCATCGACATCGTCGCGACCGACCACGCTCCGCATCCCGTCGAGTCGAAGGACTGCGAGTGGGATGCCGCCGCGTTCGGCATGGTCGGGCTGGAGTCGGCCCTGTCCGTGGTGCAGGCGAGCGTGGTGGACAACGGCCTGCTCGACTGGGCGGACGTCGCGCGGGTGCTCTCCGCGACGCCCGCGCGCATCGGCCGGCTGGAGGGCCACGGCGGTCCGCTGGAGGCCGGAGCGCCCGCGAACCTGTTCCTCTACGACCCCACCGTCTCGCGCGACTTCTCGACCGCCGACCTGGCCGGGAAGGGCGTCAACTCGCCGTACCTCGGCCTCACGCTCCCGGGCCGGGTCGTCGCGACCTTCCACCAGGGCCGCGCGACCGTGCTCGACGGCGCCGTCCGCGAGGCCGGGGAGGTGGGCGCACGTGGATAAGCTGCTCCCCACCCTCGGGATCCTCGCGGTCGTCGTCATCGTGCTCGCATTGGCGTTGGTCGGCTGGCGACGGCGCGTGCGGCGCGACAGCGGCGCGGGCGGCGGCTACTCGACGCCCGGCACGCTGAGCGCGCCGACGGCGGAGACGGAGGCGCTGTACGTCGCGACGACGAAGGCCGGCCAGCACCTGGAGCGGCTCGCCCTCCCCGGGCTCGCCTACCGCGGCAAGGCGTCCGTCGCCGTCCGGCCGGAGGGCGTCGCGATCGCCGTGACCGGCGAGACGCCCGTCTTCGTCCCGGCGGCCGTCGTCTCCGGCGTCGGCGCCGCGAGCGTCGCGATCGACCGGGCGGTCGAGCGCGACGGGCTGCTCCGGCTCGGCTGGACCACCAGCGGCGGCACCGCCGCCGACACATACTTCCGGGTCGTCGACCCGGCCGGCCGTGCGCAGCTCGCCGCGGCCATAGAACAGATCGTCCCGAACGACAAGGAGGTGTGACGTGCTCGCAGCAGAACCAGCGGTGCTCGTCCTCGAAGACGGCCAGCGGTATGTCGGCCGGGCCTACGGCGCCCGCGGGCGCACGCTCGGCGAGGCCGTGTTCGCCACCGGCATGACCGGCTACCAGGAGACGCTGACCGACCCGTCCTACGCGGGCCAGATCGTCCTGCAGACCGCGCCGCACATCGGCAACACCGGCACCAACGACGAGGACATGGAGTCGCGCCAGATCTGGGTCGCCGGCTACGTCGTCCGCGAGCCCAGCCGCGTCGTGTCCAACTTCCGCGCCCAGCGCAGCCTCGACGACGACCTGGTCGCGCAGGGGGTCGTCGGGATCAGCGGCATCGACACGCGCGCCGTCACCCGGCACATCCGCTCCGCCGGCGCCATGCGCTCCGGCATCTTCTCGGGCGACGACTTCGACCTGAGCGACAGCGAGCAGCTGGAGCTCGTGCTCGCGGGCGCGCCCATGAAGGGACGCAACCTCTCGGCCGAGGTCTCCACCGTCGAGCCGTACACGGTCCCCGCGGTGGGCGAGAAGGTCGGCTCGGTGGCCGTCCTCGACCTGGGGGTGAAGAAGTCCACTCTGGAGAACCTCGCGGCCCGCGGCCTCGACGTGCACGTGCTGCCGCAGCAGGTGACGGCGCAGGATGTGCTCGGACTCGGTGTCTCCGCCCTGTTCTTCTCCAACGGCCCCGGCGACCCGCAGGCCTCCGACAAGCACGTCGCCCTGCTGCAGGAGACGCTGCGCGCGGGCCTGCCGTACTTCGGCATCTGCTTCGGCAACCAGCTGCTCGGCCGCGCGCTCGGGCTCGACACCTACAAGCTGCCGTTCGGCCACCGCGGGATCAACCAGCCGGTGCTCGACAAGCGCACCGGCCGGGTGGAGATCACCGCACAGAACCACGGGTTCGCCGTGAAGGCGCCGATCGACGCCGAGTTCGACTCGCCCGCCGGCTTCGGCCGCGTCGAGGTGAGCCACTTCTCGCTCAACGACCAGGTCGTCGAGGGCCTCAACTGCCTCGACCTGAACGCGTTCAGCGTGCAGTACCACCCGGAGGCGGCGGCCGGCCCGCACGACGCCAACTACCTCTTCGACCGCTTCCTCGACATGGTCAGAGCTCAGCACAGCGAGACCGCGAACGACCAGGAGAACAACTGATGCCCAAACGCGACGACATCAACTCCGTCCTCGTCATCGGCTCCGGCCCGATCGTCATCGGCCAGGCGGTCGAGTTCGACTACTCGGGCACGCAGGCCTGCCGTGTGCTGAAGGCCGAGGGCGTCCGCGTCATCCTGGTCAACTCCAACCCGGCGACGATCATGACCGACCCCGACTTCGCCGACGCGACCTACGTCGAGCCGATCACGTGGCAGGTCATCGAGACGATCATCGCCAAGGAGAAGCCGGACGCGATCCTGCCGACCCTCGGCGGTCAGACCGCGCTCAACGCGGCCATGCAGCTACACGAGCACGGCATCCTGGAGAAGTACGGCGTCGAGCTGATCGGCGCGAAGTTCGAGGCCATCCAGAAGGGCGAGGACCGCCAGATCTTCAAGGAGCTGGTCGTCGAGGCCGGCGCGGAGGTCGCCCGCTCGCACATCGCGCACACGGTCGAGGAGGCGCTGGAGTTCGCCGAGGACCTGGGCTACCCGCTCGTCGTCCGTCCGTCGTTCACCATGGGCGGCCTGGGCTCCGGCTTCGCGTACACCCCGGAGGAGCTCCGGCGCATCGCCGGCGACGGCATCCACCAGAGCCCGACCAGCGAGGTGCTCCTGGAGGAGTCCATCCTCGGCTGGAAGGAGTACGAGCTCGAGCTCATGCGCGACACCGCCGACAACACGGTCGTGGTCTGCTCCATCGAGAACGTCGACCCGGTCGGCGTGCACACCGGCGACTCGATCACGGTGGCGCCCGCGCTCACGCTGACCGACCGCGAGTACCAGCGGATGCGCGACATCGGCATCGACATCATCCGCGCGGTCGGCGTCGACACCGGCGGCTGCAACATCCAGTTCGCGGTCAACCCGGAGAACGGCCGCATCATCGTCATCGAGATGAACCCGCGCGTCTCCCGCTCCTCGGCGCTCGCGTCGAAGGCGACCGGCTTCCCGATCGCCAAGATCGCCGCGAAGCTCGCCATCGGCTACCGGCTCGACGAGATCCCGAACGACATCACCAAGGTGACCCCGGCGAGCTTCGAGCCGACGCTCGACTACATCGTCGTGAAGGTGCCGCGGTTCGCGTTCGAGAAGTTCCCGGCCGCCGACCCCACGCTGACCACGACCATGAAGTCGGTCGGCGAGGCGATGGCGATCGGCCGCTCGTTCACGAGCGCGCTGCAGAAGGCGCTGCGATCGCTGGAGAAGCGCGGCTCGTCGTTCCACTGGGGACCGCAGGCGCGGACGGTGGACGAGCTGCTCGCCTCCATCTCCACCCCGACCGACGGCCGCATCGTCGACGTGCAGCAGGCGCTCCGCCTGGGAGCGACGCCGGAGCAGGTCTTCGAGGCGACCAAGATCGACCCCTGGTTCATCGACCAGATCGTCCTCATCAACGAGGTCGCGGACCAGATCCGGGACGCGCCGACGCTCGACACCGACACCCTCCGCTACGCGAAGGACCACGGTTTCTCCGACGCGCAGATCGGCGAGCTGCGCGGCTTCGGCGAGGCCGACGTGCGGGAGGTGCGGCACATCCTCGGCGTCCGCCCGGTCTACAAGACGGTCGACACCTGCGCCGGCGAGTTCCCGGCGCTCACGCCGTACCACTACTCCAGCTACGACCTGGAGACCGAGGTCGAGCCGAGCGACAAGCGCAAGGTCGTCATCCTGGGCTCCGGCCCGAACCGCATCGGCCAGGGCGTCGAGTTCGACTACTCGTGCGTGCACGCATCGTTCGCGCTGCACGACGCCGGGTTCGAGACGATCATGATCAACTGCAACCCGGAGACGGTGTCGACCGACTACGACACCAGCGACCGGCTCTACTTCGAGCCGCTGACGCTGGAGGACGTGCTGGAGGTCATCCACGCCGAGTCGCAGACCGGTGAGCTGGTCGGTGTCGTCGTGCAGCTCGGCGGCCAGACCGCGCTCGGACTCGCGAAGGGCCTGGAGGCCGCGGGCGTCCCGATCCTCGGCACCACGCCCGAGGCGATCGACCTGGCGGAGGAGCGCGGCCTGTTCGCCGAGATCCTCGAGAACGCCGGGCTGGTCGCGCCGCGCAACAGCACGGCCGTCGACTACCCGTCGGCCGCGCACGCGGCGGAGCAGATCGGCTACCCGGTCCTGGTGCGCCCGAGCTTCGTGCTCGGCGGCCGCGGCATGGAGATCGTCTACGACAACGCGTCGCTGGCCGACTACTTCGAGCGCGTCGCCGGCCAGGGGATCGTCGGCCCGTCGCACCCGCTGCTGGTGGACCGCTTCCTCGACGACGCGATCGAGATCGACGTCGACGCGCTGTACGACGGGGAGCGGCTCTACATCGGCGGCGTGATGGAGCACATCGAGGAGGCCGGCGTCCACTCCGGCGACTCGTCGTGCACCCTCCCGCCCATCACGCTCGGCCGCCGCGAGATCGACCGCGTGCGCGAGGCGACGCTGAAGATCGCCGAGGGCATCGGCGTGCGCGGCCTGCTGAACGTGCAGTTCGCGATCGGCGCCGGCGTGCTCTACGTGCTGGAGGCCAACCCGCGCGCCTCGCGGACCGTGCCGTTCGTCTCGAAGGCTCTCGGCATCCCGCTCGCGAAGGCGGCCTCCCGGCTCATGGTCGGCGAGACGATCGAGAGCCTGATCGCCGAGGGCCTGCTGCCCGCCGACGACGGATCGCTCATCCCGATGGACTCGCCGGTCGCCGTCAAGGAGGCGGTGCTGCCGTTCAAGCGGTTCCGCACGAAGGAGGGCACCGTCGTGGACTCGGTTCTCGGCCCGGAGATGCGATCCACCGGCGAGGTCATGGGCATCGACAAGGACTTCCCGACCGCGTTCGCGAAGAGCCAGTCGGCCGCGTACGGCGGCATGCCGCTGACCGGTCGGGTGTTCGTCTCGGTCTCCGACCGCGACAAGCGGGCCGTCGTCCTCCCGGTGCTCCGCCTCCACCAGCTCGGCTTCGAGATCGTGGCGACCGAGGGCACCGCCGAGGTGCTCAACCGCAACGGCATCGCCGCGCGCATCGTGCGCAAGCACAGCGAGGCGCAGGAGTCCGGCGGCGACTCGATCGTCGACATCATCAACCGGGCCGAAGTGGATGTGGTGATCAACACCCCGAGCGGCCGGTCGGCGCGCGCGGACGGCTACGAGATCCGTGCGGCGGCCGTGGCGGCCGACAAGCCGCTGTTCACGACCATCGCGGAGCTCAGCGCCGCGGTCGCGTCGCTGGACGCCATCCGCGAGGGCTTCGACGTGAAGTCGTTGCAGGAGTACGCGCGGGAGAGGGCCGCCCGAGCATGACGTTCGGCGACCGGCTGGCCGCGGTCTTCGCGGAGCGCGGCCGGCTCTGCGTCGGCATCGACCCCCACGCCCACCTGCTGGAGGCGTGGGGGCTGCCGGCGTCGGCCGACGGGCTGCGCGCGTTCGGGCTGACCACGGTGGAGGCCGTGGCCGGCCGGGCGGGCATCGTGAAGCCGCAGGTGGCCTTCTTCGAGCGGTTCGGCGCCGCCGGATACCGGGCCCTGGAGGACGTGCTCTCCGCCGCCCGCGACGCCGACCTCCTCGTGATCGCGGACGTGAAGCGCGGCGACATCGGCACCAGCGTCACCGCCTACGCCGAGGCGTGGCTCACGCCGGGCTCCCCGCTGGAGGCGGACGCGATGACCGTCGCGGCGTACCAGGGCGTCGGCTCGCTGGCCGACGCGATGGCGTTGGGGGAGCGCGCGGGCAAGGGGCTCTTCGTGCTCGCGGCGACCTCGAATCCGGAGGCCGCCGCCGTGCAGCAGGCGCTCGTGCAGTCCGGCCCGAGGGCGGGGCAGTCCGTCGCACGTGCGATCATCGAAGACGTGCATGCATTCAATGAGGGGCAGTCCGGGGTGCGCCCGTTCGGATCCGTCGGGCTGGTGCTCGGCGCGACCGTCGACCTCGCCGACTACGGCATCGACGTGGCCACAGCGGGGGAGCGGACGCCCGCCCTCCCTGTGCTCGCGCCCGGCTTCGGCCACCAGGGTGCGCGAGTGGAGGACACGGCGCGCCTGTTCGGCTCCCTCGCCTCCGGGGTCGTCGTCAGCGAGTCCCGCGGACTGCTCGCCGCCGGCCCCGCCGGACTCGCCGCCGCCGTCGAGCGGCGCGCCGAGGAGGTGCGCGCCGCCCATGTCTGACGCCGCCGCAGCCGACCGTCCGGCGTCCAAGCGCCCGGCCCCTCCGGATGTCGACCGCCGGGCCGCCTCGCAGGCGGCCGTCGCGGCGCGGCGCGCGCGTGCCGCGGTGAAGGCGGCCATCGCCTCCCGTGAGCTGTCGCCGCTGACCGTGCTCGACCGGGCCACGGCAGAGCCGGACGGCGTGGAGGGGCGCCTGCGGGTGACCGAGTTCCTGCTCAGCGTGCCCGCCATCGGCGAGACGAAGATGCAGGAGGCGCTGAACCGGCTGGCGATCTCGCCCGCCAAGCGCCTCGGCGGCCTGGGGAGGCACCAGCGGCTGCGCCTGCGCGAGTTCCTGATCGAGCGGGAGAACCGCTCCGAGCGGCAGCGGAACCGGCTGGTCGTGCTCGCCGGACCGACCGCGGTCGGCAAGGGCACCGTCTCCACCTACATCCGGGAGAACTACCCCGAGGTGCTGCTCTCGGTCTCCGCGACCACCCGCGCGCCGCGCCCGGGCGAGGTCGACGGCGTCAACTACTACTTCGTCGACGACGCCGAGTTCGACCGCATGATCGCGGACGGCGAACTGCTGGAGTACGCGACCGTCCACAACGCCTACCGGTACGGCACGCCGCGCGCGCCGATCGAGGCCGCGCTGGCCGCCGGCCGAAGCGTCCTGCTCGAGATCGACCTCCAGGGCGCCCGCCAGGTGCGCGCGTCGATGCCGGAGGCGAGACTGATCTTCCTGCTCCCGCCGACGTGGGAGGAGCTGGTGCGCCGCCTGATCGGCCGGGGCACGGAAGACGCCGCGGAGCAGCAGCGCCGGCTGGAGACCGCGAAGGTCGAACTGGCCGCGCAGGACGAGTTCGACTACCGCGTGGTCAACCACGACGTCGCGACCGCGGCCCGCGAGGTCGTAGACTTGATGAAGGTCCGCGCGGCGCCGTCGCGTCCGTAGGCCGTTCCTCCGCGCCCTCTCGGGCGCGCCCACCGTCCCCGGTCGTTCGACACGACCGCCCGATCCGGCCATCGCGCCCGGTCGCAGAAGCAAGGAGCAGCCGCATGGCAACCAGCAACAACGGCATCATCGACCCGCCCATCGACGACCTGCTGTCCCGCGTCGAGTCGAAGTACGCGCTCGTCATCTTCGCGTCGAAGCGTGCGCGCCAGATCAACGACTACTACGCCGACCTGCACGAGGGCAGCCTGTTCGACAACGTCGGCCCGCTGGTCGACTCGTCGGTCGACGACAAGCCGCTGTCCGTCGCGCTGCACGAGATCAACGAGGACAAGCTCGTCCTGAAGCCGATCGCCGCCGCCGAGTAAGGCGGACCACCGCAGCAGACGTTTCGAACCGGGGCGGCCGTGTCGGCGGCCCCCGGCCGAGGAGAGGTGCCGCCGTTGAGCCCACGATTGACCGTCGTCGTCGGAGTGACCGGCGGCATCGCCGCGTACAAGGCCGTCGGCGTCATCCGCGCCCTGGTCCTCGAAGGCCACTCGGTGCACGTGGTGGCGACCGAGAACGCGCTGCGGTTCGTCGGACGGCCGACGCTGGAGGCGATCAGCCGCAACCCGGTCGCCACCGACCTGTACGAGGGCGTCGCCGAGGTGCGGCACGTGGCGATCGGCCAGTCGGCCGACCTCATCGTCATCGCCCCCGCGACCGCGAACACCATCGCGAAGCTCGCCGCGGGGCTGGCCGACGACCTCCTCGGCAACACGGTCCTCGCCTCCACGGCCCCGCTCGTCATCGCCCCGGCGATGCACACCGAGATGTGGCGCAACCCGGCGACCGTCGCCAACATCGCGACCCTCCGCGGCCGCGGGGTGACCATCGTCGGCCCCGCCAGCGGCCAGCTCACCGGCGCCGACTCCGGTCCGGGCCGGATGGAGGAGCCGGAGGTCATCGTCCGCGCCGCGCTCCGCGCCGCCGGGGCGACCCCGCGCGCGGTCGAGGCGCCCGCTCCGATCGCGCTGCCCTCCGGGGCGCCGGCGGTCAACGACGTGGTCGTGCTCTCGGAGCGCCGCCGCGCCAACGAGGCGGCCCGGCTTCCCCGCGGCGGCGTCGACCTGGCCGGGAAGCGCGTCGTCGTGACCGCGGGCGGGACGCGCGAGCCGCTCGACCCCGTCCGCTTCCTCGGCAACCGCTCCAGCGGGCGGCAGGGCGTCGCCATCGCGAGCGCGGCCCAGGCCCGCGGTGCCGACGTCGTCCTCGTCGCCGCCCACCTCGAAGTGGAGCCGCCGGAGGGCGTCGAGCTGGTGCAGGTGCAGACGGCGCTCGAACTGCAGGAGGCGGTCGAGGAGGCCGCGCGCGCCGCCGACATCGTCGTGATGACCGCGGCCGTCGCCGACTACCGGCCGGCCCAGACGCAGGACGCCAAGATCAAGAAGTCCGACCACGGCGACACCCTGACGCTCGAACTGGTCGCCAACCCGGACATCCTGGCCGGCCTCTCGGCGCGCAAGCGCGACGGGCAGGTGGTCGTCGGTTTCGCCGCGGAGACCGAGCCCGACCCGCAGGCCCTCATCGAGCTCGGCCGCACGAAGCTGGAACACAAAGGCAGCGATTTCCTGGTGCTCAACCAGGTGGGCTGGTCGCACGGGTTCGCAACAGAGAGCAACGAGGTCGTCGTGCTCCGAAAGGGCGGCGATATAGTGATGGAGGCCTCGGGCAGCAAACTGTCGGTGGCCGACCGTATCCTCGACGTCATCGCCTGACGAAGCCCCGATACCCCAGGCGTGCGCCGGAGGACTCCGGTCGCGTTCCCACTCCGTCGACCAGGAAGAACCATGGCAGATCTGCGTCTCTTCACGTCCGAGTCCGTGACCGAAGGCCACCCGGACAAGATCTGCGACCAGATCTCCGACAGCATCCTGGATGCGCTCCTCACGGTCGACCCGCACAGCCGCGCCGCGGTCGAGACGCTCGTGACCACCGGCCTCGTGCACGTCGCGGGCGAGGTGACCTCCAACGGGTACGTCGAGATCCCCGCGCTGGTGCGCAACAAGCTGGTCGAGATCGGCTACGACTCGTCCGACGTCAGCTTCGACGGCACTCAGTGCGGCGTCTCCGTCTCGATCGGGGCACAGTCGCCGGACATCGCGCAGGGCGTCGACAACGCGCTGGAGACCCGCGCCGAGCAGAGCCACGACGACCTCGACCGTCAGGGCGCGGGCGACCAGGGCATCATGTTCGGCTACGCGACCACCGAGACGCCGCAGTACATGCCGCTGCCGATCTGGCTGGCGCACCGGCTCGCGGAGCGCCTCGCCACGGTCCGCAAGGACGACACGCTCGACTACCTGCGGCCGGACGGCAAGACGCAGGTCACCATCGGGTACGAGGGCGCGGTGCCCAAGACCGTGCAGACCGTCGTGCTCTCCACCCAGCACGCGCCGCGCGTGTCGAACGAGCAGCTGCAGGCCGAGATCGTGGAGGAGGTCATCAACCCCGTCCTGCACGACGCGGGCCTGGACTCCTCGCACGTGCGCACGCTGATCAACCCGACCGGACGCTTCGAGATCGGCGGCCCCAAGGGCGACGCGGGCCTCACCGGACGCAAGATCATCGTCGACACCTACGGCGGCGCCTCCCGTCACGGCGGTGGCGCGTTCTCGGGCAAAGACCCGTCGAAGGTCGACCGCTCGGCCGCCTACGCCATGCGCTGGGTGGCCAAGAACGCGGTCGCCGCGGGCCTCGCCGACCGGCTGGAGGTGCAGATCGCGTACGCGATCGGCAAGGCCGCACCCGTCGGGCTGTACGTCGAGACCTTCGGGACCGCGAAGGTGCCGGAGGAGCGCATCATCCGCGCCATCCGCGACGTGTTCGACCTGCGACCGGCGGCCATCATCCGCGACCTCGACCTGCTGCGTCCGATCTACGCGCGCACGGCGACCTACGGCCACTTCGGCCGCGAGCTGCCCGAGTTCACCTGGGAGCGCCTCGACCGCGTCGACGACCTGCGCTCGGCCGCGGGGATCTAGCCGTGGCGGCGGCCGGACGGGTCGCCCGGGTCGTCATCGACTCCCCGCTCCCGCAGCTCGACCACCTCTTCGACTACCGCATCCCGGAGGAGCTGGCCGCCGAAGCGGTACCCGGGGTGCGCGTGCGGGTTCCGCTGCGCTCGGCCGGACGGGTCGCGGACGGGTTCCTGGTGGAGGTCGGCGACCCCGACGATGCGTTCGACGGCGCCCTCAGCCCGCTGGAGGCGGTCGTCTCGCCCGCGCAGGTGCTCACGCCGTCCGTCTGGCGCCTCGCCCGCCGGCTCGCCGACCGCAGCGCCGGCACCGCCAGCGACATCCTCCGCCTCGCCGTCCCCGGCCGCATGGTCCGCGTCGAGAAGGCGTGGCTCGCCGCCATCGCCTCCGGAGTTCTTCGTCCCTCCGCCGGCGTGTCGGGTGCAGAAACTCCGGAGCCGTCGGCGGGGGTGCGCGGGTACGGCGAGCGGGTGCTGGAGGAGGCGGTGGCGCGCGACGAGCGGATCGCGTTGCGCGCGATCCCGCGGCTGAGTCCGCTCCCGGACGGGACGTGGGTGGGCGAGTGGGCCGTGACCCTCGCGGCGCTGGCCGCCGACTGCTGGCGCGGCGGGCGCACCGCGATCGTCGCGGTGCCCGACCACCGCGACCTCGAGCAGCTGTCCGCCGCCCTCGCCGCCATCGCGCCGCCGGAGGCCGTGGTGCGCACCGACGCCGGCCAGGCGAACACCGACCGCTACCGCGGCTTCCTGGAGGCCCTCTCCGGCCCACGCATCGTCATCGGCAACCGGTCGGTCGTCTACGCGCCCGCCGAGCGGCTGGGTCTCCTGGTCGTCTGGGAGGACAGCGACCCGCTGCACGCCGAGCCGCTGAGCCCGTACGTCCACACCCGCGACGCCGCCCTCGTGCGCCAGGAGCTCGAAGGCTGCGCGCTGGTGCTGAGCGGCAACATCCGCAGCGTGGAGGCGCAGCGCCTCGTCGAGGTCGGCTGGCTGCGCGACATCGGGCCCGAGCGGGCGGTCACCTCCAAGGTGGTGCTCACGGCGAACCAGCAGGCGGACGAGCCGGTCGCGCGGGCGGCGCGCATCCCGTCCACGGCATGGCGGACGGCGCGGGAGGCCCTCAGCGGCGACAGCGGTCGGCCCCGCGGCCCCGTGCTCGTGCAGGTCGCCCGGCCGGGCTACGCGCCCGTCGTCGCCTGCGCGAAGTGCGGGCAGGCGGCCCGCTGCATGCACTGCCACGGCCCGCTGCACCAGACCAGCGCCGGTGCGCCGCCCTCGTGCACGGTGTGCGGCCGGCTCGCCACCGGGTGGAGGTGCGAGCACTGCGAGCACACGCGTTTCCGGCTGGTGACGGTCGGCTCCGGACGCACGGCCGAGGAGCTGGGCCGCGCGTTCCCCGGCACGCGCGTGATCCTGGCCGACGGCGACCATCCGGTGCAGCGGATCGGGCCGGCGCCCGCGCTCGTCGTCGCGACCCGGGGTGCCGAGCCCATCGCCGAGGGCGGCTACCAGGCCGTGCTGCTGCTGGACGGCGAGCGGATGCTGGCCCGCGAGAGCCTGCACGTCGCCGAGGACTGCCTGCGCTGGTGGCAGAGCGCGGCCGGTCTCGCCGCCCCCGGCGCTCCGACGGTTCTCGTGGGCGTCTCCGGACCGCTCGCGCGCGACTTCGCCACCGGCCGCCTGGTCGAGTTCGCCCACGAGGAGCTGGTGGACCGCCGCGCGCTGCGCTTCCCGCCCGCCGTGCGCCTCGCCTCCGTGACCGGAGCCGAGGCCACCGTCGCCGAGGTGATCGCGGCCGTGGACCCCGGCATGCTGATCGACGTCCTGGGCCCCGCACCGGTGGAGGCCGACGCGGGTCCCGCGCGCGCGACCCGCCCGGCCGCGGACCAGGTGCGGGCGGTGCTGCGCTTCGAGTACGCCCGCGGGGCCGAGGTGGCGGCGGCAGTCCGCGCCGCCGTCGTGAAGAACGCCACACGCCGCCGCCGCGCCCCCGCAGGCAAGCCGGGCTACCGCCCGGCGCCGTCCCTCCGCGTGCGCTTCGACGACCCCGAGATCCTGTAGCCGCCGCATCCATGGGGCGCAACACGCCGTTTCCCCGCGACGGATGCGGCGTGTTGCGTCCCATGGATCGATCGGCTGGTCGCCACGTGTCGCGTTCTGGGCGGGCGGAATGGCCGCGTTCGTTTCGTGGGTCGATGGGCTGGCGGCGACATGCGGCGTCCGGGCGGGCGAAGCGGCCGCATGCGTCCCACGGATCGGTCGGCTGGTCCCGACACGCCGCGTGCGCGGTGCGTGAGGCGGCGTGTCGGGACCAGGCGATCGTGCGGCGGGGCGGGGTAGGCTGGGTGGCCGTCCCGAAACGGAGGAACATGCGCATCGTCTTCGCCGGCACCCCGGCCGTCGCCATCCCGTCGCTGGAGGCCGTCGCCGCCCGGCACGAGGTCGTCGCGGTCGTCACTCGGGAGGACGCGCCCCTCGGGCGCAAGCGCGTGCTCACGCCCTCGCCGGTCGCCCAGGCGGCCGAACGCCTCGGGCTGACCGTGCTCAAGGCGAACCGCCTGCGCGAGGAGGTCACCGACCGCGTCGCGGCCCTGCAGCCCGACCTCGGGGTCGTGGTCGCCTACGGCGGCCTGGTGCGTGAACCGTTGTTGTCCCTTCCGCGCCTCGGCTGGGTGAACCTCCACTTCTCGCTGCTGCCGCGCTGGCGCGGCGCCGCGCCCGTCCAGCACGCGGTCACCGCGGGCGACACCGAGACGGGTGCGTCCGTTTTCCAGCTCGTCCCCGAGCTGGACGCGGGCGACGTGTTCGCCGAGCTGCGGCGACCGATCGGCACGGACGAGACCGCGGGTGACCTGCTCGACGCCCTCGCCGTCGACGGCGCGGCCCTTCTCGCGGACACGACCGACACCCTCGCGGCAGGCACCGCCGTCGCCGTGCCGCAGCGCGGAGAGGTCGTGCTCGCGCCCAAGCTCTCGCTCGAGGACGCACGGCTCGATTTCGCCCAGCCGGCGGAGCGCGTCCACGCCCGCCTCCGCGGCGTGACGCCGGAGCCGGGAGCCTTCGCCCTGCTGGGCGGCGAGCGGTTCAAGATCCACGCCGCGCGGCGCGCCGCCGGCGAGCCCCCGCTCGCACCCGGCGCGGTCGAGGTGCGCGACCGTCGCGTGCTGGTCGGCACCGCGACCGAGCCGCTGGAGCTGGTGACCGTGCAGCCGGCCGGCAAGCGCGCGATGCCTGCGGCCGACTGGTGGCGCGGGGCCGCCTCCAGCGGCGACACGGTGGTGCTCTCATGAGCGCGCCAGGGCGCGGCCCGGGCGGCCGCTCGGCGCGCGGCGAGCAGGCGGGTGGCCAGCAGGCCGGGGGCGAGCAGCCGCACGCTCGGCAG
>Ga0209563_100216_pt1 | contig 29754 bp, 25 predicted proteins | sample AraplaCvi_mMF_r2_FD_184271 | JGI IMG/M metagenome (GOLD analysis project Ga0209563, IMG submission 184271) | Arabidopsis root microbial communities from North Carolina, USA - plate scrape CL_Cvi_mMF_r2 (SPAdes) (version 2) | ecosystem: Host-associated > Plants > Roots > Endosphere | place: USA... | reverse complement strand
CCTCGCGGGGGCCGGCGTCACGCCCGTGCTCGGCGCTGCCGATCTGCATGCCGCCCGCGCGTCCGCCGCCGCCGTGGGCGCGAACGCGGACGTCCTCGCCTACATCGTCGACCTCGCCAGGGCCACGCGCCGGAGCCCCTCCGTGAAGCTCGGTGTCAGCCCGCGCGGAACCACCGCCCTGCTCGCCGCGGCGAAGGCGTGGGCGTGGCTCTCGGGCTACGAGTCGATCACGCCGGACCACGTGCAGGCCATGCTCGTCCCGGTCTGGCGCCACCGCATCCAGCTGCGCCCGGAGGCGGAGCTGGAGGGCGTCGGGGCGGATGCGATCCTGCAGTCGATCGTGCAGCAGGTCCAGGTCCCGATCTAGGCATCGCCGTGACCGTATCCGGACGTTTCGTCGCGCTGCTCGCACTCGGCGCGCTCCCTGTCGTGCTCCTCGGCGGGCAGCCGATGGCGGCGTACGCGGCGCTCATCGCCTGGGTGCTGCTGTGTGTCGTGCTCGGGCTGATCGACCTCATGGTGGCCGCATCCCCGCGGGCCGTCGCGCTGGAGCGTTCGCTGCCCGCGCGCGTCCGGCTGGGATCGGAAGCGGCGTCGGAGCTGTATGTCACCAACACCGGGCGGCGCACCCTGCGGGGGACTGTCCGCGACGGCTGGGAGCCGTCGGCCGCGGCCGAGCCGACCCGCGCCCGGGTCTCCATCCCGGCCGGGGAGCGCCGCCGGCTGGTCGCCTCGCTCCGGCCCTGGCGCCGCGGCGAGCGCCGCGTGCACAACGTGACCGTCCGCGCGTGGGGTCCGCTTCACCTGTGGGCGCGGCAGGCCACCCTGGATGCTCCCGGCCGCGTCCGCGTTCTGCCGCCGTTCACCGCGCGTAAGCACCTCCCCTCCCGTCTGGCCCGGCTGCGCGAGCTGGAGGGGAGCACCACCGTGCTCCTGCGCGGGCAGGGCACCGAGTTCGACTCGCTGCGCGAGTACGTGCGCGGCGACGACGTGCGCTCCATCGACTGGCGGGCGACCGCGCGCCGGCACGATCCGACCGGCGGGAGCGGCGCGCGGGTCATGGTGCGCACCTGGCGTCCGGAGCGGGACCGCCGCGTCGTCATCGTGATCGACTCCGGCCGCACCTCCGCCGCGCGCATCTCCGACGAGCCGCGCATCGACACGGCGTTCGAGTCGGCGCTGCTGCTCGCCGCCCTGGCGACGCGTGCGGGAGACCGCGTGGACCTTCTCGCCTACGACCGGGTCGTGCGCGGCCGGGTGCAGGGCGCGAGCGGTCCCGAGCTGCTCTCGCGCATGGTCGACGCCATGGCGGGCATCGAACCGGCCATCGTCGAGATGGACTGGGCCGCGGTGCCGGCGCAGGTGGCATCCGTCACGTCGCAGCGCTCGCTGGTCGTGCTCCTCACCTCGATCGAGTCGCCCGGGGCGTCGCGCGGGCTGCTCTCGGTGCTTCCGCAGCTCACCGCGAAGCACCTCGTCGTCGTCGCGAGCGTGACCGACCCGGACACGGTCGCGGCGACGCAGGAGCGCGGCAACCGCGACGAGGTCTACCGGGCGGCCGCGGCGGAGCGTTCGCTGCTCGACGTCAGCAGGGTGTCCGCGGCCGTCCGCCGGCTCGGCGGCGACGTCGTCACGGGCTCGCCGGCCGATCTGCCGCCCGCGCTGGCCGACCGCTACCTCGCCCTGAAGGCCACCGGCCGGCTCTGACGCTCAGCCGGCGACGATCCGCCGCGCACCCGCCTCGTACTCGGTCAGGTCGCCCGTCTCCCCCGCACGCACCGCCCGCCGGCCCAGCACGAGCATGTAGGCCAGGAATGCGGCCAGCGCGAGTGCGCCGATCCCGATCTTGAGCCACACCGGCAGCGGCGACGGGGTGACGAACCCCTCGATGAGTCCGGAGCAGAACAGCGAGAGCGCACAGCCGACGGCGACCGTGAACAGCGCCCGGCCGTCTTCGGCGAGCGCCTGGGCGCGCGTGCGGGCGCCGGGGGCGATCCAGGCCCAGAAGATGCGCAAGCCGGCCGCAGCGGACACGAACACGCTCGTCAGCTCCAGCAGGCCGTGCGGGAGGATGTACGAGAACATCACGTCTCCGCGCCCGTAGGCGAACATGACGCCCGCCGCGGTGCCGACCCCGACCGCGTTCTGGATGAGGACGTACGGCACGTACACGCCGGTGATGCCGAACGCGATGCACTGCGCGGCGATCCAGGCGTTGTTCGTCCACACCTGGCCGGCGAACGACGAGGCCGGGTTGTTGGAGTAGTAGTCGATGAACTCGTGGTCGACGTACTGGCGCAGGTTCGCATCCGACCCGAGGTTGCGCAGCACGTCGGGGTTGCCGGTGATCCACAGCGCATACAGCGTGCTGACGACGACGGTCGCGACGGCGACAGCGAGCACGATCCACCGCAGGCGGTAGAGCGCCGCGGGCAGCTGGAGCACGAAGAACCGCGGCAGCTGCGCGAACAGGTTCGCCCCGGCGCCGGTGAAGCGCAGCCTGGCGGAGGACAGCGCGAGCGACAGCCGGTCGCCGACGGCGGTCGACCCCGCGCTCGTCTGGATGGTGGAGAGGTCGGCGGCGCTCGACTGGTAGAGGTCGATCAGGCGGTCGGTCTCGGCCCCGTCGAGGCGTCGCTTTCCGGCCAGCCGGGAGAGCTCCTCCCAGTCGGCGCTGCGTGCGGCGGTGTAAGCGTCGAGGTCCATCTGCTTAGATGATATCTATGATGCAGGCCGGTCCGGGAAGCGCGTCGCACGCCGACGACGACCTGCTCACCGGTGAGGCCGTCGCCCTCGATGTGAAGCCGGCGAGCTACATCCTCCGCGCGGCCGGCACCATCATCGACTGGCTCACGTACATGGCCGTCATGTTCGGCAGCATCCTCCTGCTGTTCGCGACCGGCGGCGGGCTGGACGACGCGCTGCTGCGGGCACTGACGGTCCTCATCCTGGTGTTCGGGATGGTGGTGCTGCCCACCACGATCGAGCTCGCGACCCGCGGCCGTTCGCTGGGCAAGCTGGCCGTCGGCGCCCGCATCGTGCGCGACGACGGCGGGGCCATCGGCTTCCGGCACTCGTTCATCCGCGCCCTCGTCGGGGTGATCGAGATCTTCATGACCTTCGGTGCGATCGCGGCGCTGACCGGGCTGATGAACACACGGTCGAAGCGGCTCGGCGACCTCCTCGCGGGCACCTACAGCCAGCTGGTCCGCGTCCCGCGCCCGCAGCCGCTCGCCCTGTACCTCGCGCCGCACCTGACCGGCTGGGCGCAGACCGCCGACGTGGCCCGCCTGCCGGACCGCCTCTCGCGCCGCATCGCGCAGTTCGTCCGTCAGGCGCCGGAGCTCACCCCGGCCGCACGCGCCGGCCTCAGCACCGAGCTGGCCCGGGAGGCTGCCCCGTTCGTCTCCCCGCTGCCGCCGGTCGACGCCGAGACGTTCCTCGTCGCCGTCGCCGTCCTCCGCCGGGAGCGGGACGCGCGCGGCCTCGCGTTGGAGCGCCAGCGTCTCGAACGGCTCGACCCCGTGCTCGGCGCCCTGCCGCACGGATTCCCCGAGCGGTGACCGTCCCGCGTCCGCCCCACCGATCGGAGACCCCGTGACCGTCCCCCGCCGCGTCGTCGACCTCAGCCACCGCATCCGCGCCGGGATGATCACCTACCCCGGTCTGCCCGCTCCGACGATCGAGCCGCACCTCACGCGGGAGGCGTCCCGGTCGGTGTACGCGCCGGGCACCGAGTTCGCGATGGACGTCATCCGGATGATCGGCAACACGGGCACCTATCTCGACAGCCCGTACCACCGCTATGCGGACGGCCCCGACCTCGCCGGCCTCGACCTCGCCACGCTGGTCGGACTGCCGGCGGAGGTCGTGCACCGCACGGACGCCGCCGAGCGCGGCATCCCCGCCGCGGAGGTCGCCGGACGGGGCGTGCCCGGCGGAGCGGTGCTGCTGCACACCGGCTGGGATGTTCACTTCGGCACCCCCGCCTACGCCTCCGGCGCGCCGTACCTCACCGAGGAGGCCGCCCACGTGTTGGTGGAGGCCCGGGTCGGCCTGGTCGGGATCGACTCGCTCAACATCGACGACACCGAGTCGGGAGGCACCCGGCCCGCCCACAGCATCCTGCTGGCGGCCGGCATCCACGTCGTCGAGCACCTCACCGGGCTCGGTGGGCTGCCCGAGCACGGCGCCCTGTTCACCGCCGCACCGCCCGCCATCGAGGGCTTCGGCACCTTCCCGGTGCGCGCCTACGCGGAGCTGCCGGCCTCCGATTAGGGCTCGTTCGTGCGACCGGCGGGTCGGACGGACGGCATTCAGTCGGAGATCGCCGCGACGGCCTCGATCTCGACCAGCTGATCCTCGTAGCCCAGCACGGTGACGCCCAGCAGGGTGCTGGGCACGTCGTGGTCGCCGAACGCGTCGTGGACGACCTCCCACACCGCTCCGAGGTCCGATCTGTTCGTGGACGCGACGAGCACCCGTGTGCTGACGACGTCGCGCAACGTTGCGCCGGCCGCTCGCAGCGCCGCCGTCAGCGTCTCGATGCACGTGGCGGCCTGCCCGGCGTAGTCGCCGACGGCCGCCGTCGTCCCGTCCGGTTCGAGCGGGCACGCCCCCGCGAGGAACAGCAGGCGCGTCCCGCTCTCGACGACCGCTCCGTACGCGTACGGCGCATCGCTGAGCTCGGGGGAACGGATGAGACGGACGGATGACGTCATCCGTCCATCATCTCGTGTCCGCCGTCGGCGGCACGTCCAGCGGTCAGTCGTGCAGGATGCGCTGGAACAGCACGTGGTCCTGCCAGCGCCCGGCGATCTGCAGGTACCGGGGGGCGACGCCGATGCGCTCGAACCCGGCGCGGGTCAGCACGGACTGCGACGCGTGGTTGGCGAGCAGGGCCGCAGCCTGCAGGCGGTGCAGGCCGTACCGATCGCGCGCCGCCTCGATGACGGCACCCAGCGCCGCCGAGGCGAGACCCCGGCCGGTGTGGTCGCGGTCGAGCCAGTAGCCCACCGTCGCCGACTGGAAGGCGCCGCGGACGATGCCGCTGAGCGTGATCCCGCCCGCGATGTCGTCGCCGTCGACCAGCACCAGAGGGAGGCTCGCATCCATCTCGCGCAGCGCCAGCAGTTCGCGCGTCTGCGACTGCTGGCCCTCCTCGGTGAAGAAGTCCTCGGTGCGCGTGGGGTCCCACGGGGCCAGGTGGCCGCGGTTGCGCTGGTACGCAGCGGCGAGCGCGGCGGCGTCATTCTCCGTCCGCACCCGGAGCAGGATGCCGCCGGGCAGCTCCCGGTCGGCGAATTCGAGCACCATCAGTAGCGGTAGTGGTCGACCTTGTAGGGGCCGTCCACGGGCACGCCGATGTAGGCGGCCTGCTCGTCGGTGAGCGTCGTCAGCTCGACGCCGAGGGCGTCGAGGTGCAGGCGCGCCACCTTCTCGTCGAGGTGCTTCGGGAGCACGTACACGCCCACCGGGTACTTCTCGGGCGACACGTACAGTTCGAGCTGCGCGAGCACCTGGTTGGTGAACGAGTTGCTCATCACGAAGCTGGGGTGGCCGGTCGCGTTGCCGAGGTTCATCAGGCGGCCCTCGGAGAGAACCAGGATGCTGCGGCCGGTCGGCAGGCGCCACTCGTGCACCTGCGGCTTGATCTCGACCTTCTCGGCGCCGGGGAGGGCTTCGAGCGACGCCATGTCGATCTCGTTGTCGAAGTGGCCGACGTTGGCGACGATCGCGAGGTGCTTGAGGCCGAGCAGGTGGTCGAGGGTGACCACGTTGAGGTTGCCGGTGCCGGTGATCAGAATGTCGACCTGGTCGATGACCGACTCGAGCCGCGCGACCTGGTAGCCGTCCATCGCCGCCTGGAGCGCGTTGATCGGGTCCACCTCGCTGACGATGACCCGGGCGCCCTGACCGCGGAGCGCCTCCGCCGCACCCTTGCCGACGTCGCCGTACCCGGCGACGAACGCCACCTTGCCGCCGATCAGCACGTCGGTGGCGCGGTTGAGGCCGTCCGGGAGGGAGTGGCGGATGCCGTACTTGTTGTCGAACTTGCTCTTGGTGACCGAGTCGTTGACGTTGATCGCCGGGAAGAGCAGCTCGCCGGCCTTCGCCAGCTCGTACAGGCGGTGCACGCCGGTGGTGGTCTCCTCCGTCACGCCGAGGATGTCGGCGGCGATGCGGGTCCAGCGGTCCTTCGAGGTCGCCAGCGACTCCCGCAGGGCGGCGAGGATGACGCGGTACTCGTGGCTGTCGCCCTCCGCGTCGTCCGGCACGGAGCCTGCGAGCTCGAACTCACGGCCTTTGTGCACCAGCAGCGTCGCGTCGCCGCCATCGTCGAGGATGAGGTTGGGGCCGGTCCACTCGGCGCCCTGCTGCGCGGCCTCGGCGGACCAATCGAAGATCCGCTGCGTGCACCACCAGTACTCCTCCAGGGTCTCGCCCTTCCAGGCGAAGACCGGCACGCCCGCGGGGTTCTCCGGCGTCCCGTGCGGGCCGACCGCGATCGCGGCGGCGGCCTCGTCCTGGGTGGAGAAGATGTTGCAGCTGGCCCAGCGCACCTGTGCGCCCAGCGCGACGAGCGTCTCGATCAGGACGGCGGTCTGCACGGTCATGTGCAGCGAGCCCGCGATGCGCGCCCCGGCGAGCGGCTTGCTCTCGCCGAACTCGGCCCGAAGCGCCATCAGTCCGGGCATCTCGTTCTCGGCGAGCCGGATCTGGTGGCGGCCCGCCTCCGCGAGAGAGAGATCGGCGACCTTGAACGGCAGAGCGGTGGCGGTGGGACTGGCTGGCATGGGCCTATCCTCTCATGCGCGCTGGAGCTATGGGCAGCGCGGAGCGGTGCCGCGACGCCAGCGCCGCGCGGTGGAGCTCAGGGCAGCGCGAAGCGGTGCCGCGACCCCAGCGCCGAGGGAGCCTGCGACCGAGGACGGAGCCTACGACCGAGGTAATGGAACCCCGTATTACCCCCGGATGAGCGCGAGCACCTCGTCGCGGATGCGGGCCATGGTCGGCTGGTCCGCCGCCTCCACGTTCAGGCGCAGCAGCGGCTCGGTGTTGGACGGGCGCACCGAGAACCACCAGAACGGCTCGTCCTGGCCGACGTTGCCGGTCACGGTGAGCCCGTCGAGCTCGTCGAACTCGGCGCGGCCGGTGAACGCCTCCACGATCCGCGTGAACGCGGCGGGCACGTCGTCGACCGTCGAGTTGATCTCCCCGGACATCGCGTAGGGCGTGAACCGCGCCGACAGCTCCGAGAGCGGCCGCTCCTGCGACCCGTACTCGGCGAGGAGGTGGAGGGCCGCGAGCATGCCGTTGTCGGCGCTCCAGAAGTCGCGGAAGTAGTAGTGGGCCGAGTGCTCGCCGCCGAAGACGGCCCCGGAGGAGCGCATGGCGGCCTTGATGAGGGAGTGCCCGACGCGCGTGCGCAGCGGCACGGCACCGGCGGCCTCGATCGTCTCGGGGACGATGTTGGACGTGATCAGGTTGTGGATGACCGTGATCTCGGCGTCCGGGTCCTCCGCCCGGGCGCGGGCGATCTCGCGCAGCGCGACGATCGCCGCGACGGCGGAGGGCGTGACGGCGGAGCCGCGCTCGTCGACCACGAAGCAGCGGTCGGCGTCGCCGTCGAAGGCGAGCCCGAGGTCGGCGCCGTGCTCGACCACCGCGCGCTGCAGGTCGACGATGTTCTTCGGCTCCAGCGGGTTCGCCTCGTGGTTGGGGAAGGTGCCGTCGAGCTCGAAGTACAGCGGGATGACGGTGATCGGGAGGGCGGGCAGCCCGGCCGCCTCGCCGAGCACGGCCGGGACGGTGAGTCCCCCCATGCCGTTGCCGGCATCCACGACCACGGTGATCGGGCGGATGCCGGACAGGTCGACGAGCGACCGCAGGTAGGCGGCGTAGCGCTCGAGGACGTCCTCCTCGCGGAACGTGCCAGGACGCTCCACCGCCGGGATGCCGTCGCGCAGGTACTCGGAGGCCCGGTCGCGCACAGCGCGCAGGCCCGTGTCCATGCTGAGGCCCTGCGCGCCGGCGCGGGACAGCTTGATGCCGTTGTAGGTCGCCGGGTTGTGGCTCGCGGTGAACATCGCGGCCGGCGCCTGCAGGTAGCCGGAGGCGAAGTACGACTCGTCGGTCGAGCACAGCCCGATCGAGACCACGTCCGCGCCGCGGGTCTGCGCGCCTCGCGCGAACGCGGCGGCGAACGACGGCGACGAGTCGCGCATGTCGTGCCCGACGATGACGTCGCCGCCCGCAGCCCCCACCTCGTCGACGAAGGCCGCCGCGATGGCCTCGACCACATCCTCCGTCAGGTCGCTCCCGACCAGGCCACGGATGTCGTAGGTCTTGACGACGGACTGCAGGCGGTTGTCGGCGGCACTCATGGCCCTAACCTATCGCGAGGCGGGGGCGCAAAGGACGCGCGGCTCACCCCTCGGTGACGCCGACGTGCCGCACGATCTGCCACCCCTGCGGGGCCGACAGGCGTTCGGCGTGGATGGCGCAGAGGTCGTACGCGTGCGGCTCGTGCTTCAGGCTGAGCGGGCCGAGCACCGCCATGGAGTCCGCGTAGACATAGGTGAGCGTCTGGACGGCGTCGCGCGGGCAGGCGACGCGGGAACAGGGACGGCTCAACATCGCGCTCAGACTACCGGAGCGCCGCGGACGTAGGATGGCGACATGCCCCGCAACCGCCGCACCAGCCGCCAGACCCCGGCGACGAGCCGCTGGCGGAGCAGGCACGGCCGCGGCGCCCGCGGCCCCGTCACGGGTCCCCATCTGCCGATGCTGCAGAACCGGATCGACTTCTTCGACATGACCGTCGCCTCCACCGCCGACTACCTCAAGGGCGTCTGGCCGGAGGAGCTGGCCGATGTGCATTTCGAGGTCGCGGCCACGCCGATCGGCAATTCCGGCGGCGATGGCGTGGATCGCTGGCGGGTGGACGTGGCCCGGCGGCGCATCGTGCTCTACCGCGTCCCGATCCAGCGGCTCACCAAATTGCACCGCAACGACGACTCGCACCGCCGCATGTACATCGAGGGCTGCGTCTTCCGGGCAGTGGCCGAACTGCTCGGCAAAGACCCCTGGGACCTGGCGCCCGACCGCTACCGCCACTTCTGACGGCAGGCGCGAAAGCGGCCACCAAAGTGGCCGCCTTCGCACCGGTCAGTTCGGGTAGACGGTGATCGGCGCCGCGAGGGGCCCTGGAGGCGTCAGAGCGAACGAGCTGTTCTGCCCGTCTGCCGCGAAGCTGACGCTGGCGCGCAGGCCGTCGGCCCCGACGATGGTGTAGCTCGCCGCAGGAAGCTTGACGTTGGCACCGCCCTCCGCCGGGACGGTCAGCTTGATGGGCGCGCCTCCCGAGAGGGGCTCGATCGTGACGGCGCGGTCGGCATCCCCGCCGTTCGCCACGTGCAGGATCGCCGGCGCGCCGGTCGGCACGACCGCGAGCTGCCGCTTCTGCAGCGGCTGCGCCGACGAGAACCACGCGAAGTCGCGCAGCTTGGCGCCGATCACCGAAGTGCGGGCGGCGGCCACGACCGGCACGCTGGAGTTGATCGTGACGGTGTAGCCGCCGTCCTTGAGGTGCTCCAACGGCACCTCGGCGACCGTTCCCGCCTTGACGGTGGTGGCGTACGAGTTGCCCGCTGCCGTGCCCGTCTCGCCGACCGCGCCGACGGTCACCTGCGCGTCCGCGTCGCCCGGCACCAGGATGCGCACGACCGGGTAGTCCACGCCGACGCCTTCGGCCGACTGCGCACTCTCGATGGCCGCGAGGGAGGCGATGGTCACGCCGGGGATGATCTGCTGGCGTGCCGGGGCCCCGGTCGCACCGGCGAGCTCGGCTCCGCGCGGCTGGATGCCCTGCTCGTAGCTCTGCTGCAGCGACGCGACGATCTGGCCGCCGGAGGTGCGGACGTGCACGACAGGTGCTGCGGCGGACGGCGCGAGGCCGGCGAGCGGCACGACCTTCTGCGATCCCGCGGGGACGAGGATGCCGGCGGCGCCGGGAGCGCTGACCTGACCGGTCTCCGAGTAGATCGTGAGGTCGGCCGTCGCATCCACTTCGCTCGGGTTCGACAGGAGCACCAGGCTGGTCTGGCCGAGCGCCGTGGAGCCCGCGGCGAGCCAGGTGTCCGCGCTCGGCTCGGCGCACGCGGCCGCGGCGAAGCCGCCGAGGTCGGGCGCGGCGGCGTTCTGCGTCTGGGCGCCGCCGACGAGCGGAGGGGCCGTCGATCCCTGCGGCGTCGTCACCGTCGCGAGGCGCGGGGCCTGGTCGGACGAGGTGGTGTCCGCATCGACCTTGAGCGGGCGGGTCCGGACGTCGGCGCCGTCGGCGTCGGTGGCGAAGGACGGCTCCCCCACGGCGCTCGGCCGCGTGGCGGCACCGGCGTCGGCGGCGAGCTGGAGCAGCGGCCCCGGGCACACCCTCTGCTGGTCGGCGGGGACCGGCGTCACCGTCTGCGACGGCGCGCCGATGGCGAAGTCGGGCAGCGGGAGGAGCGTCGCTCCGGCCACGGCGACGACCGCGACGGCGACGCCGACCAGTCCTCCGGCGGCGCGGATACCGATGCGGGTGAGGCCCTTGCGGTCAGCCACGGTCGCCTCCCTCGAGGGAGCGGCGGGGTCGGATGATGGTCTCCTCCAGTCCGTCTTCGAGGGTGGTCGGGGCGGGCGGCGTCGTCACGCGCTCCGCTTCCCGATCGACGGTGCGGTCGTCGTCGGGCTCCGGTGCAGGTGCGGGAGCCGATGCGGGCTCGGGAGCCGGCTCGGGTGCCTGCTCCGACACCGGCGCGGACTCCGACACGGGCGCGGACTCCGACACCGGCGCGGACTCCGACACGGGCACGGACTCCGACACGGGCGCGGACTCGGACACGCGCGCTGGCTCCAACTGCGGCGCGGACTCGTGCGCCGGCACAGACTCCGACGGGAGCTCCGCCTCCGGCTCGCTCTCGCCGACGGGCTCCGGCGCGGGCTCCGCGATCCGCTCGCCGCTCCGCTCGGGGATCTCCGCCTCCTCCGCCGATTCGACGACGGCCTCGTCGGCCGGCTCCGCCTCGTACTCGTCCAGGCTCTCGGCCGCGACGCCCTCGGCGCCCGGCTCCGGCCCCTCCGGCACGTCGTCGGGCTCGACCGCCAGCTCGTCGCCGCGGTCCCGCCGCGGCCGGCGTGCGGAGAGCTCCGAGACGCGGTCGGCGGAACGCGTCGTCGGGATGGCCATGAGCAGCGTGACACCGATCACGATGCCCTGCAGCAGGAGGAGGAGCACGCGCCAGATCCCACCGGCGGCGGCGGGGATCTGCGCGGCGGCCGGCACCTCGGCCGTGCCGCGGTCGAACGCCCACAGCCGCCCAGAGCCGGTGGCGCCGACCGGGCTGAGCAGCGGGTTCGCATCCATCGCGACGGCGGCGCGCGAGCGGGTCGCGTCGGCGACGGACGCGTCGCCTCCGCTGAGGGTTGCCGCGGGCGGGGTGAGGAGCACGAAGTCGATCCCCAGCTTCTTCAGCTCCGCCGTCGCGTCGTAGCCGCTTCGCGAGGCCAGGTTGCCGGCGAGCTCCGCCAGTCCGCGCTGCGCCGCGGTCAGCTCGCGTTGCGTGTTCGCGAGCGTCGACTGGTCGTCCAGCGTGCTGCCGCTTCCGCGCACCAGGTCGGCGCGGATGCCGCCGCCCGGCTGCGGCACGATGCGCAGCGTCCCGACACGCGGCTGGGTCGCGGCCTTGGCGGTGACGACGGCGGGCATGGTCCGTCCGTCGCTCTCGGCGACGGACGAGCCGCCGGGGGTGAAGACGGCGATCGCGACGGGGACGGCCACGAGCGCGAGCGTGACGATGGCGGCCCAGGCCGGGTAGACGGCGGCGCGCCCGAGGGCGGAGAGGGCGAGGACGGCCGCGCCCACCAGCCCGAGCCAGTAGAGGCTGAGCGCGCTGCCCGGCCAGATCGGCACGACGGTGCCGCCCGAGACCGCGAGCTGGAGGTGCAGCGCGACCACCGCGGTGAGGAACCCGGTCAGGGCCACCAGCAGGGCGACGATCGCCCGCACCGTGCCACGCAGGAACAGCGCGAGGATGGCCAGCACGCCCAGCGGCGCGAGCAGGATCGGAACGACGATGTTGGCCGCCGTCGTGGGAAGCATGAGGCTCGTGGCCAGCTGGTGCCAGCCTCCGAGCGCGCCGTCGGGGAAGCCGAGGGCCAGCTGCCACGCCGGGGTCTGCCGCGCGTCGAGCGGGATGCCGGGATCGGCCAGCACCGACAGCCACGCGCCGCGCGTCGCCTGCTGCCAGACGAGCGGAGCGAACAGCACGACGGCGGGCAGCGGGATGAACACGATGCGGGCGGCACGACGACCGGCGAACACGATCGCGGCGATCCACGCGATCACCAGCGCCGGGATCAGGATGGGCGCGCACGCGGCCGTGGCGGCCGCCAGCAGCGCGGTGGTCGCGCTGGCCGCCCAGGACCGGCGCGCGGCCAGCCCGGCGAAGAACAGCCACGGCAGCAGGATGTGCGCGAGGACGGCGGAGGGACGGCCGCCCTGCAGGGCGACCAGCAGCGTCGGGGCGAGGGCATAGGCGAGCGCACCGAACGCGCGCAGGGTCGCACGGCTGGTCAGGCGCGCCGCGGCCAGCCACGCGCCGAGGGCCGCAAGGGGCACGGCGAGCACCCACAGCAGCACCATCGACAGCGACGGCTGCCAGAACGTCAGGGTCCCCAGCACCGCAAGCACGGCGGTGAACGGGTCGGCCGCCCCCGTGAAGCCGAGGCCGACATCCCGCCAGCCATAGCCCAGGTCGGCCCACAGCTGACCGACGGAGGCGTCGAGCGGGAGCAGCCCACCACCGGTGAGCGCCCCCGAGCCGATGAGCGGGAAGAACAGCGCCACGCCGATGAGGAGCGCGGCGAGGACGGTCCAGCCTCCCCCGCTGCCGAAGAAGTCGAGGTCCTGCCTCTCGCCCTGCTGGCGGACCATGGCGGCCTCGCGCTTGAGCGCTCGTGCTCGCCGCACCTCCGAGAACGGGATGCGCAGCGGCGCGACGGCCGCCCAGCCGACCTCGCGGGCGGAGGCGAGCCGGCGGCGCGCGCTGCCGACCGCCATGCCGGAGAAGGCGACGCGGAAGGCCGCGCCGAGCTCGCCGCCGATCGACCCCGGCTCCTTGCGCAGCAGCCGCAGCAGGCCGCGCAGGATGCCGAGCGGCACGAGGGTCAGCCAGTGCAGCGGAACCGCCCAGCCGGGCGCGTAGACCATACGGCGGTGGAGTTGCGCGCGGCGGCGCTCGCCCGACAGGCGTCGGCGCACCGTCCACTTCGGCGACAGGTTGGGGCCGGCGACGCCGTCGCCCCCGAGGGCGACGCGCGCCTGCGCGACCAGCGTCACGCGGAAGCCCGCCAGGCGGGCACGCGTGCAGAAGTCGAGGCCGTCGTCGATGGTCGGGAGGGCGGGGTCGAACCCGTCGAGCCGCTCCCAGAGCGCCTGGCGCACGAGCATGCCGGCGCTGGAGACGGCGAGCACATCGCTCAGGCCGTCGTGCTGCGCCTGGTCGAGCTCGTTCTCCACCAGCGGAACCGACGCGCCGAACGGCGTCATGGTCTCGCCGAACTCGCGGATGAAGGCGGCGTCCTCGGCATCGACGAGCTTGGGGCCCACGATGGCGACCGAAGGAGACACCTCGAGCGCGGCGAGCAGCGCTTCGAGCGCCTGCGGCTCGGGGGCGGTGTCGTGCGCGAGCAGCCACAGCAGCTCGTCCGGCCCCGAGGCCGGCGGCAGCACCCGCACGGCCGTGGCGACGGCGGCGCCGAACGGCAGCTTCTCGGAGACGTTGATCAGCTGGGTGGGCTGGGCTTCGGACAGCAGGCGTGCGGCGTCGTCGGCCGTCGCACAGTCGACGGCGATCACGGCGTCCGGTCGACGGGTCTGCTCCGCGAGGGCGTCGAGAGTGCGCTGCAGGCGGGGGCCGCCACTGTGGGCGACGACGATGGCGGTGACTCTCGGATACATCGGGAGTCAGCCTAGGTTGGGGGCGCGCCGATTGCGTCTTTTGGTCGGGCGCGGCGCGGATCCTGGGAGAGGGCTGCGGGTCTGCTCTGTCCGGGTCAGCCCGCGCGCTTGCGCAGCTTGCGGCGTTCGCGCTCGGAGAGGCCGCCCCAGATGCCGAAGCGCTCGTCGTTGGCGAGGGCGTATTCCAGGCACTGGGACCGTACCTCGCACGATGTGCAGATGCGCTTGGCGTCGCGGGTGGAGCCGCCCTTCTCCGGGAAGAAGGCCTCCGGGTCGGTCTGGGCGCAGAGCGCGTCGGTCTGCCACGCGAGCGGATTGTCGTCTTCGGCATCCGCCGCCCGGACACCGGGAACCCCGAGCCGTACCGGGTCGATGAACCAGTCGTCGGGTACCCCAGAACGATATTCAGGAACTGGCATATCGGTCTCCCCACCCATCAACTGCTGAAACACGAGATTCTCGTGTACTCCTAATTACACCGTTGTCATTCGCTCGCGTCAAGCCGCGAATCGTAAAGCCTTGACCGCTGGTCGAGAGTTCACGACGCGCCGGAGAACGACAACAATCCCGACACGCCCGGGTCGGTCGGGCGGGCCGGGGGCGGTGTCAGGACGCCGCCTGGCGGGCTTCCCAGGCGCTGCGCACCATCTCGCGGAGCGTGTGACGCATCTTCCAGTCGAGGTCGCGCGCGGCGAGCTCTCCCGAGGCCACGATCCTCGCGGGATCCCCCGCGCGTCGAGGCCCCACTTCTGGGGTGAAATCGATCCCGGTCACCTCGGCCACCGTCGACATGATCTGACCGACCGAGACGCCGTCACCGCTCCCCAGGTTGTAGACGGGCTCGATCGGCTCCCCCGCCTCCAGTCGCTTGGCCGCCGCGACGTGGGAGACGGCGAGGTCGGCGACGTGGATGTAGTCGCGGACGCAGGTGCCGTCGGGCGTCGGATAGTCGGCCCCGTTGATGCGCGGGGTCCGCCCCTCGACGAGAGCGTCGAACACGAGCGGGAACAGGTTGTGCGGGCTGGTGTCGCGCAGCGACGGGTCGCCGGAGCCGACGACGTTGAAGTAGCGCAGCGACGTGTGGCGGAGGCCGGCGGCGACGCCCTGGTCGCGCAGCAGCCACTCCCCGATCAGCTTCGACTCGCCGTAGGGCGACTCGGGGTTCTTCGGCGTCTCCTCGGTGACCGTGTCGACATCCGGCGTGCCGTACACCGCCGCGGACGAGCTGAACACGATCGCGTCCACCCCGGCATCCTGCATCGCGGCGAGCAGCACGGCCGTGCCGGTGACGTTCTGCTCGTACGTGTGCAGCGGACGCTGAACGGACACCCCGGCGTACTTGAACCCGGCGACGTGCACGACACCGCTGATCGTGTTCTCCTCGAAGACCGACGACAGCAGCTCGCCGTCGAGGATGGTGCCGCGGTAGAACGGGACGCCGGCCGGCACGAACTCCTCGTGCCCGCTCGACAGGTCGTCCACGACGACCACGTCGATGCCCTGCTCACGGAACGCACGCACCACGTGCGCCCCGATGTACCCCGCTCCTCCGGTCACCAACCACGCCATGGGCGTTCCTCCCGCTGCTCGATGGAGCTTCCCACCCTACTGGGCGGCGGGAAACGGAGGAGTTCCGGGGCCGGTCGCGGGGATCCGTCCTCCCATCGCTGCGGCTCGCCGGCGAGTCGCTGCCCGTCTCCTCCCTTCCTGCCGCGTGTGGGAAACGGAGGAGGTTCGGCTGCCGCGGGGCGCGAATGTCGAGAAAAGGAGGAGAACTGCGGGTGTGGGGACCGGGATTTCCTCCTTTCCGCGAACGCGTCAGACGAAGGCGGCCTGGCCGGTGATGGAGCGGCCCACGATGAGGGTGTTCATCTCGCGCGTTCCCTCGTAGGAGTAGAGGGCCTCCGCGTCGGCGAAGAAGCGGGCGACGTCGTAGTCGAGCACGATGCCGTTGCCGCCGAGCGCCTCGCGGCACCAGGCGACCGTCTCGCGCATCTTCGAGGTCGCGAACGCCTTCGCCAGTGCGGAGTGCTCATCGCGCTGCTCGCCCGCGTCCAGCATCTCCGACACGCGGGTGCACAGGCCGATGGAGGCGGTGATGTTGCCGAGCGACTTCACCAGCAGGTCCTGGATGAGCTGGTGGCCGGCGATCGGCTTGCCGAACTGCACGCGCTCCTTCGTGTAGCGCAGGGCGGCCTCGTAGGCGCCGACCGCGACGCCGACGGCCGCCCAGGCGACCTCGGCGCGGGTGAGGCGGAGGACGGCCGCGGTGTCCTTGAAGCTGTTCGCGTTCTGCAGGCGCAGCGACTCGGGGACGACCACGTTCTCGAGCGTGATGTCGGCGTTCTGCACGATGCGCAGCGACTGCTTGCCCTCGATCTTGGTGGCCGTGTAGCCGGGGGTGGAGGTGGGCACGATGAAGCCCTTGACCTGCCCGTCCTCCGCGCTCTTCGCCCAGATGACGGTGATGTCGCTGAACGTGGCGTTCCCGATCCACCGCTTGGAGCCGTTCAGGATCCAGTTGTCGCCGTCGCGGGTCGCCACCGTCTTGAGGCCCTGCGCCGAGTCGGAGCCCGACGTCGGCTCGGTGAGGCCGAATGCGCCGAGCACCTCGCCGCTCGCCAGCTTCGGCAGCCACTCCGCGCGCTGCTCGTCCGAGCCGCAGACGCCGATCGCGCCGAGCGCGAGACCGTTCTGCACGCCGACGTAGGTGCTGACGGAGGCATCCACGCGGGCCAGCTCCAGGGCGACCCAGCCGCGGAACACGGCGGAGTTCTCGAACGGCGCCGTCTCGGGAAAGCCCAGCCCGATGGCCCCGTTCCTGTGCAGCACGTCGATGATCTGGTGCGGGAACTCCGCCTTCTCCCAGTACTCGTTGACGATCGGCTTGACCTCCGACTCGAGCTGCTGACGCAGGTTCGCGATGAAGTCCTTCTCGCGCTCGGTCAGCTGGTTCTCGAAGCCGTAGAAGTCCCCGGCGATGGTCTCGAAGGGCATGTTCGCTCCCGTGCGTCCACTGTGATGGTCTGGCCGCGGCCAGCATAGGGATGCGGCACGCCCCCTCCAAAGCCATTGGTAGTTTGGTCCAACGGAACGAAAGGGATCAGGACGCATGTTTGTGCCCATCGGCAACACCCCTCGCGACTACGCCTGGGGGTCCACCACAGCCATCGCCGGGCTCCTCGGCTCCGAGCCGAGCGGCGGACCGGAGGCGGAGCTGTGGCTCGGCGCACACCCCGGCTCGCCCGCGCGCGTCATCGACCCCGCGCTCACCGGCGGCGCGGCCGACCTCGCCGCCTGGGAGCCCACGCGCGACCTGCCGTACCTGCTGAAGGTCCTGGCGGCCGACGGTCCGCTCTCGCTGCAGGCGCACCCCTCCCCGGAGCAGGCGCGCGCCGGTTTCGAGCGGGAGAACGCGGCCGGACTGGCCCCCGACTCCCCCGACCGCAACTACAAGGACCCGTTCCACAAGCCGGAGCTGATCTTCGCCCTGAGCGACCCCTTCGAGGCCCTCTGCGGCTTCCGCGACCCCGCCCAGAGCCGAGCGGCGCTGGAGCGGCTGGCCGCGGCGACCCCGGGAGGAGCGGTGCTGTCCGGATTCGCCCGCACGCTCGAGGGAGAGCCGGGCGCGGTCCTCCGCCGCGCGACCGAGTGGCTGCTCGGCGGCGACACGGATGTCGACCTCCTGGTCGCCGAGGTCGTCAGGGCTGCGCGCGAACTGCCCGACGACCGCGACGCCGACACGGTGCGGATGCTGCACGCCGCGTTCCCGGGCGACCCCGGTATCGTCCTCGCGCTGCTCCTCAACCGCGCGACGCTGCGGCCGGGCGAGGCGCTGTACCTGCCGGCCGGCAACATCCACGCGTACCTGCGCGGGCTCGGCATCGAGCTGATGGCCGCCTCCGACAACGTCCTGCGCGGCGGCCTCACCCGCAAGCGCATCGACGTGCCGGAGCTCGTCTCAGTGCTCGACTTCACGCCGATCGCCGCGACGCCGCTCGCCGCGGAACGGCCGGCCCCCGGCGTGGAGGTGTTCCGGCCGGATGTGCCCGACTTCCGGCTTGCGCGCGTCGAGCTGGGCGGCGAGGTGCCCTCCGCGCGGCTCCCGCTCGACGGGCCCGCGATCGCGCTGTGCACCGACGGGACGCTGGAGCTGGCCGGCGCGTCCGGCTCGCTGACCGTGCACCGCGGGGAGTCCGTGCTGATCACGCCGGACGAGGGCGTGCTCACCGTGGCCTCCGGCACGGGGACGCTGTTCGTGGCGACACCGAACCGGTGAGCTATCCTTCGGGGGTGACGAGCCCGCTTCCCGCGCTGAACGACCGCGTCCGGGCGGCGCGCGCGGCCACGGGGACGGGCGAGGCGGTGCTGGCCGCGCTCATCCTGTTCACCCTCTTCGCCGGCGACTTCTGGCGCAACCTGATCAGCTGGCCGGGGTACTTCATCCTCGCCGGCGTGCTCGCCGTGATCAGCGCGGTCCTCGTCATCCGCTCCCGTCCCCGCTTCGGCTGGCGCAGCACGCCGAAGACGCTCGTGCTGTTCCTCGCGCTCGCCATCGTGTCGATCGCGTGGTCGGCGTACCCGGGCGCCAGCGCGCTCGGGGTGGTCGCGCAGCTCGCGACGACGGCCGGCGGCCTGTTCCTCGGGCTGCGCCTGGGATGGCCGGGGCTGCTGAGCGCACTGGGCAACGCGTTCCGCTGGATCCTCGGGCTCTCGCTGCTGTTCGAGCTCGTCGTCGCGCTGTTCGTCCGGCAGCCGGTCCTGCCGCTCACGCCGGCGCAGCCGGTGCCCGCGGGGAAGCTGCCGTCGGCCTTCTTCTGGAGCCGCGACCTGCTGTTCCACGGCGGCCCGGTCCAGGGCATCGTGGGCAACAGCAACCTGCTCGCGATGATCGCGCTGCTGTCGCTGATCGTCTTCGGCATCCAGCTGGCGGACCGCACCGTGCGGCGCGGCTCCGCGATCGCGTGGCTCGTCGTGGCCGCCCTCAGCCTCGCCCTGACGCGCTCCGCGACGGTCATCGCCGCCGCGCTGGTGACCGCGGTGGTGCTCGGCTTCGCGCTGTGGGCGCGACGCGTGGGACCGGACCGGCGCACCCCCGTGTACGTCGTCGGCACCGCCGGGGTGGCGGCCGTCGTCGTGTTGGTGACGGTGTTCGCCTCCCGAATCCCTGCACTGTTCGGCAAGAGCGAAGACCTCACCGGCCGCCTCGACATCTGGAAGGCCGTCACCGCGCTCGCCCAGGAGCGCCCGGTGGTCGGCTGGGGCTGGGTCAGCTACTGGGCGCCCTGGGTGAAGCCGTTCGACGGGCTGGCGACGCGCAACGGCGTCGAGTACCTGCAGGCGCACAACGCGTGGCTGGATGTGTGGCTCCAGCTCGGCATCGTCGGTCTCGTCCTCTTCGCGCTGCTGGTGCTCACCACCTTCGGCCGGTCGTGGTTCCTGGCCGTCGACCGCCTGCGCATCACTGTCGCCGACGACCAGCCGTACCGGGCGATCGCGCTCCTGCCCCTGCTGCTGATGGCCGCGCTGATCGCCCAGAGCTTCGCGGAGAGCCGCATCCTCATCGAGGGGGGATGGGCGCTGCTCGTGGCACTGGCCGTCGCCACCAAGCAGACCGCTCCCTGACACCGCGTCACGATCGGGGGTGTCATCGCGTCCTCCCAGTGAGGAGGACCCTCGGTCCTCCTCCTGAGAGGAGCTTCCCACCGATGACACTGAGAACCGTCGCGCGCATCGCGTCCATCGCCGCTGTCGCGGCCGTGAGCGTGGTGGCGACGATCGCCCCGGCGCACGCGGCCACCGACACCCTCACGGGCAAGAAGTATGTCGCCCTCGGCGACTCCTTCGCCTCCGGCTACGGCCTCCAGCCGTACACCGGGACGGCCGGATGCGGGCAGTCGGCAGACAACTACGCCCACCGCATCGCGCAGACCTACGGGCTCGACCTCACCGACGTGAGTTGTGCGGGTGCGCTGTTCGGCAATGTCGTCGACACCGCCCAGGCCATTCCGGGCGGCGGCACGGTCCCGCCTCAGCTGGACGCGGTGACGGCGGACACCGCCGTGATCAGCGTGATGATCGGCGGCAACGACGCCCTCTTCACGCAGTTGGCCCAGTGTGCGGCGAACGCGCCGGGCGGCCCTCTGCTCAGCTCACCGACGGTGCCGAATTGCAAGACGACACTCGGCGACCTGCCGCTACTCATCCAGGCGACGATCGGGCAGGCCTACGACAACCTGTTCGCCGCGATCAAGCAGAAGGCGCCGAACGCGGAGATCGTGCTGCTCGGCTACCCGGCCCTCTCGCCGACCGACGGGAACACGCCCGCGGGCGGATGCTTCTCGTCCGTGATCGGGACCGGTGTGCCGCCGCTGCCGACTAACGCCTTCCCGTTCACCGACGTCGATCGCGGCTTCATCGCGGAGGTCAGTGCCACGCTCGACGCCGCCGAGAAGGCGGCGGCCGAGCGCAACGGTGTGCGGTTCGTCTCGACGCTCGCCGCGACGGACACTCACACCCCGTGCGCGGGCACCAGCGACCCGTATGTCAACGGCGTCACCCTGACCTCCCTGACCCCGCCTGCCATCACTGAAGGATCGCTGCACCCGAACGCCGCGGGCGTGGCGTTCCTCGAGGCCCAGCTCGCGGCTGCGCTGGACGCCGCGTTCCCTGCCACCCCGACAGACCCGGGAGACGGCGGCACGCAGCCGCCCGCGACCGGAGGCACGGGCGGCTCCACCCCGCCGCCGGCGACGACCGTCGCCGCGACCGGCGCGACGGCCCAGCTCGCGGCGACCGGCTCCGAGCCGGCGCCGCTGGTGGCGGCAGCGGCGCTCATCCTCGGCCTCGGCCTGACGCTGCTCATCGCGCGTCGGCGCAACGCCGCCCGGACGGCCGACCGAGCGGCCGACTGACCGGCTGACCGGATACGCAGAGCGGGGGAGGAACCGGGCGGTTCCTCCCCCGCTGCACGTCCGCCACCTAGGATCGAAGCATGGCAACGCCCCGACGGACCCTGGTGCCGCCCGCGGTCACCGAGTTCCTGGGCTCCGCCCGCTTCACGTCGACGCTCGCGCTGCTCGCCGTGATCGTCGGCTTCTCCACCCACGCCATCCGCGCGCTCATCGGCTGGCCCGGCCTCATCGGCGCCCTCGCCGTCCTCGTCGTGCTGGCGGCGCTCTCGTTCGCCGCGCAGTGGCGGCTGATCGAGTGGCACGGCCTCCTCCCCATCTCCGCGCTGCTGTTCGTGGGATGGTGCGCGCTCTCCCTGCTGTGGAGCCAGTACCAGTGGGCCACGCTCGCCGGCGTCATCTACCAGCTGATCTTCGCCTTCCTCGCCGTGTACATCGCGCTCGTGCGCGACGCCATCCAGATCGTCCGGGTGGTCGGCGACGCGCTGCGCTTCCTCCTCACGCTGTCGCTCGCCCTGGAGGTGCTCAGCGGCCTCCTGCTCGACGCGCCGATGCGTTTCCTCGGCATCCAGGGCAACATCGCCCTCGGCGGCCCGATCCAGGGCCTATTCGGCAGCCGCAACCAGCTGAGCATCGTCGCGCTGATCGCGTTCGTGACGTTCCTGGTCGAGCTGCGGACGCGCTCGGTGCGGCCCCCCGTCGCCGCGTACTCGATCACGCTCGCCGGGCTCTGCATCCTGTTCGCCCACTCCCCCGTGATCGCCGCCGTCTCCGTGGTGGTGGGCCTCGCCACGCTGGCGCTGTACCTGCTGCGCAAGGTGGCCGCGAACCAGCGCCCCTACTTCCAGTGGGGGCTGGCGATCTTCACCGTCGCGGTGCTCGTCACCGGCTACGTGTACCGGACGCGCGTGATCGACCTGCTCAACGCCCGCGCCGACTTCCAGGTGCGCTACCAGCTGTGGATCCAGATCTGGGAGCTGATCCCGCTGCAGCAGAGCGTCGGCTGGGGCTGGGTCGGCGCCTGGCCGACCGACCTGTACCCGTTCACCGCCATCCAGGCGGCCACCGGCGTCTACCACGCCGACGGCCTCAACGCCTACCTCGACGTCTACCTGCAGGTCGGCATCATCGGCCTCCTGCTCTTCATCGCCCTCATCGCTCTGGCGTTCAGCCGGTCGTGGCTGCTCGCCTCCAACCGCCGCAGCGTCGTCTACGCCTGGGCGCCGCTCGTGCTGGTGGCCCTGCTCGTCACGAGCGTGTTCGAGAGCTCGATCCTGGTGGAGGCCGGCTGGATGCTGCTGGTGATCTGCACCGTCAAGGCGTCACAGGGCATGAGCTGGCGTCTGCGGCTGCCCCACCGCGACGCGAGCTGAGCGGTCAGGCCTTGCTGGCCGCCCCGAGCAGCTCATGCGAAGCCCAGGCGGACTCCACCATGTCGCGGAGTGTGCGGCGGGAATGCCAGCCGAGCACCTCCCGAGCGCGGGTCGGATCGGCGACGACAGCGGCGGGGTCGCCGGCGCGCCTCGGCGCCACGGCCGGCGCGACCGTGCTCCCCGAGACCTCGATGATCATCTCCACCATCTCTCGCACCGAACTTCCGGTGCCCGTGCCGATGTTGAACACATCGTGGCGAGGATCGGCCGAGCCGCTGACGAGGTCGAGTGCTGCCAGGTGCGCCTCGGCCAGGTCGCTGACGTGGATGTAGTCCCGGACGCATGTGCCGTCCGGCGTCGGATAGTCGTCGCCGAAGATGACGGGCGACAGGCCCTGGTCGAGCTTCTCGAACACCATCGGGACGAGATTGAGCACCGCCGTGTCGCCGAGCTCCGGTGCGCCGCTGCCTGCGACGTTGAAGTACCTCAGGCTCGCCGCGCGCAGGCCGATGGCGTCGCGGGCGTCATCGAGCATGGACTCCCCGATCAGCTTGGTCTTCCCGTACGGGTTGACCGGCACCGTCGGCGTCGACTCCGGCAGCTGGGCGCCCGTCGCAGCACCGTAGACCGCCGCCGAGGATGAGAACACGATCGCGTTCACCCCGGCCGCCTCCATCGCGAGCAGCAGGTTCGCCATGCCGCCGACGTTCTGCTGGTAGTACCACGACGGACGGCGCACGGACTCGTCCACTCGCTTCCGCGCCGCGAAGTGGATCACCACGTCGTGTCCCCTCAGGGCGTCGGTGAGGGGTCCGAGGGATGCAGTGTCGTCGAGGTCGAGCTGGATGACATCCGCACCGGAGACCCGGCGGGCATCGCCCGTCAGCAGGTCGTCGACGACGGTGACGTGGTCACCGCGATCCTGCAGAAGGCGAACGACGTGGCTGCCGATGTATCCGGCGCCCCCGGTGACCAGAACTCTCATGCGCTCCAGTCTAAGAGGTCACCTCTGCGACGACGCCGAGGTACTCCTGCGCACGGCGCTCCCACGTCCATCGTCGTGCCTCCTCCATGGTCCAGCGTGGTTTCGGTGCGTCGAGGGCCTCGGCCATCGCCGCCGCGAGGGCCTCCGGGTCGCGCGATTCGACCACGTGCACCGGCGCTCCGCCCTCCGCCAGGGCGGTCACTCCCGCGAGCGGGTAGGTCACGATCTGCCCACCGCTCGCCGCGGCCTCGATCAGCGTCGTCTGGAAGCCCTCCGACAGGGTGCTCGGGTTCACCAGCACGGCCCCGGCGAGTTCCTGCATCACGGTGGCGGGGGCCACCCGTCCACGGAAGTCGACCCGGTCGGCGATTCCGAGCGTCGAGGCCGAGACCTCGAGCGCCGGGCGCAGCGGCCCGTCGCCCAGGACCACGAGCCGCGCGTCGTCGCGAGTGCCCGCGAGCCGCTGGAACGCCTCGAGTGCACGGTCCGCGCCCTTGCCCTCGACCAGGCGACCGACGAACACGAGGACAGGTCGCGACGGCGGGTCGGCCGGGTCGACCGGGACGCTCTCGATGGCGTTGTAGAAGGTGCGGGCGTCGACCCCGGCAAGCCGACGGACGAACGCCACGACCCGCTCGGACACGCCGAGCACCACGTCCGCGCGGCGCAGCGCGCGACGCCCGAAGGTGACGTCCACGGCCCGGCTCGCGAGCGCCACATGCGGCGCGACGCCGCTGACGAAATCGGACCCATGCTCGGTATGGATCACCGGCACCCCCAGTGCGCGGCCCGCGGCGACACCTCGCCACGTCATGGGGAAGAATCGCGTCTGCGTGGAGACCGCGGTCACTCCGGAACCGGAGAGCCCGGCGACGGCACGGCGATAGTCCCCGCCGTGCGGAAACGCGAAGACGCCTCCGATCGATCTGCCCTGACGGATCCGGATGACCCGTACCCCGTCCTCGACGACGTCCGAGGGGGTTTCGGAGAGTGTCAGCACGGTGGCGTGATGACCCAGGACGACCAGCTCGCGTGTGAGGGCGGCCACGTGCAGCTCCACCCCGCCGACCCGCGGAGGATAGTTGTTCACGACGAACAGCACATGCTGGGTGCGCGTGCTGGCGGAGACATCGGGGGCAGGACCGGGCGAAGGCGTCACCTGACTACGCTATAGGAGGCGTGAAAGCAGTCGCGCCGACAGCCCCGAGAGGAACCCTCCGCGTGACGGACGACCTGCCTGCCGAAAGCTCCTGGTTCAAGATGACCAGCTGGCTGCTGGTGGCGAACCTGTTCCGCAATCTCGGGCTGATCGCCATCCTGGTCCTGCTGGCGCGATTCACGGACAGCGAGAGCGTCGGCCACTACTCCCTCGCCCTGGCGATCAACACACCCGTCTTCGTCTTCGCCGAGTTCGGCATGCGGACCGTCTACCTCACGCTCCACCGCGAATACCGGTTCTCGTCGTACCTGCTCGTCCGGGTGACCATGATCGCGGGGGCCTTCTGCGTCGGCACCCTCATCGCGCTCTTCTTCCCACCGGAGATCGCGCTGACGATCATCCTGGTCGCCGCGGTCAAGTTCATGGACTCGCTGTCCGACCTGTACTCGGCGCCGCTGCAGAAGTACAACGCCGCCGCGAGGATCACCCGGGGGTACCTGGTCGGCGCCGTCCTCGGCTCGGCGGCCGTTTTCGTCGCGCTGTGGCAGACACGCAGCCTGAACGTGGCCCTCGCCGCGCTCCTGGTGGTGTCGACGATCGTCGCCTTCGCGCTGATGCGGCCGCCGGCGCACCGGCTGACGACGATCGCGGAGCGCGACCTGGCGGCGCTTCCCCGCAAGCAGGAGCGCGCGGCCATCGTGCGCGCGGGCTTGCCGACGGGAGTCTCGTGGGCGATGCTGTCGCTCGTCTCCACCGTCCCGCAGTACTTCCTCGCATCGACGCACGGACCCACGGAGGTCGGCCGGTTCGCGATCATCCTCTACGTGCTCGCCGCGGTCGAGCTCTTCCTCAACGCGCTCTCCCAGTCGTGGATCCCCACCGCCCGGGAGCACTGGGCGAACGGGGAGGGGGTCGGCCATTTCGCACGCGCTGTCTCGATGGTCTCCGTGCGCTGGACCGCGTTCTTCATCCCCCTGAGCATCCTGGGGGTCGCGGCCATGTGGTTCCTGCTGCCCCTCGTCTTCGGCCCTGTGTACGCGATGACGTGGGCGGAGCTGGTCCCTCTGACGCTCTGCGTGCTCTCCACGCCCAGCGTGTTCTTCGGCGCGATCGGGCTCACCGTCCGCAACCTGTACGCAGAGGGCATCGTGCTGAGCACGGCAGCGGCGGTCGCCAGCATCGTCGTGTGTGCACTGGTCATCCCCGGCTTCGGAGTGGCGGGTGCCCTGTGGGCCACGTTCGGCGCCTACGTCATGCGCGCGCTCTCGGCCTTCGCGATCCTCTACGTGAGCAAGCGCCGCCCGGCGCCTGCCACCGCCTGAGAACGGCCGGCCGCGAGGCTTCGGCCGGCCGTTCCCGGATCAGCGGTACGAACCCCAGTTCGACCCGTTCTGCATCGGGGTCGCGAATGCCGGTGTCGGCGCACCCGCGGTCCCGGTCCCGGCGTAGAACGAGGCGCTGCCGCTCGACGTGATGGCGAACAGATCGGACTTCCCGTCGCCGTTGAGGTCGCCCGGAGCAACCACCGTCTGGAAGACGGACCATCCGGTCCCGATGCGGTACGGCGTGCCGAGGACCGCCGCCGCCGTCTGGCTTCCGGTGCCCGGGTAGAGCCACAGCGTGCCGTCGGTCTTCCGCACGATCAGGTCAGCCTTGTTGTCGCCCGTGAAGTCGCGCGGCGCGATCAACTCCTGCGCTCCCGCCGCCCCGACGTTCAGCACCACTCCGGGCTGGTAGCCCTGGTGCGTGCTGTCGATCACCCCGGTGCCCGCATAGAAGATCAGGGCTCCGTCCGAGCGGACGGCGATCAGGTCGGACTTGCCGTCGCCGTTGAGGTCGCCCACTCCTTGCACTGCGCTCAGCGTGTTCCATCCCCAGCCGACCTGGATGCCCGCCTTGTAGCCGCTCTCGGTGGAGCTCACCGAGCCGGTCCCCGCATAGAACCACAGCGTGCCGTCCGGCTTGATCCCCAGCAGGTCCGGCTTGCCGTCCCCGTTGAGGTCGCCGGACGAGACGACGCGGCTGAAAATGTTCCATCCCCAGCCGACCTTGGTCGCGGCTCCGAAGGACGGATTCGACGTGCCGGTGCCCCCTCGGAACCACAGGGTCCCATCGGACGCGCTGGTCAGGATGTCCGGCTTCGAGTCGCCGTTGAAGTCGCCCACCGCGTTGAGCTGTGCGACCTGCGTCCAGAGGCCGCCACCGGACTGAGCCGAACGGTATCCCTCCTGCTCGATGGCCGTGCCGCGGATGAGGTAGAGATCGCCGGCGAGCGTCCGGTCGAGGAGATCGGGACGACCGTCCCCGTCGAAGTCGCCGACCGTCGCGAACACATCCGTGGTACGGATGCCGGGCAATGCGATCGGGGTGCCGGCACGGTAGTAGCCCGCGCTCGCTCCGGCACCCGCGTAGAAGGTCGCCGAGCCGTCGGGGGCGATCCCCACGAGGTCGGGACGGCCGTCTCTGTTGAGGTCGCCGATGCCGAGAAGGGTCTGGAACACCGTCCAGTTGGTTCCGATCTGCACGGGTGCTGCGAAGGTGGACCCGTTCGCGACCCGCCCCGTGGACGCGATCAGCCACAGCGAGCCGTCGGCCTTCCGCGCCAGAAGGTCCGCCTTGCCGTCACCGGAGAAGTCGCCGACCGCAGTGATGTCGGTGTAGTTCTGCCAACCGGACGCGACCTGCTGGGCCGCGGTATAGCCCTCGTTGCCTCCGATGCCCGCTTTACCCGTTCCGGTGTACACGTACACCGTCCCGTCCGGACGCCGCGCGACCAGATCCGGGATCCCGTCGCCGGAGATGTCGCCGACCCCTGCGAGCGCGTTGTAGACGCCCCACCCGGTTCCGATCTGCACAGCCGGCAGGTAGCCGGGGTTGTTGTAGCTCGTCGCGGACCCCGTCCCCGCATAGAACCAGAGCGTTCCGTCGCTCCGGCGGGCGATGAAGTCGGGCTTGCCGTCCCCGTTGAAATCACCCGTCCCGATGATGGGACTCGTGAGGGGCTGAACGTTCGGCCCGTTCGACGCGAAGGCGAGCAGATCGGCGACGCTCCCGTTGAACGTGTCCTGATCGCCCGGGAAGACGCCGCTGTCCGCGTACTGCCACATCGTGTAGTTCGCCCAGCCGGCGGGCAGCGTTCCCGCGCCTGAGGAGAGGCTGCTGGGGTAGCGCGCGATGAAGAGGGGGTGGTTTCCGAAGCCGGCGTTGTTGCCCGTGCATCGCGTCCACCAGTCGGTCGTGGAGTAGATCGCGGGGTACCGGCCGACGCGGGCGAACACGGTGTTCGAGAAGTCTCTGATCCACGACACCATCGCCGACGCGGTCATGCCGTAGCAGGTGTCGCCGTACGGGTTGTATTCGATGTCGAGGAGGGGCGGAAGGGTGCGGCCGTCGGGCGCCCAGCCTCCTCCGTTGTTGACGAAGTAGTTCGCCTGCGTGGCGCCGGACGAGGTGTTCGGCGTGGCGAAGTGGTAGGCGCCCCGGATCAGGCCCGCGGCGTAGGAGTCGGTGTACTGCTCGCTGAACTGGCTGCTGCGGTAGTCGGTGCTCTCCGTCGCCTTCACATAGGCGAACTTGGCGCCGTTCGCCGCGATCGTCGACCAGTCGGACCGGGTGAGGACCTGCCACCCGCTGACGTCGAGACCGGGAACTCCCGGAGGGAACCCGGCGGCGGCCGCCGCGAAGCTCCGCACCCGCGTCGTCGTCGGTTCGTTCGTCTTGACCGTCGACCCCATGGAGTGGTTCCGCGCGTCGTTCATGACCTGCAGCGAAGGGTCTTCGGTCCCGGAGATCGGATCCGAGGGGGTCGGCGTCGGCGTCGGCGCCGTGGTCGTTGCGTCCGGTGCCGGCGCTGGGGTGGTCGCGGACGGCGTAGGCGTGGGCGACGGTGTCGGGCTGGTGACCGCCGACGCGCCCGCCGCATCCCATCCGACCGAGGTCAGGACGGTCACCGCCACGGTCGCGGAGACCATCGCGAGCCGGAGGCGGGTACGGTTGGGAATCCCTCTGCGCATGGGCGCTCCTCACGTTGAGGATGGACGATGACGCCGCGGTGCGAGAGTGCGCTCCCGGTCGGAGGAGGCGGTCGCGGCGACTGCCAGTATATGAGCCGAGCGGCCCAGCGCCCCGGAGGATGGTCGCGGGTCGAACATCCTCCGCGAAGCGGTCTCAGCGCACCGAGGGGGTGTTCCGGTCGGTCTCTTCGCCCGTTCCGGAGCCCGGCGACGGGGCCGGCTGCGCGAACACGGTGGCGGCGTCCGGTGCGTTCTCGATGGCGAAGAGGCGCGCCAGACGGGTGATCTCGAGCTCCGTCTTGCGGTGCCGGCGCTGCTGCACGAGCGAGTTCCCGATGAACACGACGATCAGGCCGTAGAGCAGCAGGTCCGTTCCTCTGCCGACGCCGACGAAGTTGGCGAGCTGCGTGACGAGCGAGGGGAAGATGACGGCGACGACAAGGACGACGAGCAGGAGAAGCATGCTCAGCCGGCGGAGCGCGAGATGGCGGGCGCCCTTGCCCGGGAGCATCAGGAAGGCGGCGAACGCCACCAGCACGACGATCAGGATGACCTTGATTGCGAATTGGGTTTCCATGGTGTCGCCTTACTTGATGAACAGATCGCTCAAGATGTTGACCGAGTTCCAGACGGACTGACCCTTCGAGCGCGAGTAGTCCGTGTACAGGATGTGCACCGGCTGCTCGGCGTACCGAAGCTTCTTCCGCCCGATCTCGGCGACGATCTCCGAGGCGTGAGCCATGCGGTTCTGCTCGATGGTGATCGACTCCGCCGCGTGGCGGTTGAGCGCCCGGAGACCGTTGTGCGCGTCGGTCAGCTCGACCCGGCTGCTCATCCGCTCGAACAGCACGCCGGCCCGCAGCACCAGGCGCTTGATCGGGGAGAGCGTGGTCCGCTTGTCGAGGAATCGCGAGCCGACGACCACGTCGAGCGGCTCGCTGTCGAGGCGCTGGACCATGGCCAGGGCGTCCTCCACGCGGTGCTGACCGTCCGAGTCGAAGGTGACGAAGTAGTCGGCGGCGGGGTCACGCAGGGCGTAGTCGAGGCCGGTCCGGATCGCGGCCCCCTGGCCGAGGTTGATGGGGTGCCGGACGACGACCGCGCCGCCCGCAGCCGCCTCGGCCGCCGACGCGTCGCTGCTGCCGTCGTCGACGCAGACGATGCGCGAGAACGTCTTCTTCGCGGTCGCGATGACCTCACGCACGACGGTCGCCTCGTTGTACAGGGGAACGACCAGCCACGTGCGCTGCTCCACGGGGGTACTGATTGTTCGGCTCCTTGACTAGCGGCTGCGTGCGCGGTTTTCGCACC
>Ga0209563_100215_pt1 | contig 29781 bp, 28 predicted proteins | sample AraplaCvi_mMF_r2_FD_184271 | JGI IMG/M metagenome (GOLD analysis project Ga0209563, IMG submission 184271) | Arabidopsis root microbial communities from North Carolina, USA - plate scrape CL_Cvi_mMF_r2 (SPAdes) (version 2) | ecosystem: Host-associated > Plants > Roots > Endosphere | place: USA... | reverse complement strand
TCGACGAGCTCGTAGACATCGAAAGAGGACGCGCCGACGAACTCGGAGGGGACCCGCACCCGGTTCGGCGGGACGTCGATGTCCGAGGGCAGCGTGAGCACGCGCGGAGTCGGCTCGTCGTCGCGCAGTAGCACGGCGCGGTAGGCGGGCTGATCGGAAGAGGACACGCTGACACGGTAGACGCAGAAGCGCCGATGATCGAGTCCCCACAGGATTTGTCCAGCGGTGACCCATGATGGTCACTGCGGGCGCACAACATTCTAGGATGTGCACATGGAGCCGCTCATTGTCTGCTTGTGGATCCTCGTCGCGGCCTGCGCGGCGACCTGGATCCTGTCCCTGATCACCCGGGAATACTCCTGGGTCGACCGCATCTGGTCGGTCGTCCCGGTGGTCTACGTCTGGGTGTTCGCGGGCGCCGCCGGCCTCGCCGATGTCCGCCTCGACCTCCTGGCGGTGCTCGTCACGCTCTGGGGTGCGCGGCTCACCTTCAACTTCGCGCGGAAGGGCGGCTACGCGCCGGGCGGCGAGGACTACCGCTGGCAGGTGCTGCGCGGGCGCATGAGCCCGTCCGCCTTCCAGCTGTTCAACCTGTTCTTCATCGTGATCTACCAGAACGTCCTGCTGCTCCTCATCGCGCTGCCGGCCTGGACGGCGTACCAGCACCGGACGCCGCTGACCGCGCTCGACGTCATCCTGGCCGCGGTCTTCCTCGCCTTCCTCACCGGCGAGACGATCGCCGACCAGCAGCAGTGGCGGTTCCACCAGTGGAAGAACGCGGAGATCGCCGCCGGGCGGCAGCCGTCACCCCGCTTCCTCCAGACCGGACTGTTCCGGTTCTCGCGCCACCCCAACTTCTTCTTCGAGCAGGCGCAGTGGTGGGTGGTCTTCCTGTTCGGCTGCGTCGCCGCCGGCAGCGTGCTGCAATGGACCGTGATCGGGCCGCTGCTGCTCACCGGGCTGTTCATCGGCTCCACCGTCTTCACCGAGAGCATCTCGCGCTCCCGCTACCCGGAGTACGGCGAGTATCAGGCGCGCACCTCGCCGGTCATCCCCTGGTTCCCCGGGCGGGGGAAGGCGGAACGCATGTGGTCGGAGTCGAGGTAGTCGGCCACGCCGATCAGGATCAGGCTGAACACGATCTGCTCGGTCACCATCCACAGCGGGTACAGACCGGGGATGGCGGCGATCACGAGCGTGACGACCGGGAAGATCTTGGAGAACAGCCGCAGCCGCGAGTACGCCCAGTAGAAGCCGGCACGCGCGCGCCAGGCGAAGTAGAACAGCGTCAGCGTCATCCCGAGCACGATCACCGAGCGCATCCACACGGCGAAGCCGACCGGCACGCCGTTCGCCGTCAGCGCGACCGCGACGACCACCGCCGCGAGGCCGATGACGAGCTCGGCCGTGAGGAGCCAGGCGATCACGGTGAAGGCGCGGCGCGTGCGCGGGTGGTCGCGGCCCTCGTCCGGCACCCGGTAGCCGGCGTTGCGGCCGCCCGCGATGCGGTCGAGCCGCGCGAGCAGAGTTTCCATGCATTCACGGTATCCCGGGCTACGGTGGAGGTATGTCGTGCATCCGGTTCAACACGCCCGCCCAGCGTCAGGCCATGCGGAACAGCCGGCCCGCCATGCTCACCGCGGAGGAGGCCGCGGCGCTGCACCCGGCGCCCGAGGTGACCGAGAGCAAGATCCGGCGGCTCCGCCTGCTCGCGGCCGACCCGAACCCGAAGATCCGGGAGGCGGTGGCCAGCAGCTACAACACCCCGCCGGACCTGTTCGAGGCGCTCGCCGCCGATCCGGACGAGGGCGTCCGCGGATGCGTCGCCAAGAACGAGGCGACCCCGTGCGACATCCTCCGGGTGCTGGCCGACGACCGGTCGGAGACGGTGCGCGGCTGGGTGGCCGTCAACTACTTCGTCCCGGCGGATGTCATGGAGAAGCTCGCGGCCGACCGCAGCCGCACGGTCCGCAGCCTGGTGAAGTGGAAGGCCTCGCTGGCGGACGAGGCGCAGCCGGCGGCGGTCTGATGCCCGAGCCGGGGAGCGTCCGCGTCGACTCGTGGGCCTGGGCGGTGCGGCTGTTCAAGACCCGCTCCGCCGCCTCCGACGCGTGCAAGGCCGGCCACCTCAAGGTGAACGGCGACCGCGCGAAGCCCGCGCAGCCGGTCAAGGTCGGCGACGAGGTGCGTGCGTTCGTCGGGGGAACGGAGCGCATCTACATCGCACGCCGCCTGATCGTGAAGCGCGTCTCCGCAGCGGCCGCCGCGGACTGCTTCGAGGACCGCACGCCGCCGCCCCCGCCGCGCACCGAGACGCCCGCCACGGTCACGCGCGACCGCGGTGCCGGCCGCCCGACCAAACGAGAGCGGCGCGTCCTCGACCAGCTCCGGGGCCGCTGATGCCGCACGCCCGCATCGGGATCTCCGGGTGGACCTATGCGCCGTGGCGCGGCGTGTTCTACCCGCCGAAGCTGCCGCACCGCCTGGAGCTGGAGTTCGCCGCCGAGCGGCTGGACTCGATCGAGATCAACGGCAGCTTCTACTCGCTCCAGCGTCCGAGCAGCTACCGGCAGTGGGCGGAGCGCACCCCCGACGACTTCGTCTTCTCGGTGAAGGGCGGCCGCTACGTCACCCACATCCTGCGGCTGAAGAACGCGCGCGGAGCGGTCGCGAACTTCTTCGCCTCCGGCGTACTCGCGCTCGGGCCGAAGCTCGGACCGCTGCTCTGGCAGCTGCCGCCGACCCTGCAGTTCGACCCGGAGGCGGTGGAGGCGTTCTTCCGGCTCCTTCCCCGCACCACCGCCGAGGCGGCCGCGATCGCCCGCGAGACGACCCTCGACGAGGACCGCACCCACCTGGCCGCGGGGGAGGACCGGCCGCTGCGGCATGCGGTCGAGGTGCGCCACGCCTCCTTCGACGGGCCGGAGTTCACGGCCCTGGCCCGGCAGCACGGCGTGGCGATCGTGCTCGCCGACACCGCGGGGCGCTATCCGGTCATCCGCGAGGCGACGGCCGACTTCGGCTACGTGCGCCTCCACGGCGACCAGGAGCTCTACACCAGCGGATACACCGACGAGTCCCTCGACCGCTGGGCGGCCGAGCTCTCCGGCTGGCTGGCGGACGGCAGGGACGTGTACGCCTACTTCGACAACGACGTGAAGGTGCGCGCCCCCTACGACGCCATGGGACTGCGCGACCGGCTCGCCGAGTGGGCGCCGCGTCCCCACGAGACGCGTCCTCACTAGACTCGGAGACGTGGAGGGTGGAAGCGCCGTGGTGAGCTCACGGGTCTGGACGATCCCGAACGTGCTGAGCTTCCTCCGCCTAGCGCTCGTCCCGGTGTTCCTGTGGCTCGTCATCGTGGGGGCGGACGGCCTCGCGCTGCTGGTGCTGGTCTTCTCCAGCGTCACCGACTTCCTCGACGGGTACCTCGCCCGCCGGCTGGGCCAGGTCTCGCGGCTCGGCCAGCTGCTCGACCCCGCCGCCGACCGGCTGTACATCTTCGCGGCGCTGATCGGGCTGTGCTGGCGGGAGGTCATCCCGTGGTGGCTGTTCGTCGTGATCGTGGCGCGGGATGTCATGCTCGCGGTGCTCGGCGTCATCCTCGCGAACCACGGATTCGGCCCGCTCCCGGTGCACCACCTCGGAAAAGTGGCCACGTTCTGCCTGTTCTGGGCGCTCCCGCTGCTGATGCTGGGGGAGGCCTTCGCGCCGCTCGCACCCTTCTCCCTGCCGCTCGGCTGGGCGTTCGCGCTCTGGGGAGCGTTCCTCTACTGGTGGGCCGGCATCGTGTATGTACGCGAGACGGCACGGGTAATCCGACTTCCGGCCGATGACAGCGGCCCTGCATCGGATACGCTGGACGGCAAGGAGGTAGACGGTGCCTGAAGACATTGACCCGAACGGTTCGGCCGGCCACGCCGACGACACCGCCCGGGGCCCCCTGCGGGATGCCGGGGGCAACGAGGACACGACCGCGCGCTTCGGCGAGGAGTTCATCTCGAAGATGTACCCCTCCGGCGAGGTCTCGCCCGAGGAGCAGGAGGCCATCGCCGCCCTGCCGTCGGGCTCGGCCCTGCTGATCGTGCGGCGCGGACCCAACTCGGGCGCCCGGTTCCTCCTCGACGCGGATGTGACGACCGCCGGTCGCCACCCGAACGCCGACATCTTCCTCGACGACGTGACCGTGTCGCGCCGTCACGCGGAGTTCACGCGGCGCGGCACCGCCTTCGAGGTGCGCGACCTGGGGTCGCTCAACGGCACCTACTACGACGGCGTGCGGATCGAGAGCGCCGTGCTGTCGGACGCGTCCGAGGTGCAGATCGGCAAGTTCCGGCTCACGTTCTACGCGTCGCGTCACGACCTCGCCGCAGCGGCGAACGGCTAGTGGCCCGCCCGGCCACCCGGGCCGCCGGCGACGCTCCGGCCCTGCTCAGCATCGGCCAGGTCCTGGCGCGGCTGAGCCCGGAGTTCCCCGACCTCTCGTCGTCGAAGCTGCGCTTCCTCGAAGAGCGCGGGCTGGTCTCCCCGTCCCGCACCGCATCCGGGTACCGCAAGTTCTCCCCGGCCGACGTGGAGCGGCTGCGCGCCGTGCTCGCCATGCAGCGCGACCACTACCTCCCGCTCAAGGTCATCAAGAAGTACTTCGCCGACCTCGACGCCGGGCTCGACCCGGTGTTCCCCGGAACGGCGCCCGCGGGCTCGATCCTGGCGGGCGGCCGGCGCCTGCGCCGCGACGAGCTGCTGCGGGAGGCCGGCGCCGACGCGGAGCTGCTGCAGGACGCGATCAGCGCCTCCCTCGTTCCCGCCGCCGAGGTCTACGGGGACGAGGCCCTGACCGTACTGCGTGCGCTCGCGGAGCTGCGCCGCAGCGGCATCGAGCCGCGCCACCTGCGCGGTTTCCGGGCGGCGGCCGAGCGCGAGATCGGACTCATCGAGACCGCGCTCGTGCCCATCGCACGCCGCAACGATGTGACCAGCAAGGCCCGCACCGCCGAGCTCGCCCGCGAGATCGCCGCGCAGCTCGACGTGGTGCGCGGCAGCATCATCCGCTCGTCCATCGCGCGGCTGCGTCCGTGACCCCGGACCGGAGGCTCGACACGCCGACGCCGAAAGGGCGGATGTCGTTGCCCGCGGAGGTCCGCATGGGTACCGTTGATGAAGCGACGCGGTTGCGGCGCGCGATCCACTACCCGGGTGAGAGGCGATCTTCATGAGCGAAACGAGTCGTGACGACGGCGTCTCCCGCTACGACCTGGGGCTGCTGTTCACCGACGGCCTGCCCGAGATGGACGACGTGAACGGCTACCGCGGCGCTGTCGCCGCACGCGCCGCCGGCATCTCGTACCGGCAGCTGGACTACTGGGCCCGCACCGGGCTCGTCGAGCCGACCGTCCGCGGGGCCGCCGGTTCCGGCTCGCAGCGTCTGTACGGCTTCCGCGACATCCTCGTCCTCAAGCTCGTGAAGCGCCTGCTCGACACGGGCATCTCGCTACAGCAGATCCGCACGGCCGTGAACCAGCTCCGCGAGTCGGGCGTGAACGACCTCGCGCAGACCACGCTGATGAGCGACGGCGCGAGCGTCTACCTCTGCACCTCCAACGACGAGGTGATCGACCTCGTCAGCCGCGGCCAGGGCGTGTTCGGCATCGCCGTAGGCAAGGTCCTCCGCGAGGTCGAGACCAGCCTCGTCGAGCTCGACACGCAGCCTGACGCCATGGACGAGCTCGCGGCTCGTCGCGCCGCGCGCACCCGCGCCTCCTAGCCCCACGATCCGTCACGAATCGCACCCCCTCGTGACGTATCGCGCCTCTTCGTCACGAATCATCTGGTGACCGCACTCGTGACGCATCGCGAGCGTGCGGCATTCGTCACGAATCGCGGCGGTTCGTCACGAATGGCGGCGATTCGTGACGAGTCGCGGAGAGGTCAGGCGGTGGGGGCCGTCGCGTACTCGCCGATGCGGGCGGTGCGGAGGACCCGCTCCAGGAGCAGGTCGAAGTTGTGCGCCATCTCCTGCGCGCTCTCGCCCGGCCAGACGTGCAGCGGCTTCGCCGCGCCCTGCGCCTGCTGCAGCGACGTGCGCTCCGGCAGCTGCGGCGAGAGCACGAGCGGGCCGAACATGTCGCGCAGCTCCTTGATGCGGAACTGGTGCTCCAGCGACTGGACGCGCGCCCGGTTCACGATGATGCCGAGCGGCTGGAGGCGCGGCGACAGGCCGCGGCGGATCTCCTCGATCGCCCGCAGCGCGCGGTCGGCGGCGGCGACGGAGAAGAGGCCCGGCTCGGTGACGACGGCGACGCGGTCGCTCGCCGCCCAGGCGGTACGGGTGAGCGCGTTGAGCGAGGGGGCGCAGTCGATCAGGACGAGCTCGTAGTCGTGCTCGACGTTGGCGAGCGCCTCCTCCAGCTTCCAGATGTCGCGGATGCTCGGATGCGGTCCGTCGAAGTTGATCGCCGACGGGCTGCCGATCATCACGTCGATCGTGCCGGAGCGGCCCTTGGTCCAGCCCGACGGGGCGATCGCCGCGCGCACGATCTTCTCCTTGGGGGAGGCGAGCACATCGGCGACGTTGAGGTGGCCGGCGACCTGGATGTCCATACCGGTGGAGACGTCGGACTGCGGATCGAGGTCGACGACCAGCGTGCGCAGCCCTTTGGCGAACGCCGCAGACGCCAGACCGAGCGTCACAGTGGTCTTTCCGACACCGCCCTTGAGGGAGCTAACGCTGAGTACGTGCACGAGAGCCACGTTACCTTCACTAGTCTTAGAGAACCTAACCGTTTGCTGTGTGGTGTCGACCCCTGCTCGAAAGGTCCCCATGTTCCGAAAGATCCTCGTTGCCAACCGCGGTGAAATCGCTATCCGGGCTTTCCGGGCCGCGTACGAGCTCGGCGCCGAGACGGTCGCCGTGTTCCCGTACGAAGACCGCAACTCGATGCACCGTCTGAAGGCCGACGAGGCGTACCAGATCGGCGAGCCCGGTCATCCGGTGCGCGCGTACCTCGATGTCCAGGAGATCATCCGCGTCGCCCGGGAGTCCGGCGCCGACGCCATCTACCCGGGCTACGGCTTCCTCTCCGAGAACCCGGAGCTGGCCGAGGCCGCCCGCGCGGCCGGCATCGCCTTCATCGGCCCGCGCGCCGAGGTGCTCGAGATGGCCGGCAACAAGGTCACGGCCAAGGAGCACGCGATCGCCGCGGGCGTCCCCGTGCTGAAGTCCACCCCGCCGTCGCGCGACATCGAGGAGCTGCTCGCCGGCGCCGACGAGATCGGCTTCCCGATCTTCGCCAAGGCGGTCGCGGGAGGCGGCGGCCGCGGTATGCGCCGCGTCAACAGCAAGGCCGACCTGCGCCCCGCGCTGGAGGAGGCCATGCGCGAGGCCGACAGCGCGTTCGGCGACCCGACCATGTTCCTCGAGCAGGCCGTCTTGCGGCCACGTCACATCGAGGTGCAGATCCTCGCCGACACGAACGGCGACACCATCCACCTGTTCGAGCGCGACTGCTCCGTGCAGCGCCGCCACCAGAAGGTGGTGGAGATCGCACCGGCGCCGAACCTCTCCGACGACATCCGCCAGGCCCTGTACCGCGACGCGATCGCCTTCGCGAAGTCGATCGGCTACGAGAACGCCGGGACCGTGGAGTTCCTGCTCGACACCGCGGGCGAGCGCGCCGGCCAGCACGTGTTCATCGAGATGAACCCGCGCATCCAGGTCGAGCACACCGTCACCGAGGAGATCACCGACGTCGACCTCGTCCAGTCGCAGATCCGCATCGCGGCGGGGGAGAGCCTCGCCGACCTCGGCCTGCGCCAGGACTCGGTGCAGATGCGCGGCGCCGCCCTGCAGTGCCGCATCACGACCGAGGACCCGACCGCGAACTTCCGCCCGGACACCGGCAAGATCACGACGTACCGCTCGCCGGGCGGTGCCGGCATCCGCCTCGACGGTGGCACGATCAACCCGGGCGCCCAGATCAGCCCGCACTTCGACTCCATGCTGGCGAAGCTCATCACCCGCGGTCGCGACTTCCCGGCCGCCGTGCTGCGCGCCCGCCGCGCCCTCGCGGAGTTCCGTGTGCGCGGCGTCGCCACGAACATCCCGTTCCTGCAGGCCGTGATGGAGGACCCGGACTTCATCGCCGGCAACGTCTCCACCTCCTTCATCGAGGAGCGCCCGGAGCTGTTCAAGGGCCGCGAGTCGAAGGACCGCGGCACGAAGGTGCTCAACTGGCTCGCCGACGTCACCGTCAACCAGCCGAACGGCCCGCGTCCGGAGACCGCCGACCCGGCCGAGAAGCTGCCGCAGATCGACCTGAGCACCCCGGCGCCGGCCGGCTCGCGCCAGCGGCTCCTGGAGCTCGGCCCGCAGGGCTTCGCCGAGGCGCTGCGCGCGCAGACGGCCCTGGCGGTCACCGAGACGACCTTCCGCGACGCCCACCAGTCGCTCCTCGCGACCCGCGTGCGCACCCGCGACCTGCTCGCGGTCGCTCCCTACGTCGCCCGCATGACGCCGGAGCTGCTCTCGGTGGAGGCCTGGGGAGGCGCGACCTACGACGTCGCCCTCCGCTTCCTCGGCGAGGACCCGTGGGAGCGCCTCGCAGCCCTCCGCGAAGCCCTGCCGAACATCAACATCCAGATGCTGCTCCGCGGCCGCAACACCGTCGGCTACACGCCGTACCCGACGCAGGTGACCGACGCGTTCGTGCGCGAGGCCGCCTCCACCGGCGTGGACATCTTCCGCATCTTCGACGCCCTCAACGACGTGTCGCAGATGCGCCCGGCCATCGAGTCCGTCCTCGCGACCGGCTCCTCCATCGCCGAGGTCGCGGTCTGCTACACCGGCGACCTGCTCGACCCGGCCGAGAACCTGTACACGCTCGACTACTACCTGCGCCTCGCCGAGCAGATCGTCGAGTCGGGCGCGCACATCCTCGCCATCAAGGACATGGCGGGCCTGCTGCGCCCGGCGGCGGCCGAGAAGCTGGTCGCGGCGTTCCGCGAGCGGTTCGACCTGCCGGTTCACGTGCACACGCACGACACCCCGGGCGGCCAGCTCGCGACGCTGCTCGCCGCCTCGCGCGCCGGAGCGGACGCGGTGGATGTGGCGAGCGCGCCCATGGCCGGCACCACCAGCCAGCCGAGCGCCTCCGCCCTCGTCGCCGCCCTCGCCCACACCGAGCGCGACACCGGCATCCGGCTCTCCGCGGTCGAAGACCTCGAGCCGTACTGGGAGGCCGTGCGCCAGGTGTACCGCCCGTTCGAGTCGGGCCTCCCCGGCCCCACAGGGCGCGTCTACAAGCACGAGATCCCCGGCGGCCAGCTCTCCAACCTGCGCCAGCAGGCGAAGGCGCTCGGCCTCGCGGAGGACTTCGAGCTGGTGGAGGACATGTACGCCGCCGCCAACAACATCTTGGGCCGCATCCCGAAGGTCACGCCGTCGTCCAAGGTCGTCGGCGACCTCGCGCTGCACCTCGCGGCGGTGAAGGCCGACCCGGCCGACTTCGCCGAGAACCCGCAGAACTACGACATCCCGGACTCGGTGGTCGGCTTCATGGCGGGCGAGCTGGGCGAGCTGCCGGGCGGATGGCCGGAGCCGTTCCGCACGAAGGTGCTGGCCGGCAAGACGGTCAAGGTCGGCGTCGAGGAGCTCTCCGCCGATGACGCCTCCGCGCTCGAAGGGTCGAGCGAGGAGCGCCGCGCGACCCTCAACCGCCTGCTGTTCCCGGCGCCGACGCGCATCCAGGAGCAGATGCGCGAGCTCTTCGGCGACCTCTCCGTCGTCGACTCGCTCGACTACCTGTACGGCATGAAGCAGGGCTCCGAGCACGTCGTCGAGTTCAGCCGCGGCGTCCGCCTCTACGTAGGCCTCGAGGCCATCGGCGAGGCCGACGAGAAGGGGATGCGGACGGTCATGACCACGCTCAACGGCCAGCTGCGGCCGGTGTTCGTGCGCGACCGCAGCATCGTCGTCGAGACCAAGGCGGCCGAGAAGGCGGACACGGCGAAGCCCGGCCAGGTCGCGGCCCCGTTCTCGGGTGTCGTGACCTTGCAGGTCGCTGTCGGCGACATCGTCGCCGCGGGCCAGGCGGTGGCCTCGATCGAGGCCATGAAGATGGAGGCCGCCATCACGGCCCCCGTCGCCGGCACGATCGAGCGGCTCGCCATCCCGAAGACGCAGCAGGTCGACGCGGGCGACTTGCTCGTGGTGATCCAGCCGGCCTGATGCGGCCGCGGGGCGCCATTCCGGAGGGTGGCGTCTACAATGACGAGTCGCGGGAGACGCCCGCGGTTGAAGGAGAACGCACGACGTGGCAGACAAGCCCGACGCCGAGACGCCGGAGGGGCGCGAACCGCGCGACCTCGTCCCGGCCGACGACGAGCTGACGCCGGCGCGCGCCTTCGAGCCGGCGCCGTCGCTGGACGTGGAGTCGACGCTGAGCATCGCCGTCGACCTCCCGCCCGTGCCGCCGCGCGAGATCCCGGAGGACGAGGCGGCGGTCGCGATCGACGACGTCCCGGTCGACCCGGGGTTCGTCGCGTCGCCGACCGAGCCGACCACCATGTCGGTCGCCATCGTCGCCTCCCGGCTCGCCGCCGCTGCGTCCGAGAGTGCGGATGCCGCCCCGGCGCCCGAGGTGACGCCGCTGCCGCCGTCGGAGCCGTTCGCGGCATCGCGGCGCGATCGCCTGCGCGGCGAGCAGTCCGGCCAGCCGGAACCGGCCGCGATGCTCACGGCCGACCGCCTGCTCGAAGTCAACCGCAAGACGCGGCCCGGCCCCGAGGGGCCGTGGCAGCGCTTCGTCTACAACGTCACGTTCCGGATGGTGAACCTCGGCGACTCGGCGAAGGTGCGGGCACGCAAGGAGCTCGACCACCGCATCCAGAAGCACCTGGAGGGCGGCGCGCGCTTCGTGCCCGTGCTCACTCGCAAGGGCGGCGTCGGCAAGACGACGATCACCACGCTGCTCGGGATGGCGCTCGCCTCCGCGCGAGAAGACCGGATCATCGCCATCGACGCCAACCCGGACCGCGGCACGCTGTCCGAGCGGGTGCCGCGGCAGACCAGGTCGACGGTGCGGGACGTGGTGCACAAGGCGGCGAGCATCGGCGGCTTCACCGACTTCTCCACCCTGGTGTCGCGCGATGAGACGCGGCTCGACATCCTCGCCTCGGACACCGACCCGCTGCTGTCGGAGGCCTTCGACGAGAACGACTACAACGTGGTCGCCGACCTGTCGGCGCGGTTCTACTCGATCGTGCTCACCGACTGCGGCACAGGCATCGTCCACTCGGTCATGCGCGCGACGCTGCAGCGCGCCGACTCTCTGGTCATCGTGTCCGGCGGCAGCGTGGACGAGGCGCGACTGGCCTCCGAGACGCTCACCTGGCTGGAGGCGAACGGGTACGGCGAGCTGGTCCGCAACGCCGTCGTCGCGCTCAACACCGCCACGCACGCCACCAACCTCGTCAAGCTCGACGAGATCGAGGCGCACTTCCGCTCGCGCGTGCGCGAGATCGTCCGGATCCCGTACGACCCGCAGCTGGCCGCAGGCTCGGTGGTGTCGTGGAAGGACCTCAAGCCGCTGACCCGCCTCTCCGCCCGCACGCTGGCCGCGCTCGTCGTCGAGGGCCTGCCGGCCGAGCGCGACTGAGTCGGACCGAATCCCGCTACTGACCCACCCGAAGCCCCGACCGCCCCGTCCCCTCGAGGAGCATCCGTGACCGAGCGCCAGATCCGCCTGTTCGGCGACCCCGTGCTGAAGACCCCGTCCGAGCCGATCGGCGAGATCGACGACGGCGTGCGCGGACTCGTCGAAGACCTCGTCGACAGCGTCCTGCCGCCCGGGCGCGCCGGCGTCGCGGCGCCGCAGATCGGCGTCAACGAGCGGGCCTTCAGCTACAACGTGGACGGCCAGGTCGGCTACGTGATCAATCCGGTGCTCGTCGAGGTGTCCGGTGAGCCGGAGCTGATGGACGAGGGCTGCCTGTCGGTTCCCGGACTCTGGTTCAAGACGCTGCGCTACCCGTTCGCCCGGGTGACCGGGATCGACCTCGACGGCAACCCGGTCGAGGTGTCCGGCACCGGTGTGCTCGCGCAGGCGCTCCAGCACGAGACCGACCACCTCGACGGGAAGCTGTACCTCGACCGGCTGGACAAGGACTCTCGTCGCGAGGCGATGAAGCAGGTGCGCGAGTCCGACTGGTTCTGACCCGCGCGGCCTAGGATGGCCGTATGCGCATCGCGGTCACCGGAGGATCGGGCAAGCTCGGACGCACGGTGGTGCGCGAGCTGCGGAAGGCGGGGGACGTCGTCGTCTCCCTCGACGCAGCGGGGGAGCGCGGACCGGGCTTCGTGCGCGTCGACCTGACCGACTTCGGTCAGACGCTGGATGCGATCCTCGGCGTCAACGACCAGCACGACGGCTTCGACGCGATCGTGCACCTGGCCGCCATCCCGGCGCCGGGCATCCTGAGCGACGTCGCGACCTTCCACAACAACATCCGGGTCACCTACAACGTGTTCCAGGCGGCGCGGCGGGCCGGCATCCGCAACGTCGTCTACGCGTCGAGCGAGACCGTGCTCGGGCTGCCGTTCGACGTGCCGCCGCCCTACATCCCCGTCGACGAGGACTACCCGGCGCGTCCGGAGAGCACCTACTCGCTGGTCAAGCACCTCGAGGAGCAGATGGCGATCGAGCTGGTGCGCTGGGATCCGGCGCTCAAGATCGTCGCGCTGCGCTTCAGCAACGTGATGGACCCGGAGGACTACGCGGCCTTCCCCGCCTTCGACGACGACCCGTACGCCCGCAAGTGGAACCTGTGGGGCTACATCGACGCGCGCGACGGCGCACAGGCCATCCGCCGTGCGCTGGAGTGGGACACCACCGGCTTCGACCGCTTCATCATCGCCGCCGCCGACACCGTGATGAGCCGCCCCAACGACGAGCTCGTCGCGGAGGTCTTCCCCGGCGTGCCGCTGAAGCGCGCCCTCGGTGTGAACGACACCCTCCTCTCGATCGACAAGGCCCGCCGCATCCTCGGCTACGCCCCCACCCACTCCTGGCGCACCGAGGTCTGACCCCTTCGACGATTTGGCGCAAATCCCGGTTCTCGCGCGGTCATAACGGTGATTTGGCGCAAATCGCGATCTTGCAGGGGTGTGGAGAACGGTGAGTTGTCCACAGATCGTGGCGGGAGGGCTCGGGAGCGCGTGGCGGCGAGCACGATGTGGGGATGCGAACGCCTCAACCTCTGCCGCAAGCCTTGACCGGCGTGCCGTTCACCCTCTCGCAGGCGCGACGGCATGGCATCGACGAGATCCGTCTCCGCGCTCACGACATCCATCATCCGTTTCATGGGGTGAACCTCTCCGCGGTGCCGTCGACCGTTCACGAGCTGTGTCGCGCGTATCTGCCGGTGATGCCTGCGGAAGCATTCTTCAGCCACACGACCGCTGCTGCTCTCCTCGGGGTCCCGTTGCCGCCGGAGGTTCCCGACGAACCGTTGCACGTCTCGGTCCTGTCGCCTCGCACGGCGCCACACGGCCGGGGCATCGTCGGCCACAGTCTGCGCATGCTCGCCGGCTCCTCTCTCGGTGGTCTCCCCGTAATGGCTCCCGGTCACGTCTGGTGCCAGCTGGCGGGCGACCTGTCGCCGGAGGACCTGGTCGCTGCAGGTGACCATTTGATCGGTGCCCGAACCCGGTCAGCCCAGGTCACTGTGGAGACATTACGAGCGCTGACTATGCGATTGCACCGAACCAAGGGCGCCCGCGCTCGGGCGTGGGCGCTCCCGCGCATCAGGGAGGGAGCCGACTCCCGTCCGGAGACCCTTCTGCGGCTGCAATTGGAGGAGTTGGGCGCGCACGACATCCAGGTGAACAGGCCCGTGGTTGTCGACGAGGGCCGGCTGACGCTCCATCCTGACCTCTCCCTGCCGGATTCACGGCTCGCCTTCGAGTACGAGGGCGATGGTCACCGTTCCGACAGGAGGCAGTGGGCTCTCGACATCCAGCGTCGCGAACTGCTCGAAGCCGCGGGGTGGCGAGTCATGCGCGTCACGGCCGCGGACCTCTTCCATGACCGTCGCACGTTCCTCGCTCGCCTCGAGAGATTTGCGCCAAATCTCGCTAATTCCAGCGCGAAAAGCGGGATTTGGCGCAAATGGTGAGGGGGTCAGTGGGCGAGGGAGAAGCCCTCGGTGCGCGGGTTGTCGCTGTAGATGCCGTCGATCACGTCGGCGAAGTCGGCGAGGATGACGTTGCGCTTGATGCTGAGCTTGGGCGTCAGGTGGCCGCTCGCCTCGCTCAGCTCCGTCGCGAGCACGACGAACTTGCGGACGCTCTCGGCGCGCGAGACGCCGGCGTTGGCCTGGTCGATGGCGCGCTGGATCTCGGCGTTGACGGCCGGGTTCACCGACGCCTCCGCGAGCGTCATGTCCTTGTCCTCGCCGTTGTTGGCGAGCCAGGTCGGCAGCATCTCGGTGTCGAGCGTGATGAGGGCCGAGATGAACGGCTTCTGGTCGCCCACGACGATCACCTGGCCGACCAGCGGGTTCGCGCGGATCGGGTCCTCGAGCGCCGCGGGGGAGACGTTCTTGCCGCCCGCGGTGACGATGATCTCCTTCTTGCGGCCGGTGATGGTGAGGAAGCCGTCGGCGTCGAACGAGCCGAGGTCGCCGGTCTTGAACCAGCCGTCCTCGAAGGCCGCGGCGGTCGCCTCGGGATTCTTCCAGTACTCCTTGAACACGTTGATGCCGCGCACCTGGATCTCGCCGTCGTCCGCCAGGCGCAGGTCGACGCCCGGGAGCGCGGGTCCGACGGTGCCGATCTTGAACGAGTCCGGGCGGTTCACGGTCGCGGGAGCGGTCGTCTCGGTGAGTCCGTACCCCTCCAGGATCTTGATGCCGAGGCTGTGGTAGAAGTGCCCGAGGTGCGACCCGAGGGGAGCGGAGCCCGACACGGCGTACTTCACCCGGCCGCCCATGGCGGCACGCAGCTTGGAGAAGACCAGCCGGTCGTACAGCGCGAACTTCAGCTTCAGCCCGAACGGCACCGACCCGGCCTCGACGGCCTTCGAGTGCTCGACCGCCACCTCGACGGCCGCGCGGAAGATCTTGCCCCGGCCGCCGGTCTCCGCCTTCTGCTCCGCAGAGTTGTAGACCTTCTCGAACACGCGCGGCACCGCGAGAAGGAACGTCGGCTTGAAGCTCGCGAGCGCCGGCAGCAGCTGCTTGGTGTCGGCCTGGTGGCCCACCTTGACGCCGCCGGTGACGCACAGCACGGCGATGAAGCGGGCGAACACGTGCGCCGTCGTGATGAACAGCAGCGTGGATGCGCCGCCCGGCTGCTGCACGACCTCCTTCAGCGCCTCGGCCGAGTTGCGCGAAAGCTCCACGAAGTTGGAGTGCGTGAGCACGCATCCCTTCGGCCGTCCGGTCGAGCCGGAAGTGTAGATGAGGGTGCCGATGTCGGACCCGACGGCGATGCGCCGTCGTCGCTCGATCTCCTCGTCGGGCACGCCGGCGCCCGCGGCGGCCAGCTTGTCGAGGTCGCCCAGGTGCAGCTGCCACACCGTCTCGATGAGCGGAAGCTCGGGATGGACCTCGTCGAACCGCGCGTACATCTCGGCGGTCTCCAGGAACACCGCGATGGCGCCGGAGTCGGACATGTTCCACTGGATCTGCGTGGGGGAGGAGGTCTCGTAGATGGGCACGAGCACGGCGCCGGCGAACCACGTGGCGAAGTCGATCAGGGTCCACTCGTAGCGGGTCTTCGACATCAGGCCGATCTTGTCGCCGGGCTGGATGCCGGCCGCCACGAGGCCCTTCGCGAGCGCGATCACCTGGCGGTGGAACTCGGCAGCGGTGACGTCTTTCCAGCCGTCGCCGTCGGGGAGGCTGAACAGCGGCTGGTCCGGGGTCTCGGCGACCCGCTGCACCAGCAGGTCGGTGGCGTTGGCCTCGGGGTCGAGCGGCACGACGACGGGTGTTTCGATCAGATTCACGGTAGCTCCCTCGATACCGGTAGGCGGGCAGTCGACCGAATGGCTTCGGCCCTATCGGTTGATTACACTCTAGATGGTTCGGCTGGGGGGTCCCCGCGACCTGTCCCCGGCCGTCGCTCTCGCCCCCACCCCCGCAGGAAGGCCACACGTGCACGCCATCGGCATCGACATCGGAGGCACCAAGATCGCGGGGGCTCTCGTGGACGAGCTCGGCACGATCGTCCGGGAGGACCGGGTGCCGACCGACGCGAGCCGCCCGGCGGAGATCGAGAACGCGGTCGTCGCTATGATCAAGCGCCTCTCCGACGGCCCGGAGGAGATCGCCGGTGCGGGCGTCGCCGCGGCGGGCTTCATCGACGCGGCGCAGTCGACCGTCTACTACGCGCCGAACATCAACTGGCGCCACGAGCCCTTCCGCGACAAGCTGGAGGCGCGCCTCGACATCCCGGTCATCATCGAGAACGACGCCAACGCCGCCGGCTGGGCCGAGTTCCGTTACGGCGCGGGCCGCCTGGTCTCCGACATGGTGGTGCTCACCATCGGCACCGGCGTCGGCGGCGCCATCGTGAGCAACGACCGCCTGTTCCGCGGCGGGTTCGGCGCGGGCGCCGAGATCGGCCACATGCGCGTCGTCCCGGGCGGCCTGCCCTGCGGATGCGGCGCCCACGGCTGCATCGAGCAGTACGGCTCCGGGCGCGCCCTGCAGCGCATGGCGAACGAGCTCGCGGATGCCGGCGGGATCGGGCAGGGCCTGGCCGACGTCCGTGCCCGCACCGGCGCGCTCACCGGCCACGACATCAGCGCCCTGATCACCGCGGGCGACCCGGGCGCGCTCGCCGCCCTGCGGCAGCTGGGCGACTGGCTGGGCCAGGCCTGCGCGAGCCTGGGCGCCATCCTCGACCCGCAGCTGTTCGTCTTCGGCGGCGGTGTCGCGCAGGCGGGGGAGCTGCTGCTGGAGCCGATCCGGCAGGCCTACCTCGAGAACCTGCCGGCGCGCGGTTTCCACCCGGAGCCCGAGTTCGCCATCGCCGAGCTCGTCAACGACGCCGGGGTGGTGGGCGCGGCCGACCTGGCGCGGCTGCACGCCTCTTCGCTGTAGGGCGGGCGTGGGGCTAGGCTTCGGTTCGATGTTCTACTGGCTGATGAAGTACGTGATCGCGGGTCCGATCCTGCGCGGCATCTTCCGGCCGTGGGTGGTCGGGATCGAGAACGTCCCCGCGAAGGGCGCCGTCATCCTGGCCAGCAACCACCTGTCGTTCATCGACTCGATCTTCCTGCCGCTGGTGGTGGACCGGCACGTGTCGTTCCTCGCGAAGAGCGACTACTTCACGCGCCGCGGACTGAAGGGATGGGCGACCAAGGCGTTCATGAACGCCACCGGTCAGCTGCCCATCGACCGCTCGGGCGGCAAGGCGTCGGAGGCGTCGCTGAACACCGGCCTCGCCGTGCTGGCCCGCGGCGAGATCCTCGGCATCTACCCGGAGGGCACCCGCAGCCCGGACGGCAAGCTGTACCGCGGCCGCACCGGCGTCGCGCGCATGATCCTGGAGGCGGGCGTCCCGGTGGTCCCCGTCGCGATGGTGGACACCGCGCAGATCATGCCCATCGGCAAGCGGCTGCCGAAGATCGGCCGCATCGGCATCATCGTGGGCGAGCCGCTCGACTTCTCCCGGTTCGACGGGATGGAGGGTGACCGCTTCATCCTGCGCTCGGTCACCGACGAGATCATGTACGAGCTGCAGCGCCTGGGCGAGCAGGAGTACCTGGACGTCTACGCCAGCACGGTCAAGGAGCGCCGGGCGTCGCTGTCACAGTAGGACGGGGCACCCGGCTTTCGCGATAGGCTCGGAGTCCCCGAATCAACCGAGTGAGCGGAAGACCAGTGCTACAGACCACAGAGCCCGTCGTGCGACCAGACGAGTCCGTGATCGAGGGTCTCGAGTATTGGCGCACGCTCCCGATCAAGCAGCAGCCGCAGTGGCCGGATCAGGAGGCCGCAGCCGCCGCCTCCGCCGAGATCGCCACGCTGCCCCCTCTGGTGTTCGCCGGTGAGGTCGACCAGCTGCGCACCCGCCTGGCGCGTGCCGCCGCGGGCGAGGCGTTCCTGCTGCAGGGCGGCGACTGCGCCGAGACCTTCGCGGGCGCCACCGCCGACCAGATCCGCAACCGGGTGAAGACCGTGCTGCAGATGGCCGTCGTGCTGACCTACGGCGCCTCCGTCCCCGTCATCAAGATGGGCCGCATGGCCGGGCAGTTCGCCAAGCCGCGCTCCAGCGACACCGAGACGCGCAACGGCGTCACCCTGCCTGCGTACCGCGGCGACATCGTCAACGGGTACGACTTCACCCCGGAGTCGCGCCAGGCCGACCCGCGCCGTCTGGTGCAGGGCTACCACACCGCCGCCTCCACGCTGAACCTGATCCGCGCCTTCACGCAGGGCGGTTTCGCCGACCTGCGCCAGGTGCACAGCTGGAACAAGGGCTTCGCGGCGAACCCGGCCAACCAGCGCTACGAGGGTCTCGCGCGCGAGATCGACCGGGCCATCAAGTTCATGGAGGCGGCGGGCGCCGACTTCGACGAGCTGAAGCGGGTGGAGTTCTACTCCAGCCACGAGGCGCTGCTCATGGACTACGAGCGCCCGATGACACGCATCGACTCGCGCACCGGCACGCCGTACAACACGTCGGCGCACTTCGTCTGGATCGGCGAGCGCACGCGCGAGATCGACGGCGCGCACGTCGATTTCCTGTCGCGGGTGCGCAACCCGATCGGCGTGAAGCTCGGTCCGTCCACCTCGCGCGACGACATGCTGCGCCTGATCGACAAGCTGGACCCGGAGCGCGAGCCCGGCCGGCTGACGTTCATCACGCGCATGGGCGCCGGCACGATCCGGGATGCGCTCCCGCCGCTGCTTGAGGCCATCAAGCGGACGGATGCGCTGCCGCTCTGGGTGACCGACCCGATGCACGGCAACGGGCTCACCACCCCGACCGGGTACAAGACGCGCCGGTTCGACGACGTCGTGGACGAGGTCAAGGGCTTCTTCGAGGCGCACCGCGCGGTGGGCACGAACCCGGGCGGCATCCACGTCGAGCTCACGGGCGACGACGTGACGGAGTGCCTGGGCGGCTCGGAGCACATCGACGAGGCGACCCTCGCGACCCGGTACGAGTCGCTGTGCGACCCGCGACTGAACCACATGCAGTCGCTGGAGCTGGCCTTCCTGGTGGCCGAGGAGCTCTCCGCCACCAGCTGAACCGCATCGGCCCGTACGGACCGACCGGCACGCCGCCGCCCCGACCGGGACGGCGGCGTGCCGCGTCTGGGCGCCGGTCAGACCCCGGTGCGCAGCGCGTCCGCCGGTTCGATCCGCGCTGCGCGCAGCGCCGGGTACGCTCCCGCCGCCAGGCCGATCGCGGTGCCGAGCGCCGGGGCCGCGACGGCCGTCCACGGCTCGACGGCAGGCGACCAGCCCTGCGTCGCGGCGATGACGACCACCGCGGCCGCGCCGATCGCGGTCCCGGCGAGCCCGCCGACGATGCCGACGGCTCCCGTCTCCACCATGAACTGGGCCGCGATGTTCTGGGAGGTCGCGCCGAGGGCCCTGCGCAGTCCGATCTCCCCCGTGCGCTCCTTGACCGACAGGATCGTCACGTTGACGATGCCGAGCGCTCCGGCCAGGAGCGAGACGATGCCGAGCAGCAGGAACGCGAGGTTCGTGTCCGCCTGCGCCTTCGCGGCGCGCTGCGACCCGCCGACGACCTCCGGCCGGAAGTCGTCCGGATTGTTGGGGGAGAGGGCGATCGGTGCCTGGTGCACGACGAGCGGGCCGAGGCCCCGGCTGACCCGCAGGTGCAGCTCGTCGCCGGGTGGCGCCGCGAAGTCGGTGCGCCCGGTGGAGTCCGGGATGATGACCGCGGCGAGGAGGTCGTTGCGCTGTTCGGCACGGTCGAGGATGCCGACGACCGTGTAGGCGAGCGCGCCGATGAAGACGGTCGGCTGCCGGTCGACGCGTGTGACGCCGAGCAGCGCGGCCGCGTCCTTCCCCAGCACCGCGACCCGGTCCTTCCGTGCGTCGTGGCCGGCGTCGAAGGTGCGGCCGGTCGAGACGTGGGCGCCGATGGCGTCGAACAGCCCGGGCGTCGCCGAGAACACGACGGGAGGGAGCGTCTCGGCCGCGGACGGGTCGTTCACCGGGACGGTCGTGATGCGCGCGTCGTCGGTGGGGACCTCGGTGAGCACCCCGGCGGCGGTCACGCCGGTGAGGCGCTCCACGCGTCGGTCGGCGTCGTCGGGGAAGGCCGCAGTGGGCCGCGACTCTCCGGTGCTGTCCCGCGCCTTCTGCGGCGCGACGACCAGGTGGGTCGCCTGGGTCGGGTCGAGCTGGCGCCGGAGCTCTCCCGCGGTCGTCTGGGCGAGGCCGTACGTGAGCACCAGGGAGCCGATGCCGAGGACGGTCCCGACGGTCATGAGCAGCAGCCGGGCGGGACGCGCGCCCAGGCTGCGCACCGCCTCCGCCAGGAGGTCCTGCACCCCGAACCGGTCCGGATCGCGTCGGCGCCTCATCCGGCGACCGCCAGGTCATCGATGGCCGCGCCATCGACGACCGAGCCGTCGACGATGCGGATGACGCGGCGGGCCCGGGCGGCGACGGCCGCGTCGTGCGTGATGATCATGACGGCCATCCCATCCGCGTTGAGCTCCTCGAAGAGCTCCATGACCTGGCCGGACGTGTTCTGGTCCAGGTTGCCGGTCGGCTCGTCGGCGAGCAGCAGGCGGGGCGAGGTCATCGTCGCCCGCGCGACGGCGACGCGTTGCCGCTCGCCGCCGGAGAGCGTCACCGGCGTGAACCCGGCCCGATGCGCCAGCCCGACCCGGTCGATCGCGCGCAGGGCGGCCTCCACCCGCTCCTCGCGCGGGACGCCGCTGTACAGGGTCGAGAGGAGGACGTTCTCCAGCACCGTGCGCTCGGGGATGAGGTGGAACGACTGGAACACGAAACCGATGCTGCGGGCGCGGAGGGCGGTGCGCTCCCCGTCGCTCAGCTCGGTGGTCTCGACGCCGTCGAAGCGGTAGGCGCCGCCCGTCGGCCGGTCGAGCAACCCGAGCAGGTTGAGGAGGGTGGACTTGCCCGATCCGCTCGGCCCGACGATCGAGGTGTACCCGCCCGCCTCCAGACGCAGCGACGTGCTGTGCAGCACCTCGACCGGCGGCGGACCGGGGAACGACTTCGTGACGGCGTCCAGTTCGATCAGCGGCGGCGTAGCGGCCGGAGCCCGCGTCATCGGCCCACCACCACCTCGTCGCCTGCGGCGATCGAGCCCTTCACCTCGACGAGCCCGTCGGCGGCGAGACCGGTCGTCACCGGGACGACCCGGGTGCGGCCGCCCTTCGCGACCTCCACCCGGCTCGCTCCTCCCGGTCCCGCGGAGAGGGCGGCGGCGGGCACGACCAGCACCTTCCCCTCCGTTGCCTTCACCGGGATGCTGACGCGCACGTTCTGGCCGCGCAGCTGCTCCACCTGCTGCGGGCTGAGCGACGGGAAGCCGAGCGCGACCTCCCAGGCGCGGCCGTTCTTCTTTGCGGCGTCGTCGTCGCCGGTCTGCTGCCGGACGCCGGTGACGGTCGCCGGGACGGCCTTCCCGCCGGGGGCCGCGACGTGGGCTGCGAGACCGTCGCGGAGCAGCTCCGCGTCGGCCGCTCCCGCGCGGGCCGTGACCGAGAGGGTGGCGCCCGAGACCGTCATCGCGGCGCCCTCGAGAACCGACCCGCGCTGCGCCTTGACCTCGTCGACGCGCCGCGGCAGCGTCGGGAGGAACTGCACCTCGTTGACCGGGAGCGGCACGATCGCCGCCGCGGTCGCCTTCGCGAGGTCGGCGCGGGCCGACTCGAGGTCCTGCCGGGCGGAGGAGACCGCCTGCGCCTCCGCGCTCGTGTCCGGCGCGCTGAGGCCGACCTCGCGCTGCGTCTGCGCGAGCCGGAGGCCGTCGTCCGCGCGGGCGATCGCCGCGGGGTCGCCCGCAGCGCGCGCCGCGGCCAGCTCCCGCTCGGCCTCGCGCACGGCGTTGTCGAGTTCGACCCGCTTGGTCGCGTCGGCGCCCTTGGATGCGGCGGTCAGCGCACGCTGCGCCTCCTGGAGCGACTTCTCCGCCGACTGGACCGCCTGCCGGCCGCTGTCGGCGGCGCTCGTGGCCTCGGCGTCCACGGCCGGAGGGGCGTAGCCGACCTTCTCATAGAGGGCGACGACCGCCGCGGCCGTCGCGCTGTCGTAGGAGTCGGAGCCGCCCGGGTCGAAGCCGGCGGTCCGCAGTGCCTCCTTCAGCTGGGTGACGTCCGGCCCCGTCTGGCCGGCACGCAGCGTCCGGTAGGCGGGAAGCGCACCCGGCAGCACGATGACCGGCCGGCCGGCGACCTCCAGGGCGACGCTGAGCGCATCCAGGGTCGTACCGACCGCGGGGACGGCCCCGGTGACGACCGCGGGCCCGGCGAGCTCGCCCGCCGCGACCTTCACCTCGACCGCGTCGTCGAACGCCACGTCGCCGCGCAGCGTGACGGTGTTGCTCAGCACGCGGGATTCGACGGGGACAGTGATCGGGCCGCCCGACCCGGCCGGCTGGGCGGCATCCGCCGACGACAGCACCGCGCCGCCCACGTACCCCGCGACCAGGCACACCACCGAGGCACCGGCCACGGACCAGAGCAGCCGGTTGCCGCGGAAGATGCGTGCCCAGCCGGCGACGGCCGTCCGCGCGGTCATTTCTTGCCGTCGCCGTAGGCGTCGACCAGCTCGTCGAGCCTGGTGCGGTTCTGCTGGATGAAGGTCTCCTCCAGCGCGAACTGCGCCTTCAGCTGCGCCTCGGTGTAGTGCACCTTCTTGTCGCAGCGGAAGTCGGCGAGGGCCAGCTTGATCTCGGCATCGCGGACCTTCTTCTTCTCTGCGGCGGACGGCTGCTTGTCCTCGTCGGTGATCTCGCCGTCGTCCAGTCCGTACAGCTCGGAGTTCTTCTTGGAGGCGAGCTCCAGCGCGTCGGACTTCTTCGTCAGGTCGGAGTATCCGGCCTCCGCCATGCAGTCCGACCACTTCCGGGCGGCGGCGACCACCTCGGGCTTCTTCTCCGTGGTCTCGTAGATCTTCGACATCTTCCCGAGCAGGGCGGCGTACTTCTCGTCGTTCCAGAAGTCGCCCTTCCCGCCGTTCGCCTCGCGCTGGGCGTTGGCGTAGCATCCCGCCGTCGCGGGGTCGTAGGCGCCGTCGGTGGATGCGGCGGTGCCGCCGTCCCCGGTGTCGATGCCGGCGCCGTGCAGCGCCTTGTAGTAGGCGTCCTGCTCGGCCTGCGGCAGCGAGTCGATGTACTTCTGGTTGAGGTCGGCCTTCTCCGTGCCGTCATCGGCAGCGATGAGGCCGTAGCCGTTCTTCGACACCCACTCCTCGGTCTGCTGCTTCTCCAGATCGTCGGCGGCGGAGGCGGCGGACCGGTCGGACGGGGTGTACTCGAAGCCCTCCTTCACCATGCACTTCGCGGTCAGTTCTTCGATCTTCCGCTCCTTCGCCCGCAGCGCCTGCGTGTCGCCGAAGCCGGCGAGCGGGCCGAGGAGTGCGAAGAGCGGACTGTCGGTCGGGCTGATCGCGTCCGGAGCGCGATCGGCGGTGCACCCGGTCAGGGCGGTGGCGGCAACGGCGGCCACGCTGAGGGCGGCGGCGAGTCCGAGAGCGCGCAGGGGGCGTCGTCGAGTGTGCATGGTGTCATCCCTTTGTTCGGCTGGAGGCGTCCAGCAGCCGTCGATCCGACCGTCGCGGGTCGTCGTCCGCGCGAACCGAGGGGCCACCGGCGGAAGGCCGGCGGGGATGGTCGCCCCACGGATCGCGATCGGATCTCGCTGTTACACATCAATGCAAGCACAGGCGCCGGGGGCGCCGCATCCTTCGCAGGATGGATCATCCGTCCGTCTCAGGACGGGATCGCCTCAGAATCCGGCGAAGTTGACCGTGATCTTCGAGCCCTTCGGCTGTTTCGAGTTCGCGCCGGGGGAGATCTTCGACACGATCGCGAGCTCCGGTCCGAGGTCGGCGAATTTGTTGTAGTCCAGTGTGAAGCCCGCGTCGGTGAGCGTCTTCTTGGCGGTTGCCCAGTTCTTGCCGACCACATCCGGCACCGTGACCGGCTCCGGGCCCTTCGACGTCTCGAGCAGCAATGTGTCGCCCGGTCGCACCGGCTCGTGCTGCGGCTGCGCCGAGATCACGTCGCCCTCGTCGACCGTGTCGCTGTAGCTCTGCGGGCCGGCCGAGGTGAGCAGCCCCACCTTGCTGAGCGCCGCCGAGGCGTCGGCGACCGACTTGCCCGCCACATCCGGGATCGGGCCTGCCGAGACCACGAGGTTGACCGCGGACGCCTCGAGGTAGGCGCCGCCGCCCGAGAGGTCCGCGCCGTTGTCGGCGCGCGAGGCCGACAGCACCGTGTCCGCCGGCGCCTTGGCGTCGAACTGCTTCGCGATGTCGCCGACCTTCGCACCGGAGCCGGTGATGAGGCTCTTCGCCTCATCCAGGCCCTTGCCGGCGAGCGCCGGGACCTCGATCGGCTTCGGACCCTGCGAGACCCGCAGCGTCACCGTGCTGCCGCGGCCCGCGGGGACGCCCGCGCCGGGGCTCGTGCTCGACACCATCCCCTTGGCGATGGTGGTGCTGTACTCCGGCGCCTGGGCAGTCTTGAAGCCGAGCTTCACGAGCTGGCTCGCCGCCGCATCCGGCGCCGAGTTCACGACGTTCGGAACGGCGACCAGCGAACCGGGGCCGGAGCCGAAGTACCAGCCGGTGCCCGCGGCGACGCCCGCGAGCAGGATCACCAGGGCGAACAGCCACCAGCCCTTCGAGCGCCGCTTGGCGGCCGCCTTCGTGAGCGTGTCGGTCGCGGCGGGGGTGCTGGCGGCGACCTGCTGCCGGATGGCGGGGTTGATGATCTGCGTCTCGCCGGCGTCGAGGTCCAGCGCCGGGGGCAGCACCATCGTCGGCTGCAGCACGGCCTCGCCGCGGAGCGACTTCTCCGCCTCCAGCAGCCGGTCGAGCATCTCGCGGGCGTCGCGCGGGCGCCGCTCCGGGTCCTTCTCGGTCGCCCACAGCACCAGCTCGTCGAGCTCGGCGGGGACGGCGGGGTTCTTCGCGCTCGGCGCGGGCACCGCGTCGTTGGCGTGCTGGTACGCGATCTGCATCGGCTGCTCGCCCTGGAAGGGCTGCTGGCCGGTCAGCATCTCGTACATCATGATGCCGAGCGCGTAGATGTCGCTGCGGGCGTCGGCCACGCCGCGCGTGACGAGCTCGGGGGAGAGGTAGGCGATGGTGCCGAGGAGGGCCTGTCCGGTCGCGGTGTTCGCGCTGGCGGCGCGGGCCAGACCGAAGTCGCCGATCTTGATGCGGCCGTCGTCGGCGAGCAGCACGTTCTCGGGCTTCAGGTCGCGGTGGACGATGCCCGCCTTGTGCGCGGCGGCGAGGCCCGAGAGCACCGCCTCCATGATGTCGATGGTCTGCTCGGGGGTGAGCTTGCCGTAGTCCTTCAGCAGGTCGCGCAGGGTGATCCCGGGCAGGTACTCCATGACGAGGTACGCCATGTCGGAGTCCTGGCCCTGGTCGAACACGTTGACCACGTTGGGGTGCGCGAGCCGGGCGGCCGAGCGCGCCTCCTGCACGAAGCGGCTCTTGAAGGTGGAGTCGTCGGCGAGGTGGCCGTGCATGATCTTGATGGCGACGCGGCGCTCCAGGCGCAGATCGGTCGCCAGATAGACCGTGGCCATGCCGCCCCGGGCGATCCGCGAGCGCACCTGATACCGGCCGTCGATAAGACGGCCGATCATCGGGTCGGTCTGGCTCGTGGTCACGGATCGAGTCTAGAGAACGACCCGTGCGCGAACCCTGCAAAACACCGGTGGGCGCGGCGGCTGTGACCCGGCTGTGACATTCGGGCTCAGCCGAGCTGCGCGAGCCAGGCGCGGGCGGAGGTCTCCCACTTCGCGTATGCGTCGGGGAACGCCGAGATCTGCACCGCCTGGGCGGCCTGCGTGACCGACAGGGACCGCCAGCCGGGGATGTCGAGGAGGCCCCGCGTACGTCCGGGGTTGGGGTTGCCCGCGCCGCCGTAGAAGGCGAGCGTCGCCCGTGCCGGGTCGAGGACCTGCTCCGGCGATCCCCACCCGGTGCTCGGCCGCTGCTGGAACAGCCCGAGCGAGTCGCGGTCACCGTAGCGGACATTCCGGAGTCCCGACTCCTGCGCCGCCGCCGCCAGTGCCACGACGATGCCCTGGTCGGGCACCCCCTGCTGGCGACCGATGCGGACGATCAGCTGGGCGTTGGCGCGCATCTCCTCGGTGAGGGCGACGACCTGGCCGGCGGAGGCGGTGGGGAGCGGCGCCGGTGCGGCGACCACGGGTGCGGCGACGACCGGCGCGTGCGGGGTGTCGAGGGCGGCGGTCGTCATCCCGGGGATGCGGAGGTGCTGCCCGGGGAAGATGAGAGCGGACGCGGTGAGGCCGTTGGCCGCGAGGACCGCCTTTGTGGTGACGCCGAACCGGCCCGCGATGCCGCTGACGGTGTCGCCGCGGGCGACCGTGTACGTGGTCGCCGCGGCGGAGGGAGCCGGGGCGGCGGGTGCAGCGGGAGCCGCGGGCGCCGATGCGGCGGCCGGTCCGGACAGCGCGAGCACCTGCCCGGGGAAGATGAGGCTCTTCCAGCTGAGGCCGTTCATGGCGAGCACGGCGGCGGTGGAGAGGCCGAAGCGCGCGGCGATGCCGGAGATGGTGTCGCCGGACTGCACGCGGTAGCTGGCGGGCGCCGCCGCGACCGCGGTGCGCGCGGGGGACGTGGTGGAGGCGGCCGAGGCCGTGGATGCCTGCCCGATCGTGCTCGTGAGGGTCGCGCGCTCCAGCGGCGTGACCTCGCCCGTGTCGCCGGAGTGGTCGGTCGACCGCTCCTCCGGGACCGCGGCCTGCGCGGGCGTGACGAGGTTCAGCGTGACGGCGAGCGAACTCGCGACGGCGAGGGGAACGGTGCCCAGCGCGGTGCGGATCCTGCCGGTGTCGGCCAGAGCCATTGGGATACCCCCTATTTGAGTGACGCGACGACACCCCACGCTGGCACAGAAGAGTTAAGGAGTCAACAGAAGTGACCAGTGTGAAAGTGGTTTACACGATCGTAACAATTGCTGCTGCTCACCTCGTGCGCCCACTCGTGGCACGCTTGAGGGGTGACCGAGCACGTCCAGACCATCGAATGGTTGACCGTCCCCGACCTCGTCGAGCAGTTGGGCCTGAGCGTGAGCCGGGTCCGCCGGCTCATCGAAGACCGCCACCTGGGCGCCAAGCGCATCGACGGCGTCCTCAAAGTCCCCGCCGCCTTCCTGAAAGACGGGCAGCCGCTGGGGGAGCTCCGCGGAACCTTGATCGTCCTCGCCGACGACGGGTTCAGCGACGACGAGGCGGTCGACTGGCTGCTGGCGCCGGAGGAGAGCCTGGGCACCTCGCCCATCGAGGCGCTGCGGGCCGGCCGCAAGGCGGAGGTCCGCCGCGTCGCGCAGGCCCTCGCCTGACCCCTCCCGCACCGAACGGAGGAGGTTCGCGCCGCTGACGCGGCCGACCGCCTCCCCTTCGCGACGCTGCGGGCATGTCGCGCATCCACTTCCTCCCTGCGGTCCCCGGCGCAAAAGGGAGGAAGGTGGCCCGCCGACCGGCGTGTCGGCCGCGAACGGAGGAAGGGCGGCCGTCTGGGCCACGGATCTCCTCCGTTCCGCACGCCCGGGGGCGGGCGCGGCGTCAGGCGCTGCGGCGCGTGACGGTGACCGCGAGGTCGCGCAGCTGGGCCGCGGCCGCAGCGCCGATCGGAGCGGCGTCGAGCGCCGCGATCGCACGGGCGACGTTGTCGGCGATCATCCGCTCCACGATCTCGACGGCGCCGGACTCCCGGATGGTGAGCTGCATCGTCCTGATCTGCTCCGGCGTGAGGTCGGGGTCGCCGAGCAGTTCGTCCAGCGCGGCCCGCGCGCCCGACGGGATGGCCTGGCGGGTCAGCGCGATGAGCACCGTCCGCTTGCCCTCGCGGAGGTCGTCGCCGCTGGGCTTGCCGGTCACCTCCGCGTCGCCGAAGACGCCGAGCAGGTCGTCGCGCAGCTGGTACGCGATGCCGAGCGGCAGACCGAAGGAGCGCAGCGCGTCGAGCTGGCCGAGGGTCGCGCCCGCGAGGCTGGCGCCGATCAGGAGCGGCGACTCGATGGAGTACTTCGCCGACTTGTAGACGATGACCCGCTCGGCCCGGGCGAGCTGGTCGCCGTCCGTCCGGCCGGCCCAGCCGATCTCCTCGAAGATGTCGAGGTACTGGCCGGCGGTGACGTCGAGCCGCATCCGGTTGAACTCGGCGCGGGCGGCCCGGCGTGCCGGCGCGCTGACCAGCTGGGTCAGGCCCTCGTCGAACAGCTCGTCGCTGAGGATGAGGAGCAGGTCGCCGAGCAGCGTGGCCGCCCCGGTGCCGAACGCGGCGCCGGAGCCGCCCCAGCCCTCCTGGTCGTGCAGCCGCTCGAAGCGCTTGTGCGCGGCGGGCGCGCCGCGCCGCGTGTCGGAGTTGTCGATGAGGTCGTCGTGCACGAGCGCCGCGGCATGGAACAGCTCGAGCGAGCTGGCCACCGAGACGACCGCATCGAGGGCGCCGCCCGCCGTGATGGCGCCGGAGTCGGCGTCGCCGTCCGGGTCGTCGCCCGCGGTGCGCACGGCCTGCCAGCCCCAGAAGCAGAACAACGCCCGGAAGCGCTTGCCGCCGCTGAGAAAATCCCTTGAGAACGCCGCGACCGGCGAGAGCTCGTCGGCGATGGAGACGAGAATAGAGGCACGCGCATCGAAGAATCCATCGATTCTGGACTGGATGAGGTCGACGAATCGGATGCTTTCAGACACACGCCTAGCCTAGCCAGACACGCGAGGTTACAATCAGGCTCACCTAGCCTCGAACCCACGAGAAAGAGGGGGATCCGGATGCCGCTTTCGGAACACGAGCAGCGCCTCCTCGAAGAGATGGAACGCAGTCTCTACCAGAACGACGCAGATTTCGTAGCGAAGGTCGGAGGGAAGCGAGCGCGGCCGGCATACCGGTCCATCGTGCTCGGCATCCTCCTCGCCGTCGTCGGCGTCGTCGTCCTCGTCGTCGGCGTCTGGTTCCAGCAGCCGCTGGTCGGCATCCTCGGCTTCGTGGTGATGTTCGCCGGTGTGCTGGTCGCCATCGCGCCGGGCAAGCGCGTCGCCGTCGAGCCGGGCGCGCCGGAGCCGAAGCGGGCGAAGGCCCGCGGCGGCCAGGCCGGCTTCATGGACCGCATGAACGACCGCTGGGACAAGCGCAACGAGGGTGGCGAGGGCTAGCCCCTCCACTCCGCTCCCCACACTTCCCGAAAAGGGCCGATCGCTTCGATCGGCCCTTTTTGCATGCCCGGATGCGCTCCCGGGCCCTCCCTTTTCCTCCACCCCGTACTTCCCTGTGATTCCGCGGGAGTTTGTCCCTATTTCGGGGCAATATGTCCTTATTGCTCGGAATTGTGGATGGAAGTGGAGTAAAGTGGAGGAACACCGCAACCTGGGCCGGGAGAGTGGGGGTGGCAGCCGATGTTCCTCGGTACGCATGCCCCCAAGCTGGACGAGAAAGGGCGCATCATCCTGCCGGCCAAATTCCGGGATGAGCTCGAGTCCGGTCTTGTCCTCACCCGGGGTCAGGAGCACTGCGTCTACGTCTTCTCGAAGGCGGAGTTCGAGTCGC
>Ga0209563_100214_pt1 | contig 30023 bp, 33 predicted proteins | sample AraplaCvi_mMF_r2_FD_184271 | JGI IMG/M metagenome (GOLD analysis project Ga0209563, IMG submission 184271) | Arabidopsis root microbial communities from North Carolina, USA - plate scrape CL_Cvi_mMF_r2 (SPAdes) (version 2) | ecosystem: Host-associated > Plants > Roots > Endosphere | place: USA... | reverse complement strand
ACCGACGTGCACCTGGTGCTCGCCGACCTGCGCACCTCGCAGCTCGACGGCCAGCAGGCGGAGGACGTGCTGCACGAGGTCGGCATCACCGTGAACCGCAACGCGGTGCCGTTCGACCCGCGCCCGCCGATGGTGACCTCCGGCCTCCGGATCGGCACGCCCGCGCTCGCGACCCGCGGCTTCGGCGACACCGAGTTCACCGAGGTGGCCGACATCATCGCGCTCGCCCTGCGTCCCGGCGCCGACACGAAGGCGCTCCGCGCGCGCGTCGACGCACTGACGGCCGCCTTCCCGCTCTACCCCGGTCTGACTCCGTCCGGCCAGGAGGGCTTCCCCGTCGAGCTCCCGTCCTCGATCTGACCCACCCCCTCGCCATCAGCTCCTGAGTTCTTCGAGCACTTCGCCGCGATTTGCTCGAAAAACTCAGGAGCTGTCGGCTTCGTGCGTAAGGAGAGAGCGTGACGGCGCAGATTCTGGACGGCAAGGCGACGGCGGCCGCGATCAAGGCGGAGCTGAAGGAGCGCGTGAGCGCGCTGCGTGAGAAGGGCGTCATCCCGGGGCTGGGGACGATCCTGGTCGGAGACGACCCCGGCTCGCAGTGGTACGTCGCGGGCAAGCACCGCGACTGCGCCGAGGTGGGCATCGCCTCCATCCGCCGGGAGCTGCCGGCCGACGTCTCGCAGGCCGAGCTCGAGGCGGTCGTCGAGGAGCTCAACGCCGACCCCGACTGCACGGGATTCATCGTGCAGCTGCCGCTTCCCGGGCATCTCGACACCGACGCCATCCTGGAGCTGGTCGACCCCGCCAAGGACGCCGACGGCCTCCACCCCACCAACCTGGGCCGGCTCGTCCTCAACGCGAACCGCCCGATCACCTCGCCGCTGCCCTGCACGCCGCGCGGGGTCATCGAGTTGATGCTGCGGCACGGCATCGACATCCGCGGCACGGATGTCGTGGTCGTCGGGCGTGGCGTCACCGTCGGCCGGGCGATCGGCTCCCTGCTGACCCGCCGCGAGTACAACGCGACCGTCACGCTCACCCACACCGGCACGCGCGGCCTCGACGCCCACCTGCGCCGCGCCGACATCATCGTCGCAGCGGCCGGAGTCGCGGGCCTGGTGACCGCCGACAACGTGAAGCCGGGCGCGGTCGTCCTCGATGTCGGCGTGAGCCGCGTGGAGGACCCGGTGACGGGCAAGAGCGTCGTCGCGGGCGATGTGGCGCCGGAGGTCGCCGAGGTCGCATCCTGGGTGTCGCCGAACCCCGGAGGCGTCGGCCCGATGACCCGCGCGCTCCTGCTCCAGAACGTGGTCGAGTCGGCGGAGCGGGTGCTGGCATGACCGACGCAGAGCGCACCCACCCCGCCGTCCAGCGCGTGGAGGCGGCCCTCCTCGCCGCGGGCGTCGAGCCGCGCGTCCGCTGGTTCCACACCGCGACGCCGACCGCCGTCGCCGCCGCGGCCGAGCTGGGGGTGGAGGTCGGAGCGATCGCCAACTCGCTCGTCTTCACCCTGGACGGCGAGCCGCTGCTGGTGATGACTTCGGGCGCGCACCGCGTCGACACGGCCTTCCTGGGGGAGCGGCTGGGCGGCCGCATCCGGCGCGCCGACGCCGACACCGTCAAGGCCGCGACGGGTCAGACGATCGGGGGAGTCGCCCCGATCGGGCACCCCGCGCCGTTGCGCACGGTGGTGGATGTGGCGCTCGCGGCCTACCCGGAGGTCTGGGCCGCCGCCGGGCACGCGCACACGGTGTTCCCGACCACGTTCGACGAGCTCGTGCGGCTGACGGGCGGCGAGCCCGGTCCGGTGGAGCCCGGCGAGCCGACCGTCTGACCGCCGACCGGAATCCTCCTGGAGAGGGACGATCGCGTCGCGTTCGTGCCGCTACGGTCGGATGATGCGATCCGCCCGCCGTACTCTCGCTCTCGTCGTCGGCCCACTGGCCGTCGTCCTCGGGTTGGCCGCCGGGGTGATCCAGCTGGGCGCCGCCTACAAGAACTCGTGTGCGCGGTACGGCCCCGCGCCCGCCGCCGCGGTCATCTCGGAGAGCGGCGACGACGTCTCCGAGCACCGGACGTTCTGGCCGATCGGCAGCGTGTGCGATTGGCGCCGGGCGGACGGAGCCGGGACCGTGAGGAGCTACAACGGCGACTTCGTCGGTTCTGCGGCGACGTACGCCGCGATCGGGGGCGGCATCGCGCTGACGGCGGTGGGGTCGCGTCGGAGGTCCGTCCCTCAGCCTTCGTAGACCACCACGAAACGCTTGCGCACGACGCGCTCGCCCGGTTCGCCGCGCAGCTCGCCCAGGGCCGACAGCACCCGGTCCAGGATGCCCGGCCGCAGCGGCAGGGGTGCCTCGTCGGGCTGCTCGACCGTCCCGGCCGGGTAGTCGACGCCGGGCGTGTTCGACATCTCGACGTGCGCCCCGCGGAGCTCGCGCACCGGCGCCGTCGGGTCGTCGCGGAACCGGATCAGCCGCTCGATGGTCGCCCGGTACTGCGGCAGGTCGCGCACGTACAGGCGCGCGGGCAGCACGGTATCGCCCGTGAACAGGATGCCGCTGCGCCGGTCGAAGAAGACGATGGCCGAGGGCTCGTGGCCGGGTCCGCCGATCACGTCGATGACGCGGCGTCCGAGGTCGAACGCCACCGACTCGTCCGGCCACGCCCGGAACCCGAAGAACCCGATGACTTCGGCCGGGCTCGTCCCGACGACGGTCGTTCCCGGCCGGTCGCGGAGCAGCGCATCCCCGGCGATGTGGTCGCGGTGCGCGTGGGAGTGGGCGACGACGAGCGGGTACGGCCGCACGAAGACGACGGGGTTGCGCCGCAGCCAGTCGGCGATGAGCCGTTCCACGGTCGCGCGCAGCGGGAACACCGACTCGTCGGTGGTGGCGCCGGTGTCGATCAGCAGCGCGCGCTCCCGCCCGAACAGCAGGAAGAGGAACGGCGCCTCCCAGTGCGAGCCCTTCGGCTGGCGCACCTGAACGGTATCCGCATCCAGCCAGGTGACCTCCGCCGCCATCCCCTCCATCACGCCCCCATCCTCCCAACCCCCGGTAAACCAGGGGTGAACGGCCGCTGAGGTGCTCGCCGTTGCTGCCGACACGCCGGGCGCGGGCGCAACGGCGAGCACCTCGGAGTCAGCTTTCGCGGCGGGCGCCTTCGGAGGCCGAGACGGTGAAGAGGTCGGGCGCGGCGAAGGCGTGCTCGGCGAACGCGCCGTCCAGGGCGACGAGGACCCGGCTGACGGCGTCGGTGGGCACCAGGGCGATGGCGGCGCCGCCGAACCCGCCTCCGGTCATCCGGGCGCCGATCGCGCCGTTCGCCTGCGCCGTCTCGACGGCGAGGTCGAGCTCCGGGACGGAGATCTCGAAGTCGTCGCGCATGGAGACGTGGGAGGCGTCGAGCAGCTCCCCGATCGCCCGCGGACCCAGCTCGCGCAGCGTCCGGACCGTGTCGAGCACCCGCTGGTTCTCGGTGACGACGTGCCGCACGCGGCGGAACGTGACGTCGTCGAGCAGCTCGCGCGCGCGGTCGAGGTCGCCGACCGGCACATCCCGCAGCGACTCCACGCCCAGGATGCGCGCGCCCTCCTCGCACGACGCGCGGCGGTCCGCGTAGCCGCCGGTCGCGTGCGCGTGGGTCACGCCCGTGTCCATGATGAGGATCTCGAGCCCTGCGGCTTCGAGCCCGAGCGGCACGATCTGGGCGTCGAGCGACCGGCAGTCGAGGAAGACGGCCGCGTCGCGCTCGCCGAGGAGGGACGCGGACTGGTCCATGATCCCGGTGGGGGCGCCGACGGCGACGTTCTCCGCGCGCTGGCCGACACGGGCGAGTGTGCGGCGGTCGAGCCCCAGGCGCCACAGCTCGTCGAGTGCGACGGCCACAGCGCTCTCGATGGCCGCCGACGACGACAGGCCCGCGCCCACCGGCACATTGGAGTCGATGAGGATGTCGACGCCCGGCACCGCCTGCAGGTCGGCGCCGAACTCGCCGAGCGCCCACGCCACGCCGAGCGGGTAGGCGGCCCACCCGCTGAGCACGTCCGGCGACAGCTCGTCGAGGGGCACCTCCACCAGCTCGTCCGCGAACGTGCTGCCGACGCGCAGGATGCGGTCGTCGCGGGCGCCGACGGCCGCGACGGTGCGGCGGTTGATCGCGAACGGGAGGACGAAGCCGAGGTTGTAGTCGGTGTGCTCGCCGATCAGGTTGACGCGGCCCGGAGCGGACCAGACGCCGTCGGGTTCGCGTCCGAACACCTCGGCGAAGTCGTCGCGGACGCCGGTGCGCAGGTCGGTCATCGGTCAGCCTCTCGGTCGTCGGAGTCGGGCGCGGCGGCGGTGACCAGTCCGGTGACCCGGACCGGCAGCTCGCCCACCGGGTTGTCGCGGTCCGCGCGGGCGACCGCGTCGCGCAGCGCGGCGGCGGCCTGCTCGGGCGGGATGTCGCCCACCCACGCGCCCATGGCGGCTTCGGAGCCGGCCAGGTACTTCAGCTTATCCGCGCCGCGGCGGGGGGAGGTGAGCTGCAGCATGAGCCGGATCTCGTCTCGGCGGATTCCGACCGGCGCCTGATGCCACGCGGCGATGTAGGGCGTGGGGGAGTCGTACAGCGCATCCACACCGCGCAGCACCCGCAGGTACAGGGTGGCCAGTTCGTCGCGCTCGGCGTCGTTCGTCTCGGTCAGATCGGCGACGTGGCGGTGCGGCAGCACGTGGATCTCGATGGGCCAGCGGGCGGCGAACGGCACGAAGGCGGTCCAGTGCTCGCCGGCGAGGACGACGCGGTCGGAGGCGCGCTCCCGCTCCAGGATGTCGGCGAAGAGCGTCGGCCCGTAGGAGTCGAGCGAGCGGATGAGGGCCGACGTGCGCGGGGTGATGTACGGGTAGGCGTAGATCTGCCCGTGCGGGTGGTGCAGGGTGACGCCGATCGCCTCCCCGCGGTTCTCGAACGGGAACACCTGGCGCACCCCCGGCAGGGCGGAGAGCGCGGCGGTGCGGTCGGCCCATGCCTCGATGACGGTCCGCGCGCGTGAGGGCGTCAGGCTGCCGAAGGCGCCGCTGGTGGCGGGGCTGAAGCAGACCACCTCGCAGCGTCCGACGGAGGTGCGGGTGCGCTCGAGGCCGACCCGGGCGAGGTCGTCGACGCCCTCGGGCGCGTTCCCGTCCTGGAGCAGGGGGCCGAACGACGGCGACTTGTTCTCGAACACCGCCACGTCGTACAGGTCGGGGATCTCGGACGGGTTGGTCGGCGTCGCCGGCGCGAGCGGGTCGAGCTCGGCGGGCGGGAGCATCACGCGGTTCTGGCGCGCAGCCGCGATGGAGACCCACTCGCCGGTCAGTGGGTCCTGCCGCATGGTGGCGGTCGCGGGGCGCGGGGCCGGCTCACGTCCGTCGGGCTTGCGGTCCGGCGCCAGGGTCGTGTCGGCGTCGTCGTAGTAGATGAGCTCCCGGCCGTCGGAGAGACGGGTGGGACGCTTCGTGATCGCGGCCATGCCATCCTTTCGTTTCCGAAAGCAAGAGTACGGCTATGCTTTCGTATTGACAAGATTACGCAAGCGTTCCAGCATGGGCGCATGACCGAACCGCTGCCCGCCGCGCTCCGCCGCGAGCGGATGCTCGAACTGATCGGGCGCGCCGGCTTCGCCCGCGTCTCCGATCTGAGCGATGCGTTCCAGGTCTCCGACGTCACCGTCCGCAGCGATCTGGATGCGCTCGACCGGGAGCAGAGCATCCGTCGCGTCCACGGCGGGGCCGTGCTGCGCGCAGCGGGCACGCGCGAGGCGTCGTTCGAAGAGGCCCTGGAGTCGTCGGCGGACGAGAAGCGCCGCATCGGCCAGGCGGCCGCCGCGATGGTCGCCCCCGGCAGCAGCGTGCTGCTCGACGTCGGCACGACCACCGCGGCGATCGCGCGCGCACTGGTGGAGCGGGACGACCTCGACGGTGTGACCGTCATCACCAACGGCCTGACCATCGCGCTCGAACTCGAGCGCGCCATCCCGCGCTTCGACGTCGTCGTCACGGGTGGGACGCTGCGCCCGCTGCAGCACTCGCTGGTCGAGCCGCTCGCGGCCGTGCTGCTTGAGCGGGTGCACGCCGACATCGCCTTCATCGGGTGCACCGGCGTCGACCCGGTGGGCGGCGTCACCAACGTCAACCTGCCGGAGGCGGACCTCAAGCGGGTCATGCTCCGCTCGGCGGAGCGCGCCGTCGTCGTCGCCGACGGCGGCAAGCTCGGCCGCACCCACCTCGGCCGGATCGCCGCGATCGGCGAGGTCGCCGAGCTCGTCACCGGCGAGTCCGCCCGCTCCGGCGACGTGGATGCGCTCCGGCAAGCGGGGCTCCCTGTGGTCGTCGCCTGAGGCCTACCCTGGTGCCATGCGACCAGCGACCGGCGACCAGTACGAACTCGACTTCGGCGACCTGAGCGCCACCATCACGCAGGTGGGGGCGAGCATCCGTTCACTGCGCTTCGCCGAGTCCGACCTGACGGAGCCGTACGGGGTGGACGAGCAGACGCCGTCGGCGTGCGGCATCGTGCTCGTGCCGTGGCCGAACCGCGTCGCCGACGGCCGGTGGGTGCTCGACGGGGAACCGCGCCAACTGGACCTGACGGAGCCTGCGAAGCGCAACGCGATCCACGGCCTGCTGCGCCGCCGGCCGTACGATCTCGTCGATCGGACCGACTCGACGGTGACCCAGGCGGCCACGATCTTCCCAGAGCCCGGCTACCCGTTCCTCCTGGAGACGTCGGTGACGCACGAGCTCCACACCGAGGGCCTGCAGGTGACGCACTCGATCGCGAACGCCGGCGACCGGCCGGCCCCGGTCGCGGTCGGCGCGCATCCCTACCTCCGGATCGCGGACGTGCCGCCGGAGCAGCTGACCGTGACCGTGCGGGCGCGCACCCGGTTCGAGGTGGACGAGCGGAGCAACGTGGTCGCGCAGCTGCCGGTGGAGGGGACGGACTTCGACCTGTCGGCCGGTCGCCGGGTGAGCGACCTCGACCTCGACACCGGGTTCGCCGACCTGCCCGACGGGCCGGCGGAGCACGTGCTCGCCGCCGACGACGGCCGCCGCGTGGTGCTGTGGGCCGACGAGGCGTTCCGCTACGTGCAGGTGTTCACCCACCGGAGGTTCGCGACGAAGCCCGGGGGCGTCGCGCTCGCGATCGAGCCGATGACCGCCCCGGCGGACGCCCTCAACTCCGGTACCGGCCTGCGCTGGCTGGAGCCGGGCGAGACCTGGACCGTGAGCTGGGGCATCCGGCCGGAGGGTTTCGGCGGCGAGGCCTACCTGGCCAGCTGGGGGTAGAGCACGCGGACGTCCTCGTGCAGCCGCGACTTCACGTGGCGCGCGGTGTCGCCGACGATCGCCTCCGCCTCGCCGGCCTGCACCGCGTCGAGCGCCTCGGCGACGACCTGCTGCGGCGGCACCTTGTCCGCCGCGATATCGGCGGCCATGTCCGTGTCGACATAGCCGACGTGGACTCCGACGACCTGGATGCCACGGGGCGCCAGCTCCACGCGGGCCGAGTTGCTCGCGGACCACAGCGCAGCCTTGGATGCACTGTACGAGCCGGTCGCCAGCCAGCTGAGCGCCGAGTGCATGGTGACGATCGCGCCGCCGCCGTTCGACTCGATCACCGGCGCGAACGCGCGCGTGAGCAGCACCGGTCCCCAGTAGTTCGTGTCGAGCTCCCGGCGGACCTCGTCGAGGTCGCCGGTGACCAGCGACTGGTTCGCGGCGATGCCGGCGTTGTTGACGAGGATCGTGACATCGGGGGCCGCCTCGGCGGCCGCGGCGATGCTGTCCGGGTCGGTGACGTCGAGCGCGAGCGGGACGACGCGCGGGTCGCTCGTGGCGACGGTCTCGGGGCGGCGCGCGGCGGCGTAGACCTTCGCGGCGCCGCGCTCCAGGAGCTCGGCGACGAAGGCGGCGCCGAGGCCGCGGTTGGCGCCGGTGACGAGGGCGATGCGTCCGGTGATGTCGGTCATGGGGGAGTCCTTCCGGAAAAGTAAACCGATCTGTGTATCAGTACTCGTGCAATGTACACAGATCGGTTTACTTTTCGCAACCGTCTTCGTAGACTGGCCGTGTGACGACGACGGAGGCCGCCAAGCCGAAACCCCGCGAGCGGGTGCTGGATGCGGCCGCACGCCTCTTCGTGCGTGAGGGCGTCAACGCGGTGGGGGTGGACCGGCTGGCGCAGGAGGCCGGCGTCTCGAAGCGGTCGATCTACCAGCACTTCGACGGCAAGGACGCGATCGTCGCGACGATGCTGCAGGAGTACGGCCCCGGTGTGGTCGCCGGTTATTTCGCGGCCGATGGGGAGGGCACCCCGAGGGAGCGGACGCTGCACGTGTTCGAGGCGCTGCATGAGGCGGCGCGGGTCAGCGACTTCTACGGGTGCCCGTTCGTCAACGTGGCCACCGAGTTGCGCGACCGGGAGCATCCCGCCGCTGTCGTTGCGCGGCAGTACAAGGACCGGCTGACGGCGTACTTCGAGCGCCAGGCGGCCGCCGCCGGCGTGGTCGACCCGCAGCTCCTGGCGGTGCAGCTGACGCTGCTCTTCGACGGCGCCTCCGCCAGCGCGGCCATGCGCGGCGGCACGCCGGACGCCGCCCTCGACGCCGCGGCGCAGCTGTTCGACGCCGCGGCGCGCCACGGCCAGGGCGAACGCGAAGCGAGAACGTGAGCGCGCCCGCGACCCCGGCCTAAGGCGCGATCGACAGGAACAGGAACGCCGCGAACAGCACCAGGTGGATGCCGCCCTGCAGTCGCACCGCCCGCCCCTGCACGATGGTCAGGATGCTGACCAGCACGGTCAGCACCAGCAGCACGATCTGACTGGCGCCGAGCCCGAGGTGCAGCTCGCCGGGAAGCCAGATGGAGGCGATGGCGATCGCCGGGATGGTGAGTCCGATGCTCGCCATGGCGGAGCCGAGCGCCAGGTTGAGGCTGGTCTGGGTGCGATTGCGGTTCGCCGCCTTGGCCGCGGCGATGCCCTCGGGCAGCAGCACGAGCAGCGCGATGACGACGCCGACGAACGACTGCGGCAGCCCGATCCCGGTCACCGCGCGTTCGATGGGGGTCGACTCCAGCTTCGCGAGCCCCACCACCGCGACCAGGGACACGAACAGCAGCCCGAGGCTGATGAGGGCCGTGCGGTTGGAGGGCGCCTCGGCGTGGTCGTCCTCCGTGAGCGGCTGCCCACGATGGCCCACCGGCAGGAAGTAGTCCCGGTGGGCGACCGTCTGCGTGAACACGAACATCGCGTAGAGCGCGACCGAGGCGACGGCGGCGAACACGAGCTGCGGTCCGGAGAACACCGGCCCCGGCGTGCTCGTGAAACTCGGCAGGACGAGAGTGAGGGTGGCCAGCGCGGTCACCGTGGCGAGGGCGGCCCCGCTGCCCTGGGCGTTGAAGGCCGTCGACTCCCGGCGGGACGCGCTCAGCAGCAGCGAGAGGCCGACGATGCCGTTCATGGTGATCATCACGGCCGAGAACACCGTGTCGCGCGCCAGCTCCGGCGAGTCTTTGCCCGTCGTCATGAGCGTGACGATGAGTGCGACCTCGATCACCGTCACCGCGACGGCGAGCACGAGCGACCCGAACGGCTCCCCGACCCGGTGGGCCACCACCTCCGCGTGCTGAACGGCCGCGAGCACCGTACCGGCCAGCACCACGGCGATCAGGATGATGCTCAGCGCCGCGAGCTCGGCCGTCCAGAACGCAACGAGCACGACGACGCCGATCACCGGCACCACGACCGACCACCATCGCGCGAGCCAGGAGCCGAGTGCCTTCATGCATCCATCCTGCCAGTCGGGTGCGGCGCGCGGCCGGGGATCGGCGAATCTGTGGATAAACGCCGCGGCGCGATCTGCGGCGGGTCCGCGCCCCCACGCCGTGCCGAGCATGATGGGATGGCTCCATGACCGGGAACCAGACTCTCCGGGCGGCCGGGGCCGCCTTCGTCGCCCTCGCCGTCGCCGTCGTCGTCTCCGCCTGCGCGACCGGGACGGCGTCGAACACGGACTCGCCGTCGGCCTCGTCCTCTGCGTCGGCCTCCACCACACCGGCGTCGCCGCGCCCGACGGCCACGACGACCGCGGTCCCGATCGAGGGCCAGTGCGACACCGGGAACCTGAGCGGGACGATCGGGAAGGGCGGCGGGGGCGCCGCAGGCAGCGTCGAGGTCACGCTGGTGCTCACCAACAACGGCTCGACGGAGTGCTCCCTCCAGGGCTGGCCTGGGGTGTCCTTCGTCGGCGACGGCAACGGCACCCAGCTGGGCCAGCCGGCAACCTTCGACCGCAGCAAGCCGCACCCGACCGTCGTGCTGAAGCCGGGCGGCACGGCGCAGGCGCCGCTGAAGATCGCGCAGGCCCACAACTACGACGACGCCGACTGCAAGCCGAAGGCCGCAGACGGTTTCCGCGTCTACCCGCCCGGCTCCACGGAGTCCCTCTTCGTCAAGGACGCGGGCGTCACCGCCTGCACGTCCGACTCGATCTCGCTGCTCACCGTCGGGGCGTTCGTCGCCGGCTGAGCCGCCGGACCGCGGCCGTTCAGGAGCAGACGCGCCCGAGCGGCCCCTTCCACGCGTCGCGGACCGAGGCGAGCGCATCCTCCACGGCCGCCGCCGTGTTCGGTGCGGCACCGGGCACGGAGACGGCGCGCACGCGGTCGGCGAGCGCGTCCAGCCGGGTGCGGACGTCCACGAGACCGTCGGCGACCGCCGGGGTCGCGATATCGGAGGTGCGGGCGTCGAAGGCCGCAACTGCGGAGACGACCTCGCGTGCGGCGTCGCCGTCGGCCGGCTGCAACGGGAGGTGCGCTCCGAGCGTCGCCTCCAGGGCGTGGCGGGCGCTGGCGATCGTGGTGCAGTCCCGTCCCCGCTCGGCGGAGGCCTCGGAGAACAGCGGGAACTCGCCCTGCAGGGCTCCGGCGAGGAGGAGACCCGCCACCGCGAGCCCGGACGTGAGCGCCAGCGCGACCGGCCACGGCCGCGCGGCCCTGCGCCGCACCGGCCCGAGCAGTTCGGCGCCGGTCGTCGCGCCGGCGGTTGCTGCGCCGGCGTCCGCTGCGCCGGCGTCCGCAGCGCCGGCGTCCGTCGGGGACCCGTCCGCACCCCCGCGCCCCCGCGCCCCCGGTTCGCCCAGAATGGTGACCACGATTGCACGCTAGCGCGTGACGGTGAACTTCACGTTGCGGGATTCGCGCGCGGCGCGTCTCGCCAGGCCGCGCCGTTACCCTGGGAGGCGTGCTCTCCCTCCCACCCGTGACCGGCCCCTCCGCGCGGCGCTGGCTGCTCCGCCTGGTGGTCGTGACCGCGCTCGTCGGCGTCGGCGCGGGCGTGGGAGGCGGGCTGGTGTACCTGGGGCTGCACGCCATCCAGCACCTCGCGTTCGGGTATTCCGAGGGCGACTTCTACGAGGGGCTGCTCGATGCGCCGCCGGTCAGCCGCGTGGTCGCGCTCGGCGTCGCCGGGGTCATCGGAGGCGTCGGCTGGTGGGCGCTGCGCCGGTGGGGGACACGCTCGCCCGCGCACGCCGTCGTGTCGGTCGAGCAGGCGGTCGGCGGACGGAGGATGCCGGGCATCGTCACCCTCTTCAACGCGGCGCTGCAGGTGATCATCGTGGGGCTCGGCGCCTCCATCGGCCGGGAGGTGGCGCCGCGCGAGGTGGGTGCGCTGTGGGCGGGATGGCTCGCCGAGCGTGCCGGTGTGACCGCGCGCGAGCGGCGCATCCTGGTCGCGTGCGGTGCCGGGGCCGGACTCGCCGCCGTCTACAACGTGCCCTTCGGCGGTGCGGTGTTCGCCGTCGAGATCCTGCTGGCCGAGATCAGCTTCGCCACGGTGCTCCCGGCCTTCGCCACCTCCGCCATCGCCGCACTCGTCGCGCGGACCGTCGTGCCCGCCAACCCGCTGTACGCGGTGCCACCGCAGCACCTGACCCCGACGGTCGTGGTGTGGTCGGTGCTCGCCGGTCCGCTGATCGGCCTGGCGGCGGTCGGTTTCGTGCGCGGCGCGCGGTTCGCGCAGGACCACCGGCCCAAGACGTGGACCATCCTCATCGTCATGCCGCTGACCTTCCTCGCCGTCGGGGTGGCGTCGCTGTGGCTCCCCGCCATCCTCGGGAACGGCCGCGCCCTCGGCCAGCTCGCGTTCGCCGCCACCCTCCCTGTGCTGGTGATCCTGGCGGCGACGCTCGTCAAGGCGGCGGCGACGATCGGGACGATCGGTGCGGGCGCCGCGGGAGGCACCCTCACCCCCTCGCTCGCCATCGGCGCGGGACTCGGACTCGCCGGCGGCGCGGTCTGGAGCCACCTGTGGCCGGGCGCGGACCTGCCCGCCTTCGCGCTCATCGGGGCCGCCGCCTTCCTCGCGGTGACCATGCGTGCCCCGCTCACGGCGCTGCTGCTCACGCTGGAGTTCACCAACCAGGGTCCGGACCTGCTGGTTCCGGTCATGCTCTGCATCGCCGGTGCGGTATCGGTGGGGTACCTGCTGGAGCGGGCGCGGGTGACGGGCGTCGCCTGACGCGGTCAGATCTCCCAGTCGGAGCGGTACGTCCGGCCCTTCAGGAGGTCGCGAAGCTCCGAGTGCACCGCGATCGCCTTCGTGAGGCGGCCGTCGAGCGTCTCGCTGAGCGTGCCGTCCGAGGCCAGCTCGCGCTCGGTCGCGTACACGACGTACGGATTCACGATGCACTTGAAGTCGAGCATCATCGACGACGCCAGCTGCGTGTACGCCATGTAGGAGTGCGGCAGGCCGCCCGCGCACACGAACGTCACGACCTTGTCGAACCAGGCGGCACGGTGGCAGCCTTCCCCGGTCGCCCCGGTCAGCTCGATGAAGTTCTTCGCGGAGCTGCCGATGCCCCAGTTGTAGATGGGCGCCGCGACGACGACGCTGTCGGCCTCCGCGACCAGCCGATGGATGCGGTCGAACTGCTCCCCTTCGAACGACGATCCGTTGTCGAACGCGGGAAGCGGGACCGAACGCAGGTCGAGCAGGTACGCCGTGTCCGACACGCTCTCGAGACGCAGCTGCGCCAGCCGCGCCAGGTGCGCGCTCCTGCTGCTCGCATCCAGGCTGGTGGAGACGACCAGCGTGTAGTCAGTGGGATCGTGGGGCGCCATGGACCGATCCTTCCACCCGGCGTCGTAACGTGGAGGCATGCCCCCGGTCCGTCGCGTCGCCCCAGGCCGCCTGGCGGAGCTCGGGCAGCGCATCTGCATCATCGGCCCGACGAACGCCGGCAAGTCGACCCTCGCGGTGGCGATCGGCGACGCGACCGGGCTGCCGGTCGTCCACCTCGACGTGCTGCGGCACGTCCCGGGGTCGCAGTGGGTGGAACGCGACCCCGACGAGTTCGGCCGCCTGCACGACGCCGCGATCCTCGGCGACCGGTGGGTGATGGAGGGCAACTACTCGCGCTGGCTGCCGCAGCGCCTCGAACGAGCGACCGGCCTCATCGTGCTGGACGTCCCGACGGCGACCAGCCTCGGCCGCTACCTGCGGCGCACCCTCTTCGAGCGGAACCGGCACGGCGGACTCGACGGCGTCTCCGACCGGCTCACCGTGCGGATGCTGCGATGGGTCGTGACGCGGACGCCCGCCAACCGGCGGCGGTACCGCGCCGTCCCCGCGTCGGCCGGCATCCCCGCGATCGTGCTGCCGAGCACGGCGGCCGTGCGCCGGTTCTTCCGATCGGAGGGTCTGCGGCGCCGGTGACCGTCGCGACGTGCGTGGGTGGGCCCGGTGGGGCTCGAACCCACGACCCGCGGATTAAAAGTCCGATGCGGGGCCTGCGCTAGGGGAGACCTCAGGTGGTCTCATACACGTGTGGGCAAAGTGTGGGCACGAGGCCCTTGGGGAGGGATCGGCTCTGCCTCGATCAGGTATCCGTCCCAACCTTGCGAAAGCAGCGCGGTAACCCGCCGCGGCTGTCGAATGTCGGAGCTCGTCAGCCCTGGACCACTCCACAATTCCGTCATACGATTCGTCGCGCCCGTCGGGTGTCCACATCCAGCCCAGCCGAACCGCCATGAGAGGTATGTCTACACCTGGTAATGGGTGAGGAATCTCGTCGTCGACGACCACGTCATCCGGGATATGGATCCTTACCCTCACAGGCTCAACTATGTCGGATCAATAGTGGTAGCGAGCCTGCAGGATGATCAGGTAGGCGTCGTCCACCAGGTACACGAGACGGTTCGCTTCATCGATTCGCCGGGACCAGGCCCCAGCCAGCGCGTGCTTCAGCGGTTCCGGCTTGCCGATGCCCTCGAACGGGTCGTCGCGCAGGATGTCTTCGATCAGCAGGTTGATCCGCTTGAGCGTTCGACGATCCTGGCCTTGCCAGTAGAGGTAGTCCTCCCAGCCGCCTGCGGTCCAGGCGAGCTTGCGATCACTCACCGGTCAGGTCGTGCTCGGCGATGTCTCCGGCACGTGCGCTCTCGATGGCGTCGATGAGGCGTCGTGCGTTCTTGGGGGAGCGCAGGAGGTAAGTGGTCTCGAGCAGCGAGTCGTACTCGTCCTTCGACATCAGCACGGCCGAACCGCGCTTGGACGTGATCTCGACTTCGGTCTGGTCGAGGTTGACGCGCTCGATGAGGCCGAACAGGTCGCTCCGAGCCTCGCTTGCGGTGATGGCCATGAATCCTCCAAATGGTACGAGATATGGTACCACTCGCGTTCTTCAGCCGAGAAGGTCGCGCAGCCGCGTCGTGACCGACCAGGTCCGCACCGTCATCTGCTGGAACATCGGCATCGCCATCACACGCTGGACCCGGGTCTTGGTCGCCAGCGCGGCGACGCGGGAGAAGTACAGGACACCCGGGCCCGCGGTCATGGAATCGATCCCCGCGCGCAGTTCCGGTAAGGCGGCGAACGCGGCCTCGGAAGTCAGTGGGTGTTTCAGAAAGTAGACGTCGCTGCGCAGAAGATCCGATCCGAAGTCCGCCGGTGCGGCGGTCACGATCGCATCGAGCTCCTGCGCCGACCGGAGTACGACGACGATCGGCACGTCGAACCGCTCGCGGAGCTTCGCCTCGATGGTGCCTTCGAGTGACGACGTTCCGCCGTCACCTGTTTCGAAGAGGACGTTGCCGCTGTTCCCGTGGGTGCGGACGTTCGAATACCCGAGTTCCCGGAAGGATGTCGCCAGCTCGGTCATCGAGACGAGGTTCTTTCCGCCGACGTTCACGCCGCGAAGCAGTGCTGCGAATGATGTCATCGCCCGCCCGACGCCGAGGTTCGCATCACCACAGGATGCCATGCTTCCGAATCCCCAGCCGAGGGGCGCGGGTCCGGTTGCTTCCGTGGGTGGGCCCGGTGGGGCTCGAACCCACGACCCGCGGATTAAAAGTCCGATGCTCTGCCAACTGAGCTACAGGCCCGTCCGTCCAATCTATCGTGAATTCGTGGAGCCGACGGCGCGGGGCCGCGGCGGCTGCGTTTCGACCGAAGCGTGCCGTGCGCTCGCGAGTGACGAACAAAGCCACGCCTCAGTGTTGCGCCACGAGCTCCTGTGCCGCCTCCCGGACGCGCGCCGCCCAGCCCTCCGGACGCTCTGGCATGTAGTCGTCCGTGTCCTCGAGCACCACGAGCTCTTCCGCCTGGTCATCCCCGGAGTCGTGTCCGATGACCGAGTGCGCCCACGCGGTCAGGTCTTCGGCGCTCAGACCCCCGGTGAGCAACCGCTCGCACATGATCCGGAGGCCGCGCAGCTTGGTCGACGGCGCCTCCGGGTCCGGGAACGCCAGGCGCAACTCCGAGAACATGGCCAGAAGAAGGTCGTGCGCCGTCCACCACGACAGGTCCAGCGGCAGTCCTGCGAACTCCCGGAGGGCGGGAGTGTCGAACCCGGCCGCGAGAGCGTCGGCCGCCGCCAGCACGACCGGGGCCGACCCTTCGCAGCCGAGAGCCCACATCGTCGCGGCGTCCTGGAGCGCCCGCAACGCGGCGGGAGCGGTTGCCTCGGAGGTCACCCGCCCATCATGGCGCACGAGCGGTCGGCGCATCGGCGGCACAGGGGGAGAATAGGGGGATGTCGGATCGGTTCCACAAGCCCGCGCTGTTCACCAGCGGGATGTTCGAGGCCTTCATGGGGGGAGAGGACCCCGCGCAGATCAGCCGCGTCGCCCACGAGACGGCCCGCGCCCTGCTCGCGCGGGTGCGCGACAACCCGGAGCCGGAGGTCGTCGACCGCCTGGTCGCGTTCACCGACGCGCACGGGATCGACGCGATCGCCGAGCTGTGGTCCCGCTCCACCCCGAAGAGCCTCCCGGGGGCCCTCTGGCGCATCTACCTCCTGCGCCTGCTGATCCGTCAGGATGCGGAGGGCACGGCCTACCTGTACCAGCGGGGCACCGAGGTGCTCTCCTCCATCGACACCGTCGTGGCGGGCGCGCCCACGCCGGCGGGGCCGGCCGAGATCACCGAGCTCGCCGACCGTATCCTGCGCGGCCTCTTCGAGGGGGACTTCGCGGTGGCGCTGGACCGCGCGGCCGCGTTCTGCCGGGTGGTGGCGGCGGGGGCCGCATCCATCGCGGACGACCGCGACGTGCTCGACCCGGACCGCGCCAGCGAGCTCACCACGCGCGCGCTCCGCTTCACCCGCACCGCCGAGGAGCTGTCCGTGTGCGCGCGGCTGTGGCGCTCCGACTCGCTCGACTGACGCGCGGGAGGTCAACCCCTTCGCCCGCATCGGCCGTTCTCGGGCCGCGAACGCCACGCCGATCAGGGCCGGGAACCGCTCCTGTACACTGGATGACGCCGGGCCGCAGTAACCCCGGGCTCCAAAACTAGCCGCTTCGAGCGGCCTCGCGCCGAGAGGCGTTCTGCGGCCCGGCACTTTGTCTGTGTAGAGCGGAGACGACGTGGACGACGCCCCTGCGGCCGACCTCGACGCGCTGCTCGTGCGCACCGCCGCCGGCGACCAGGCGGCCTTCTCGCAGTTCTACGACGCGACCGCGTCCCGCGTGCTCGGCCTGATCCGGCGGCTCCTGATCGACGCCGCGCAGTCGGAGGAGGTCGCACAGGAGGTCTTCCTGGAGGCGTGGCAATCCGCTGCGCGGTTCGATCCGAATAAAGGTCGAGCGCAGACGTGGATCCTGACCATGGCCCACCGCCGCGCCGTCGACCGGATCCGTGCCTCCCAGGCGTCCCGCGACCGGGATGCGGCGGTCGGTATCCGCGACCTGCCCACGGCCTACGACCAGGTCGCGGAGACCGTGGAGGTGCGTGTGGAGCACGAGAGGGTGGAGGTGGCGATGCGCACCCTGAGCGAGCCGCAGCGCCGGGCGATCACCCTCGCCTACTACGGCGGCCTCAGCCAGTCGGAGGTGGCCGCCGAGCTCGGCATCCCCCTGGGCACAGCGAAGACACGGCTGCGCGATGCGATGATACGGCTGCGAGAGGAACTGGGGGTGACGACATGACCGACGGCCGCAACGACAACGACGCCCGCGGGGAGCGCCTCGGGTACCGCCTGGGTGCCGAGGACGACGCCGAGGCGCGCTCCTTCGAGGAGGTGGCCGCAGAGCTCGCGCTCGCCGCCGAGCCGGTCGAGCCACGCCCCGAGCTGAAGGCCGCGCTGTTCGCCCGGCTCGCCGAGACGCCGCAGGTGCCGGCCCAGGATGCGGCACCGGCCGAAGCCGAAGCCGAAGCCGAAGCCGACGCTGCGCAGCCGGCCGGCCCCGCCGAGCGCGCCGCGCAGCGCCGCTGGTTCCAGCGCCCCGGCCTCCTGCTGGGCGCCGCCGCGGCGGCGATCGTGCTCTTCGTCGGCGGAGCGTTCGTCGGTTCGTCGCTCTCCGGGAGCAACTCGTACCAGTCCCAGCAGGCGTCCGCCCTCGCCCAGATCAACGCGGCACCGGATGCGCAGCGCGCGACCGCGAATGTGTCCGGCGGCGGAACGGCCACCCTGGTGTGGTCGGGGGAGCTGGGCCGGTCCGCCCTGGTCGCCAACGACCTCCCGCCCCTCCCCGACGACAAGACCTACGAGCTCTGGTACATCCGCGACGGCAAGGCGATCCCCGCCGGGACGATGGAGCCGGCATCCTCCGGTTCGACCTGGCGCGTCCTCACCGGCGACATGGCCGCCGGAGACACCGTCGGCGTGACGGTCGAGCCGAGCGGAGGCTCCACCAAGCCCACGAGCGACCCGATCGTCGCCATCTCCTCCTGACGCCACCGCCCCTCCATCGCTTCCGCGAAAAATCCCACGAAACGCATCGTTTCGTGGGATTTTTCGAGGAACAGACGGTGGGGGATCAGCCGAAGCGGCCGGAGACGTAGTCCTCGGTGGCCTGCTCGGTCGGGTTCGAGAAGATCATGTTCGTGTCGTTGTACTCGATGAGCTTGCCCGGCTTGCCGGTGCCCGCGATGTTGAAGAACGCGGTGCGGTCCGACACGCGGCTCGCCTGCTGCATGTTGTGCGTCACGATCACGATCGTGTAGTCGTTCTTCAGCTCCTCGATGAGGTCCTCGATCGCGAGGGTCGAGATCGGGTCGAGCGCGGAGCACGGCTCGTCCATCAGCAGCACGTCGGGGGAGACCGCGATGGCGCGGGCGATGCAGAGGCGCTGCTGCTGGCCGCCGGAGAGGCCGGAGCCGGGGAGGTTGAGGCGGTCCTTGACCTCGTTCCACAGGTTGGCGCCCTGCAGCGACTTCTCGACCAGGTCGTCCGCGTCGCTCTTCGACATCCGGCGGTTGTTGAGCTTCACGCCGGCGAGCACGTTGTCGCGGATGCTCATGGTCGGGAACGGGTTGGGCCGCTGGAACACCATCCCCACCTGACGGCGAACGAGCACCGGGTCGACACCCGCGCCGTACAGGTTGTTGCCGTCGATCAGCACCTCGCCCTCGACGTAGGCGCCGGGGATGACCTCGTGCATGCGGTTCAGCGTGCGGAGGAAGGTCGACTTGCCGCATCCCGACGGGCCGATGAAGGCGGTGACGGTGCGGGGCTCGATGGTGAGCGACACGCCCTCCACGGCCCGGAAGCCGCCGTAGTAGACGTTGAGATCGTTGACTTCGATGCGCTTTGACACGTTTTTCCTTGGGGTTCGGGTGCGGGCTCAGCGGCCGTACTTGGGGGCGAAGGCCTTGGCGATGATGCGGCCGACCAGGTTGAGCAGCATCACGATGATGATCAGGGCGAGGGCGCCGGTCCACGCCCGGTCGATGGAGGCCTGCGCGTGCAGGCCGGCCGCCTGCGTGTACGAGGTGTACACGAACACGGGCAGGGTCATCATCCGGTCGTTGAACAGGTCGTAGTTCATGCTGGTGGTGAAGCCGGCGACGATGAGCAGCGGGGCCGTCTCGCCGATGACACGGGCGATCGCGAGCATGACGCCGGTGACGAGGCCCGCCACCGAGGTCGGCAGCACGACCTTGAGCACGGTCAGCCACTTCGGCACACCGAGCGCGAGGGAGGCCTCGCGGAGCTCGTTCGGCACGATCCGGAGGATCTCCTCGCTGGAGCGCACCACGACCGGGATCATCAGCACGGACAGGGCGACGGCTCCCATGAAGCCGTTCCGGATGCCGGGGCCGAAGAACAGCGCGAACAGCGCGTAGGCGAACAGACCGGCGACGATCGACGGGATACCCGTCATGACGTCGACGAAGAAGGTGATGCCGCGCGCCAGCATCCCGCGCCCGTACTCGACGAGGTAGATGGAGGTGAGCAGCCCGATCGGGACGGAGATCACGGCCGCCATGAGGGTGATCTCGAGCGTGCCGACGATCGCGTGCAGCGCGCCGCCGCCGTCGCCGATGACGTTGCGCATCGACTGCGAGAAGAAGGCCACGTCGAAGCGCGCGAGACCCTGCGTCACGACCGTCCAGCCGAGCGAGATCAGCGGCAGCAGGGCGATGATGAACGCCGTCGCGACGAGGGAGGTGATCAGGCGGTCGATCGCCTTGCGCGAGCCCTCGACCAGCAGCGAGGTGACGTAGATGGCGACGTCGAAGAGCACGGTCCCGAAGAAGACCGCCCCGACGATGTTGAAGTCCTTGGTCGCGCCGCTCGCCGCCAGCATGGCGAAGACGGCGGCGAAGACGGCCCAGGAGACGACGAGCATCGTCCACGGGGCCCAGCCGGGGAGCTTCCCCGCGGTGTACGAGTTGGCGAGCGGACGCGGGGCGGCGGCGGTCGTGGTGGCCATCAGTTCGCTCCAGAGAAGGCCTTGCGGCGGCTGACGATGTAGCGGGCGAGCATGTTGATGAGCAGCGTCACCACGAAGAGCACCAGGCCGGATGCGATCAGCGCGTTCACGCCGATCCCGGTCGCCTCGGGGAACTGCAGGGCGATGTTCGCCGCGATCGTGTTCGGGCTCTGCGCCTGCAGCAGCGCGAACTTCACGATCAGGGCGGGCGAGAGCACCATGGCGATGGCGAGCGTCTCGCCGAGCGCGCGGCCGAGGCCGAGCATCATGGCCGAGACGATGCCGCTGCGGGCGAACGGGAGCACGGCCATCTTGACCATCTCCCAGCGGGTCGCGCCGAGCGCGAGGGCCGCCTCCTCGTGGAGGCGCGGAGTCTGCAGGAAGATCTCGCGGCAGATGGCGGTCATGATCGGGATGACCATGACGGCGAGCACGAGACCCGCGGTGAGGATGGTGCGGCCGGTGCCGGAGACCGGCGGCGCGAAGAGCGGGATCCAGCCGAGGTTGTCGCCCAGCCAGACGTAGAACGGCTGCACGAACGAGGAGAGCGTCGCGATGCCCCAGAGGCCGAAGACGACGGAGGGGACCGCGGCGAGGAGGTCGATGATGTAGCCGAGCACCTGCGCGACCCGGCGGGGCGCGTAGTGCGAGATGAAGAGCGCGATGCCGATGGAGAGCGGGGTCGCGATCAGGAGAGCGATGATGGCCGCCCAGAGGGTGCCGAAGACCAGGGGCCACACCCACGACCAGAAGTTGGTGGCGTTGTTCGGCAGCTCGCCGGCCTTGGCGAAGAGGGCGGGGATGCTCTGCAGGACGAGGAAGAGGGCGACGGCGGCGAGGGTCGCGAGGATCAGCGATCCGGCGACGACGGTGCTGGTGGAGAAGACGCGGTCGCCGAGGCGGACCTTCGCTCTCGGCCTGACGGCTCCTGCGGTTCCGGCGGTCATTCCTTGCTTTCTCTCATCGGGTGCGCCGCGGGTGCGGCTGAAAGTGGGAGCGCCGCTCGGCCTGAGCTGCGGGTGCAGCCCAGGCCGAGCGGTGGGGTGTTACTTGATGCTGGCGACGGCCTTGGAGACCTTGTCGGACAGGTCGCTCGACAGCGGGGCCGAGCCGGCCTGCTCCGCGGCGGCCTTCTGCGCGTCGCTGGAGATGATGTAGTCGACGTAGCCCTTGACCAGGTCGGCCTTGGCGGCGTCCTTGTACTCCTGGCACGCGATCACGTAGGAGACCAGGACGAGCGGCCAGGCGCCCTTCGAGGTGTCCTTGCGGTCGATCTTGATGGCCAGGTCGTTGGCCTCACGGCCGTCGGCGATCGGGGAGGCTGCGACCACGGCAGCGGCACCGTCGGCGCTGATCTTCTCGTAGTTGCTGCCGACCTTCAGCTGGGCGATGCTGAGGCCCGCGGAGCCCGACTCGTCGATGTAGGTGATCGAGTTCTTCGCGTTCTTGGTGGCGTCCGCGACACCCGAGGTGCCCTTGGCGGCGTCGCCGACCTGGAACGGGAAGGTCTGGGAGGCCGGAGCGGTCCAGACGTCGGGGGCGTTCGCCGCGAGGTACTCGGTGAAGTTCTGCGTGGTGCCCGAGTCGTCGGAGCGGTGCACGACGGTGATCGGAGCCGACGGGAGCGAGGCGCCCGAGTTCTGATCCTTGATCTTGGCGTCGTCCCAGGTGGTGATCTTGCCCGAGAAGATGCCCGCGATGGTGGCGGCGTCGAGCTTGAGGTCCTTCACGCCGTCGACGTTGTACGCGATGGCGATCGGGGAGATGTAGACCGGGAGGTCGATGCCCTTGCTGTTGGCGGCGCAGCCCGCGAACGTGCCGCTGAGCTCCTCCGGCTTGAGGGCGGCGTCGGAGCCGGCGAAGTCGGCCGCGCCCGAGATGAAGCTCTTGCGGCCGGCGCCCGAACCCTGCGGGTCGTAGTTGATGGTGGCCTTCGGGTTCGCCTGCTGGAAGCCGGCGGCCCAGACGGTCTGCGCGGCGCCCTGGGCGGAGGAGCCGATGCCGTTGAGGGTGCCGGAGTAGTTCTTGGCTGCGGCCGTGGTGGTCGACGGGGTGCTGCCCTCGTTCGACGCACACGCGGTGAGGGAGATGGCGGCCGCGGCGAGCAGAGCCACAGGAGCGCCGATGCGCTTGAGATTCACAGTTGTCCCTTTCGGGGTCAGTAACAACAGGACGGGGCCGGTGCGACCCGCGTGTGACGCTATTCCCGATGTCTGACCAGAGTCCCCCGCAGCGGTAAACGGAAGGTTAACGCGGGGTGTTCTCTTGTCCCGAAGGGGCGGTGGAGGAGGTGTGGATCAGTCCACGATCTCGACCGGCGTACCGAGCGGCAGCGCGTCGACGGCGGCGATCGCCTCGCCGCTCAGACGCACGCAGCCATGCGAGACGGCGCCCGAGGCGGTGGCCTGGTAGTGGACGCCGATGAGGCCGCCGTCGGAGCCGCCGTACGGCTCGTCCGCCGCGGTGGCATGCAGCGAGGTCAGCTGGATGCGGTGCTCCTCCTGGCCCTGCGCTGGGTCCAGGTAACGCGCCTGAAGGTAGCCGGTGACGCCGGTCGGGGTCGGCGTCTCGGCGGTCCCGACCCCGACCGTGAACGTGCTGACGGCGGTGCCCTTCGCGTCGAGGATGCTGAGCGTGTGCTTCGACGTGGAGATGCGGACGCGCTTGTCCAGCGCCGCGACCTTCGTCAGGGCGGAGGTCGGCACCCACGCGGCGCTCTGGGCGGGGGCGGGCGCCTCTGCGGTCGCCTTCGATGGCAGCTGTTGGCGGGAGGGAGTCAGGATGAGCGACCAGTCTCCGCGAGTCTCGGTCCGGACGACCACGGTGGGTTCGCCCAGGAAGTTCTTGGCGGGAACGCGTGCGACCGGGGTCGTGAAGTCGCTTCCGTAGACCGCGGTGTCGAACGTCACTCGGTAGGCGGCGTCGATCTTCGCGGTGCCGGTGGGCGCCGCCATCAGCCCGGGGATCACCGCATCGAACTCCGCGGCGGGGAGCGCTTGGAGGGCCGACGTGGTCAGCCCGGGCGGAAGGGCGGGACCGGCTTTCGCGGTCGTGGAGGTCGCGGTCGGTGTGCGCGTCGCTGCCGGTGAGGGCGCGGTGCACGCGGTCGACACGGCGATCACGGTTGCGGCGGCGAAAAGGGCGGCGAGCGTGCGGCGAGTGGTCATTGTTCTTGGCGATCCGTTGGGTGTGCTGGGTGCTGGGGGAGTGAAGAGAGGACAAAGGGAGATGGCGGCACGAACCAGGGACTGGTCCGCGCCGCCATCGGGGTGTGGCAGGTGTCAGCCGCTGACGACCGGCAGGCGCTTGGCCGTGTTCGGCGTCGAGACGGGGGCGGTCGAACCGCCCACGCCCGGCGTGTCGGTGTCCGTGCCGATGGTCTCGCCGGTCACCGTGATGGTGACGGTCTGCGAGACGCCGGAGTCGGAACCGACAACGGTGATGACCAGGGTGCCCGACTCGACGAAGCCGGTGATGTAGACGTGCTCGAACAGGATCGAGCCGTCCGCACCCGCGGTGCCCGTCACGGTGTTGTCCAGCGGCTGGCCGTTGTAGGTGGCCGAGATGGTGACGGTCTCACCGGGGGTGTAGCCGCCGCCGGCGAGGTCGAAGCCGACCTCCTTGTTGGCCAGGTCGGCCGTGGTGATGGTCGTCACGCTCGTGGTCAGGCTCTTGGGAGCGAGGACCGTGAGCGGGACGATGTTGGAGGAGTCGCCGGCGTCGCTGACGGCGCCGACCTGGACGGTCGAGCCGGCATCCGAAAGCACGAGCGCGGCTGCCGGAATGTAGCCCGTCACGTCGAAGGCGCCGGTCGCGTCGGCGGTCACATCCTTGCTGCCCAGCAGGGCGGTCGGGGTGCTGCTGCCCTTCGGCACGACGACGACGCCGATGGTGACGACCGCGTCGGGCGTGAAGCCGGTGCCGGCGATGTCGAGGCCGGTGCCCCAGTCGCCGGCGGTGAACGTCGTGTTGGCGATGGTGATCTCGCCGGTGGCGGCGTTCGCAGGCGCTGCGGCGAAGAAGCCGCCGGCGACGACGGCCGCCGCGGCCGCGAGCGCTCCGAAGCGGATGCGGGTGGAGTTGGTCATTCGATTCCTCTGGTGATCACGGAAGAGGTGCCGACTGGCACCGCGATGACCCTAACAGCCTTGAAATGTAAGCGTCAAACTTTTTAGATCAACGCTAGGTATATATGTCCGAACACTACGCGATGCGGCTCTCCGGCGGCGCGAATGCTCAGTCGACGATCTCGATCGGCGTTCCGAGCGGCAGTGCATCGACGGCCGAGATGGCGTCCGCGGCCAGGCGCAGGCAGCCGTGCGAGATCGCGCCGGTGGAGGTCGTCTGGTGGTGGATGCCGATGAGGCCGCCGTCCGCTCCTCCGTAGGGTTCGTCCGCGGTCGTGGCGTGCAGGGAGGTCAGCTGGATGCGGTGCTCGGTCTGACCCTGCTCCGGGTCGAGGTAGCGCGCCTGCAGGTACCCGACTCCGGTGGGCGTCGGCGTGTCCTTCGCACCGACACCGATCGGGAAGCTGCTCAGCGTCTTCCCCTTCGCGTCGACCACGCTGAGGGTCTGTTTCGAGATCGAGACCTTCACCCTCTTATCGAGCTTGTGGGCGCGGCGGAGGGAGGCGGTGGGGACCCAGGCGGCGCTCTGGGCGGGCGCCGGTGCCGCGGCCGACGCCGCGGAGGGCAGCTTCTGCCGGGCCGGCGTGAGCACCAGGGACCAGTCGCCGCGCGTGGCGACGCGCACGATCGTGGACGGCTCGCCGAGGAAGTTGGTGGCGAGCAGCCGGGCGACGGGGGTGGTGAAGTCGTCGGCGTAGACGACCGTGTCGAATGCGACGGTGTAGGACTCGCGGATGGTCGCCTTCGCCGGGGCGGCGAGCAGTCCGGGGATGACGGCGCTGTAGTGGGCGGCCGGGAGGGCGCGCAGTGCGGAGGTGGAGAGCCCGGGCGGAACCGGCGGCGCCGTCGGTGCGGCCGAGGCGGGCGTGCGGCCGGTGGGCGGTTCGGTGCAGCCGGCCACGGCGACGAGGAGGGCGGTGGCGGCGAGTGCGGAGACGAGCGAGCGGCGGAAGGTCATGGCGGGGTCTTTCGAAGAGGGAGCGGGCGCGATTCGGCGGTGAGCGGGATGGGCGGGAAAGCAGGATGGCGGCGCGGACCAGGGGTCCACGCCGCCATCCGTGCGGTGACCGAGGTCAGCCGGCGACGACCGGCAGGTGCGACTGCGCCACCGTCGTCTCAGGCGTGGTCGTGTCGCCCAGGGACGGCGTCTTGCCGTCGTCGGTCGGCGTCTCGCCGTCGTCGGTCGGCTCCTCGCCGTCGTCGGTCGGCTCCTCGCCGTCCTCGCCCGCGACGAGGTCCTCGCCGGTGACGTCGATCGTGATCTCCTGGCTGACGCCGGACTCCTCGCCGACCACGGTGATCTTCAGCGGCCCGGCCGTCGCGCGGCCCGACTTCAGGTAGAAGCCGAACTCGACCTCGCCGTTCTCGTCGGCCTCGTACGGGCCGAGCTCGAGCGCCTCGCCGTCGTAGTCGACGGTCACGGTGACCTTCTCGCCCGGCGTGTAGCCGGTCGCCTTGACCTGGATGCCCGCCTTCGAATCGATCAGATCAGCCGTGGTGATCGTCGAGACGTTGGAGTCGATCGTCGGCTCGGCCGGGTCGGTCGGGTCGGTCGGGTCCGTGGGGTCGGTGGGATCCGTGGGGTCGGTCGGGTCGGTCGGGTCCGTGGGGTCGGTCGGGTCCGTGGGGTCGGTCGGGTCGGTCGGGTCGGTCGGGTCGGTCGGGTCCGTGGGGTCGGTGGGGTCCGTCGGATCGGTGGGGTCGGTCGGGTCCGTCGGGTCCCCCGCGGCGAGGATCGTGAGCGTCACCACGTTGGAGACGTCATTTGAGGAGAATGCGCGGACTGTGACGCTGCTAGGCGGCACGGGGACAGCCGGCGCGACTGCCGGGATGTAGTCCGCCTGGAAATCTCCGGAGCCATCCGACTGGACCGTGTGCTGGTCGATGAAGACCTGAGAGGCGATCCCGACGGCGATCACCACCTCGGTGTCCGGGGCGAAGCCCGACCCCGTGACGGAGAGGCCCGTGCCCCAGTCGCCCTCGGTGAAGGTCGTGTTGGCGATCTCGATGTGTCCCTCGGCGGCGTGCGCGGGAGCGGCGGCGAAGAGCCCGCCGGCCACGACGGCCGCTGCGGCCACGAGGGCGCCGAAGCGTGTGCGTGTTGAGCTGGTCATGTATGTCCTCTGGTGTTGCATGATCGGTCGCCGGAGTGGCGCCGGTGATCAAGCTAACAACAGATACACGGATGCGCAATCTTATGCATTGTATGTCAGCAATGGCGACAATGCAAGTCAGGGGTGACCGGAGGTCGCATCGCGGACGAGCAGGGGAGGCGCGACCGCTCAGCCGACCGGCGCGTACGTCTCGATCGAGACGATGCCGGAGGCCGGGTTCGTCGCCGAGAGGTGCACCACCGAGAAGCCGCCGGTGTCGAGGTCGGCGGCGTCGTTGAGGTAGCCGCCGGGCATCGTCCCCGTCGCGAGCGCGATCTCGCGCATGATCTCGGGGAGCACCGGCCCGTGGCTGCACAGCACGGCGGTCTTGCGCGAGCGGATGCGCTTGCCGACGACGCGGCGCACCTCCGGCTTGCCCTCCTCGTACGCGTCCTGGCTGATGCCGTGGTCGCGGCTCGGCTTGATGCCGGTCGCGGCGGCCAGAGGCGCGACCGTGGTCACGCAGCGGACGGCGTCGCTCGTGACGATTCGTTTCGGCCGCCACGCCTGCAGGGTGGCGACATCGCCCGCGGCCTGCCGTACCCCGCGCTCCGTGAGCGGACGGGAGGCGTCCGGGCCGTCCCAATCGCCGCGCGGCTCCGCCTTGCCGTGCCGCAGGGCGATGAGCGCGAAGGTGGACGTGATGCCCTGGCGCACCAGACCCTCGAAGGCGTCGAGGATCTCCACGTCGCGTTCGTACGTGAGGTAGCCGCGCGCCTTCTTGACGGTCACCCACTCGATGGCCGCGATCTCGCTGTTCGGCACGAAGGTCGATCGCTCGATGGCGCGCTCCGACACCTCGGCCGCCCAGAAGTGGACGATCTTGTCGCGTCCGCTCCCGAGCGCGTAGGTGGAGACCCCGAGCGGCACGCCGAGGCCGATCCGGAGTCCGGTCTCCTCCGCGATCTCGCGCACCGCGGTCTGCGGCAGCGTCTCGCCCGGATCGACCTTCCCCTTGGGGATCGTCACGTCGCCGTACTTGGTGCGGTGCACCACGAGCACCACGATGCGGTCGTCCACGACCCGCCAGCAGAGGGCGCCCGCGGCGTAGATGGCCGGGCTCACCGCCTGGTTCCCGTGCGGGTGCTGCGCGGACGGTGGCTGTACTGCTGGATCAGCTTGCTCTGCAGGTCGACCAGCGGCTTGCCGTTCTCGTCGAGGTGATGACGCGTCCACACGCCGTCCTGGTCGAGCTTCCACGTGGCGGTGCGCTCGTCGAAGGCCAGGTCGAACAGGTCTTCCAGCTCGCGGACGTGGTCGGGGTCGCTCAGCCGGACCAGCGCCTCCACCCGGCGGTCCAGGTTGCGGTGCATCATGTCGGCGCTGCCGATGTACACCTGGGGGTCGCCGCCGTTGACGAAGGAGAAGATGCGCGAGTGCTCGAGGTAGCGGCCGAGCACCGAGCGCACACGGATGTTCTCCGAGAGGCCCTCGCGCCCGGGGACGACGCCGCAGATGCCGCGCACCCAGAGGTCGACGGGGACGCCGGCCTGGCTCGCGCGATACAGCGCGTCGATGATCGCCTCGTCGACGATCGAGTTGAGCTTGATGCGGATGCCGGACGGGCGCCCGGCCTCCGCGTTCGCGCGCTCGGTGTCGATGCGCTTGAGCAGGCCCTTGCGCAGGTGCAGGGGAGCGACGAGGAGCCGCTTGAACTTCTTCTCGATCGCGTAGCCGGAGAGCTCGTTGAACAGCCGCGTGAGATCTTTGCCGACCTGGTCGTCGTCGGTGAACAGCCCGAGGTCTTCGTAGATGCGGGAGGTCTTGGGGTTGTAGTTGCCCGTCCCGATGTGGCTGTAGCTCTTGAGGACGCCCTTCTCCTCCCGGATGACGAGCGCCAGCTTGCAGTGCGTCTTCAGCCCGACCAGGCCGTACACGACGTGCACGCCCGCCTTCTCGAGCTTCCGGGCCCAGGAGATGTTGTTCTGCTCGTCGAAGCGCGCCTTGATCTCGACAAGCGCGAGGACCTGCTTGCCGGCCTCCGCCGCGTCGATCAGCGCCTCGACGATCGGGCTGTCGCCCGAGGTGCGGTACAGCGTCTGCTTGATGGCGAGCACGTGAGGGTCGGCCGCGGCCTGCTCCAGGAACGCCTGCACGCTCGTCGCGAACGACTCGTACGGGTGGTGGACCAGCACATCCTGACGGGAGATGGCCGCGAAGATGTCGGGCTTCGCGTTCGGCTCGCTCGGCATGAGCTGCGCGGGCGTCGTCGGCACGTGGTTGGGGTAGTGCAGGTCGGGCCGGTCGATCCGTGCGAGGTCGAACAGGCCGCCGAGGTCGAGCGGTGCGGGAAGGCGGTAGACCTCCTGCTCGGTGACGTCGAGCTCGCGCACGAGCAGGCCGAGGGTCACCGGGTCCATGTCGTCGGTGACCTCGAGGCGGATGGGCGGGCCGAACCGGCGCCGCAGCAGCTCGCGCTCGAGCGCCTGGATGAGGTTCTCGGTCTCGTCCTCGTCGATCTCGACGTCCTCATTGCGGGTGACGCGGAAGACGTGGTGGTCGAGGATCTCCATGCCGGGGAAGAGGTCGCCGAGGTGGTTGGCGATGAGGTCTTCCAGCATGATGAACCGCACCTGGCCCAGCCCCTCGCGCTGGTCGATGCGCACGAAGCGCGGCAGCATCTGCGGCACCTTGAGGCGGGCGAACTGCTCCTTGCCGGTGCGGGAGTTGCGCACGCGCACGGAGAGGTTGAGCGAGAGCCCCGAGATGTAGGGGAACGGGTGCGCCGGGTCGACCGCGAGCGGCATGAGCACCGGGAAGATCTGCTGCGAGAACACCTCGCGCATCTGCGCCTTGTCGGCCTCGTCGAGCTCGTCCCACGTCGCGACCGTGATCCCGGCCTCGGCGAGAGCCGGCTGGACGAGGTCGTGGTAGGCCCGAGCGTGCCGAAGTTGCAGCTCGTGCGCCTTCTCGGAGATGTCGGCCAGCACCTCCTGCGGGGCGCGGCCCACATTGGTCGGCACGGCCAGACCCGTGGCGATGCGGCGCTTGAGGCCGGCGACGCGGACCATGAAGAACTCGTCGAGGTTGCTGGCGAAGATCGCGAGGAAGTTGGCCCGCTCCAGGACCGGCAGCAGCGGGTCCTCCGCCAGCTCGAGCACCCGCTGGTTGAACGCCAGCCAGCTCAGCTCGCGGTCGAGGTAGCGGTTCTCCGGGAGGGTCGGGTCGGGCTCGTAGATGAAAGGAGCGAAGTCGTCGTCGAAGTCACTGCCCAGGCTCCCGCCCAGCCCGGTGTCAAGGAGGCCGTTCTCGAGGGTCGTGCGCTCGTCCATCCCCCCATCATGTCACCGCAGGACGGCAGCAGGGACGGCTCGGGGTAAACGGTGGATAAACGCCGCGGCTCAGGACCGGACGGAGGTCGGAAGGCGGTCGTTGTCGTCGTCGTAGACGTTGAACCGGTACCCCACGTTACGCACGGTGCCGATCAGGGACTCCAGGTCGCCGAGCTTCGCCCGCAGTCGCCGCACGTGCACGTCGACCGTGCGCGTGCCGCCGAAGTAGTCGTATCCCCACACCTCGCTCAGCAGCTGCTCGCGCGTGAAGACGCGGGAGGGGTG
>Ga0209563_100213_pt1 | contig 30239 bp, 36 predicted proteins | sample AraplaCvi_mMF_r2_FD_184271 | JGI IMG/M metagenome (GOLD analysis project Ga0209563, IMG submission 184271) | Arabidopsis root microbial communities from North Carolina, USA - plate scrape CL_Cvi_mMF_r2 (SPAdes) (version 2) | ecosystem: Host-associated > Plants > Roots > Endosphere | place: USA... | reverse complement strand
GTTCCATGGCGTCCTCCTCATGCCGCATGCGCGGCTGGGGTGGCCGCTGCAGCGAGGTGGTTGATGGACTCGGTGACCTTGCCGTAGATCTCGACATCGGTGCCGTACGCGGTGAAGCAGCGGGTGTGCGGGCTTTTGTTGCCGATGCTCAGGATGGTGGTGATACCTGAGCGCGATTGCGTTCGGTGCATCGCGACTTGCAGGGGGTAGTCGAAGCCCATGTCGAGGCTCAACACGCCGCCGGTGCGGACCAGCTCGAACACGCGTTGTTTGTCCGAGACTTCGAAGCGACCGTATTCGCGGCTGGCGTGCGGGCGGTGCACCAGGTTGCTGGTGTTGCTTGTGTCGAACGGGCCGTTGGCAATCTCTTCGATAAAATCGGCCAGCTTGAGGTGCGTTTTCTTGTCGTTCTGCAGGGTTAGCGTGTGGCGTTCGCTGCCCAGCTCGACAACGAAGGTGCTCTCGGTTGTGCCGCGTTCGACCTTGAGACGGAACGCCAAGCACTCACGCTTGGGCGCTGTCCGGAGGATGTGGTTGAAGGTCTCGGTCAGGTTGACCTGGGCGTTGAGCAACTGCAGCGTGCGGTTGTCGATTTTGTACTTGATCATGCTGCATGCCCTCCGTCGTTCGGATCGAATGGCGTAGGTGCGGTGTGAGCCTGCTGCTTCGGTTTGCTGGTGACAAACGAGCAGCCGCTTTCGCGCGCCAGGCGGCGGATCTCGAAGATTCGGGATGGTTCAGCAGCTGTCGGGTGGACGTGGAGGCTTGCTGTGGTGTGCATGGTGTTTCCTCGCTCTGTGGTGGAAGAGTCAAGGAAATATCAACCAGTGGTTGCTGAAAGTCAACTCGTGGTTGATTTAGTGGCGATTGGACATCAGTGCCTTTTTAAGGATACGCTTCATCACGGATTTTTTATCAGAGAAATGCTATGTCTGTTACCAAGGAAGATCGTCGTCTCTTATGGGATGTCGTGTTTGGGATATGCGTTGTGGCGATCGTGATTGCAGCCACCATCAAGCTTTTTAGTGGGGATGTGAAGTTCTCGGTCGATTTTCCAACTCTACTCTCGCTGTTGTTAGCATTATTTTCTGTAGGCCTATCTGCCTTGTTTTACTTTAAGGCAACCGAGTCTAGTAATTCCTTTTATGATAATACTTATAAATTTACAACCGACATATCTCAGCTGCTTACTCGGATGGATACTGGGCTAGGGGAGAAGCTGGCCCTGTTAGAAACTAGATATAGTGACCTCAAAGATTATATGCGATCTGGCTATGGTCCTGGTAATAGTGGTGCGATCGTTACGGATGAGCAAATTAATCAAGAGAAAGCTGAGCTTGAAAAGGTAGTTAGTGAGAAAGATATAATCATTGCTAGATTGATAGAAAGTTCAAGTTTAGAAGATGTTGAAAAGGAAAATATTAGAGAAGAGCTAGACCAAAAAAATATTAAGATAAAGGAGCTGTTGGATGAGGTGGAGGCGTTACGTGGTCGGCAAAATTTAGAGCAGGCGCATGGCACTGCTCAATTTTTTGATGTCGATAGCGAGATCGATTTCAATACCCTCAAACGAGTTACTTCTTACACAAAAAGAACAGCTCTCCGCCGTATAGATGCTGATCCCGAAGTGATGCTTTCATTCACGAAATTCTCGACCTTGTTTTTTGCTCGCTCGAAAGAACTAAATAATGCTTATCTACAAGACTTGGAGCAGCTCGGCTTTACTGAAAGAGGCTTTCTGACTAAGAAGGGATATGATTTTTTTGTTGCGCAGTCTTTGTAGGGGAAGGGGTCATTCAGGAATGAATGACCCCACTACTTTGCCGCAAATGTGAGTTTCTTCCGTGATTTCAATTATCGGATATTGTGGGTTGATAGGTCTCAAAAACTGACGGCCTGCATCTTCAGCAAGTACTTTGAAAGTTGCTTCATTGGTGCGTGGAACTCTTGCGATTACTCGATCCCCCGTTCTTGTTTCTGCCTCGGGATCTACAAATATAATGCATCCAGTAGGGTAGCTTCTTCCAGGTCCCGGGTTCGTCATAGAATCGCCCAGAACCTTAAGCGCATACCCTTGATTGCTGATCGGCACTGGACATGAGAGCCACGAATCGGGGTCATGACCTTCAAAGTTTGAGACTGCCTCGCACCAGGCGCCAGCCTGAACCCACGAAATTAGTGGTACTTTGCCGAAGTGATAGTTCAATTCGCTTACATTGCTTCCATCATATGTAGTTAGTCGCCGAACATTCCTTTCGCCAGTCTGTTCTTTTGGTAAAACGCCGTACTCCAACCATTCACGTCGAACTTTCAACCATGCGCAGAGGGCGGCCATGCTGTCCGCCTCAGCCATCGCTTCACCGTTTAGCCACTTGCTGATGGCTTGAGTGGTTTTTTCAACACCATGACTTTTCAATTGACGATGGATATCTACTCCACGACCGCGTGCGCGTACGCCGGCATCATCGAGTGCTTCGTGTAAGCGCTCGCTGAAAGCTGCGCGGAGAGAATTTTTATCAACCATGGGTTGAGAGTCTCATAAAGGTTGCGCAATAGTCAGTTGATCTATAATATCAACCGCGAGTTGATAAATAGAGGTTGTCATGTTGAACCCCGCAGATTTTCCGAGCGCAATCGCGTATGCGTTTGAAGCCGTAGGCGGCATCGGAGCGGCCGCGAAGGTATGCAATAGAAGCTATCAGGCATTGAACAAATGGCGCCAAGCTGCATGTCTGCCGCGAACGGATTACACCGGCGAAACCAAATACGCTGAGCTGTTGGCTGCAGCAGCTGAGCAGAAAGGCAATGAGTTTCAAGCAACCTGGCTTTTAAGCGTTTCGGCTCCTTATAAAGCTGTAGCGTAGACAGAAAAAAGGCGACCAATAGGTCGCCCAGTTCCTCCCGACACGCACCACCACAGCGCTGTCGGGTCGCGATAAAGGTAGGAGGGCACACCACATGCAACCACCTTTCTTTATCGCGCTTTCCAAGGCTCGGAAGCCTTGGTGTTGCTGCCTTTTCCACCACAGATTGGGCAGCTGTTGCGCCAGGGGTGAGCAACGGATTGCTCGCCCCGGCACGGTGCCGGTATCGATCCCTAAGATCTAGCCGGCGTTTGGCCCTTTCAAGCCACGCGGCAAATGTATCACCACTGCATGTCGCACGGCACTGGCAACTTACAAGGATTAATGCCATGAGTCGTATCATTCTGAGCTCTCTAGACCGGGCGCAGCGGGAAGTCCTGCCGCTCGATCTCGCGCTTTACCATGCTGCCCGGGACTACCCCGGTGGCGCCGCCGCCATCGCCGCCACCACCGGCCGTAATGCGACCACGCTGCAGCACAAGCTGTCCCCAACCCATCCCAGCCACACAGTGAACATTCAAGAGTTCGGCGAGATTCTGGAGCTGACGAAGGATCGCCGCATTCTGGATGCGGTGCATGCATTGGTCGGTGACACGATTTGGCAGGAGTTGGCTGAGGCGTACACCAACGACATGCCCGAGACGCTGACCACCGGGATTGCCGAGTACTTCCGGCAAGTGGCGGATCTGGCGGATACCTGGGCCAAGAGCATTGGCGACGGGGTGGTTTCCGATGAGGAACTCGCCGCGATTCGCCTGCAGGTGTTCCGTGGGATTCAGGGGCTGTTGGGGTTGTTCAACCGCGCCACGTATGTCAACCAGACGACGCGGGGTGTTGATCGTGGCTGACATTGCTGACTTCGCAAATGACCTGGTGCAGGAGCGTATCGATCAGGCGCTCGCTGCACGCAACGCCACCAAGCCTGCCTTGGTGGCGCATTCGTTTCTGTTCTGCGAAACGTGTGATGACCCGATCCCTGAGGCTCGTCGTTTGGCGCAGCCCGGTTGCACACAGTGCGTTGGGTGCCTTTCTCTCGTGGAATTGAAGGGGGCACACCATGCTCGATGAGGTATTGGGGCAATTCGCCGATTACGGGCTTGAACCTGCGCAGCCGCTGGTGTTCGGCAAGCTGACTCGGTGTAAGACCGCGCAGGACAAAGGGAAGGAAAAGAACGGCTGGTATGTCGTTCACGAGCAGCGCACGGAGAAAGGCGAGACGCTGATTTTCGGAGCGTTCGGTGATTGGCGTTCGGGTGAGTCGCAAAAGATCAAGGTGAAGGCCGGGCGGATGTCGCCGGAAGAACGTGAGGTCATGCGCGCTCGGCAGGATGAGGCAAAGCGTCGGGCTGCCGAGATCTCGGCCAATGCGGCACGTCGTGCGGCGAATCGGGCGGCGGGGATGTTCAAACGCATGCCGGAAAAGGGCCGTAGCGACTATCTGGATCGAAAGCAGATTGTCGGCTTCGGGGTTCGGTATGCGCCGCGCACCGGGGCGTTTTTGGTACCAATGAGCAACGTGCGCGACGAGATTGTCGGCCTGCAGGTGGTGTTCCCCACCAAGCAGGAGGACACCGGTCGCGACAAGTCCTATTGGCCTTATGGCATGTCGAAAGAGGGCGCCTTCCATCTGATCGGACCGCACCCGGATCCGGGCGAGCCTGTATTGGTATGCGAGGGCTACGCGACCGGCGCAAGCCTGCATATGGCCACGTCACTGACCGTGGCCGTTGCGTTTGATGCGGGCAATTTGCTGGTGGTTTGCAAGGCCATGCGCGAGCGCTTTGCTGGTTGCCCGCTGATCATCTGCCGAGATGATGACTGGAAGACCACGAAGCCGAATGGCGATGCGTGGAACCCCGGTGAAGAGAAAGCGAACAACGCGGCGCTGATTGTCGGTGGCCAGGTGGTCGCGCCGATCTTTTCCGGAGAGCGGGAAGCCAAGTGGACCGACTTTAACGACCTGCATGTCGCGGAAGGTTTGGAAGCGGTGCGTCGTCAGGTGTTGGCGGTGGTCAAGCCGCCGGCCGCTGGTGGCTGGAAGGACATGCTGGCCCGCAGTGAAAGCGGCGCGTTGATTGCGCACATGCAAAACGTCGAGTTGATTCTGGCCAACGATGAGCGTTGGGCCGGCGTGATCAGCTACAGCGCGTTCAGTTCGAAGATCGTGAAGCTGCGTGCGGCGCCTTATGGCGGCGGCACGGGTGATTGGGCGGACATTGATGATGTGCGGGTGATGAAGTGGCTCGCGCAGCAGTACAACTTGCGGGTCAAGGCCTCGCATGTGATCGAGGCGGTGAGTGTGGTTGCGCATGATCATGCGTTTCATCCGGTGCGGCAGTACCTGCGCAAGCTTGAGTGGGATCGCGTGCCGCGCCTGGAAAGCTGGCTCACTGACGTCATGGGCGTCAAGGCGACCGACTACTCGTCCAAGGTTGGCAAGCGCTGGATGTTGTCAGCCGTGGCTCGGGTGATGAAGCCGGGATGCAAGGCTGACTCGGTGATGATCCTTGAGGGCGCGCAGGGCGCTGGTAAGTCGACGGCGATGAGCATTCTCGGCGGTGAGTGGTTCATGGATACGCCGTTTGCCTTGGGCGACAAGGACGGGTTTCAGGCAATCCGGGGCAAGTGGATCGTCGAGCTGGGTGAGCTGGACAGTTTCAACAAGGCCGAGAGCACCAAAGCCAAGCAGTTTTTCTCCGCGTCGACGGACACCTACCGCGAGAGCTACGGCCGGCGCACTATGGACGTGCCGCGTCAGTGCGTGTTCGTGGGTACGACGAACCAGGACGAGTACCTGAAGGACGCGACCGGTAACCGACGTTACTGGCCGGTGGCGTGTACCAAAGTGGATCTGGAGTTGTTGCGCTCGATGCGCGATCAGCTTTGGGCTGAAGCGGTGTTCTGCTACGACGCGGGCGATCTCTGGTGGGTGACGCTGGATGAGGCTGCAATGTTCGGCGAAGAGCAGGACGAACGCTTCGTTGTCGATGAATGGGAAGGGCCGATTCTCACATGGCTGGAAGAGTCGCAGATCGGCGAAACCACCACCGGCAGTGAAGTGCTGGCCAATGCGCTGAAACTGGACTTTGGGCATTGGGGCAAGCCGGAGCAGATGCGCGTCGGGGCGATCATGCATCGGCTGGGGTGGCGGCGCGTGCGGTTGCCTGCGTTGGTGAAAAGTGGGCAGCGACCGTGGGCTTACAAGAAGCCAGCAGGGTGGGGCGGTGCTTCGGCGTTGCAGCGGGAAGCGTTCGAGGAGCCTTGCTTTGATTAAGGAGATCGATTCGCTGCTGAGGTTGTGGGCGCAGGAGCTGCACTCCGAACATTCGAAAGGGGGGCTTGCTGGGGGGAACATGGTTGCGATGATGATGGAGAGCAACGGGCAACTGATCAGGGGGCGGCGGGCCTTCCGTGCGCCGCTGGAAAGTTCGTTGGACATTGAGCTGATCGTGACCAAGCACCTCGCGCCGGAGCTGGTGACGGTGGTGCGTGAGCATTACTGCACGCTCGATGTGGATATGCGCCTGCGGTATGCCCACTGCGGTTGTGGGCGAGATACGTACTACCAACGTTTGCATGATGCGCACCTGCAGATCTTCGGCGTGATGATGGGGCTGGCTGCGTGACCCCAGGCATTGCTCCCATTGTTGTTGTCCCACCGGCCCGTCTTGTCTCGCTGCGTTTTGATGCAGTGGGACAGGTGCGGGCCTTGTCGTTGTTGGGCTGTCCCACCGTCTCGCTACAAAGTGCCTCCCGCCCGTGTAAGCGTAGCGGGCAGCAGTACGCGCGTTTCACGCGCATGCGTGTTCTTTAAATTTCCTCCTTTACACGAGAAAGGAGAAAGATAAGTAGGACAGTGGGGCGAAGCCCCGAATTTAGGCGTTCTCAGGCGTCCCACTTCGATTCTAGAAAGTGGGACGAATGGGACACCGCTGAAGCAACAGAATGCCGTGTTGGTGTATTCACCGACATTCGCTAGGCGTTCACCCTGCGTTACCCACTTATTCACCGGGTGGCATTAAAACAGGGTTGCTGCCACCGGAATCGACCTGTAAAAAGTAGTCATCTTCGATAGGTGCGACCGCAGTGAGCGGCAGGCACCACACCACCAAACCCGGCCATTGCGCCGGGTTTTTGCGTTTAGGGGTTGGCGATGACAAACGAGCAACAAGCGCTGGCAGAGATGCCGATCTGGTTAGTGATCGTCCTGGCTCTGGTCGGCGGCGTATCGGGGGAGATGTGGCGGGCCGACAAGGATGGGGCGCGGGGGTGGGCGTTGTTGCGCCGCCTCGCGCTTCGATCCGGAGCCTGCATTGTCTGCGGGGTGTCGGCGATGATGCTGATGATCGCCGCCGGCATGACGATCTGGACGGCGGGCGCCTTGGGGTGCCTCACGGCGATGGCCGGTGCGGATGTAGCCATCGGGTTGTACGAACGATGGGCTGCGAAGCGGTTGGGCGTTTCGGAGTCGGCATCGACCGACCGCAGCTAGGTCGGCGGCCGGGCGGGGGCGCCATTTTTCCGGGTCCTCCCTGAGGGCCGCCCCCTACACGGGTTAGCGAACTCGCGGGATCTCTGCAGCTGAGAATTTGGCAGGGATGTCCGTCTTTTCAAAGGGATAGATATGGGCAGGTCAGTTAGCAAGGCCGATTTAAGCGAGATCGTCGGCCGTGATGAACGCACCCTGACCCGTTGGCAGAACGACGGCATGCCTGTGACCGAGTTCGGCCTCGGTCGGGGCAACGAAAACCAATACGACACCGAAGCCGTCATTCAGTGGCTGATGCACCAAGCCGCACTCAACGGCAAAAAAGAATCTTCACGCGACCGACTCGACCGGATCCGTGCCGACCGCGAAGAACTCGCGATGGCCAAGGATCTGGGCGAGGTTGTGATTGCGGCTGACCTGGTCGAGCGTTTCGAAGCCATGATCACCGCTGCCAAAGTGGAGCTGCTCAATTCCTTTCCGGACGCGTTAGCCGCCGAATTGTCGGCGCGCTACGACGTGGAAGTTGACGAGCAGCTCATTCGCGACCCCATTGAAGCCATCCTGAGGAGGCTTTCTGACTATGACAAGGATGATGCCCCGTCAGATGGATATTCTGACGAACCGGACGATTCGGAGGGCCTTGAGGAAGACAGCGACTAAAGCGCTGCGCGGCGCCTGCCGCAAGTGGGCACCGCCGCCCCGCATGAGCATTATCGAGTGGGCGGACAAGTACCGCTGGCTTGCACCGGAAGAAGCGGCACGCCCCGGCAAATATCGCTTTGACGTGACGCCCCACCTGATCTGGCCCGGTGGGCCGTTGGAAGCTTTGGACGATCCAGCCGTCAGCGAGATTGTCGGCCGCAAATCGGCACAGGTGGCCTGGACGTCTGGCGTTCTGGGAAATGCCCTGGGCAAATGGATCGACATTGACCCGTCACCGATCCTGGTGTTGTTTCCCAAAGCCGAAGCGGCCAAACAGTACGTCGGCGAAAAGCTCGAACCGATGATCGAAGCCACGCCACGGCTGCGCAAGAAGGTCGACCTGCGCAGCCGCAAGCTTCAACAAAGGCAGGACTTCAAGCGTTTTCCTGGTGGCTTCCTGAAAATGGTTGGCTCCAACAGCCCGGCCAGCGTGAAGTCCACGCCAGTGCCACGGGTGGCCATTGAGGAGCCGGACGACTGCAACCTCAACCTGCGCGGGCAGGGCGATAGCATCAAGCTGGCGAAGGAGCGACTCAAAACCTTTCGTCGTTCGAAAATCATCATCGGCGGCACACCCACCATCAAAGGTCTATCGGCCATCGATGCGGAGTTGGAGCTATCAGACAAGCGTGTTGGCTTGGTGCCCTGTCACGAGTGCGGGCAAGAGCACGCGCTGAGCTTCGACAACCTGCACTGCGATGAGGATCCTGAGTACCAGCATGAGGTGTACGGCAAGAAGCGTCCGGAACAGACTTTCTACTCTTGCCCGCACTGCGGCGGGATCTGGGACGATAACCAGAAAAACGCCAACCTCAAGCATGGGCGCTGGTCAGCTACAGCAGAGTTTCGCGGTATCGCGGGCTACATCCTCAACGAGCTCTACGCAACGTTTTGGGGATCTCGCTTTGAGGTGCTGATGGAAAAGAAACTCCAGGCTGAACACGCGGCGGCGCAGGGCAACATCGGCCCGATGATCGCCTTCGTCAATAGCTCCAAAGGCGAAAGCTACGAATACCAGAGCGATGCTCCGAAGACTGACGAACTGGAGAAGCGCGCCGAACCCTACGCGGAACTCACCGCGCCCCAAGGTGTGCTCTTGGTCACCGTTGGTGTTGACGTGCAAGGCGACCGCTTGGCGTTAGTGATCACTGGATGGGGGCGGGGTGAAGAGTCGTGGCGTCTGTATTGGGGCGAGCTGCACGGCAACCCCATCGATCCGCATGACGCTGTCTGGCAAGAGCTGGACAGGGTCATCTCCAGACCGATTCCCATCGCAAGCGGCGCCCAACTGGCGGTGTCGGCGGTCAGCATCGACAGCTCTGACGGTAACACCAGCGATGCGGTTTATGCGTATGTGCGTGATCGTCAACGCTACAACGTTATGGCGATCAAAGGTGCTTCCGTTGACAGCCGTGACAAGGAGATTTTTACCAAGCCGCCGCAGTCGGTGGACACCTCGCAAGATAACACCAAGGCTGCCAAATACGGGCTGAGGGTCCACATCGTTGGCACGCACAAAGCCAAGACTCTGATCGACGGCCGACTTCGGCTGAAAGGCGCAGGGCCTGGCCGAATGCACTGGTATAGCGAGATCCGCTCGGACTACTACGAGCAGCTCACCAACGAAGTGCTGGCGCCGCACCCACGCAACCCCAGCAAGATGGTTTGGCAGAAAAAGGCCGGACGGCGCAACGAAGCGCTCGACTGCGAGGTGTACGCCTTGCATGCGGCGCGCAGTCTGAAAACCCACCTGCTGCGCGATCACGAATGGGACCAGCTGGAGCAGCAACTGCTACAGCCAACTCTGTTCACCACCGAACAACCGGTCGCACCGGTACCGCGCCGAGCCGTCGCTCGTGGGCGGGGCACCCGCAGTCGCGCGGGCTACTAGGAAAACAAACATGACAGACGCACAACAGCGCCTCGCGGAAGTCCGGGCGGCGATCTCTGACGTCCTGAAGAAAGGCCAGCGCTTGCGTCGTGCGGATCGCGAACTGTATCGCGCCGAGCTGAACAGCCTTCGCCTGCTAGAGCAGCAATACGCGAAGGAGGTCGCGCTGGAACAGGCCCAACAACAGGGACGCGGCCGTAACCGCATCTCCTACATGAAGATCTGACTATGGGATTTTTTCGAAAAGACCCGGCTGAGTTGTTGATGCGTGAGGCGATCAAGCTCGCCAAGTCGGCAAACGAAGCCCGACCTATCGTCGCTCAAGGCGGCGGTGGCGGTGTTGAGACTCGGTGGCGCGGTGCCTCCCGGGTGCTGCGTAGCATGGCCAGCTGGATACCCGGTCTTGGTAGCCCGCGTCGGGATCTCAATCAGAATGAGCGGCGAATGCTGGTAGCTCGTTCGCGGGATGCCATGCGCAATCACCTGATCGCCCGTGCAGCCATCACTCGCTTACGTACCAACGTCGTTGGCACCGGGCTGGTTTGCCGCGCACAGATCGACCATGACGCGCTTGGCCTCGACGAACTACAGGCCGATGCAATCAACGCTCAGCTTGATCGTTTGTGGTCGTTGTATGCCGATGACCCTCGGGAGTGTGACGCCGAGGCGTCGCTCAATCACTACCAGCTACAGGCATTGGTGTTGATCTCGTCGATGGTAGGCGGTGATGTATTGGTGGCCAGTCCCGACGATGAGCGTCCTGGCTGTGTGTTCAGTACTCGGCTGCAATTGATCGAGTCAGATCGGGTGTGCAACCCGGCTGGGCAACTGGATGGCGTTAACCTGGTGGACGGTGTCGAGTTTGACCGTCTCGGCGCGCCGGTGGCCTATCACGTCTGCAGCGGCTACCAGAACGAATACACCTCCGGCCAAGCGCTCAAGTGGGAACGGTTGCCGGCCTTCGGAGAGGCCACTGGCCGGCGCCGTGTGATGCACGTCATGGCGGACAAGGAGCGGCCAGGGCAAAAGCGTGGCGCGCCCTATTTGGCTCCGGTGCTGGAGCCGCTGCAGAAGTTGGAGCGCTACAGCAGTGCCGAACTGATGGCGGCGGTGATCTCGGCGATGTTCACCGTGTTCATCAAAAAGACCAATGACTTTCAGGTGGGCAATCTGCCGCTGACGGCACTGGCCAACGAAGGTGACGGCGTTGGAGGCGACACCACCGGCGATGGTGAGTTGGCCTTGGGCGAGGGCGCCATTGTCGATTTGGGCCAAGGTGAAGAGCCAGTGATCGCAAACCCAGCGCGCCCCAACGCGCAATTCGATCCGTTCTTTACCGCCGTAGTTAAGGAAATTGGCGCCGCGCTCGAACAGCCAATGGAAGAGCTTTTGCTGCATTACAGCAGCAGCTATAGCGCGGCTCGCGCCGCCATGTTGCAGGCGTGGCGGTTCTACAGCCTGCGTCGTTGGTGGCTGATCTGTGACTTCTGTCAGCCCAGTCGAGAGCTGCTGATTGATGAAGCGGTGGCGAGGGGGCTGATCAAATTGCCGGGCTACGCCGATCCCGCAAAACGCAAAGCGTACTGCCAAGCGATCTGGATCGGTCCGGCCCGTGGCGCTATTGATGAACTCAAGGAAGCCAACGCCGCCGGCAAGCGCATCGAAATCGGCGTCAGCAATGAAACGCTGGAAACAGCCGCAATGACCGGTGAACCGTGGCAGCAGGTGTACCGACAGCGTGTCCGCGAGGTCGAGCAACGCCGCAAGGATGGCCTGCATGTCCTGCCCAAAGGACGCGAGCAGGAAACTCCACCGCCCAATAACCCCAACGAGGAATAACCATGCCCCGCGCATTTGAGCTGGCTGCATCGCAGCCTTGGCTGATGCTGCCTGGCGCCCTGGACAACCTGCTGACCATTGCAGATCGGATGGGCGATCCGGCAGCGCTGGAAACCCGCACCGGCATGCGGCTGGATAACAGCCGCACCGTCAGTGTGCGCAATGGCGTGGCCATCATTCCGGTGGTTGGCCCAGTGTTTCGTTACGCCAATCTCTTCACTGAGATCAGCGGCGCGACGAGCACTCAGGTGTTAGCCACCGACCTGCAAACGGCGCTGGATGATCCCAAGGTCAGTGCAATCATCCTGAACATCGACAGCCCTGGCGGCGTAGCGGCTGGCATCAACGAGCTGGCAGACCAGATCCATTCGGCCCGTGATCGTAAACGCATTGTCGCCTACATCGGCGGCACTGGTGCCAGCGCGGCTTATTGGATTGCTTCAGCGGCCAGCGAGATCGTTATCGACGAAACCGCACTCGCCGGCAGCATCGGTGTAGTCGTCGAGGCTGTCGTCGGCGGTGAAGAAGCCAACGGTCGCAAGCGCTACCAGATCGTCAGTCGCAACGCGCCCAACAAGCGAGTGGATCTGGCCACCGAAGAAGGTCGGGCCAAGGTCGGCGAGACGGTCGACGCCATGGGCGACGTGTTCGTGGCCAAGGTGGCCCGCAACCTGGGGGTGGATCCTGAGCGCGTTCCCGAGATGGGCGACTTCGGCGGTTTGCGCGTGGGCGCCGCCGCCGTTGAGTCCGGCTTGGCCCACCGTCTTGGCTCACTCGAAACATTGATTACAGAACTGGCCAAACCGGCCGCAACCCAACCGAGGAAATACAACATGACCACCGTCAGCAGCACGGCGGAGTTGCGTGAGGCGCTGGCCGCCGGCACGGATCCGCAAACCATCGAGATCGCTCAAGCCGGTCAACCGGATCTTGAGAGTGTTCGCACCCAAAGCCGTGAGGAGGGTGCTACCGCCGAGCGACAGCGCATCACAGGTATCAACGCCATGGCCAGCAAGGGTTTCGAGACCGAGATCGCCGCCGCCATCGATTCCGGCACCTCGGTCGAGGCCACCGCTCTGCAGCTGTTTAAGGCGGCGCAGGATCGCGGTATTTCACTGAGTGCGATCAAGGCTGATGCCACCGGCGCGTCGACATCTACTCCGACGGGCGATGCGGCTCAGGGTGAACGTAAAGCAGTTGTGAACGCCATTGTTGAAGGCGCCTCGCGCCGCTGATTGGAGATCCTCATGAGTAATCCTGAACGCCAAACCTACGTCCCCGACCAACTGTCGGCGGGCGCCTTTCCAGTGATCATCGATACCGTCGTGATTGCTTCCGGACAAAAACTCAACCGTGGCGCCGTCCTCGGTCAGGTCAAAACCAGTGGTGAGTTTGTCCTGGCCAAAGCGGCAGCAACTGATGGTTCCGAGACGCCACTGGCAATCCTCGATCAGGCCACCGATTCGACCAAAGGTGCGCAGATCGCGCCTATCCGCCTGACCGGCGAAGTGCTGGCCAGCCAACTCACTCTCGGCGAGGGCTTCACCCTGGCGCAGGCGAAAGCCGCGCTACGTGCCCTGAGCCTGTTCGTTCGTTAATTCGGAGTTCTAAATGGATATTTTTGATACCCGCACCATGCTCGAAGCGGTTGAGCAGATGCCGACTGCGCGCCGTTTTTTGTTGAACACGTTTTTCAACGGTGGCAGCCCAGTGACGTTCCCGACCAAAACGGTCGACATCGACATTATCAAAGGCAAGCGAAAAATGGCTCCCTTTGTTCACCCGCGTCTGCCTGGCAGTGTGTCGTTGCGTGAGGGCTACACCACCAGCAACTACACCCCGCCTTACATCCAACCCAAGCGCGAAACCACTGCCGAGTTGGTACTCAAGCGTTCGGCGGGTGACAACCCGTTTTCTTCGCGTACTCCATTGGAGCGGGCAGGGCAGTTGCTCGGCAAGGATCTGCGTGACTTGGACGATGAAATCGTACGCCGTGAGGAGTGGATGTGTGCTCAAGCCCTCACCACCGGCAAAGTCCGCGTGATCGGCGAAGGCGTGGACGACACGATCGACTTCCTGATGTCCAGTGATCACAAGATCAGCTTGGGCAGCGGGCAATGGAACAGTTCTGACGGTGACCCTATTGCCAATCTGCGTGGCTGGAAACGCAAAATCGCCAAGGACTCTGGACGTACAGCCAACACCGTCGCCATGAGCGGTGAGGCTCTGGATGCCTTCCAGTCGAACGCAACGGTGATGAAACAGCTCAATACTCGCCGTGTGGATATGGGGCTAATCAAACCCGAGGAGCTGCCCGACGGTGTGACGTACCTCGGCTATCTGAATGATCCCGGCGTCGACCTTTATGGCTATGACGAGTGGTACCTGGATGACGACGAAGAAGAACAGCCGATGATTCCGGCTGGCGGCCTGATTCTTGGTTCGACTTCGACGCGCAACGCCATGTTGTATGGCGCGATCCAGGATCTGGAAGCCGTGGAAAGCGGCTTGGTCGAAGCGGCGCGCTTCCCGAAAAGCTGGGTGACCCAAGAGCCAAGCGCTCGTTGGCTGAAGCTCCAGAGTGCAGCATTGGCTGGCCTGCTCGAACCGGATGCCTTCATCTACGCCAAGGTGGTGTGACATGGCCAAGAAAGCCGAGTTTCTGGTGATCGATGGTTGCGTGCAGGATGGCCGTGTCGTTGTCGTAAAGGGCGAGCCATACAGTCCGCCGAATAAAGAAATCGAGGAAGCGTTACTCGCTGAGGGGCGTATCGCCCCGCTCAAGGATCCGCGAGCACAAGAACTGCTGCGCCAACTGTCGGACGTTGCCAATGAGGACGAAGACAGCGGAGGTGAGTGATGGGCTTTCGCGAATTGAGCGACGACATGGATGCCTTGATTCTGGATGGCTTGGGCGATATGGCAACGGTCAGCGGTCGAGAGATCGCCGGATTCTTTTCCGCGCCTTGGTTGCAGCCGCGCATGGGGCGAATCAACACCGCGTTGCGCGAGCCGCAATTTGAGATTCGCGTCGTCGATGCTGCAGGTTTAGAGCCAGGAAAGCTGGTGGTCGTTGATCTTGCAAAGCAAGACGGGGGAGGCCAGTACGACTTGGTCAAACTTGAGCCAGATGGCTCAGGCTGGGTGGCATTGCTATTGAGGCCTAAAGCATGAGCGTTGGCAGTTACTTCAAACCCTCGGCCGGCGGCGGGATGATCTCGCTGCCGACCTCGGCGGCGGACCTGAAAGCCTTTCAGGACTTTGCCGCCGTGCTGCCAAAAGCAGCCGCCAACGCCCAGCGCCGAGCCATCAACAAAACCCTGCGTTGGCTTGCCACACACATCGCCCGCGCCATCGGCCGGCAGGAACGCATTGCGGTTGCAGCGGTGCGGCAACGGCTGCGGGCCTACCCGGTCAGTGGCGGGGCCAACAGCGGCAAATTGTGGTTCGGTCTCAATGCCATGGAGGCCAGTCGCATAGGCCGGCCTCGGCAGAGTCGCTCCGGTGTCTCGGTGGCCGGCAGGCGCTTTCAAGGTGCGTTCTTCAAAAAGGTCTACGGCAACAGCGCAGACGTCTGGATCCGTACCGGCAGCAAGCACTTCAGGGCGAGCGATTATCCCGGCAGCGATGTCAGCAGGGCGGTCGGCGCGAGTTCGGGCTGGATCGCCGAACACGACAACCGCTTCCCGCTGGCCAAGGCCAAGGTGTCGTTGGAGCAGGCTCGCCCGCATTTCGAGAGCTGGGTACGCAAGGCTGACGAACATCTGGTGCATGTCCTGCAGCAGGAACTCAATTTCGAAGTGCAGAAGCACTTGAAGGGGAAATGACGTGACGGATCAAGTCGACGAGCCGTTCAGTCTTGAACAGCTGTATCACGCCATCGAGCGGCGCATTCAGGAACACTTCCCGGGCCTGCAGGCGGTGTGCATGTGGCCGAATGATTTGGATCGCTTGCCGCTGCCAGCGATGCTGATCGAACTGGCTGAGATGGAGCCGGGTCTCGATCCGGGAACCGGTGAAACCGGCTTGGCCTGCAAGTTCGAGGCACGGGTGATCACCGATCCGATTCAGTCGGATCATCATCAACAAGCGGTGTTCCTGGCGGGCCACCTCGCCGCGTTGCTGCGCATGCAGTGCTGGGGCGTCGAGGTCGAACCGGCCGAGTTCGTTCAGGCCATGCCGGACTGGACCAAGCCAGAGCTGGACGGCTACACGGTCTGGGTCGTGGAATGGACGCAGCAAATCTACCTCGGTGAAGCGCAATGGCCGTGGCCAGATCAGCCACCGGGTACGCTGCTGTTAGGCGTTGACCCTGATGCGGGGCCAGCCAACCTGGACAAGTACTTTGCGCCGGAGAGTCTGGCATGAGTGGTGGCTATGTGAGCGCCCAGCATGACCGCATGCTCGCTGGGCTTGTGAAGGACTGCTATGTCGTGGCGGTGGATCTCGCAGCGTCACCACCGGTGTGCCGGGTGTCGGACGGTGAATGGGTCAGTGGCTGGGTACGCTGGCACAGCATCGCCGCCGGCAAGGCGCGGCACTGGCGGGCGCCGAGCCTCAACGAGCAGGGCACCCTGATCAGTGCCAGTGGCGAGGTGGCGCAGGGCACATTCATTCCCGGCCTTTATGGAAATGGCGGCGCGCCTCCGGACAATCGCGATCACGTTGAAGTCTGGCGTTTCGACGATGGAGGATCTCTGGTCTACGACTGGCAGACGAGCAGTTACAACATCAGCGTGCCGAGCGGTACCGTCACGATCAAGGTCGGATCAACTCAGGCCGAAGTCACCGACAATGCCGTCGCCGTGAAGTCCGGAACGATCGATCTGGAGGGTATTGTGAACATCAAAGGCCAGGTCAACATCGACGGCCCGTTGCACGCTACCCAGAGCATCACCAGCGATGCCGATATTCTGGCCACCGGCCAGAGTGACAATCATCACAAGCACTAACTCAACATTTATGCAGCCCGCCGCGTGCGGGCTTTTTCATGCCTGGAGTCCCCATGGCCAAACATCAAGATGAATCCACTGCGTCTGAGTCCACCTCCATCAGCCCTGTGCTGATGCCCATGTCCGTGACCTTTCGCGACACGCTCTACACCTCGCGCACGGTCGTCCTGCCGGACGGCCGCACGCTTGCGGTGGCGAAAAACAAGGTCACGGTCGATAGCGCCGACGATGTGGCGCTGAAAACGCTCAAGGCTCACGGCGAGTTCGAGCAACTCAAGGAGTAAACCCGATGATCGGAATGGATCGCCACACCGGGCAACCCATCTCCGGCATCGAGCATTTACGCCAGTCCATCGGGGACATCCTCGGCACGCCGTTGGTGAGCCGCCGAGAGCGTCCCGAGTATGGTAGCAAGCTGCGGCGCATGGTCGACCTGCCTGTCAACGAGGGCTGGAAAAGCGCCGTCCAGGCTGAAGCCGCCCGGGCGCTGGGTCGGTGGGAGCCACGGTTGAAGCTGGAACGGGTGCGCGTGCTGTCCATACTGGACGGCAAAATCAACATACAAGTCAGCGGCGAATACCTCGGTGTGCGCGGCACGTTGGAGGTGTGGGTATGAGTACCCTGGTGGATCTGTCGGAGCTGCCGGCACCGGACGTGCTGGAACCGCTGGATTTTGAAGAAGTGTATGGCGAGGCACTCGACGTGTTTCGCGGCCATATGGGCGGGAACTGGACGGCCTCTTTGGAAAGTGATCCGGTGACCAAGCTGTTGGAGGTCGCCAGCTACATCAAGCTCGGCAACCGGGCACGGGTCAACGACGCGGCCAAATCGCAACTCCTGGCCTATGCGACGGGCGCCGATCTGGAGCACCTTGCGGCTAACGTCAATCTCAAGCGCCTGGTGATTCAACCTGCCGATCCGCTGGCGGTACAACCGGTCGAGGCGGTGATGGAATCACACGACGCTCTGCGCGAGCGTGTGCAATTGGCCTATGAGGGACTGACCACCGCCGGGCCACGTAACAGCTACATCTTGCACGCACGCAACGCGTCGGCGCTGGTGGCGGATGCAACGGCTGAAAGCCCGTCACCGGCCTGTGTGGATGTCACTGTGTTGGGCCTTGAAGGTGACGGCACGGCCAGTCCTGAACTGTTGAAGCTGGTCGCCACGGCGGTGAATGACGACGACGTGCGCCCGGTGGGTGACCGCGTCACGGTGCGCGGCGCGCAGATCCTGCGCTACCGCGTCGACGCTGTGCTGCACATGAAAGGTGCCGGCCCGGAGAACGACGCCGCGCTTACCGAGGCGATCAAGCGGCTTGAGGCCTGGATCAATCCACGCCGCCGGTTGGGCGTCGAAGTGGCGCGTTCTGGCGTCGATGCGCAGCTGCACGTTGCCGGCGTGGCCCGCGTGGAGCTGACGGACTGGCTGGATCTCAAACCGACCAAGGCGCAGGCGGCGTACTGCACCGGTTATTCCGTCGTGCTGGGAGGTTGATATGCGCAGTCTCTTGCCGCTCAACAGCACTCCCCTGGAGCGGGGTATCGAGGCGACTTTTGCCGAAAACACGTTGATTCCGCTGCGCACCTTGTACAACCCCGACACCTGTCCGGTGCACCTGCTACCGCATCTGGCCTGGGCCTGGTCGGTCGACCGCTGGGATCCGGCGTGGTCGGAGTCGGTCAAGCGTGCCGCCATCAAGGCGTCGTTCTTCATCCACAAGCACAAGGGCACCATCGGCGCCTTGCGTCGAGTGGTTGAGCCGCTGGGCTACCTGATCGAGATCGTCGAATGGTTCAACACCGTGCCGCAGGGCGTGCCTGGCACCTTCGCGCTGAAAGTGGGGGTGCTGGACACCGGCATCACCGAGGAAATGTATCTCGAACTTGAACGCTTAATCGACGACGCCAAGCCCGTCAGCCGACAACTTACCGGCTTGGCCATCAGCCTGGAAACCCAAGGCAATTTAGACATTGCCGTGTCCCTTTATGACGGCGACGAAATCGACGTTTACCCGCCCGTTATGCGTGACATTGAGGTCACCGGCAGCATTGGCGTGGTCGGCCGCGAACACACCATAGACACTCTGGACGTTTATCATGATTGATGCGAATTCGCAGTTTTTTGCGACCCTCACGAATGTGGGGATGGCCAAGCAGGCGAATGCCGATGCACTCGGCATTGCCTGGAAAATCACCGACATGGGGATTGGGGATGGCAACCCTGCAGGTGTGGCCGACCCGCCCAATCCCATTCCGTCGGCCAGCCAGACCAAGCTGCTCAACGAGTGGCGCCGCAAGCCGCTGAATCAGCTTCGAGTTGACCCGGTCAACCCGGCGGTGATCATCGCCGAGCAGATCATTCCGGCCGATGAGGGCGGTAAATGGATCCGCGAAATTGGCCTGTACGATGCGGACGGTGATCTGGTCGCCGTCGCAAACTGTGCGCCAAGTTTCAAGCCGTTGTTGTCGCAAGGCTCGGGCCGCACGCAGGTTGTGCGGATGAATTTTGTAGTGTCCAGCACTGGGAACATCACGCTCAAGATTGACCCGGCCGTGGTGCTGGCAACACGGGAGTTTGTCGAGCAGCGGATCATGGAGGAGCTTTACAAGCTCGACAACAAACAATCGGTGCGGGCTGCCACGTCGGCCAACATTGCGCTGGCGGGCCTGCAGACTATTGATGGCGTTGTATTGGCGGTTGGTGATCGGGTGCTGGTAAAAAACCAGACCGCTGCCAAGGACAATGGGCTGTACGTCGTGGCAGCGGGTGCCTGGGCGCGAGTGGCGGACGCTGACAGCAATGCGGAGGTGACATCCGCGCTACTGGTATCGGTTGAGCAGGGGGCCGCCCAGGCGGACACCCGATGGCAACTGATCACGGACGGCGCGATCGTACTGGGGACGACGGCGCTGACGTTTCAGAACGTCACGCAAGGCTTTGCGCCGATCAATTCGCCGGCGCTGGTCAACCCTACGGCGAACACACCGGCTCAGTTCGACAGCAGTAAGGCGCTGGCAACTACTGAATTCGTCCAGCGGGCGCTGGGCAGTTATGCGGATCTGGTGACGTACCCCGGGAGCATTGATTTGACGCCGTCCGATGTCGGGCGTCTGGTGTCCGTTGGCGGATCGGGATCAACCATTACCCTGCCGGATGCGAGCGTTGTTCCTCAGGGTTCTGTCGTTACGGTTCTTGCCGGGTTGAATGGGGCAACCTTCAAGGCGAAGGGCGCGCAAGCGTTAATTGCGATCAATGGCGCCTTGGGGCCTTTTACGCAGCCTCAATCCACAATATCGGCTTTCCGGCGCTTGAATAACGGTCAGGGCTGGGCGCTGGAAGGTGGCGATGGCGCGCTGAAGTATTCGCCGATTTTGCGGGGCGCGCATTGGGAGACGCAGCCACTATTCGACAACAGCAAAGCGTTTGCGACAACGGAATTCGTGCAAAGAGCTTTGAACGGATACGCCTCTTTTCAGGTTATTTCGGCTTCTCGAAACTTGGCGCTGACCGACATTGGTGCGCTTCTCTGGTTTAACTCGGTTGGTTCGTACAGCCTGAACCTGCTGGCTCCCTCGGTGATGGGCGTCCCCAATACAGGGGGAAGTTTTACGGTGTTCTGCACATCTGTCGGAGGGACTATTACCGCCTCAGGTGGCGCAACTATTCAGGATCAGTCGGGCGGACTTTCGGCCTCTTACGTGATGAAGCTAGGCCAGTCGGCCAAGTTTGTGGCGACCGGCCCGTCCCAATGGACGGTTCTGGAGTCTACAGCGAGCCTTGGTAAAAACGCCGACTTTGCCGCTGTCCTTGGAATTGCTGCTGCCAGTCAGCAGCTTCCGGGGCTGATGATCAAAGTGGGAAACATCGCGAACGGTTCGACTGCAGCAACGATCCCGCTGACTTTCCCGGTGTCGTTTCCAAATGCCTGTGTTGCCTTGGTGCTTACGCCATGGTCAACCGGCGGCAGTGCGTACTCGCATAATGGACGAGACAAGTCGGGCGCCACTATTTCCCGAGTCGCTAACGCCAATTTCTACTTTGACTACATCGCTATCGGGTATTAAACATGGCCAAGTTCTACAGTCGTATCGATGATGCCCGGGGTGGCTTTTTTGACTCTGATACTCATGGGGAAGTTGGAAGCCTGGGCTGCACCATTCCAAAGGGCGCCAAGCAAATCACCGACGAGCTTCACGCGGATCTTGTTGCGGCACAAAGCGGGGGGAAGTTGATTGTCCCTGATCCTGAGGGCTACCCGATTGCGATAGATCCGCCGCCGCCGGATGCCGAAACGCTGGCCGAAGCTGAGCGCGTATGGCGCGATGGGCAACTCGCCCTGACCGATCCGCTGGTGTCTCGGCATCGTGACGAAGTCGAGGAAGGCGTATCGACCTCGATCACAGCCGAGCAGTACGCGGAATTGCAGGCCTACCGCCGGCAGTTGCGCGACTGGCCGCAAGGCTCGCTGTTCCCGCTCGCAGAACACCGACCGACAGCGCCGATCTGGCTTAGTGAACAAGCGACCTAAACGCCCCGCACTGACGGGGCGTTTTCATTCCGCCACACGTAACCCCAACACCTTGAGCCTCGCACATACGCGGGGCTTTTTCGTTTCTGGAGAATGAGCCTTATGAGTTTCTTTCACGGCGTCACGACCACCTCGGTCGATACCGGCGCACGCACTATCTCGCTGCCGTCCTCGTCGATCATCGGCCTGTGCGATACCTTCAGCCCTGGCTTGGTGGGTGGCGGCACGGCCAAGGCCGGCGAACTCAAGCTGATCACCACCGAACGTGAAGCCATTGCAGCGTTCGGCGCCGATTCAGCGATCACTAAGGCCTGCAAGGCGATTTACGCCAAGGCCAAGGCAGTAATCGTCGCCATCGGTGTGCCGAAGATGGACGACCCGGCGCTGCAGACCTCGGCCATCATCGGGGGTGAGTTGGCGTCCGGTCAGCGTACCGGTCTGCAGGCGCTGCTCGATGGCAAGAGCCTGTTCAACGCCCAGCCGCGATTGCTGATCGCCCCCGGCCATTCGGCTACGCAAGCGGTGGCCACGGCCATGGATAGCTTGGCGCAGAAGCTACGGGCTATCGGGATCATCGACGGACCATGCACCACCGATGAGGCCGCCATGGCCTACGCGAAAAACTTTGGCAGTCGCAACCTGTTCATGGTCGACCCCGGTGTGCAGTTCTGGGACACCGGTGAAAGCAAGACGGTGGACGCGCCCGGTTCGGCCTGGACTGCCGGCCTGTTTGCCTGGACGGATGCGACCTACGGTTTCTGGGCCTCGCCGTCGAACAAGGAGTTCACCGGCATCACCGGTACCACCCGTGCGGTCGAGTACCTTGATGGCGATGAGACCTGCCGAGCCAACCTGCTCAACAACGCGAACATCACCACGATCATTCGTGACGACGGTTTCCGTCTCTGGGGTAACCGCACGCTGTCGAGCGATCCTAAATGGGCGTTCGTCACCCGCGTGCGCACGCTGTTCATCCTCATGGATGCAGTTCAGGCCGGCCACAAATGGGCGGTCGACCGCTCGATCACCAAGACCTACGTCAAGGACGTCACCGACGGCTTGGAAGCGTTCATGCGCGACCTGAAGAACCAAGGCGCGGTGATCAACTTCGAGGTGTTCCCGGATCACGAATTGAACACGGCCAGCCAGATCGAGCAGGGCAAGGTGTACTGGCGGATCCGCTTCACCGACGTGCCGCCGGCGGAAAACCCGAACTTCCTTTTCGAGGTCACCAACGAGTGGATGACCGAAGTGCTTGAAGCTGCCTAAGGAGGCACCCTGATGATTCCTGAAGTTCTCTCCAACTGCGCCGGGTTTATCGACGGCGTCAGTTTTGCCGGTGAAATGCCGAGCCTCACCTTGCCCAAGGTGGTCCTGAAAACCGAAGCCTACCGAGGCGGCGGTATGGCCGGCGAGGTTGAAATTCCGACCGGCGTGGAAAAGCTCGAAGCCGGTTTCACCACCAACGGTGTGCGCCGCGAAGCGCTGAAGTTTTTCGGCCTGTCTGACCGCACCGCCTGTAGTGCGGTGTTCCGCGGCTCGTTCAAAGGCCTAAAAGGCAAGGTCACCCCGGTGATCGTCACCATGCGTGGCGGTATCAAGGAAGTCGATATGGGCGACTGGAAGCCCGGCGATAAGGCCGAGACCAAACACAACATGGCACTGACCTACTACAAGCTCGAAGTTGCCGGCCGGGTGGTTTACGAGATCGACATGCTGGGGATGGTCCTGGTCGTCGATGGCGTCGACCAGCTCGCTGACGAACGTTCGGCCCTGGGCCTTTAAGGACACAATGAAATGACGCAAACCAATCAAGCCACTCAAGAAAAACCACTGCCAAGCTGGCTGCAACTGACCGAGGAAGGCTTTCGCATCTCACTGCGACACCCCACCGAACTGTCGGGTGTGCTGGTCGACACGCTGACCATTCGTGCGCCATGCGTGCGTGACATTCGGGCCGCGCAAGCGACCTGCAACGGCGATGAAGAAAAGCGCGAAATGTCGCTGTTTTCCTCGCTGACTCAGACCCCGGAACAGGATCTGATGGCCCTCAAGCTGGTCGACTACATGCGCCTGCAGAAAGGCTATTTTCGTCTGGTCCAAGACGACGAGATTTGACGGGCCGACGTTGAAGGGACTGGCTAAGCGACTGGCCAAGGAGACGGGTTTCTCGGCAGCCGAGATCATGGTCATGCCCTTCAACGACATCGTGTGGTGGCTCACGGACTGAGCCATTTCCAATCAGCCTCGACCCAGGGACACGCACATGGCGAAGAACATCGCACTCGGCTTTGTCATCGGCGGCGCCGTCGATCCGACGGTGGGCAAAGCGTTCAAGGACGTCGAAAGCAAGATCAAGCACCTGGACACGGTCGGCAGCAAAGCCCGGGTGCTGCAGAACACCATCGGCGACACCATGCGTTTGCGCGAGGAGTGGCGCAAGGCGCACGCAACCGGCGCCGCCGGTGCCGACAAGCTGTTGTCCAAATACGAAAAGAATCTTGACCTGCTCAAGAAACAGGGCGTCGAGGTCGGACGTTTGAGCAAGGCCTACGCCACGATGGGCCGCGTTGCGGCCGGTGCCGAACTCAAAGCGCTCGGCCACCGGCAACTGGATGAAGGTCGGCAGGGCATGAAAAGCACCCTCGGCCAGGCCGGTGCCCTGACGGCCGCCGTGGCCATCCCGACCAAGGTCAGCGCGGACTACGGCGCGATCATTCGTGACATCGCGATCAAGGCCAACATTGCCAACACGCCAGAAGAAACTCAGCTTTCCAAAACCGTGATCGACACGTCGCGTGATACGGGCATGGCGCGTAATCAGGTCGCCGAATTGGTCAACGCCCTGGTCGGTGCTGGCATGGAGCTGGACAAGGCACTGTCCTATGCGCCGACGGCGGCCAAGTTCGCAGTGGGGCAGGGATCAGACGGTACGGAAACCGCCAAGATGATCAACGCCCTGGGGCAGAACGCCAAGATCACCGATCCGGCCGTGATGCAAAAGGCGCTGGAGGCCATCGCCTATCAGGGACAGGCAGGCAGTTTTGAAGCGGTCGATATGGCCAAGTGGTTTCCTGAGCTGTTGGCCGGCATGGGCAAGCTGGGCATCACCGGCATGGACTCGGTGTCGCAATTGGGCGCGATGTTGCAGGTGCAGATGAAGACTGCCGGCGGCTCGGACGAGGCGGCCAACAACCTGAAGAACTGGATGGAGAAGATCGGCTCTGGTGAAACGGTCAAGGCTTATGAGAAGGCGGGCATCGACTATAAGGGGTCGATGCAGACCGGTCTGCAGAACGGCAAATCCACGCTGGAGTCCAGTTTCGCGCTGGCCCAGAAGTACATCGAGGCAACGGACCCGAAGCGCGCCGCCGAGATGGCCAAAGCTGTGGCCGGCATCAGCAAGGAAAGTGATCCGGAAAAGGCCAAGGGCATGATGAAGTCCCTCGAAGAGGCCTTGCGCACCGGCGACCTGTTCGCTGACATGCAGGTCAAGGCTGCTTTGACCGCGTACATGCAGAACAAGGATCTGTATGAGCAACTTAAGAAAGACTCGGCCAATGCCACCGGGATCCTCGACAAGAACCTGGCTGAGCGCCGGCAAACGTCCGCGCAAAAATGGTCCGAGATGGCCCAGAGCATGGACGATGCCATGCGCAGCATCGGTGATGCGATTCGCCCGGTCACTGATGCGGTGGCGGAGGGCATTACCAATGTCAGTCGTCAGCTCGCAGGCCTGTCCGATGAGTCGCCACGTTTGGTGACGGCCATTGGCTCCGCTGTGGCAGGCCTGGTCGCGCTCAAGGGGGCTGTCAGCGCATTCAAGATGGGTAAGGGCCTGATGAATATCGGGCGCGGCACCTTGATGGGCAACCCGAACATTCCGCAAAAGGTCATCGTCACCAACCTGTCGGCCATGGGCGGTGGACTGGATGCCGGTGACTTCGATACCGGTCGTGACGGGAAGAAAGGCAAGGGCGGCAAAGGCGGAGGGGGCGGCGGCAAAAAGGATATTACCCGAGGAGGCGGCGGTGGCCCTAGCGTTGGTTCTGTCGTGAAAGGAACTGCCGTGGTCGCCATCGCTGAGGCGGGGTACAAGGTCTGGGACACCTATCAGAACGCCGAAACTCAAGATGAAAAAGCTGAAGGTTACGGGCAAGCGGCGGGTGGATTGGCCGGCACACTGGCCGGCGCTGCAGCGGGGGCCGCTATCGGATCGGCCATTCCCATCATTGGCACCATGGTCGGTGGATTGATTGGTGGTTATCTCGGTTACATGGGCGGCGACGCACTCGGCGGCTTTGCGGGCAAAGAGCTATTCGGAACCCCTGACGCGCTCAAGAAAGTGCCGGATGCCGGGCCACTGATGATGGTCAATGCCGGGCTAAACATTCCGCCGGTGATGGGCGATATCGCCCGTTCATTCACGCCGGTACCTGTCGTCAAAGACATGGTTCAGCCGCAACCAAAAATGTTGCCGCTGCTGACCGGCGCCGCGCCCGTACCTCAAGCGACTCTCGACAGGCCCACGCCGCCGCAGGCTCCTATGCAAGCGCTGCCGGCACAGGTTCCAGTGCCGCCTGCTTCCCAGCCACTGCTGCCTGAACGGGAGTCGGCCGCAACAGCATTGGGGGATGTCACGCGCGCATTGAATCAGCCGGCATCCCCGGCGGTACCGGCAATGCTCGCACCACCTGCGGCTGCGAAACCTCAGTCAACCAAGGTGGAGCAGCGGTTCGATATTCAGGCGCCTCTGCATGTCACCGTGCAGGGCGATGTAAAGGATCCGGCGCAACTGGCGCGAGAGCTTCAACCCTACATCGATCAGCAGTGGCGTCAGTCCACGCAGCAAATGCAAAACCGCTCGCTGTTCGACGAACCGCATGTATAACGAGGAGGGCCAATGGCCTACATGGAGCAGCTGCAATCGGGACTGAAATATCTGGCGGCAGCAGGAGAGAGTGGCCGGCGCAGCCTCGACGGCATGATGGGGCCAGTCAACGGTGCCATCAGCGAGATCAGCGGCGCGGCCTCGGAGCTGGAAGGCATTCCCTTTGTCGGTCCGGCAATGGGAGAAAAGCTGCAGCGTGTTATGCGCGGCGTCAATGCTGCTCAAGCCAAGGTCGGCCAGGTGGTGGCCACGTACAACAAAGCCACGCGTGCCGTATCGCAGATCGATGAACGCATGGGTGAGCTGAAGGAACAGGCTGCCCGGGCGTCCACCGCAATCAACAAAGTCGCCGGCAAGGTCAGCCCGTCACTGGCCAACATCGTTCCGACCGGATCGCTGGGCGGTGATGCCACGCCTTTGCCGGAAGCGGTGAAGCCGTTCCCGCATCTGCTGATCGTGCAACCACAGGATCCGCAGGCGCAGTCCTACTACTTCAATCTGGACACCGCAGCCTTTGATGAACTGCGGCGCTCGACTGAGTTTAGATGGGCTTCGCAGGAGCGACTCACCCGTCGGCCGGCACAGCAAGCGGTCGGTATCGGTGAGGAAAAGATCACGCTCAAGGGCGCGATCTTTCCGGGCTTCAAAGGCGGGATCAAACAACTGGACACTCTGCGCAGCCTCGGTGCCCAACTCAAGCCGCTAACCTTGACTACCGGCTATGGCGACGTGCTCGGCACCTGGTGCCTGAAAAACGTTGAAGAAGAACAGAGCGCGCTGCTGCAGGGCGGGATCCCGCGCAAGCAGGCGTTTACTTTGGAGTTTGTGCGTTATGGCGACGACCTGCAGAACGTCTGATGGGGATCTGCTGGACACCCTTTGTTACCACGCCTATGGGCATCTTGAGGGCACGGTTGAGGCGGTGCTCGATGCCAATCAGGGCTTGGCCGATGAGGTGCAACCTTACCGCGCCGGCATCGTAATCGAGCTGCCGGATCTACCTGGTCCTATTGAAGAAGGCATAGCACTGTGGAATTGATTGACTATAGTCAGCGCGTAGGACTTGAAGCTCCTGCAGTTACGACCCCTTCAGAACCCGCCTCGTGCGGGTTTTTTTATGGAAAAAATAAATGACCCCCGCCTTCCGAATCGTCGCCGACGGCGCCGACATCACGCAGCGGATCAACGACCGACTGCTGCAACTCAAAACCACTGACAAGCCTGGTATGGAGTCCGACGAATTCGAACTGCGCATCGACGACCGCGACGGCGCGGTGGTGCTGCCTCCACGCGGGGCCAGCATCGAGATTTTCCTCGGCTATACAGAAACCAAATTGACTCGCATCGGCCGTTACATCGTCGATGAGATCGAGTTATCCGGCCCGCCGGATACGCTGGTGATCACTGGCAAGGCCAGCGACATGCGCGGCAGTGGCAAGACCGTGCGCAGCGGCAGTTGGGAGAACGTACCGTTGTCGCGGATCGTGGCTGATATCGCTGCACGCAATGGCTGGCAGCCTGTGTGCTCAGTGCAAACCAAAGTGCCGCGTGCCGATCAGCTCAATGAATCGGATTTCAATTTCATCACGCGTCTGGCCAAGCAGTACGACTGCACCGCCAAAGTCGCCGACGGCAAGCTGCTGGTGATGTCACGCCAAGGCGGGCAGAGCGCCTCGGGCAAGTCTTTCGGTGTGGTCCTGATTCAACGGCGCGACGTCAGTCGCTTTCAATTTCGTCTTGGTGATCGCAACACACACAAGGCGGTATCGACCAAGCATCAGGACAAGAAAACTGGAAAGCTCGCGGTAGTCACCTTGGACAACGACGAGTCGCCGGACGGGTTGCCGCCGGTGCATACCGATCGCCACATCTATCCGAACAAGTCCGCCGCCGAAGCCGCCGCCAAGGCACGTCTCACCGCCTTCAACCGTTCCACCGCTGGTGTCCGGCTGGAAATGCCCGGGCGCACCGACCTGTTCGCCGAGCGCTTGATCAACGCCCAGGGTTTCAAGCTCGGCCTCGATGGCGAGTACCTGGTTGATTCGGTGGAACAGGTGTTCACCCAGGCCGGCTGGAGCACGACGGTCGAGTGCAACGGCGGCAGGAAGGGTAAAGCGAAAGCCAAGGGCAAGAAGAAAAAAGCGGCGAAGGATCTGAAGGTCGTTCAGCTCAAGCAATAGCGCCTTTCTCACAACTTAAGGAGACACCGATGTCACTGACCGAACAGCAACTGCAATCCATCATGCCCAACGCCCGCCGCCAAGCGGGCGTTTTTGTATCCGCCCTTAACGCAGCCATGGTCCATCGACAGATAAACACGCCGAAACGCCAAGCCGCGTTCCTGGCTCAAGTCGGTCACGAGTCGGGTCAGTTGCAGTACGTCCGGGAGCTGGGCGGCGACCAATACCTGAGCAAATACGACACCGGTGCTCTGGCCGCGAAACTGGGTAACACCCCGGCAGCGGATGGTGATGGCCAGCGTTATCGCGGTCGGGGTCTGTTCCAGGTCACCGGCCACGACAATTACCTGCGCTGCAGCTTGGCGCTGTTCGGTGACGAGCGATTGCTGCGCACGCCTGAGCTGCTGGAACTCCCGCAGTGGGCCGCCGAGTCGGCTGCGTGGTTCTGGTCGGTGAATGGGCTGAATGCGCTGGCCGATCAAAACGAATTCAACACGATCACCCGCAGGATCAACGGCGGTCTCAACGGCCTGCAGGATCGGCTGGAGTTGTGGGAGCGGGCGAGGGCGGTGTTATGTGTCTAGGTGAACTGATCCCTGCATCGTATCGGCTCCTGGCCAAAGGCTTGGTGCTGGTCGTCTTGTCCGGTGGTTCTGCGTCCATTACCTGGCAAGTGCAGGATTGGCGCTACGGCAAACAGCTCGCAGAGCAGGCCCGCTTCCACACCGAAACTCTCAACCAACTGAATCTGGCCTCGGCCGCGCAGCAGCGTGCCGAACAAGACAGGCGCCTCGCGCTCGAACAGCGTCTTGCTACCAGCGAGCAAACCCATTACCGAGCCTTGAACGATGTCCAACGTGATCAAAGTCGCCTGCGCGACCGCCTTGCCACTGCTGATCTGCGCTTGTCAGTCCTACTCGACGCCACCGCAACCGCCGGTAACGGCTCGGTGTCAGCCACCACCGCCACCGGCGGCGTGGTTCATGGCCCCACAAGAGCCGAACTTGACCCAGCGCATGCTCAACGAATTATCGGCGTCACCGACGACGGTGACCGGGGGCTGATCGCCCTTGCGGCCTGTCAGGCCTACGCCAAAGAAGTCTCAACTCCGAAGTGAAAAAGAGCGGCCGGTCCGGATGCGTCAACATCCGGATCGACCGCCGTCCCTGCAGATTGTCCCTGCAAGTCCAGCCAAGGCTCTTGCTCCGTGCACAAAGCGCGGCGAGCCTAGCACCTGTTTATCCATACAGTAAAGGTCTTGCTTTCATGTCTACACCCATCATCCCTTGGATGGGCGGCAAACGCCGCCTGGCCGACCGCCTACTTCCGCTTTTTCCGCCACACGAATGCTATGTCGAAGTTTTTGCCGGCGGCGCCGCGCTCTACTTCATGAAGCCCCAGCCATCTCCGGTCGAAGTCCTCAACGACATCAACGGCGACCTGGTCACGCTTTACCGCGTCGTGCAGAACCACCTCGAAGAGTTCGTGCGCCAGTTCAAATGGGCGCTGAGTTCGCGGCAGGTGTTCGAATGGCAGAAGATGACCCGCCCTGAAACCCTCACCGACATCCAGCGCGCCGCCCGATTCTTCTACCTGCAGCACCATGCCTTCGCCGGCAAGGTCTCGGGTCAGACATTCGGCACGGCGACGACTGCCCCGGCCATCAACCTGCTACGCATCGAGGAAAACCTCTCGGCCGCATGGCAACGCCTGTCCGGCACCTATGTCGAAAACCTCCCCTGGCTTGAATGCGCTGAACGATACGACCGTGCTCACACCTTTCACTACATGGACCCGCCTTACTGGCAGACCGCCGGCTACGGTGTGGACTTTTCATTCGAGAACTACGAACGGATGGCCGACTTCATGCGCCGCTGCAAAGGCAAAGTGATGGTCAGCA